>Ga0116141_10002633_pt1 | contig 15327 bp, 12 predicted proteins | sample AD_UKC097_MetaG_FD_89744 | JGI IMG/M metagenome (GOLD analysis project Ga0116141, IMG submission 89744) | Active sludge microbial communities of municipal wastewater-treating anaerobic digesters from USA - AD_UKC097_MetaG | ecosystem: Engineered > Bioreactor > Anaerobic > Digestate | place: USA...
CTACGGGCAATATCAGATATCGCAAATCGCACATCACAATTCGCAAATCTGCTGCTTAAAAGCTCTGCATCTCATACAGTTTCCTGTAGATGCCATTCTGGTTCCTGATCAGTTCCTCGTGTGTTCCGCACTCCTCTATGCGGCCATCCTCGATGACCACAATCATATCAGCGTGCTGTATAGTCGAGAGCCTGTGTGCGATGACAAAAGATGTCCGGTTCTCCATCAGCTTGAGCATGGCATCCTGGACCAGCCGCTCTGATTCGGTATCGAGCGCCGATGTTGCCTCATCAAGTATGAGAATCGGCGGATTAGCCATGATGGCCCTGGCAATGCTTATCCGCTGGCGCTGGCCTCCACTGATCTTGTTGCCACCCTCACCCACGGTGTTTTGATAACCTTCGGGCGTTTTGGTGATAAAGTCATGAGCATTGGCTATTGTTGCGGCCCTCACCACGCTGTCATCATCAACGGCATCATCCAGGGCAAAGGAAATATTATTATAAAAGGTATCATTGAAGAGAATCGCCTGCTGGCTCACTATCCCCAGGAGCTGCCGCAGGTCTCTTATATTGACGTCGCGAAGGTTAACGCCGTCAATATACACTTCGCCCCTGTCAGGATCAATAAAGCGGGGAATCAGGTCGGCCAGGGTGGATTTTCCGCTTCCTGAACGGCCAACGATAGCCACTGTCTGCCCTTTTTTGACAGTCAGGGAGATATCCATCAGCACCGGTTCATGATTATAGGCAAACCACACGTTCCTGAACTCAATGCTTTCCCTGAAACCTGTCAGTCTTACAGCATCAGCTTTCTGGGTGATTGTCTCCGGTGCATTAAGCACTTCGTTGATTCTGTCAATCGAAGCCATTCCCTTCTGAATGCTGAACCAGGCGCTGGAGATAGCCTTTGCAGGCTGGATGATCTGTGAGAAAACCACCACAAAAGCTATCAGCTTGTCCGGCGACATGTGGCCGGTGCCCTTCAGGGCAAGGTAACCGCCATAGTACATCACTATCAGCAGTACAACGGTCGATAGAAACTCGCTGACAGGATGTGCAAGATAAGCCTTGCGCGCCACCCTTCTGAAAGTCCTTGTAAATTTCTCATTCGCCTTGCCGAACTGCCTTATCATCTTGTTTTCAGCGTTGAATCCCTTGATTATCCGCAATCCTGTAAGCGTCTCCTCTAGCACTGACAGGAGCCGGCCGAGAGCCTGTTGCCCGACGAAAGAGGCGCTTTTGAGGGTACGGCTGATCCGGGCGATTGCCCATCCGCTTACGGGAAGCATCATCAATGAAAAGAGGGTCAGTTGCGGACTGGTAATAAACAGGTAAACAACGAAAATCGATATTGTAAAGGGGTCACGGAACAGCATGGAGAGCGATGACATCACAGAGACCTCAATCTCCTGAACGTCGTTTGATACCCGTGTCATCAGGTCACCCTTTCGCGCCTCCGAGAAATAAGAGAGAGGCAGGCGCATTATCTTGTCATAAACACGGTTACGTACGTCCCTGACAGTACCGGCCCTCAGGCTGGCTGTGCAATTGTTGGCCAGGAATATCAGCAGGTTCTTGATAAAACTGGCAACAATGAAGATTATGACCACCCCCAGGAGAGTCTTCATCTCGCCGTATTTCTCAATAGATCTGGAGAAAAACCAGTCTGCCCAGTCCTTCATGTACGCAACTGAAAGTGTAAATGGTCCCGGATCAGGGACGGCTCCTACCCTGTTAAACAGTATCTGGAGAAACGGAACTATAAGGGTATATGTAAACAACGCAAAGAAGGCGCTGAGGATGTTGAATCCCATATTTTGTACTGCAAGCCACTTGTAGGGCCTGAGGTACTGCAAAAGTATCCTGATGCTTTTCATCTCCGTTTATCAGAAACCGGTGTAATTGAACGGAGTAATGGCTTTCATCTCATCCTTCACAGTTTCCCTGACATCAAGGGTATCAATGAATCTTCTGATTGCCTCACCGGTTATTTTCTCATTGGTACGTGTGAGGGCCATCAGCGCCTCATATGGTTTCGGATAACCTTCCCTGCGGAGTATGGTCTGCAACGCCTCGGCAACAACAACCCAGTTTTCTTCGAGGTCACTACTGATTCTGTCATTGTTGACTATCAGCTTCGACAGGCCTTTCTTCACTGATTTCCATGCAATCAGGGTATGGGCCATAGCGACTCCCGTATTACGTATCGCGGTTGAATCGGTGAGGTCACGTTGCAGCCTTGAAACGGGCAGTTTGGAGGAGAGATGCCGGAACAGTGCGTTTGCCATCCCAAGGTTTCCCTCGCCGTTTTCAAAGTCAATGGGATTCACCTTGTGTGGCATTGCCGATGACCCGACCTCGCCCTTCACTATGGTCTGCTTGAAATAATCCATTGAGATGTAGCTCCAGATATCCCTGCACAGGTCGGTGATGATTGTATTGATCCGGCTTATACAGTCAAACAGTGCAGCCAGTCCGTCATAGTGTTCTATCTGGGTTGTGGTCTGCTGTCTTTCCAGTCCGAGCCTCTCACCCAGCAGCCTGTCGGCGAATTCCGGCCAGTTCACATTCGGATATGCCGCCCTGTGTGCATTGAAGTTCCCGGTGGCTCCGCCGAACTTGCCGCTGTACTTCATTGTCATAAGCGTCGTCAGCTCACTGTCGATCCTCTCGGTGAAAACGGCTATCTCCTTGCCAAGTCTTGTGGGAGATGCCGGCTGGCCGTGGGTACGCGCCAGCATGGGTATGTCAGCCCACCCGGATGCCATCCTGTCAAGTGTATCGCGCAGGGAAACAAGCAGAGGCTTCATGACCTCCCTTACAGAGTCACGGATGGCCATCGGCATGGCTGTATTGTTTATATCCTGCGATGTCAGCCCGAAATGAACGAACTCGGACCATTTCTCCAGGCCAATGGCTGAAACCTGCTCCTTTACGAAGTATTCAACAGCCTTGACATCGTGATTGGTGACCGCTTCCTTCTGCTTGATAAAATCAGCGTCAGCCGGTGCGAAGGAATTCCAGACCGCCAGCAGTTCCTTTTCCTTTTCCGGAGGGAAACCGGCGAGCTGAGGCAGTCCTGCCTGTGACAGTGCTATAAAATACTCAATCTCGACCAGTACGCGGTAGCGCATCAGGCCGAACTCCGAAAAGAATGGTACCAGCTCTGCCACCCGCTCACCATAGCGGCCGTCAACCGGTGAAATTGCCATTAAACGGTCCATATATCTCTCTCCCAAAAGTGGTTTTGCCTGTGAATCAAAAACCAAAAATAGTATTTTGTACTGGTCTAAAAAAATTGAACCTTTGCATTTATCTGCGGGAAGAACAAATGAGATGGAAAAGATAAGGGTTTCAGCGGTAAAGTATATAAACAGCTATCCGTTCATGATAGGCCTGCGTGACGGAGAGGTTGCAGGCATGATCGACCTCGGCGTGTGTCATCCGTCGGAGTGTGCCGACAGGCTCATTTCGGGAAAGACAGACCTTGGGCTGATACCCGTGGCGATGATTGCAGGCATGAAAGAGTATCATCTTGTGGGTGACTATTGCCTGAGCACCAACGGGGAGGTGCGTACCGTACTGCTCGTAAGCAACACAATCTTTGATGAGATCAGTACAATATATCTTGATTACCGTTCGCGGAGCTCCGTGACTCTGTGCCGCATTCTCGCAGCAAAAGCATGGAAGCGTGAATACAGGTGGATCACGGCGCCGGAGGAGTTTGACGTCACCGCCATGAGCCACGGGGAGGCTGCCGTGATGATCGGTGACCGCTGTTTCGAATATGCCCGGCATTTCAGGTACAGGCTCGACCTGGGCCTGGAATGGAAAAAGTTTACGGGATTGCCGTTTGTATTTGCCTGCTGGGTGTCAACACGGCGCCTGCCGGAACATTTCACCACCCTGTTCAACAAGGCACTGAGCGAAGGGCTCGAAAGAAGGAATGAAGCAGTCTCACTCCTGCAGGAGGGAGCTTCAGCCACTCCTGAAGAGGTCATTTTCTACCTGAACCACAACATCGACTTCCGCCTCGATGACAGAAAAAGGGAGGCGCTGGCGAAATTCATTGAATACATTAAGGAACTAAAGATAATCCCATGAAAAAGATAATTCCCGTCTCTGTCCTCCTTCTGTGCATTGGTGCGGCAATGTCCGGCAGTGCTGCCGGGCAGACCAGGCCTGACAGCACCACGCTGATATACAAGTGTGACATGAAGAAGACGATAGCTGCCCCGCTATGGCGAAGTGTGAAGAAGAGCTTTGCCGAGGCCGACTCACTGAATGCTGATTTCATGCTCATACAAATGAATACCTACGGAGGCCAGGTTGATATTGCCGACTCGATGCGGACCCTCATCCTCAACTATGAGATCCCTGTGATGGTCTTCATTGACAACCAGGCCATCTCCGCGGGCGCATTGATAGCCGTGGCTGCCGACAGCATCTACATGCGTGCGGGAGCCAGTATCGGGGCAGCCACAGTGGTGGACCAGAGTGGACAAAAGATGCCTGACAAGTACCAGTCGTTCATGAGAGGGATGATGAGAGCCACTGCTGAAGCCCACGGCAAGAAGCCCGTGGTTACCGGAAGTGACACCACCTGGGTGTGGCACCGTGATCCGGAGATTGCACAGGCCATGGTAGACCCCTCGATTGTGCTCAAGGGAATTGTTGACACCGGCCAGGTTCTGACACTGACTGCGCTGGAGGCTATCAAATACGGATTTTGCGAAGGCCAGGCCGAAACGGTGGATGAAGTAATAAAAAATGCCGGGATAAATGAATACACCATAAAGGAGCTGAAGCTGACACTGGTTGACAAGATTATCATGCTGCTGGTAAATCCCGTGGTCTCAGGGCTGCTGATAATGCTGATCATCGGGGGTATCTACTTCGAGCTCCAGTCGCCCGGGGTTGGCTTCCCCCTGGCAGCTGCCCTCTTCGGGGCCCTGCTTTACTTCGCCCCGCTATACCTTGAAGGTATTGCCGCAAACTGGCATGTTGTGATTTTCGTCGTCGGAGTGATCCTTCTGCTGGTGGAGATATTCGCATTTCCGGGATTCGGGGTGACGGGTGTACTCGGAGTCATCGGCATAGTGACAGGACTTGCCCTGGTAATGGTTGACAAGATAGTCTTCAGGTTCGGTCCCTCGGTTGACGGTGTAAAAGAAATAGTCGGAGCATTTGCCATAGTTATTCTTTCAGCCGTTCTCTCCTTTGTTCTTTCGCTATGGCTTTCCAGGAAGCTTTTCTCCCCTAACAGGCTCTTCGGCAGCCTGGCTCTTGAGACTTCGGTGAACAAGGCCGACGGATTTGTCAGTTTTGACACCGGAAAACTGCAATCGCTCGTTGGAAGCCATGGTGTGGCTCATACCGTTCTTCGCCCGTCAGGGAAGGTAATGGTAGGAGACGAGGTCTATCCTGCCGTGGCAGAGACAGGCTTCATTGCAAGGGGATCTGAAATAATAGTGCGCAGGGAAGAACAGGGCCAGCTTTACGTGGTGGCTGCAGAAAAGGTCTGAGCCGGACGATGGCCGGTAAGACCGGCCGGCAACCTGACAGCAGAGGGCCACGGCGTGGAAGCATACAACTGAAAGCAGAATGAAGGTAAGACCATACAGGAGCGGTGATTTCCCGGGGATAATGGAGCTGTGGACCGTGACAGGACTCAGCAGGCCGGAAAGAGGAGATGATGAGGCGACCGTTGAACGAAGCATCGCCATGGGAGGCGAAATGTTCGTGATGACAGACGAGGATGACGGCGGGAAGATAACGGGCACCTCATGGCTCACCTTTGACGGCAGGCGGATCCATATGCACCACTTCGGCATAATCCCTGAGCACCAGGGAAAAGGATTGTCGGCATATCTGCTGAGAGAATCACTCAGGTTTGTCAGGGAGAAGGGATTCCAGGTAAAGCTGGAGGTTCACAGGACAAATGAGGCAGCTGTAAGACTATATAAAAAGGCAGGTTTTGAATACCTTGGCGACTATGACGTGTACATAATCCGTGATATTCAATCCATTGAATTATAAAATGTTAAAATAACCTTAAAGAGCCTTTTTAATTTCCCCTTTCAATGAATATTTAGTATATTTGAAGAAATATATCCGTTTTAAATCATGGCACGAACACTAACATTTTCACAATTGAGGAAGATCAAGGACCAGCTTCCTGACGGGAGCATAAGGAAGATAGCTGACAAGCTTGACCTGGAGGAGGAGACCGTCAGGAACTATTTCGGTGGCTGGAACTTTGACCGCGGGCAGAGTGCCGGGATCCATATAGAAAAAGGACCCGAAGGGGGCATAGTCACAATAGATGACACTACCATACTAGACCTTGCTGAAAGCATGCTTGCCCGCTAATTCTGACAATTTCAGGGAACCAAAAAGGCAAAAGTTCCTACTTTTGCCTTTTTATTTTCAGTCATGGCCCATCCGTTCATCATAGCTGCGGAGGAGAAGTACGGACAGCTTCTCCGGGACAGGTGCAGGCATATTTTCTCCGGAACTGGCATGCCTTCGCATGATCACCTGCATCATGACCGTGTGTGGAAAAATGCAGCCCATCTTATCGAGCGGCTCACCGTGGCAGGTATGGTCACTGACCAGGGTCTGGCAGTCAAAGCCATTATAGCCTCATTCTTTCATGATACCGGGCTGACAGTCAACCGCGGCCCTGACCATGGCCTTGAGAGCAGGCAGATATGCAGCGCTTTTCTTGAAACGGCTGATATGACCGGAGATGACCGCAAGGAAATTCTTGATGCGGTTGAAAAACATGACAACAAGGGATACACCGGTAACTCTGATCCCTCCTCTCTGGCCGCCATACTTTCAGTGGCGGATGACATGGACGCCTTCGGAGAAGAGGGCATAGGCCGGTATGAGGAGATATATGCCATGAGAGGCATCCCTGCAGCGGAGATGCCCGGGATGATAGTTGCAAATGTACTGTCACGCCTCAGGCATCTTGAATCTACCTACAGGATGTTCCCTGACTTCATTGCAGAGATGAGGCTCCGGGCTGAAATAGTAACCAACCATTTTACAAATATAACCTGATGAAAAGAAGACTTTCAGCAATACTGTCAATAGTTCTGCTCATGACCGGCTTGTCAGCGCAGCAACGCAATGATATACCTGCCCTGAGGTATGATGAGAACAAGAGCCTCACCTGGGAGGAGGCCATCAGTTTCTACAGTGACCTTGACAGCAGATACAGTGAGGCCGCCCTCATGGAAATGGGGATGACTGATGCAGGCCGCCCGCTTCATCTCTTCATAATCTCCTCCGACGGTGAGACCGACCCTGCAGAGATACACAGGCAGGGTAAAACCATTGTGCTTATCAACAACGGCATACATCCGGGAGAGCCCGAAGGCATTGACGCCAGCGCCAGGTTTGCAGCCGACCTGCTTGCCAACCGCGACGGTATGAAGAAGTACCTTCGCCACTGTGCGGTGGCCATCATTCCGGTCTATAATATAGGAGGTGCGCTGACGCGAAGCCCTTACTGGCGTATCAATCAGAACGGCCCTGAAGAAAAGGGTGCCAGGCGGAACACACGGTTCCTTGACCTGAACCGCGACTTTGTGAAGCAGGACTCACGGGATGCAAAAGCATTTGCAGAGATATTCCGGCTCCTTGACCCTGACGTCTTCCTTGACACACATACAACCAACGGATCTGATCATCAGTACACCGTAACGCTGATAGCCACACAGCCTGAACAGATGCACCCGGAGATGGAAAAATTCTTTCGCGAAGAGATGCTCACCGAGCTATATGGCAGGATGAAGGAAGAACATAAAAACGAAATGGTGCCCTACGTCCAGTACACAGAAAGAGGTGAGATAAAGGCAATCATCGGCTTCGAGGAACAGGCATACTATTCAACCGGTTATGCAGCTCTCTTCAATTCCTTTAGCTTTATGACTGAGACACTGGTCTATAAACCCTACCATGAAAGGGTTGTTGGCACCCTCCAGCTCATCACCGAACTTGTCAGGTTTGCTTCACAGAACAACAAGGAGATTCTGCAGCTCAGGGCAGATGCCTACCGGCACACCATTGACGCAAAAGAGTTTGTCATTGACTGGGAACAGGATACCACCCACTGGGATAAGCTTGACTTCCGGGGGTACAGGTACGAGGAGACAATTACCCCAATTACCGGAAGAAAATCAGGTTTCTACAACCATGAGAAGCCCTACACTGAAACCATCAGGTACTACAACTACTACAAGCCGGCCATTACGGTTACCGTACCCGATGCCTACATAGTGCCATTCGCATGGGAAGAGGTAATCAGGCGCCTGGAAATCAACGGGGTGTATATGAGACAGTTACAGCATGACACAACCATGACTGTGGAAACATATTACATTGACGGTTTTGAACCTGCCAGGAGAGCCACCCAGGGTCACTACTTCAACAGTAAAGTGAAACTGCGCACCGTTACCCAGGAAGTAGATTTTTTCAGGGGCGACTATGTTGTACCGGTAAACCAGAAATCAAAAAAATACATTATCACGATGCTCGAGCCACAGGGTGAATCAAGTTTCTTTGCATGGAATTTCTTCGACTCGTTCCTGGAGGGGCAGGACTGGTATTCGGTGTGGGGCTTTGAAAGTCACCTGAAGGAGTTGCTTGACCATGATCCCGCCCTGCGGGAAGCTTTCGAAAAGGCAAAACAGACAGATACGAAGGTTGGCACTGACCCTGTTGCCCAGCTTCAGTGGCTCTACCAGCATACACCGGCTTCAGAACTGGAGAAGAGGACGAGGCTGTACCCGGTGACCAGGCTTATGAAGGCAGGCAAAATGTTTAATGCGGGCAATTGATACTTATGGCAGACAAAAGTCTCAGCCACACCTATGACAGCGAGGAGTTCCGCAGGTACGGGCATGAACTGATAGATATACTGGCTGATTATCTCAACGAGGCAACCTCCCGGAGTGACATGCCGGTTCTTGATTACCGTGAGCCGGATGACCTTGTGAAGGAGTTTGAATTTGACAACCCGGAAAACCGTGACCTGCCGCTTGACGGCTTTGTCCGCAAGGTGGTCGCCGGGATGAATCACCTGCACCATCCGCGTTTCGTGGGGCATCAGAACACCCCTCCACTGACGGCGGGTATCATAGCACAGATGTGCACCACCCTGCTCAATAACGGGGTTGCCGTTTATGAGATGGGTCCGGCCTCAATGGCTGCCGAACGTAACGTCATCAGGTATATCTCAGCGCTCATCGGCTTCGGCCGTGAGGCCGACGGCATCTTCACCCACGGGGGAAGTGCAGGTAATCTGACAGGACTTCTCGCAGCACGCCAGGCAATGAGTGAATACAATGTCTGGGAAGAGGGTGTCAGGCATGACAGACCGGCAGGAATAATCGTCTCTGACCAGTCGCATTACAGCATCTCCCGCAATGCCAGGGTGATTGGTCTTGGCGGGACATCGGTGATACGCATCGCCAATGACAGCCGCTATGCCATGAGAACCGATCTCCTCGAGGAGACCAGGCGCAGGGCTGAGGATGAGGGCATCAGGGTGATCTGTGTGGCTGCAAACGCCTGCTCCACTGCCACCGGCACATATGACAACCTGGAGGAGATATCTGCTTTCTGCCGTGAGAAAAGGCTCTGGTTCCATGTAGACGGGGCGCACGGCCTGGGGGTACTCTTTTCTGACAAATACCGTCACCTGGTAAGGGGGCTGGAGCATGCTGACTCTGTTGTGCTTGATTTTCACAAGATGCTGCTCACCCCGGGCCTGAACACAATGGTACTCTTCCGTGACGGCAGAAGGTCATATGAGACTTTTGCCCAGAAGGCAGGTTACCTGTTCGAGAAGCATGATTCAAATGAGTGGTACAATGGTGCAAAGAGGACTCTCGAGTGCACCAGGAGCGCCCTTGGCATAGTTGCCTGGGCGGTAATTAATTACTACGGTAAGGAAGCCCTTGGGAAATATGTCGAAAGCAGGTATGATCTTGCCGCAAGATTTGCCGGTGCCATACGCAGGGAGAAAGGGATGGAACTGGCTGTAACACCGGAATCAAATATAGTTTGCTTCAGGTATGCCCCGGATGGCACCCCCGCGGAAAAACTAAACGATCTTAACCGGATGATCAGGAAAGAGCTTGTGCACAGCGGCGAGTTCTATATCGTGCAGACAGAGCTCGACGGCAACATCTGGATGCGTACGGCACTAATGAATGCCATGACTGATGACAATGACCTTGAGAGACTCCTCGGAAGTGTAAGGAAACGCGGAGACGAGCTGACACAACTGCTCACCTGACAAAAAAGTCAAGCACCGTCTCACCGGCAAGGCGTGCCACAAGATTGTCGCCCTTCTTCACCTGGCCAACCCCTGACGGTGTGCCTGTAAAAATCAGGTCACCTGTCTTGAGAGTGTAAAACTTCGAGACATATTCTATTATGTCTGCAAAACCAAATACCAGGTCAGATGTGTTTCCCTCCTGTCTTGTTTCTCCGTTAATCTCCAGAGAGAAGCTGATATCAGAATGATCCGGGAACCGTTCTGCAGGAATGAATGTGCCCAGGGGTGCCGATCCGTCAAAAGTCTTTGAGAGCTCCCACGGGTGTCCGGCCTGGGAGAACTTATGCTGCAGATCACGTGCCGTGAAGTCTATCCCGACGGTCAGTGCGTCATAATAACGGTCAGCATATTTGGCAGCGATTCCCTTTCCCAGTTTTGAAATCCTTAGAACCACCTCGGCTTCGAACTGGAGGTTCATTGAGAAGTCAGGAATGAAGAAGGGTTTGTTTTTTTTCAGCAGCGCCGAATCGGGTTTCAGGAATATCATCGGCTCCGGGGGAAGCGGACGACCCATCTCTGCCGCATGCCTGCGATAATTCAGCCCAACACAGATTATTTTCATTAAACCCTACGCTTTGCCAAATGACCGCACCTTGACGGCAGTTATCACCTGCTTGGTATTGAGGGGAAAGTCGCCATTCATCATCCAGGAATAGTATGAAGGTTCCTCCCTGAATACCTGTTCAACGGGCTTGCCCTTATGCTTGCCGAAATTGAAGACCTCCTGTCCCTGTTCGTTGAAGACTATCCTTCCTGCCAGGTCAGCGTTGTTATTGAATGCACTGAATGAAGAAAGCTTGTCAATGTCATTTTCCAGGTCAGGGTATCTGTCAAGCTGCGCCTTCAGGATCTCATATGTGGCAGCAGTGTCAGCCTTTGAGCTGTGTGCGTTCTCCAGTTCCCTGTCACAGTAGAATCTATAGGCAGCGCTGAGCGTTCTCTGCTCCTTCTTGTGAAAAATCACCTGCACGTCAACATATCTGTGCCGGGCAGGATTGAAATCAACATTCACCCTGAGAAACTCCTCGCAGAGTATGGGTATGTCGAACTTCATCGAGTTGAATCCGGCAAGGTCACACCCCTCGAGGAAGGCTGCAATTCTTCTTGCCACATCCTTGAAGTGAGGTTCATTGGCCACATCGGCATCGGTTATGCCGTGAACGCGTGTTGCCTCGGGTGAAATGGGTATGCCCGGATTGAGTCTAAGGGTAAGCCATTCTTCTCCGCCTCCCGGCGAAACCTTAAGTGCGGAAAACTCCACGATACGATCAGATGCGATATTCACCCCTGTGGTCTCGAGATCAAGGATGACCAGGGGTTTTCTGAGGTTAAGCTCCATGTCCTTCTGATTCTCAGGCGTTTATCATCATCGGCATCAGGAGCATGAGAAGATCCTCATCCTCGTTGGCCGTCTCAGATGGGAGGAACAGTCCGGCCCTTGTGGGGTCAGCCAGCTCAATCACCACATCCTGTGATGCGATGTTTGAAAGTATTTCAATCAGGAAGACCGACTTGAAGCCAATCTCCATGTCATCGCCCTCATAGAGGCATTTGTGGCGCTCGTATGCCGAGATGGAGAAATCGACATCCTGTGCTGACACGGTTATCTGGTTAGGTGTGAACTGCAGTTTGACCAGGTTGCTGGCCTGGTTCGAGAATACTGAAACCCTGCGGAGGATGTTGTAGAACTCGAGCCTGTCAATGCGGACCTTCCTGGGATTATTCTTTGGGATGACGGAGTTGTAATTGGGATAATTGCCTTCAACCAGGCGGCACACAACCCTGTAGTCAGAGAGGTTGAAGAATGCGTTCCTGTCATCAAACTCAACAGATACCACACCGCTCTCCCTGGGAAGTATATTCTTCAGCAGTGAAGCAGGCTTCTTGGGCAGGATGAATGATGCGTTATCGTCAGCTTTGGCGTCACTTCTCTGGTACCTGACCAGTTTATGGGCATCGGATGCGACGAATGTCAGGTTGGTGGTTGATGCTTCCACAAGGATGCCACCCATAACAGGACGCAGTTCATCGTCAGCTGTTGCGAAAAGTGTTCTTGAGATACCGGCCAGCAGCACCTCTGCGGGTACGTTGAAGCCAAAACGCTTCTCCTTTTTAATAACCGGCAGAACCGGAAAGTCAATCCCATTCTGACCCACAATGCTGAACCGGCCATTCTCGGAGTTGATGACAACAGCCATTGTGTCAGGATTGATATCAAAGGTGAGCGGCTGCTCTGAGAACTCCTTGAGGGTGTCAAGCAGTATCCTGGCAGGCAGGGCTACCGTTCCGCTTCCGGTGATATTGTCAAGATGCATGCGTGTTATAAGCGTCGATTCCAGGTCTGAAGCCGTTATCTCCAGATCATTTCCGCTTATGTTGAAAAGAAAATTATCAAGAATCGGAAGAGTATTCTTTGAACTGATCACCCTGCTGATGGCCTGAAGGTGACCCAGGAGTTCTGTGCTTGAAACAACAAATTTCATATTTCAGTCTGTTTAAGTTATTCGGCAATGGGTCTCGGTTTACCGGCAACTAATTGATTACTAATATAGTCTGCTTTTAAAACCGGATTATCAATATTACAAAAAAATATATTACCCTCAAACAATTTTATTTCAATGATATATAATGCCTGCGTCTGAGTGCGTTCCAGGTCACTCCTGCAAGGATTATAAGTACGACAGGCAGCAGTGTGTTCACAACCTGCCAGAGTGTTCTCTGTTCCTTTATCCTGGCCTGATTCAGCAGCCGGGGCTTCAGCTCGCGCGAACGCATCCCGATGAGTCCGTTGTCATCAACGAGGTAATTGATGCAGTTCACAAGGAAGTCCTTATTGCCGAAAGTCTGCATGGTATACCTGTCGAGGCCGAGTGTCAGCGGTTCGGGATTGCCGCCTGCCCATGAGACCTCGTTGCGTATGATATCACCGTCAGCAACCACTATCATCTTTGTGGGCTTGCTCTTAGTCACGGTGACCAGCTGCGGGTCACCCATTATGCTGGCCGCCATGCGGTTTGCAAATACAGAGCTGAAGGTTCCCTCCAGGAGCACTGCCACATTCAGCGGACCGGCGTTGAACATCTCATCAGGCATCATTTCATCAGCCTCCTCCAGTGAGATTACCAGCGGGGGCATTACCGTACGGGCTTCGTTTGAGGTTGTGAGAAGGATGCTCTTCTTCACCCCGGCATCACGTCCAACGGTATCAACGGTACCAGCAAACTCTGCCCTGACCCTGTTCAGGTTACGGGTGACGGGGTGAGTCTGTGAAGGACGCAGCAGCGGATAATAGACCCAGGGTGTGGGTATATACTGCACTTCGCCTCCGGGATTTGCAACCTTCAGCGGGATCAGCATGCAGTCGGCATCCTGCAATATCACCGGGTTGATCCGGGCTCCGTACCTGAAGAGCATGTCACTGATGGAGAGTGGTTCATAGAGGGCAACCGTCGATCCTGCAATGAGGCTGTCAGCATTCACCGTCACCTCTTCTGCAAGCCAGAGCACCCTTCCGCCATTCATGATATACTGGTCAATCACAAACTTGTCCCTTTCATCCATCGGTTTACGTGGTGCGGCTATGATTATCGCAGCATATTTATCAATGGCTCCTCTCCTGCCCCCGATCACCCCCCTGTCAATATTGTAGAATTTGGCCAGTTCAAGGGTCAGATCAGCCACGTAGATCTCATCAAGCTCTCCGTGACCTTCAATGAATGCTACTGTGTGTATTGTGTCAGCCGTTGCCGTGGCGATAGCCTGAATGATCTCATATTCAAGCCCTTCGGTGGAATTAAGGAGGTTGGTTTCAGCAGGCAGGGTGGGATTGTTCCTGAGGAAGTTCACTGGTATGACCGTAGTGCCGCTGGTGACTGTCAGTGAAGGGAAGATGCGTTTCTGGGTTCTTCCTCCCTCTCCATCTGAGGCCATGACATTGACGGGATTGAGGCCGCGGTTTACAAGTTCACTGTGGAAGCGGTCGCGCTCAGCCCTGTCTGATGATCCTGAGGGATTGATGAATTCATATTTCACCTTCCTCCCTGATGTGATGCGGAACTCATCCAGGTACTGTTCCGTGCTGCGCCGGAGTTTACGGAAGGCTATCGGCAGTTCGCCGTCAAGGTAAACATCCACCTTCACTTCCCTGTCAAGTTCCCTGAGAATCCTTTTTGTCGGTTCTGCCAGGGTAAAGCGCCTGTCCTCGGTGAGATCAGCCCTTATGTGAAGGAACGATACGAGTATGCAGACCGCTCCGGTTGCTGCCACCACGGCGAGGGGCATTCTGATGCTGCTGCGGCGGAGTGATACCCTGGCAGCCTCGCAGAAGAGCACGGTAACAAATACAAAGTAGGCTATGTCACGGATATCAAGCACCCCCCTGCTTATTGAACGGTAATGTTCATTTATGCCCATTGAGGAGACCTCCTCAGCAACGGATGAGAGGGCTGGCATGGTTGCCAGTGAGTCGAATCCCCTGAACATAAGGAATGAGAGAACTGCGGCAATTATGAATGAGATCACCTGGTTGGAGGTGAGTGACGAGGCAAAGAGGCCGATGGCGGAGTAGACGGCTGCCAGCATCAGCAGTCCGATGAATGATCCTGCTGTACCTCCCCTGTCAAGGTTACCGGGGGTTTCGCCCAGCACCCACACCGAGATGACGAATACCAGTGCAGGCAACAGGGCCATGACCACCAGGAACAGTGCCGAGAGGAACTTGCCGTAGATCACGGCGCCGTCGGTCACCGGGCGTGACCATAGCAGCTCGATGGTTCCGGCTTTCCTTTCTTCCGAGAAGAGCCTCATTGTGATCGCGGGCACCAGGAAAAGGAATATCCACGGTGATAGCACAAAGAGGGGATCAAGGCCGGCATAACCGCTGTCAAGCAGGTTCCACTGGCCAGGCATGATCCACATGATCAGGCTGTTGGCCAGAAGGAACACAATCATTACGATATAACCCGTAAG
>Ga0116141_10002636_pt1 | contig 15317 bp, 12 predicted proteins | sample AD_UKC097_MetaG_FD_89744 | JGI IMG/M metagenome (GOLD analysis project Ga0116141, IMG submission 89744) | Active sludge microbial communities of municipal wastewater-treating anaerobic digesters from USA - AD_UKC097_MetaG | ecosystem: Engineered > Bioreactor > Anaerobic > Digestate | place: USA...
ATTCAGCGTTGCACGGCTCTCTCCAATGCTCACATATGCTTGAATATGCTGCGCTTGTCGCTTCGCCGCGCGCCTTGCCTGACGGCCTGATTCTTGTTTTTCAACACCCTGCTAAACGTTGCTCGGTTGTATTTGAAGAAGCCCGCGCAACCGAGACTTCCGCAAGCAATTTCCTTCCATATCATAATTCCCAATGATAATGTAAACGAAAACCCATTTGGGACGTCTGTAAATAACAGAAAAAAAATTATTATCCATAATTCGGTTCAATGTATACGACAAAAGGTTGGAGATAATCACTGCCGGAATGGGATGGACTTTACTTCGTTAAAGGTTGATCATATCGCAATGAAAAGGGGGAGATAAATGGTGAAACTTCGTTTTGCCCTGTGGTTTTTTATGATTGCAACATTGGCGTCCTTTGGACCGGGGTGCGGTCCGAGGACGATCATGGCAGCCGAAAAAAAAGTTCTCGTGCCGGATGAGGATTTTCAAGTGCTCACTTCAGGTCCCATACATGAGGCATTTGCCGAGGCGGTGACATTGGATCCTGAGCCGGGAATCGTGGTACCCAAAGCACCCCCGGTCCTCATCGAAGAGATTCCCCCTGAACAGAAACCGGAAGGAGACGTTCAATGGATTCCCGGTTATTGGGCCTGGGATGATGAAAAGAACGAATATATATGGGTAAGTGGAATATGGCGAATCCCACCACCGGGTCGACAGTGGATACCAGGCTATTGGAACTCCGTAACACATGGATATCAGTGGATTTCCGGGTATTGGACCAGTGTAAAAACGGAGGAAATGGAATACCTGCCCGAACCGCCGGAATCGGTTGAAATCGGTCCCAGCAGTAATGCCCCTTCGCCGGATTATATATGGATTCCCGGTTGCTGGCGATGGTACTATGGGCGCTATGCCTGGCGCCCCGGTTATTGGGCAGTCGCCAATCCTGATTGGATCTGGGTGCCCGCCCGCTATCACTGGACACCGCGGGGATATATTTTTGTGGCTGGATACTGGGACCACACCATCATCCGTCGGGGAGTTTTATTCGCTCCGGTGTTCTTTAGGCCGAGAGTGCATCTTGGGTTAACATTTTTGTTTTCACCCGGCTTTGTGATCAATCTGAACATTTTTGATGACGCTTTGTTTGTGCGACCGCGGTATCGTCATTATTATTATGGGGATTATTATGCGTCCAGGCATTACAGAAACGGTATCTATCCATGGTTTTCCCTGCATGCGAGACGGGTTGTCTATGATCCGATTTATGCCTATCAACGATGGAATCATCGAAATGATCGTGATTGGGAGAAGCATTTGGAGACAAGATTTCGTGACCGCCGGGAACATAAAGATCTGCGACCGTCCCGAAGTTTCAATCATCGCACGGAGCTTGGAAAGACAGGCGGATCCCCGGGAAGTGAACGGCTCAACGTTGTAATGCCGCTTGATCGCGTCGGGAAAACCAAGAAGGGCACTCACAGATTCAAGTCCATGAACGAAAAAGAACGAAAACAATTTTTACAACAGAAAAAAGAGGTTCGAACCTACCGACAGGAACGGCAAAGGCGAGAAACTCAAAGGCAAAATCTGCCGAATGAGAGAGGTTTACAAAAATCGGAACCGAACAAAGAAAAATTTTCCAGATCCCCCGTTATGGACAGATCAAACGAAAAAGTGGAACGAAAAAAAGTTCCGCCGACTCGGTACAAAGCGCCGAAACCGAACCCCAATGTTGAGCCTCTCGAGAGAAAATACGATTCGTCTCGCTTCCAGGAAAAATCCCGGAAGTCGGAAAATATTGAGAGGAAGTCAGATGATAGAGGGGAGCCGTCAATGGACAGGGAACAGAAAAAATGGAACGGCGACCTGCGACGGAAAGACCGCCTGGAGAAACTTGATCACAGGCGGCAGGGAGGAGATGACGTACGAAAGAGGTAGAATAAAAGAGGTGCTCATTACGGAAATACCCCTCTACAGGGGATTCGGTTGATAGGGCGGACCGTTCGCTTCCTTCCTGTTGCTGCCGGCTGTTGAGCCTCTGATCTTCACGCCTTTTCAGGCTTCGCTCACGCTCCCGCCTATCAGGGGCGTTCGAGCAGCCCCCAACCTTCGGGCGGCTGAGCTTCGATTGGTTTTTGGCGCGGTTAAATGCAATAAATTGTATTTAACCGCGCCAAAAAACGACGGCTCAACAGCCTGCGTTGTGTGCGAATTGTTTTAAAAACATTGAATGGCGCCTACTTTGGTCTAACTGACCAAGAGGGGATTTCTTTCAGACTTATCGGCCGCAACACTTCTTATACTTCTTTCCGCTTCCGCAAGGACAAGGATCGTTTCTTCCGACTTTTTTTTCGATTCGCTTGATCGGCTTTTTTCTCTCCGTCTCATCTCCTGCAGAATAGACAAGCTTCTGCTCCTTCGGATGTTGCAGGTCTTCAATTTTTTGGGGTTCGGCAATCTGAATTCTGAATAAAATCCCCAGTGTCTCTTCCTTGATCCGGGATACCATATCCTGGAACATTTCAAACCCTTCTTTTTTGTAAACAATCAGGGGGTTTTGCTGGCCATAACCCCTGAGACCGATTCCCTCCTTCAAATGATCCATGCTCAGAAGGTGGTCCTTCCAGAGATTATCAACGGTCTGGAGCATGACGATTCGCTCCAGCCTTCTGAAATCTTCCGATCCTATCGAAGCCTCTTTTTTATTATACTGCTCGATCGCTGCATCCGCAATCAGGGAGGCAAGACCTTCCCCGGTAAATCCATCCATCGCGTTTTTATCGATATCCAGTCGAAGATGAAATTGTTTAAAGACCGCTTCCTCAAGCCCCTTTAAATCCCATTCTTCAGGAAGCGTCCTTTCATCGGCAAAGGAATCCGCGATATCCTCCGCCTTTTCCTGGATCATATCCTCGATGGAAGATTTCAGATTCTTTCCACTGAGGGCTTCTCGTCGTTGCCGATATATAACTTCTCTCTGCTGATTCATTACATCGTCATATTCAAGAAGCTGTTTTCGAATATCGAAATTGTGTCCCTCGACCTTTGATTGGGCGTTTTCGATTGCCTTGCTGATCAGGTTGTGCTCGATGGGTTCGCCGTCTTTCATTCCGAGTTTTTCCATAATCCCGGTGATACGCTCGCCGCCGAATATACGAAGCAGGTCATCCTCCAGGGCGAGATAAAAACGCGAAGAGCCGGGATCGCCTTGTCTGCCGGAACGACCCCGGAGCTGATTATCGATACGTCGGCTTTCATGCCTTTCGGTTCCAAGAATGTGAAGACCTCCCAATTCGGTGACACCTTCACCGAGCATGATGTCCGTGCCGCGTCCGGCCATATTTGTTGAAATGGTTACAGCTCCTTTCTGACCGGCCATGGCAACGATTTCAGCCTCTTTTTCATGGTTTTTTGCGTTAAGCACGGTATGCTTGATCCCGCGCTTTTTCAGTTTTTCGCTCACGCTTTCGGAAACATCGATGGATATGGTTCCGACCAGCACCGGCTGCCCTTTTCGATGGCATTCTTCGATCTCATCTATGGCCGCTTCAAATTTTTCCCGGCGTGATTTGTAAATAACATCCGAGTGATCCATTCGGATCATGGGTTTATTGGTCGGAATAACGGCCACATCCAGGTTGTATATCTTTTTGAATTCAGCTGCTTCGGTATCAGCGGTGCCGGTCATGCCGGAAAGCTTATTGTACATTCTGAAGTAGTTCTGAAAGGTGATCGTTGCAAGTGTCTGATTCTCGTTTTCTATTTTAACGTTTTCCTTGGCTTCCAGCGCCTGATGCAGCCCCTCACTGTATCGGCGGCCCGGCATCAGCCGACCTGTGAATTCATCTACGATGATAACCTCGCCGTTTTTGACAATGTAATCGACATCCTTTTTAAACAGGGTATGAGCCTTGAGCGCTTGATTGATATGATGCAAAAGTTCAATGTGCTTCGGATCATATAAATTTTCGACCTTTAAAATATTTTCAGCGGTTGCAACTCCATTTTCAGTCATCACGGCTGTGCGGGCTTTTTCATCGATCGTATAATCCCTTTCTCGGACAAGGCGAGGGATTATTTTGTTCACCTCGTAATACAGGCTTGTCGATTTTTCAGCAGGGCCGGATATGATCAGAGGCGTTCTTGCCTCGTCAATCAGTATGCTGTCCACTTCATCCACGATGGCAAAATTCAGCTGTCCCTGGACAATCGATTCTTTTTCAAACTTCATATTGTCCCTTAAATAATCGAATCCGAACTCGTTGTTTGTTCCGTAAGTGATGTCCGCGCCGTATTCGGATTTGCGTTCCATATCATTCAATCCGTGCAATATGGTTCCGACGGAAAGGCCGAGAAAATGATAAATCTGCCCCATCCATTCGGTATCGCGTCTGGCCAGGTAATCGTTTACCGTTATAATATGGACACCGTTACCCGATAGTGCGTTCAGATACGCAGGAAGCGTGGCAACCAACGTTTTTCCTTCTCCGGTCTTCATTTCTGCAATTTTTCCCTGATGAAGGACCATGCCGCCGATCAACTGAACATCAAAATGCCGCATCTTCAGGACGCGAAAAGAAGCCTCTCTGACCGTTGCAAAAGCTTCGGGAAGCAAATCTTCAAGAGATTGGCCCTTTTCGATCCGTTCTTTGAACACGGCGGTTTGGCCTTTGAGCTGTTCATCGCTCATGGACCGAAACCTGGATTCGAGCGAGTTGATCTCTTCAATGACAGGCTGCAACTTTTTTAATTCCCGTTCATTTTTGCTTCCAAAAACTTTGGTTAAAAAATTTGCTATCATTTATACGTTATTCCTCTGATATTATCTTCTTTCAGTAAATCGAATCAATGAGACAGACTTGGAAACCAGGAAATGGTTTGCCAATATACTCTCAACCTTTTTATTCTATTTTAATTTGGATAAAATTATAACACACTTAAAAAATATTTTCAGTTTAATCACAAAAACGATTCGGTTTGATTGTTTTATATTCGAACGATTGGATTAACAGGCCTGAAAAACAGGGTATCGCAGGAAGAGGGAAAAGCAAATCCGCGATTCAAAAGGCATATGGAAAACGGCATTTGAAAACAACCGTCGCTCGGGGAAAAACAAAACTCCTAATGCATACGTACGAAATTTTTTGCAGATTGTGATAACCGATGGAAGGCTTCCCATGATGCCGATTTAAATCTCACAAAGACTCCGGATGAAAATCCGTTTTCTTCACGGTCTGAATTCGGTATATACGATTTCGGATTGTTCGTAACCCCTCGTTTCCGGTAAATTTCACACGCCATCCGACCTTGCGAAACAGGTGTCCCTCTTTCATATAATTCCCATTTTGAATTTGAGTGCGTTAAGGGTGTTTTTCATCAGCATGGTAATCGTCATTGGTCCAACGCCCCCGGGCACCGGTGTAATCCATCCCGCGACCTCTTTGGCTGCATCGAAATCCACGTCGCCTTTCAGGATTGCAACCTTTTTTCCGGTTTTCTCGCTGATCATTTCTCCAACCTTATTCACCCCCACATCGACTACACAAGCCCCGGTTTTATCCAATCCGGTTTTACCAATCCCGGAACACCGGCGGCAACTATCAGGATGTCGGCTCTTCTGCAATGCGATGCCAGGTCTTTTGTCCCGGTGTGGACTACGGTTACGGTGGCGTTACCGCCCCTTTCCTTCTGTAGCATCATGATGGCGATCGGTTTGCCTACGATGGTGGATCGCCCTACAACAACTACTTCCGCGCCGTTTGTTTCAACTCCGGCCCTTATGATCATTTCTCTGATACCGGCGGGTGTGCACGGTGGAAATTTAATTTCAGATCCGCCGATCATCAGGCGACCCATATTGATCGGATGGAAACCATCCACGTCTTTATCGGGATCAATCGCGTTGATCACCTTCTTCTCATCGATATGATGGGGAAGCGGAAGTTGTACTAAAATACCATGGATGGAATCCTCCTGATTGTATTTTTGGATATGAGCCAAAAGATCCTCTTGGGAAACACTCTCCGGCAAGTTGTCTTGAATTTCCCTGAAACCGAGCCGGTTTGCAGTTTTGACTTTCATGGTGACGTAAGAGATAGAAGCAGGATTTTTTCCTACGAGAATGGTTACAAGGCCCGGAACAATACCGTAAATCCTTTTGATTTGGGCCACTTCAGCCGATATTTCTTCAAGAATCTGCTCACGAATCTCAGTTCCTCTGATTAGCCTCGCGGGCATTTTAGCCATCCTTTCCTAAACATGATTATTGATTTCAGCCGATCGTACTTGCGAACCGATATTGATTGCTGAAGAATACGAAAGCCCTCCATGCATGAAACACGGGATGATCGAATCTGGTTATATTCAGAAAGATTTATACCCTTATATTTTATGTACTCATTAGTAAGCCAATAATGACTATATGTCAAGACGGCTTGTGATTTCCCATCAACCTGCTCAAGGTCTGACGGCGCTTACAAGAAACCTCCGAAACCAAATCGAATGATGGATCGTTCGAAAATAATACTTGACAGGATTGGAAAAATTAACTAAGCGTAACCCAACTTTCTGAAAGAATCTTATAGAACAAGCCATGGAAAAAAATCCCATTTATCGTTTTATTCTTCTCCTTTGTTTCGACTATATGTATTGATGCCTGCTGCCCGCCTCTTTTTGATGGGTAAGCAGGCTTTCAAATACTCCTTAATCGACCTCCCAGGTTTTTTTATTTTAAGATAATTTTTTCAATTTAATTGGTTTGTAATATGTTGTTTGATTTTTTTTTGGATGACCTTGAGAAAAAAACGGATTGTTGGAGGGAAAAGACATGAAAAGAAACGTGTTCCTGCTTATGGCGGTGATTGCCTTCAGCCTCCCGGCTATTATCCCTGCGAATTTTTCCGCCGCATATGCCAAAACGGTTAACCTGACATACAGCATTTTCTTTCCGCCCACTCACGGCCAGTGCCAGGCCGGCATGTCGTGGGCGAAAGAAGTCGAAAAACGTACCGATGGAAGATTGAAGATAACGGTTTTCCCCGGTGGAACTCTGACCGATGCGAATCAGTGCTATGACGGCGTGGTCAAGGGGATTTCGGATATCGGCATGTCTTGTTTCGCTTATACGAGGGGTCGGTTTCCATTAATGGAGGTGATTGACCTGCCCCTGGGATACCCGAACGGTCAGGTGGTCACGCATGTGGCCAATGAGTTTTATGAAAGCTTCCAGCCGGAGGAACTTAAAGAAGTAAAGGTGCTTTACATTCATGGTCATGGTCCGGGTCTTCTTCACATGAAAAAACCGGTAAGAACTCTTGAGGATCTGAAAGGATTGAAAATAAGGTCCACCGGTCTCAGCGCAAAAGTGGTGGAGGCGTTGGGAGCCACTCCGGTTGCGATGCCCCAGGGGTCTACCTATGAGGCATTACAAAAAGGTGTGGTTGAAGGCACCTTTGGCCCGATCGAGGTATTAAAAGGCTGGCGGCAGGCCGAGGTGATTCAATATACCACCGATTGTTTCGATGTGGGCTACACAACGGCGATGTTTGTAGTGATGAACCGAAATAAATGGAATGCGTTTCCAGAGGACATCCGGAAAATAATCACAGAGGTCAGCAGGGAATGGATTGATGTTCATGGAGCTGTCTGGGATCAGATCGATATGGAGGGGCGCAAATATACCCTGAGCCTTTCCAATGAAATTATTCAACTGCCGGAAGAAGAAAATAAGCGATGGACGGAGGCAATCGAACCGGTAATTAATGATTATATGAAATCAGCACAAGAAAAAGGGCTGGATGGCGAGAAAGCGGTGGCGGCAGTCAGACGCCTTATAAAAAAATACAGTGCGGTTTATCAGAAATAACTTTTGTCCGACACATACGAGGCTAATTCTTAAACCGGAATGGAACCGTATGGTTTTCTGAATTGATTTGTTAAAAAACGGTATTGAGTTTTTTCTATGTCTCGTTTTGAAAAAATACTTCTTTTTTTATCCGATCGACTCAACTGGATCGCAGCCGGCGCGGTTATTGTCATGATGCTGTTGACATCCGCAGATGTTGTTCTGCGTTTTTTCAGACGGCCGATACCCGGTACTTACGAAATCCTCGGTTTGCTGGGAGCCGTTGTAATTTCTTTTTCGCTGGCCTATACTTCAGTGAAAAAGGGGCATATCGCTGTTGAATTTCTTGTTGAACGATTTCCCCGGAAGATTCAGACATTCATTAACGCCATCAACGATTTTTTCAGTGCTCTCCTTTTCGGGCTGATCAGCTGGCAAAGCATGCTATACGCCCTCGACCTGAAAGGCAGCGGAGAAGTTTCACTGACGCTGCAGATGCCGATTTATCCTTATGTTTACGGCATATCGACGGGGTGCGGACTTCTCTGTATGGTATTATTGGCGGAATTCTTAAAATCGTTGCAAGGGATTCGAACAAAGTGAGCCCAACGGTCACAGGTCTTATCGGCGTTGCCGCCCTTTTTTTACTGATATTTTCCCGAATGCCGGTCGGTTTTTTGATGGCGGCAATCGGCTTTGTCGGCTTCGGCTATCTGGTTTCTTTCGATGCATCGCTGAATCTTATCGCAAAGGATGTTTTTTCGGTTTTTGGTTCCTATAACCTGACGGTTATACCCCTGTTTGTCTTAATGGGACAAATTGCCTATCATGCGGGGATAAGCTCAAGACTTTTTGACGCCGCCTATAAATTCATCGGTCACCTCCCAGGGGGGTTGGCCATTGCCACGATTGGAGCATGCGCAGGCTTTGCCGCCATCTGCGGTTCCACGAATGCAACGGCCGCCACCATGGCGGCCGCGACACTTCCGGAAATGAAAAGATACAATTACAAACCCGGTCTGGCAACCGGTGTGGTTGCCGCCGGCGGAAGTCTCGGCATTCTTATCCCGCCCAGCGTCATCTTCATCGTATATGGAGTAATGACCGAACAATCCATCGGCAAGCTCTTTGTTTCCGGTCTGCTTCCCGGTCTGCTTCTTACTCTCCTTTTCACTCTGACTATTGTAATCTGGGTTCATTTTAAACCCGATCTGGCGCCGAGGGGTCCAAGGGCGACCTTTAAACAAAGGCTGGCCTCCCTTTCAGGGCTCATGGAAACTTTGATTTTATTTGCATTGGTTATGGGCGGGCTTTTTGTCGGCTTTTTTACACCCACCGAAGCGGGGGCGATCGGCGCTTTCGGCACGCTGATGCTTGCCGTTATCCGTCGAAATCTGAGCTGGAATGGTTTTGTAACCTCTTTGTTTGAAACCACCCGAATCTCCTGCATGATCCTTGTTATCGTCGCCGGGGCGACGATTTTTGGACATTTTCTGGCTATCACAAGAATTCCCTTCGATATTGCAACCTGGATATCGGGTTTTGAATTGCCGTCCTATGCAATCATGTTTTTAATTATCCTGGTGTATTTGCTTGGAGGTTGCTTTATCGATTCGCTGGCTTTGATCATGCTGACGGTTCCTATTTTTTACCCGGTGGTCATCCACCTGGGTTATGATCCGTTATGGTTCGGCGTCGTTATTGTTTTGGTGACACAAATCGGGGTGATCACCCCACCGGTGGGAATCAATGTCTACGTGGTCAGCGGTGTTGCAAGGGATGTGCCGCTTCATGTTATTTTTAAAGGGGTGATCCCGATGCTCATTGCGCTGATTGTCGCAACGCTCCTTTTGATTCCATTTCCACAAATTGCGCTGTTTTTACCCGGTTTGATGAAGTAGATTCCGCATTTCACAAATATACGGCCGGCGGGTTTTTCTTCGAACATTCATCTGAAGACGAAAAACCCGGGAGTTTAACCATACGAAATCAAGAAAAGCCTTAAACCGGAAATGGAACATGAAAAAGCCCGGCGGTTTCTTCAAACCCCAGCATAAGGTTCATATTCTGAACCGCTTGACCGGCAGCGCCCTTTACGAGATTATCAATTGCTGAAACCAGTATCAGCCGTTTATGGGCTTTATCCAACCGGACTCCGATATCGCAAAAATTTGTACCCCGGACACGCAGGGTATCCGGAACCCGGTCAGCAGGGCAAATTCGTATGAATGAACGACCGGAATAGAAGGAGGCAAGGCAATCTCGAATGCCTTCCATGTCGATATTCCCGACCAAGGTTGCATATATCGTAGTCAGCATGCCGCGGGTCATCGGGACGAGATGAGGGACAAATGTAATGTGTGTCGGCTTTCCAGCCTCCAGGCTCAGCAATTCGTCCATCTCGGGATTGTGCCGGTGCCCGGCAATTTTATAAGCTTTAAAGGATTCATTCGCCTCGCAAAAGTGGGTTGTCAGCGAGGTCGATCTCCCTGCTCCGCTGACTCCGGATTTCGAATCGGCGATAATCGAATCTCCGTCCAGAAGATTTCCCCTCAGCAGAGGAATCAGCGGTAAGAGCACGCTAGTTGGATAACATCCTGGATTTCCGATCAAGACCGCCTGTTTGATTCTTTCCGTATAAACTTCGCAGAGGCCATAAACGGCTTTTTCAAGCAAATCCTTTGCAGTATGGGGCTGATAAAAAGCCTCATACTTGGAAGCGTCGCTGAACCGGAAATCGGCGGAAAGGTCCACCACTTTTTTGCCGCGGTTCACCAGTTCCGGCACGATCTTCATCGGAATCTTATGCGGCAGTGCGATAAAAAGAAAATCGGCTCTGTCACAAACCTTATCTGCATCAAAATCTTCACAAACAAGGTCAATCATGCCCGCCATTGAAGGGAAAACGCTGTCAAACCGCCGGCCGGAATATTGGCGGGATGTCAATAGATTCAATTCCACTTCAGGGTGACCGGAAAGAATCCGAACGAGTTCCGCCCCTGAATACCCGGTTGCTCCAATCACGCCAACCCGGATCATATCGTCTCCTTATTCATCGGAAAGGTAATAGTTTAGTGTTTCACAATTGATGATACGATTTCAACCATTTCGGTTTGGACCGGAATCCCCGGAGAAACATCATAAAAAAAGTGTATGCAAGCTACCAGAAGAAACACGATTTTTCAAGAAGAATAGCGGAGAATAGCGAGAGATCAATGGGATGAAAGGTGGTTTGGACCCGCAATAAAAATAAAAAGCGAATACGGGAAGGATTTCACCATTTGGCCGCCATGAATGGAATAGCTTCCAGCCGAAGTAAGATGGGATTTAAAAGAGTTGAAAAATTTCACATCATTTTTTTTTGCCTGATTTAAATTCCTCCCTCAGAAGCTTGAATTCGGTCCGGATCAAATTTTTAATCTCCGACAGAGCATTTTGAGTAATCTCTTCGGCCTGCCGATCCGATTTTTCGATCGTTGCATCTTGAGGTTTCTTTTTGCTTTCCGGAATTTTATTTCCGGTTGTTTTCGCTTCATTGATTTTTTTTGCACCGGTTTTTCCGGGCATCAACTGGTCCTTTATTGCCTTGAATTTTTTTGCCTCGATCGTTAAAATTTTTTTTCTTTCCGTTTCTGAGAGGGATTTTGTTCCGGCAACCATTTCCAAACCCTTGTAAACGGAATTTAAAACGTTCATGGTGTTCGGGTGAGCCTTGTTTTTGTGTATCTTCAAATGTTTTCCTAAAGCGCCGAGGAGCTTGAGAAACCACAATATGACCGGATCTCTCTTATACTTTTCTTTCAGCCGCTCTATTTTTTGAATAAAAGCGTTCATCACCTCATCGGTAATTTCCCAGTCGATGGATAAAAGTAAGCTTTTCAGGTCCGCGAGAGAATCGTTTCCATTCGCTTCATCAATTGCCGGTTCTATCGGAATCTCATCATTCGCGCCGAACAGTTCTTCCAGGCGTGATTCAACCTGATCCGTAAGGGTAATATTGTTTTTTTTTGCCAACGCAAAACCTCCTATGTCAGCTCTTTTTTCAGAGAAGAAACGGTCAGCGAGATGATGTTTTTCAATGTTAGGGCGACATTTGTTCCAGCCAGGGCACTGGCCTCTATGGAAGGCACTTTTAGCTGGGAGTTCAGATCTTTTTCAAGGGTTTCAAGTGAAAGAATAGGTATACCCTGCTTTTCGAGATCCCTTTTGTTGTATTGCAGGACCAGAGGAATTGTGAAAATGTTTTTGTTGTTCGCCGTCAGATTTTTCTGCAGATTTTTTAGGGAAAGAATGTTTTTTTCTCTTCTTACGGTCAGAGAATCGGCAACGAATACCACCCCATCGGCTCCCCTGAGCACCAATTGCCGGGTTGCATCATATTTGAGTTGCCCCGGAACAGTATACAACTGTATTTTGATGTCATATCCGTTTATTTTTCCGACATCAAACGGAAGGAAATCAAAAAACAGTGTGCGGTCACCATGGGTTTTAATGACCACCATATCTGTTTTTATCCGGTTTTTGAATCTCTTGTAAATATATTCCAAATTGGTTGTTTTCCCCCCCCTGCCGGGACCATAGTATACTATTTTTGCCTGCACTTCTTTTTTTTTGGGATTGATAAATGCCATTGGGAAAAACCTCGGGAAACAGCAATGCATTATCCATGATTAAACCGGAGAATGTGGCGCATTTACATTCTGTTTAAAACAAAACCACGCGTTTGATTGCCTGCCGCCGATTCGCATTTCGAGCCGGGCAGCCTAACATGAATGCAGCCGCAAACCGATGAGCGATTCTTATCGTCATCAAATTGTATAATAGACCGCATCCGGTGCCTGAATCGCTTTTGTTTTTCTTGTGATTTCATTCAAAATGCGACATCCGATAGGATCATGCCAGGGATGGCTCCAGAATCTTGTCAATTTTTTCTATCGCCTCAGCCACCTTCAGCCGGAGGAAACCGAGAGACACCTCATTGCCGAATATGGTGACCAATAAAAAATCTGTCGAAACCTTGCTGAAATGGAGGTTTTCCTTGATCCCCTTATGAAAGAGAAGAGAAAATTCTTTTTCGCCGATCATTTTCGCCATGCTGCTCATCGCTCCGAAATTGCCGGCGGCCAGAGCGGCCAAAGAATAAATATCGTGCCCCATTTCGCCATTATCGAGATGGGTGATGATATTGCCTGCCGTATCGATTAAAACAACAGAATGAACACCAAGATTCATAAGATCATTCTGCAAAACCTCCTCTATCCCATCGAGCTGTTCCGGGCCGAATGTATATGACAATGATTTTCCTCCCGTATGATGTTTTTAAAACATGCCTATTATTTTTCCGTTAAACAAACGGAAAAGCGGTATCGATCCATAACGATAAAAAAGATGTTCTCACGCTGTTATTTATTGATAGTTGAAGCAATATGAATATATATCGGGTTCAATTACATTCTTCTAAAGCAAAAAAATGGCGTTTTACAGATTTGGAGAAAACCGGCATCGGCGAATCGATTCGTTAATGAACAACATGACGATTACCAATATTTCGTCTGGAAAATGGATAGGTTTCATCGGATATTAAAAAACCGTCATTTATCTCTATAAAAACTGAAAAATTGTCGATAATGAGAACATGCCATTTATTCCGGTCTCGTTCAGTTTTTTTAACCAAAAAATGTGACAACCAATGCGAGGAATGAAATTGAAAGGGGGAAAATTATTTCGCAGAGGCTTCGACAACCGAATACACGATTTTACATTGAACCTCGAAAAACAATATCTGTTTGAGATTTTACAAAAACAACAGGACCCCGGACCGAAGCCTTTCCTTCACCTCAGGCATCCCGACCCACGGGATTCAGCTTGAAGTGAGGCGAGGAGGCTTTCAAATAAATACAGACGAGAGGGATACAGTGACCACAATTATCGATACGGGAAAGAACATCAACGAACGAAAGCTTGTCGCCCCGGATGTTTTGGAGTCCGAACACCGTCTGGCGGATATCGTCAATTTTCTTCCGGACGCGACTTTTGTGATCGATCAGGGGGGAAAAGTAATCGCGTGGAACCCGGCCATGGAGGAGATGACCGGGGTCCGGGCGGAGGAGGTGGTGGGAAAGGGGGACCATGCCTACGCGATCCCTTTTTACGGGACGAGAAGGCCCCTGCTCATCGATCTGGCGTTGCGGGAGGATGAAACGATCGAGGCGGGATACGCCGTGTTTAAACGGTTCTGCGACAGGGGGGTTATTGCGGAGGTCTATATTCCCACCCTTAAGAAAGGCACCCACCTTTCCGGAACGGCCAGGGCACTGCGCAATACCAATGGTGAAATCGTCGGAGCCATCGAGTCCATCCGGGATATAACCGAGCGGAAGCGTCTGGAGGAAACCCTGCGGGAAAGCGAAAAAAGCTATAGAGAGATGTTCGAGAATTCAATCGATGGATGGTTTCAGAGCAGCCCCGAGGGCCGGTACTTGAACGTGAATCCCGCCTTTGCGAGAATGGCCGGATATGACAGCCCCGATCAGATGATACGGGAGATCACCGACATCGCCCGTCAGTATTATGTGTATCCGGAGAAAAGGGCACTGGGCAAGGAGATCTATGAAAAAAAAGGTTACAGCCGCACATCCAATATGCAATTCCGTCGGAAGGACGGCAGTATTTTCTGGGGTTCGGTCGCGGCGCGCGCCGTGCGCGATGAAACCGGAAAAATCGTCCGTTACGAGGGAATTGTCTCCGATATCACGGAGCGGAAGCGGGCCGAGGAGGCTCTTCGTACCTCCGAGGCAAGTTACCGGGCCATCTTCAATGCGGCGAACGATGCCATTTTTATCCACGATCTGGATACCGGCGCGATCCTTGATGTCAACCGGAGAATGTCCGAGATGTTCGGCTTCTCCCGTGAGGAGATCCTGAATCATGATGTGGGCATATTGAGTTCGGGTGAAGCCCCATACACTGAGGGGAACGCGCGGGAGTGGATGCGAAAGGCAAGAGAAGGCGAACCCCAGATCTTTGAATGGCATTGCAAACATAAGAACGGCAACCTCTTCTGGGGCGAAGTGAACCTGAAATGGACGGTCATCGGGGGAAAGGAACGGTTGCTCGCGGTTGTGCGCGACATTACCGGCCGCAAGCAGGCGGAAGAAGTCATCCGGAATTCCGAACGCCGCATGGCCGATATCATCAACTTTTTGCCGGACGCGACCTTCGTGATCGACACGAAGGGTACGGTCATCGCCTGGAATCATGCGATGGAGAATCTGACGGGCGTAATGGCGGAGAATATCCTGATGAAAGGCGATTACGAATATGCGCTTCCCTTTTACGGTCAGAGGCGTCCCATCCTGGTCGATTTGGCATTGCGGGCCGATGAAAATATCGAACGACTCTATTCCAATATCGAAAAAGAGAACGAGACTTTGACATCGGAGACTTACACGCCGCTTCTGAA
>Ga0116141_10002637_pt1 | contig 15311 bp, 17 predicted proteins | sample AD_UKC097_MetaG_FD_89744 | JGI IMG/M metagenome (GOLD analysis project Ga0116141, IMG submission 89744) | Active sludge microbial communities of municipal wastewater-treating anaerobic digesters from USA - AD_UKC097_MetaG | ecosystem: Engineered > Bioreactor > Anaerobic > Digestate | place: USA...
CAGATAGTGGACAAGGGACTCGGTTGCAGCTGTTTCCCCGCCGGGAGTATGCAACAGCAAGTCCAAGCCTTTGCCTCGGTCCAGCTGATGAACCACCGTCATGAATCCATTCTTATCGGCGTCGTTTACTTCAACGCCCTCCAAGTTGCGCTTTTGCAGCCAACCAGAGTAATAGATGATAACATTCCGATTCGTCAGCTGGTGAAGTTGGAGTAAGTACTTTCTCCGAATGACATCGTGCACACTGCCAGCTGCAATAATTTCATTCAGAAGCTCGTTCCAATCCGGCATAGATCAGCCCTCCTGATCCGCAAGACGTTATCCCGGCCTCGATGAAAATAGTCTCTTTTTGCTGGTCGGGGTATTCCGGAAGAGTTCCAAGACCTGCGAAGTACTTGCGCACTTCCTCGGACTGCAAACCAATTGACCTGTACACATCCTTTATTTCCTTGATTCGGTTCTTGTCAGCTTTAGGCTTCATCGCTTCACCACCTTTCAGTCTGTCCACTAAACCCTGACATGGATAGATCGATACGCACCAGATGCGGATCTTCGCTTCCCCGCATGAAAAACGCACTGCCACCGCTTTGATGATAGGAAACACCTCTGTAACCCTTGGACAGTTTCATCATGCATTGTTGTCTCCATCGTCCATGCCCGATCTTCCCAAACAATTCTTCATATACAGTGACAATAACAAATTTATCCGGCGGTGGCAATGGTTTTTTGATGGAGTTCGCTCCTCTGAGCGTTCATCGGAGTCTCCGCTCTCCCTGCAATTCCCCAAATAATTGAAAATACTAGACTTGTGTCCTCCCTCACCCCTACCCTCTCCCGGCGGGAGAGGGAGAAGATATCCCTGTGTTGCCGCTATGCAGCATTCACTTCCACAACCTCTCTCACCGATGAAGGGGCGGGCACAGATTCGCCGGCTGTCTGAAGCCCTTCGATGTGAAATTCGATTGCTTCCTTGATTAGGTGGAGTACCTCGTCGCGTGACTCCGCCGCCGCAACGCATCCGGGTAGATCCGGCACATAAGCACCGTAGCCGGTCTCGCCTTTTTCAACGATTACTACATATTTCATGTTCGCTTGCCTTGCGATACTGCTGTTCGCGTACATATAGAATATCAGATCCGCCGGGCGGTGGCAATGATTTTTCACAAGCCAATCTGCAATCCCCTCCCTCACCTCAACCCTCTCCCGGTGGGAGAGGGGGAAAGACGGCATCCCGTGTCCGCTGCTCCGTACCTTATCCCCCAACAATCTCATTCAATCCCTCAATTACGAGATCCAGTTCTTTATCGGACAGCCTGGTGATCTTCTTGCCGAGACGTTCGATAGACAAGGTGCGAACCTGGCCGATCTTTACCCATGACTTTTTCGGGAGAGAGGTATCGTCTAATTCCAGCGTCAGGGGAAATCCTGCCTTCTGGGGTTGGCTCGTTAAAGCCATAGCGATAACCGTACCGGAATGCTCATTGAAAACATCGTGACTGATAACCAGCACGGGACGCTCCCCGGCTTGCTCATGCCCCTTCGTCGGACCCAGATCCGCCCAGTAAATCTCTCCCCTCAGTATTCCGGCCATTCGGCAATCTCCCGCGACATCCCTTCCTCGGCCATTGCGCGTTCGGATGCCGGATCGAGTTTCGCGCACTCCCGTGCAAGACGGTTGCGGTCAAGCCGTGCCAGCTTCTCCTCTACAGCCTGTTGCACCGCTCGGCTGCGATTCGGGAACACTTTTGCTTTGACCAGCCGATCCAGCTGATCAACCAGATGTTCCTGAATGGTTATGGCGACCTTGACTGTGCTCATGGCATCTCCTCTGGTATTACAATATATCATACCAAGGGATTGATCAAGGTGTGAGAACTGGATTTCGAAGCGGGTTCCCCTCCCTCACCCCTGCCCTCTCCCGGTGGGAGAGGGAGAAGATGCCCGGGGGAGAGGGGGAAAATCAGGGCGGGAGAGGGGGCGTCGTCCCGTCATTCCGGCGGAAGCCGGAATCCAGGAAAGACCGGGCACTTAACCCGCTTGTCTGTTCTCTCCGGGCCGGGGCCATGTCGCAATCAAACCCACAAGTCCCAGGAAAATGTAAAAAAGGACCTTCGGCAAGACATAGTCAACAAAGTGCGCTGTGCCCCTGGTTGTGACCTTTACATACTCGGCGCCATCTCGAACGGGCCTGAAACTGCTGGTGTCCCAGGCAGGGCCTTTAGTCAGAACGGAGCCATCCGCCAGGCGGACTGTTGCCTGGCCCGGATCGGAAAGCGCACGGTAGTCATCTGCCGTCACAATCTGAATTTCATAGTCATCCGGTCCCAGGCTGCGATTCTGGGAGTGGTAATGGACGTACCGCATGAAAACTACATCCCACATCGACATCAAAACAATAATCAGGAAGATCGCCCACGGCAGGCGGTTGCGGAACTGTGCCCTGGTCAGGCTCATAGCGAACTCCTTTCGGTTGCCGAACGATTATACTGCTGTAATGCAAATAGGTAGTCCTGACATATTGCGTCATTGCGAGCGAAGCGTGGCAATCTCGCTGTCGGATCGAACGTAAGCCTGAGATCGCCACGTCGCCGCCCTTCGCAGACTCCGGGCGGCTCCTCGCGATGACGGGGTGAGCACGGTCTTGGCAGACCATGCTTTCTTTATCAAATCACCGGCCCCACCGGTATCATGCTCGCGATAATGGGACTCTGTAAAGGCAATTCAGTTGCATAACCTCACTTCCGCGTTGCTGCCCATACCTCTTTCGGGTCGTCCCCCAACTTCACTAACGCTCCCGCTGCGACGTTCCTGACAGGGTAGATCATGCCGTCTCCAATTCGCGCGCACGACCCATCTTGTCGCCGGTACGGATCGCGCAAGGCTTTTCGCAATGCCGGGATAGTCGAGGGATCACGGAGAGCTCGGAGTGTCCAGGCGGCGCAGAACCGTATGGTGGGGCTGTCCGAATCCGTGAGACATTCCGTTACCTTCATCACTCGTGTCTGGTCTCCAAGACGTGCCAGTGCCATATCCAGCACTTTCGCATGGTTCCCTTCGGCTTCCTTTGCGGCGTCCTCAACCATATCCCTGATCGGCTTTCCCAGCGAGAAGAGTTTGTCCATGCCTCTGCAGATTGTCAATTCCGCCTGAGAGGCGTAGCTCAGCCAGACGGGTTCATCCGGCTTTGTGGGATTCAGGGCCTCTTTCTTCAGATCGGCAAGGATCTCCCCGGCCTTTGCACGGATCTCCGGTAGCATGTCTTTGCACAAAAGACTGCCGGACGCAAGACGCACATCCCAGAGAAAATCGGGACCTGCAGTGGATGCTCCGTATTCATTATGGAACTGGGCTATCGCGGTGTCTCTGTCGAAGACTCTCTCGACGGCATCCCTGACCCCAGGAACCTCCATTCTCCCGGCCGCATGGCTGAGACCGTACAGGACCACCCGTGGTGCATCGTCTTCAAGCATGATGACAATCTGATCGTTTGAAAGAGTCCTCTTCGCCAATGCGATAAGGACTCCTTCTCTCATATTCGGATCCCGCAGATACCCGAAAATCAGGTCCGTGCTCTCCTTGCCGGGAATCCGGGAAAGCACCCTCACGGCAGCCTGGGAGCGTGTGCCATAGCGAAGTTCCCTCTCCAGGTCCGGCAATGCGGCAGGGCCGAGATCGGCGATTCTTTTCTCCAATTCCATGTTGGATATGGAGGAATTGTTTGTCGGCAGCTGGCTTACGAGCGTTGCCACGTCATCCTGGACAGCTGCACACAAGGAGCACAGGGCCGCGAAGAGGGCAGCCAGGGCAACCGCAGCGGGAACAAAAGACCGGCTATTCGTCATCCTGTAACCCCCTTCTTCTTAGATAATAACACGAACGTGCGGGGATGAGACCAGGTTACAAGGCGGCCGCGGCGCTGCCGCTACTGCCATCTGAACTACCGGTAAGAGATCGTTCAAGCATCCGAAGAAGTCAATTGGAATTGAATCGCCCGGCGGTTCAATATACCATTTCAGTATGAGTCATACACTTGCTCGTATCATCGATCTCGTTCGCCGAGAAGAGGTTCGCGTTTCTGACCACGGCTATGAAGAACTCTCAGCGGACGGAATTTTCTTTCGAGATCTGGTCGATGAGATAGAAAAGGCCCGGCTTATCGAAGATTATCCGGATTACCCAAAAGGGCCTTGTGTGTTGGTTCTGGAAAAGGATCGTGACGGCAATCCGGTTCATGCCGTCTGGGGCATACCACGGAATGCCGATGGACCGGCTGTTCTCGTGACAGCGTATCGACCCGACCCGGCGAAATGGGGTGAAGGATTCACAAGGAGAAAGAAATGACCAGGAAATCCCACACGAGACTCATCCATGAGGGAGACTATGCGGCTGAGGTCGAGGTCGAGTTGATTTTCGAGGATATCGGGTGGTCGCCTTGTCTTTCGCTTGAGGATGCATACAAGCTCGATGACGTTCGCCAGGCGCTTCGACAGGGGGATCTTGAGACCGCATCACGGTTGGGCCGTGTATACCATCTTACTCCGGTCGGCATTTAATCCTCACCCGACACGCGCCGGAATGCAGGCAAAGGCGGCAGCTCCGCTGCCGCACTCCAAGGCATTGTTATGGACTTCTGGCGGGTCCATGGAGATAATACGCCCGTGCCGCGAAAATGCGGCCTCAACGATCATTCCCGTTCTCAAAAAGGAAAAACCCATGACCTCGAAAGAGCGCGTGTTGACCACCCTGGCCTGCCGGGAACCCGACCGGGTCCCGCTGGATTACTCGGCGAATCCGGGAATCGACGGACGGCTGAAAGCGCATTACGGACTCTCGGCGGATGACGATGAAGGGTTACGCCTGGCACTCGGCGTGGATTTCCGCTGGGTGGATGCGGACTATATCGGACCGAGACTTCACCCCGAAATCCCGGACCGCCGAGTCGATCCGGAATGGGGGATTCATACCCGCTGGATCGAACACGAAAGCGGCGGGTATTGGGATTTCTGCGACTTTCCGCTCAAGGATGCTGACGAGGAAGCCATCGCTGCCTGGCCGATGCCATCCCCGGACGATTACGATTACTCCGCAATCCCGCAGACCTGCGAGCGATACCGGGAGTATGCCTTGTTCGCGGGTGGCGCGGGATTGGGCGATATCATCAACAGCACCGGGATGCTTCGAAGCATGGAGGAAGTGCTGGTGGATTTGATTACCGACAATCCCGCCGGTCTCTTGCTGATCGACCGGAAAATGGAAACTCACCTGGAAATCACACGGCGGACTCTGGAAGCCGCCCAGGGGAAAGTGGACTTCCTCTGGATGGGAGAGGATCTCGGTACGCAGATCGCCCCGATTATCAGCCTGGACCTGTTCCGTAAACACATCCGGCCCCGTCATCAGAAATTCATCGATCTGGCGAAATCATTCGACCTGCCCGTCATGATCCATACCTGCGGGTCAAGCAGCTGGGCGTACGAGGATTTCATCGAAATGGGGATCAATGCGGTGGATACCCTTCAGCCGGAAGCGGTCAACATGTCGCCGGAGTATCTCAAGAGGACATTCGGCGGACGGCTGGCCTTTCACGGGTGCATTTCCACCGCCGGGCCGGTCGCAACCGGGACCGTAGAGGATGTCATCGCGAACGTGCGGGAAACCCTGGAGATCATGATGCCGGGCGGCGGATATTGCTGCGCGCCCACCCACCAGTTCCAGGATAATTCTCCCACGGAGAATGTGGTGGCCATGTACGAAACAGCCCGTAAATATGGGCGGTATTGAGCCGATTGCGGATTGTGAATTTCGGAATGCGGATTGAGAAAAATCCTCTGTCTTCGTGCGAAATGGCCTCTGGTCCCCTCTCTCTCCGGGAGAGGGTGAGGGTGAGGGAACGGCAGAACGGCAATCTGTCAGGACAGAACAAGGATCATCCACCTGTCCTATCCACAAAAGAAGGCCCCGACTTCTCGCCGGAGCCTCTTGCAAGTCAGATGGGATTGAGCCTAACCCTGTCAGCAGGGGCGCACTTTGGTAGCTTCCAGGCCTTTTCGGCCTTGCGCCGGCTCAAATTCGACTCTCTGCCCTTCCTCAAGGGAACGAAATCCTTGTCCGTCGATGTTGGAATAATGGACAAACAGATCCTTACCGCCTTCATCCGGAACAATAAACCCGTACCCTTTGTCTTCACTGAACCATTTCACACTGCCCGTAGCCAAATTACTTTCCTCCTTACTGCTGAGGCGCTCATCGTTGGAGCTGCCGTCTGGTGATCCCTCATATTTGCCAACAAGCCGGTCCTGAGGGGGAAGACCCTGCTTTGTTTTGTCGGGAATCCGGTCGGAAGGGCGGCAGTTAGCAACACTTTAATCTCTTCTTCCTCAGGTGGTTGCCCTGCCGGTTACGAAGATCTTGGTGTTGAAGGACCGAGGTGGCTCCGGAGTTCAATCGGGGCGACTGGATTCGAACCAGCGACCACTTGAACCCCATTCAAGCACGCTACCAAACTGCGCCACGCCCCGGGATTCTTTTTACTTACACTCCATACTATAGCGCCATTTATCCTCCAGGTCAAAAGCCAAGGCACTGTATCATAGCAGATTCATTGTGTCACCCCAGCCCAGCCCCAGTTACATAAGGGCCTGGGGGGGCGGATCTGTGACCCGGCCAAGGTCTCATGATATCCTGAGTCCACTCAAAAGAGGCGGTCTGATCTCCCATCGTCCGCAAGAAACAACGCCCTGAAAGGACTCTGCATGATGTGGCGAATCGCGGGAGGATTTCTCCTTATTCTCACACTGATCTCAACTCGGGCGGAAGCCGCCGATGTCTTTCTGAAAAGTGGGATGGTTCGTTCCGGGACCGTGACAGTCCGAACCTCTGCCTGGGATTCGCAACTGGTGATCACTGTTCAATCCGAGAAGAATCGCGTATTCCAGTACCCCTCCAAGCAGGTTTCTCAAGTGGTCCACCAGGAGGATCTTCTGGTCACCAGTCCGAACCCGGTTTACAAGAATCCATCCGTAGAACCGCAGTTCCTCGTCGTTCTGATGAAAGGAACCGAGGTGGTTCCGCTGGAACGGCGGGACGGCTGGGTGCGGATTCGGTGTTGGGGAAACCGTGAGGGCTGGATTGAGGAAAAAGTCCTGACCAGGAAGGTCGATTTTTGACAATGCCTTGAGTGGAGTGATGAACAACGTGGACTGAGTGGACAATCACCATGTTCTCCCGGACAGAAATGCCATTGAAGCCCACGCTCTTGCTGTTGGTTCCCCTCCTGATCACCGGATGTGCGAGAAACCCGGAACAGGCCGCCTGGCCCACCTGCGAAGAACTCTCCAGGAGCGCCGAATATCTCAACCCACCCCGATACGAGAAAGGCGCTTTCGTCGCAGCGGATGGACATAGGACCTTTCTCATCGGGGCTTACGGCAGAGATGATCCCCGTTTCGACTTGTACGGGAAACGGGAACTCGGCGAATTGCCGCCGAATTCCGGCCTTTATGACCCTCAGCTGCACGGCTGGATCTATGAACAGCCGCTGAACTGGGGATCGGCAACTCGGCTGGGATTCAATTTCTATTCGATGTCGCTGAATCCCAAACCATTCTATGAAACGGTCGGTTACGAAGCCCGTGTCCCCGAAGATCCCGACTATGTCGCCACATTCGCCCGCGAACTGCGCCTGCCGTTTTATGCGGATTTTGTCGCCTGGCCGTGGGGACTTGGAGCACCGGGACAGCCGGATGCCGGGAGATTCCCGGATGAATACTTGAATCCGCATGGCGGTCACTGGATGCCGTACCGGATTATCGGACCGGGACGGGAGATCTGGCTGTCGATCTGGCGGCTGTATGCACAAAGGCTTCGGGATGCGCAAGTTCCTGTATTCATGTACGAATTGTTCAACGAACCCGGATACAACGCCTGGACAGAGGACCATCGAGCTGAGTTCGTCCAATGGCTCCAGGAACGATATGGCTCGCTGGAGGCCGTCAATTGCGTTTGGGGGACGAATTGGAATTCCTGGGATGAGATTCGCGACCATGCAGCCCCGAAGACAGTCCCCCCTCTGTGGCTGGACTATGACGAATACCTGGCAGAGAAATTCGCCGACCTGTTCAAAGTGGGCACCGACACGATTCGGGAGATCGACCCCAACGCAGTCTGTGTGATCCAGCCGAGACGTACTGCCGCCCTGGTTCCATGGGATGCGGTCCATTACGAAAAGATTCTTGCTCGTGAAGAAGTCGTCCTCGCGCCGACCGATGGGGGTCTGTGGACCCCCGGAGCGGCTGGCAGCCAACCGGTCTCCGACTGGAGCGATACGCCCATGGCCCCCGCTCCGATTTCCAGCGATATCCTTCTGGCGATGGCGGGAGAAAGAATGCTATTCGAAAATGAGTTCTATCTGACCGGGCAAACTCGGCGCGATGTGCGGAATGACTGGTGGACCCGTGTCCTCCTGGGCTATGACGGAGCCACTCTGTTTTCGTGGTCAAAGCGCGGCTGGTCCTGGTGGGACGGAATCGACAAGATCAAGGAAGAGGCTGAGAAGCATCCCTACAGCGCCTTGGTCCCGCTCGCACGTCGCACGGAGGCATTGCGCGGCATTCTCGATTTCACGCAGGAAATAGCCAGGGAATGCCTCTTTCTCTTTCGGACACGTTGGACAAAAAATCATCGCATTGGATTCGTGTGGAGCTGGGGGAATGCCCGACGGCTGATGTGCGATGGCGACCTGCCCGAAAAGGCGATGCGATATTATGCGGCGCTGAAATACACGCATTGGCCGTTTGAGATGATCCCCTCTCACCTGGCATCGTCCGAGTACCTCTCGCAATTCAAAGTCCTGTTCCTGCCGTGTACACAGTATCTTGAACAGGAACTTCAGAAGAACCTTGAAAACTATGTGCAAAACGGCGGTCTGCTGGTCCTGGGCGAGGAAATCCCGGGCCAAACACCTTACGGTCAATCCAACGGATTCGGCGAATGGATCGGCATTCAGCCGGTGCCGGGCGATTCTCAGAAAAGCACAATCAGGAAGCCAGGAGGGATCAACGGCGATGGAGTGCCGCAGACGGTTGAAGGAGTCGGGGTGGTTGAACCGATTTCCCTCACCCCAACCCTCTCCCGGGGGGAGAGGGGGCTTCTTCAAGAAATCTTTCCCAAGATTGGGGGGGATACAGAGGGGGTTGAAAGCAAATCCTCATTCCACACGCTTATTGCCGATTCGCTTGAAAGACCTGTCCTTCTCGAACGACAACTTGGCAATGGGCGCATCTGGTATCTCGCGGCAGATTCGGAGGGCTACGATCTGGCGACATTTCTCTCCTGGATTCTCGAAATGGCCGGACAAAACAGGGAAATCCTCATCCGCGACGAATCCGACGGCAACTGCGCAAGAAACATCCTGGTAAGTTTCCGACGGTATAGCGATCCTTGTCAACAAATCTGTGTTCTGTTCCGGAATATGGACTCTTTTCCGAAGGATCTGCATATTACGTTGAGACCCGGCTGGAAGAAGTACGATATTAACGATCCATTGGAGGAGATTTGGTTCCGTCCACCGCAACGAAAGGTCTACTGGGAACGGGACGATGCCCTGATCCATGGCATTCGACTGCGAATTGAGGCAAACGACTTCCGGCTGTTGAGGATCAGCGAGGCTATAGAGTTCTTTGCCCTCGGCTCAGAGTCTGTCCGTTGAGTGCTATAATCCCGAATCCTTGTACGAAGTACGTCAAGAAAGGACCGTCATGCCCACGTTATCTGTCTGTATCGAAGCCTTCTGGGGAAAAGACCCGCTTGAGCAGAGAATCCGAAAGACCGCATCGCTGGGATTCAAGGCATTTGAGTTCTGGGGATGGAGGGGAAAAGACCTGGATGCGATCAGGAAGGCCAAAGAGGAAACCGGCCTTCAGCTGGCGACCTTCTGCATGGAATCCGAAAAGCCGCTGGTCGATCCCACCGGCGGGGACGCTCTGATTGCCGGTCTGAAAGAGAGCATCTCGGTCGCGAAAAGCCTCGGTTGCGACTGCCTGCTTCTCACCACGGGAAATGCGCGGGCGGACGAACGTTTTGAGGTTACCTGGCGCACAGCGGTCCGACACCTGAAACGGATGGCTCCCATCCTGGAGGAACAGGGAGTGACGCTTGTCATCGAGCCGCTTAATCCGATTGTCGATCATATCGGGTATTGGCTCACCCGGATGTCCGACGCGGCGGATTTGTGCCGCGAAGTGAACAGCCCGCAAGTCAAGATCCTCATGGATTTCTATCACCAGCAAATCACGGAGGGGAACCTGATTGCGAACCTGCGGCAATATGCGCCGTTGATCGGGCATTTCCACTGCGGTGGAGTCCCGGGGCGTCATGAACTCACCGGATGCGAGATCGACTACCGTTCCGTTTTCAAAGCGATTGATGAAACCGGCTATCGACGATATGCCGGTCTGGAGTTCTGGCCGACCGGCGATACCGAACAGGCCTTGCGGCAGGCGCTGGACTTGGCCGGGGCGTGATGATTGTCTTCAATCAAGAACGTAAAATCAATCGAAAAAATCGGATTGCGGAGGAGAACGAATGGCATCCTATGTGACGGTGGAGAATATTGAATCGAAATCATCAGCATGGCTGCGGCGGATTCGCCCCTACAATCGCCATAAGATGCAGCTCAATGTGTCAGCGAGCGCGCTGCTGGTGATTGATATGCAGCTGTTTTTTCTTGATGCGACCTCTCCCACATTTACATGCGGCGGGCCGGCGATTCTTCCCACTGTGAAAAAACTGGTGGCGGCGTTTCGCCGCGCGGATCGTCCCGTGATCTTTACCCGCCATGTTCATCACCCGAACAACCTGGACAGTGGGATGATGGACTGGTGGTGGGAGGGGAAATGTCTTGAAGGAAGTCCGGAGAGCGAAATTCACCCGGAGTTGGCTCCGTTGCCGGACGAAAAGGTCGTTTTCAAGCATCGGTACTCGGCATTCTACAATACGGATCTCGAAACGGTGCTGCGCTGCCTGAAAGTGGAAGATCTGGTCATCTCCGGCATTATGACCAACCTGTGCTGCGAATCCACCGCGCGAGATGCCTATTTCCGAGACTACCGAATATTTATCCCGGCAGATGGAACCGGATCGATCAATGAGGAAATGCATCTGGCAAGCCTCACCAACCTTGCATTCGGATTTTCGTTTGTGACCAAAACGGATGCGATTCTGCTGCAGATGGGAAATGGCGCGTCAGCGGACAGAGAGATGGAGGCCTAGGCCATTTCAACTGCCCGGTATGCCCGCGCTCAGGAACCGGCCTTTCGAGGATGTTCCATAAGACAGCAGTAATACTTACGCCTTGAACGCCCCCGATGTCAATCCGCGAACGAAAGTCCGCGAGGTGGCTGCAAATAACAGCAGCAACGGCACAGAGGCAATCACATAAGCCGAAAAAATCGGTCCTGCCAGGTCCAGGAAAGAACGCCGATAACATACCAGGCCGATGGGGATGGTCATCATGCTTCGATCGGTCAGAACGAGCCAGGGCCAGATAATATCATTCCAGGTGAACAGGACATTCAGCACCGCCAGAGTCGCCAGGATCGGCTTGATCAGCGGAAGCGCCACATGACGAAACCGCAACCACACCGATGCGCCGTCAATCTCCGCCGCATGGAACAAGTCCGACGGCAGCGCCTCAATCGAACTGCGCACCAGGAAAATGCCGAATAGCTGCCCCTCGGTCCAGTAAGGCAGCCATAATGCCCAACGGGTATTCATCAACCCAAACTCACGAAACAGAATGAACTTCGGAACCAGGTACAGAATGCCGGGGATCATCATGCCGCCGATCACCAGGTAAAACAGCGTCTCTTTGAACGGGAACTTTCCCCGCGCAAATGCAAATCCCCCCAGGGCGGACAGCGCCAATACTCCCAGAACCGCCCCAGCGCTTACCAGAATGGAGTTGAAAACATATCCCTGAATGGCCTGGAACGCTGCCGGAAAATTCTCCCAATGGAACGGAAAGGAGACGGTCCATCTCTCATGCTCGAACTGCCCCAAATCTTTCACAGAGAATGAAAGCATATACACGAACGGGATCAATGTAAGAAGCAAAAGTGTCCAGAGAACCACAGGAGAAATCACTTGTTCCAATGTGCGCCCTTCCCGCATATCAGATCTCCTCCGTTCGCAGGAATCGAGAGGTGACCACCGTCAGCAGAAGAATGATCGCCGCGATGAACAATCCCAATGCCGAGGCGTATCCCAGCCGGTCATACGAAAACGCATTCAAATACATGTGATAGCCGGGAACCATCGTGGAGGTGCCCGGTCCGCCCAGAGTAAGAATCAACTGCAAACCGAATGACTGCATCAGACCGATACACCCCGTAATCGCCAAAAGACGTATCTGCCCGACCAGGAACGGAAAGTCGATCTCCCATGCTCGCCGGATAGCCCCCACTCCCTCCAGGCGGGCGTATTCATGGACCGATGTGGGAATGGCATTCAATCCGGAAAGCAGAATCAAGACGGAAGTTCCCGACACCCACGGAAATCCGATTCCCACAAAACAGTAAAGTGCCGTCTTCGGACTTCCCAACCACAACATGGCGCGCTCCCCCAGTCCCAGCGTCTCCAGCGCCGCATTCAAAAGCCCCAACGATGGGTCGTACATAAATTGCCACAGAAGAATCACCACAATGCCTGGAACCAGGGTCGGAACCAGGAAGGAAAATTGAAAGAAACTCCGCCAGGAGGATCGGCGAAGCCCGAAAATCAACTCCGCCCCCAGCCACGGCATCGCCAAACCGACCGCCAGCGAGAGAACAACGTAAATCGCCAGGTTCACGAGACTGATGTGCAGCACCGGATCGAACCACATGTCAACAAAGTTCTGGATCCCGATGAACCAGGCATTCTCCCCATCCCAATCGAAAAAGGAGTAATAGAGCGCCGTGCCCGCCGGATAATAGAAAAACAGGCAGAGGGTGAAAAATGTGGGGAGGAGCATCAACAAATAGGCCCCGTGCTCCTGACGGCGGCCATGCGCTCTGTCGAAAGACCGTCTCATAACATCTCGCTCAATCGGATTGCATTCCCGGAACCGTAACATATAAGGCACACATTTCCCAAGTGAAATGCAGCCAGACCCCAATTTCTCTGTCCGTTCGCCAAACGGCGTGATATCTTCCGCCGACACGTTGAGACCATTTCGGGTATTCCACAATGCGATTCATTTTCAGGACTGTTATCATTTCGTCTTGCTTTATCGGCCTTGCGATCGGTGCGTCTGGCGAGGGCCGAGCGATTCAACCGCCGAGTGTGGCATGGATTGCAGACACAATCCGCGCCAGCCACGCCGATGCTGCCGTGACTCTTGCCGCACTGCCGGAGACTCCCACTGGTGCCCCAGTATCCGATCCTGCTCGTCTAATCGATTCCAAAACCGCCGAAATCTCTCATGCCGAATGTCCAAATAATTGGATTCTGTCCGCAATATTGAATGATTTCCTGTGGATTTTCGATTTTTTGTGTGTGCTGGTGCTGTCCTTCTGCATTGCCGCCTTTGTTCGCTGTCCCACTCGCGCCCATCGAACGCTTCTCATCGCATTGCTGTTCTCGTCGGTGATTGTTCTGAGCGGATATCTCTTGTCGATTCTCAGTCTTCTCAATTCAAAATCGGCGTGGATTATCCTGCACCTGATCCTTCTGGTTATCTGCATATCTATCTGGAATCGAAAGCCGCCGCAGGTTGATGTCCCACCCGTAGAGGGCATCCCGTCATTCCACAGCCTGCCAACCTGGCTTTGGTGGATCGGCGGCGCATTTCTCCTCGCGTTTCTGTTTATTCTGATACTGAATACTTTCCTCCCGTTGTATTTTATCGGATATGATGGAATCTCCTATCATCTTCCGCGCGTGTATTTTTACTTGCAGCAGGGTTCTCTGGCTCCGTATCCGACCCAGGATATCCGTCAGACCGATTTTCCCATGGTCATGGAATTGCATTTGTTGTGGGTAGTTTTATTTACAAAGAATATTCCTTTACTTTTTCTGTTTCAGTGGATTTCACTATTCTTATCCGGTCTCGCTGTGTACGCCGCCTGCCGTGCTCTGACCGAGAATCGCATTGCCTGCATAGCGACCGCGTTTCTCTGGCTCAGTGTTCCCGATATTCTTCTTCATGCCGCCTGGCTCAAGAACGACACCTGGACCGCTGCGTATGCCATTGCGGCATTAGCCTTTCTCCTGCAAATCACAGAGACCTTTCCCGCCGGACTCCTGGGCTGCGGCATGGCGATCGGACTTTCCATGGGAACCAAATACACCGGGCTATTCCCCGTTGCCGGTATTTTCATTACCGGAGTGATTTTGCTGTATCTGAAGAAAGCGAATCTATCGAACTATCTGAATTATCTATTTGTTCTTGCCGCTCTAGCGGTTCTGCTGGGTGGATACTCCTACATGGATATCCATTTGCGCGCGGCGGGACCTTCCACGAAATATCCTTCTTCCTATACCTCATTTCGCCCGGATTATGTACCTGTGAATGTGTTACGTCTCGGTGGAGAATTGACCGATTCCCTTGTCCTGCCGTCGGCGTTTTCGGCTCATGCCGGAGAGCGCACTTCTCCCGATTTACGGGAACCGCTGTTTCGACTCTTGAGCCGCATCCCTTTCTGTGATGTGTACGGGACTGACGGATTCTGGGCATGGGAGGGTAATCAACGACTGTATCGACTGGGTGCAAGTCCTATCGGATTCTCTCTCGGCACATTGGTCTTGATGATTCTCGGATTCGGGATTGCAGTGCGGAACCTGCGGAATCCACATATCGCCACAATTCTGATCGCGGGATGTATCGGTCTTGTCTTGCAGGCCGGGGTCATTCTCTGGCAGCCGCTGACTTTCCTGCGCTTCTACCTTCCTGTACTTGTATTGTTCTTCCCGCTTGCCGCGCTTGCGATGGATCGATATTTCACCCGATCGGCGGTATTCAAATGGTTCGTTGTGGCGACTTCCATTCTCGGCTCGTTATCCCCTATTCTCTATTACACGAATCAACTTCGTTTGCACTATGATCCTGATTTGATTACTTTTTACGATCATGCTATTTTGATGTTTCCACGGGACAAGGAAATTATGGAGTATATTCGACCGTATCCGAAGGACATGACTGTCGCGATTGAAGGCGGAATCATGGCGGAACAACTATTGATCGGCGAACATTTCGAGAGGACGGTCATCCCTGTAAAGAAAATTGCAGGATCACAGGATCTCCGGGAGATATTCGATCAATATCCGGCTATTCC
>Ga0116141_10002638_pt1 | contig 15310 bp, 9 predicted proteins | sample AD_UKC097_MetaG_FD_89744 | JGI IMG/M metagenome (GOLD analysis project Ga0116141, IMG submission 89744) | Active sludge microbial communities of municipal wastewater-treating anaerobic digesters from USA - AD_UKC097_MetaG | ecosystem: Engineered > Bioreactor > Anaerobic > Digestate | place: USA...
CACGTCGAGGTCACCGGTGACACCTATGAGGTCTTCATCAACGGCAGCGACACGGCCGCCACAACTCTGACCACCGATACGTTCGCCAACGGCCAAGCCGCACTCTACAGCAACTCTCGCCAATCCTTCGACAACATCGTGCTGGCGGTGCCCGACGGTGATCTGCCCTCCGTGCCCGTCCCGGGCGCCCTGCTTCTCGCGGGCCTGGGTGCAGGACTCGTGAGGCGGTTCCGCCCGGCGTAGTCGCCCTCGTATTCCGAATCAATCGAACGTCCGAACAGGCTTACCAAGCACCGTTCGGACGTTTTGTTTATACGCATGCCGCACAGGGGCAATTCGAATACGGAGGTTCGGGGTTCGGTGCTTCCTACCCGAACGTCTTTCCGTTCCAGGCCCAATGCGTGGCGGGCAGTTCCTGGAAGGTGATGTAGATCCGATCCGCCGAGATGGCCAGCTCCTTCTGGAGCAATTGCGTCAGCTTGCCGGCCAGCCCCTGGTTCACGGCCTTGCCCAATCCCCCGATGGCCTTGACGGAGACGAGGGCACAAGGTCCCCCCTGCCCGCTCATGACCATCGCCACCCCGTCTCGAACGCAGGCCATGACGTATTGCTCAGGCTTGCCGGTCCCCTCGGCCACAGTTCGCGACAAGGCACCAACCAGTTGCTGCTTCTTGCCGGCGTCAGCCAACTCACATGACGTGTCCAATTCAATCAAAGGCATCGTAGACCCCCTTCGAATTCCGTATACAAGCGCGAAGTTCTTCGCCCCCACGTTACCACCAATTGCACTGCCCCGCAACTGTACGTGTTCGCAGTGTGCCCGTTAGGGCATATCATCATGTGTCAGGAAGACAGCGCCTCACGGCGTCACTACGAACCAATCTCACAGCGATCCACGCCTCCTGCCCTTTTGCGAGATGGAAATCGCGGGGACAGTACCCCTGGTGTCGTCGGGACATCCTGGGCTTCGGAAGGCACCTGGCCACCGCACTAAATGAGAGCCATGCCTTGGACAACAGCCGTCCTGCGGGGGGGTATATCCTCCACAGGACGGCTGCGTGTTCCCTACGTCATGAATCGTTGCGACAATGGTGCCGGCGGCGCGTCAGTTCACCTCGACCTGGATCAATTGCACGCGGGCGTTGGCCTCGCCGTGGGCGTGGGCGCCGGCCTTGGCGCTCGAGTAGTCGCAGACACCGATCATGAAGACGATCTCGTCGCCGCTCTGGACGTCCAGGCCGCTGGCGGTTACCTGGCGCAGGGGCAGGATATTCACGAACGGGATCACCCCACCGGGACTGCGACCGAGAGAGTACTCCTGCCAGATGTCATCCTGGGTCCGCTCGTTGCGAACGCCGACGTAGAGGTACGCCGTGCTGGTCGCCATCGCAAAGACCGGCGGACTGCTCAGACCCGTGGCGTGGATCTCCACGAAGGTCCCGGTGGCCTTGAGCTTGCCGGACTTGTTGGCGGTCCACTTGCATTGGACCCAACTGTAATTCTCCCCTCGCTTCTTGGCGTCGCTGTAACCGACGCCCTGGGTGGTCGAGAGCACTTGGCCTGTGATCTTGTCGGCCAGACCGCTGGCCATCCAGCCGCTGTGGTTCTCATGACGGGTCCCTGCATCCTGGAACGGCGGGAGGAAGGTCTTCTTCCCTGAACCTTGCGGGGGTTGCTGGGGGGCCTGCGTAATCGTCGTGCCTCGCGTCTCCTGGAACCTCTTCAGTTGCGGCAGGACCTGGCTGTGGAACGTCTTGTTCGCGGACGCCACCGGCATAGCGGACGCCGCCGCGTTGCTGGGGCCGCCTGGAGGAGTGGCGGCCTTGGCCTGGGCGTCGGCCTTCTCTTCGATGGCAGTGAAGTGCTTCATGACGCCCTTCTGGAGTGGCGTGGCCCCCACGTTCACCGGCGGGTTCTTCAGGAGCTTGTCCAGCTCGTCGTCGGGGGTGGGCACACTGCAGACCAGGGTATCCGCGCCCCGGGTGATCGTCAGTCGATACCCCGTGTCCAAGGCCTGGACCTGCAAGGACAGATCGGGCGCGGCCTTGGGGATCACCGTCTTGCCGATCAGCATCAGGTTGCCCTTGATCTGGAAGTCGGTCTTGGCGAAGCGGCCGATGTACTTGGTCGTCACCTCGACACAGACGTCCTCGGGCGTCGGAGCCTTGCCCAGCAGAACGTAGAGGATCTTGGCCCCGTTGCGGCCCGCGTAGATCGGGAACTGGGCGGCCTGCCCGTTCCATGTGCTCTGATGGGTCACTTTGTCGAATTCGAGGAATTGCTGCACGACTGGCGTCTGCGCTGCTGGTGCCGGCTGCGCCAATCCACAGACTGCCGGCAGAATGACCAGGGACACCACAAGAGCCCCTGTGACACGCCGTGTTCTCAGATCCATACAGTGCCTCCTAATCGATGGGAATCCTCCTGGCCTCGGACGCACGCGGTCCAAGACTCGTTTGTCGAGTCGTCTATCGAGAGGGTGGGGTCGGCGCGTTGGCTTTGATCCTCTCGAGATTCTCCGGTCGGACGATGATCTCGACGGCCTCCTGGCCGATCATCGATGCGTAGGGTCGCGAGCCACCTGCATCGCCACGGCATTGATCCTCTGAACCTGGCCCAGATCGATGATGAAGTGGGTCCTGGGATCGCTCCAGTGGACGCACTGGCGCGAGTTGTGTTTCGCCCCCTGTTCCGGCATCTTCCCGTCGACGATGAGCTTCTCGGATCGCGTGTACTTGCCGATGCCGTGGATGGACTGCGGCTTGAGTAGACTGCCCACCGCGGTGGAGGGCGTCGTGCCTTGCCCCGTGACGACCACGGGCCCAACCGAACCGGATTCGACCTTGCTGCCGTAGAGGGACAACTCCGAGACGCTGTATGCCTCATCGCCGTTGCGGGCAGACAGCCTGAGGTACTTCGCCGGCATCGGCGTCAGAGTCATCTCGGGCACCAAGTGGGAATCGTCCTGGAGCGTGCTGAGCGTGTCCATGCCGGTGGAGACCTCGCCCCAGTCGCCGAGGACCACCAGCAGCGGCGAGAAGACGCTCCCATCCATCGACGTCTCGATGACGTAGTCGTCGTTGTTGTCCGCCTGGATCGTCAAGCCGGTGATCTCGTGGACGGTGCCCAGCGTGATCACAAAGCCCGCCTGCGGCTTCTCCCAATACACACAGGCATCGTCGTTCCATGCGGTCTCCTCGGCAAGGGTCTGGCCGTCGATAATCAGGGAGGGGGAATTCGAGTACTCACCCGTCCCCTGGATGGCCTGCGGCGTGATCAAGGCAGACTCCCCTGCCGTCGCGTTCTCCGCCTCCAGACCTGAGGCAACCAACAGCAATCCCAGAACTCTCAGTACCTGTCTACGCATCGCCGTTCTTCTCCCATCGATAGGCTTTCAGATTTTCCGCCCTTGTGTCCGGCGGACACTGACTACTTCTGCTTGAGTTCGACTCGCTCGACCGCGCCAAGGTCATTGACGCGAAGAAGGGTGGTCTTGCCTCGCGGCAGACACAACACGACCTTCCAGTCCTGGCCCTGGGGAATGAGATGGACATGGTCTCCCACACGGGCTCCGGCGAGCCCCTGAGCGAGCAGTTTGTCGGCCTCGGCGACCATTCCGATCAGACCGACGGGGCCGCGGTCTCCGAAACCCGGTGCCTTGGGCAGTGCCACAGAGAGGCCACGGTCTTTCGCCGCGGCGATGAACTTGTTGGGTTCCACACTCGGGTTCGGCACGCCTCGCAAGGCTACGTCTCCGACCCCAATCGTTTTCTTGCCGGCGAACGCCCCTTTGACCGTCGCAAGCGCCTGCTCTTGGCCGTGGACGCCTGCCAAATCCGCCAGCAGGGGTTGGACACGCCATACCTCTTCGATGTAGTCGTACAACTCCAGACGCGCCCCTTCCATGACCTCCTGGAGTCCCAGGGCGAGGAGCTTCTTGGGATCCACCACGACGCCACACACTGCAACAAAGGGTTGCCCGATGGCCGGCAGCACATCCGGCTTGAACCCGAGCCCTTCCGCCAGCAGCGGCCACCAGCCCCCGTTGTCGGGCGAGAGCAGAACGTGCTCCCGATTCAGACGAGGCACAACGACTTTCGCATTCCCATCAGCCTGGCGTGCGAATCGCACCGGTTCGTCCTGCCTGATGTCCTTGATCCCCAGCCGAGCGAACTTCTGAGGGTTCCTGACGATTCCCGCCAGGACTCCCTGCACGTCCACCTGGGGATAAGCGACACCCCCAAGTCCCCCTGGTACTTCTGGCACAGGTCCAGAGTCGCAACACCCGCTTGAACCGCCGACACGCCACCGGCCAACAGAATCAGCACGCCCCACACGACAGATGCCTTGCTCATACGACCTCCCTTTGCAGATAGACAACGGAGAACCAATGAGACCGAAGAGACGGATCGGACCCTGCACGCTTCAAGCGGGCCGCCCGAACTGCACACACCTGGCTTGCTCACAGGAACTGCTGTGGATAAACGCTTGCCCCTGGTGACACTATTGCGGAAATACGGAATCAGGATTCCCTATTTTTCTTCTTCAGCCGCGAACGCCCTACTTCATCGCACCCTTGGGCACAAATTCGTCGCCGGAGAGCACGCCGTCCCCGTTGCGGTCGATCATCTTGAAGTTTCGTTCTGCGACGGCCTGATCCTTCCAGATGGCTCCGTATTCTTCCCTGGTGATCTTGCTGTCCCCATTCTTGTCGAGGGTCGCCAGGAACACCTTGGAATCGAAACCTGGCATGGCCTGGGGCTGGCCGGTCGCCTCCGCGGTCTCGGTCTGCGCGGGCTTGGCTGCCTCGGCGGCCGGTTCTGCCGGCGGCGGCGAGGCAGGAGGCGGTTCCTTCTTGGAGCAGCCGAACAGGGTGATTAGGGTGGTCAGCACGACCGCCGTCACGATGTACGTCTTGTGCCCTCGAATCATGCTGCATCCTCCACAAACAGGCCATCCGACAAAAGGATAGCATCCATCTGCTATCCTTTTATGGGAACATATTGCCGCATACAACGCCTGTCAACTGGGGCGAGTGACAATTCCTGTCCCCCGGCTCATGTTTAACACCGGCCTAACACAAAATACGTAAAAGTACGTATAGTCTTGTGTGACGCAGTCCACCGGGACATCGGGCAATCCCTCGGCCTCATACCGCGGCCGTGTGGACGTAGATTGCCCGTTGCGGGAAGGCAATGGTCAGGCCGTTTCCGTCCATCGCGACCTTCAGATTCTCGGTGAGAGTCCAGTGCGCCTCCCAGTAGTCGGCCACCCTCACCCAGGGCCGGGCGACGAAGTCCATGCTGCGGTCGCCTGCCCGGATTGGGCTTGAAAACCACCAGCAATACGCGAAAGACGCAACCGGCCAGGAAGCCCTTCAAGGCCAAATCCGCTGCAGAATGCCAACTGGGAACCGCTCTGAGCCCTGTCATCCGGCACAGCCGTGGGGCTGGGCCCGCGACAAGAACAATCAAGCAAGGGATTGTCCGTGCGATCCCGGCATGGTATAAAGGAGGGTGTTCATGGGCGTCGATTCCGCCCCTCGGGTACCGTTGGGTAGTCGGGGAGTCCCCGGTTCGTCGGGGGCGCGATCCGCGGCTCGGCACGGGATCGACGTCGGACGCTTGGGACAACATGTTCGCACTTCGGCACAAGACGAAAGACAGCCTGGGGCCGATTGGAGCGAAGCTACACGATTGAATACGAGACCTTGATGCGTGGAGTACAACGATGCTAAGACGCGCTTTCACATTGATCGAGTTGCTCGTGGTCGTGGCCATCATTGCCGTGTTGATGTCTATCCTGCTGCCCAGCCTCCACCGGGCCCGCAAGCAGGCCCGTGCAGTCACCTGCATGTCCAACCTCAAGCAGTGGAGCTACATCTGGCACATGTACACGGAGGACAACAGCGGCAAATTCAACGACGGGAACACCACCGCTGGCGGCGCTGCGGCGAACGACTGGCCGATTGTCATGATGCCCTACTACCTGGAGCGAGGGGCGTTGACTGTATGTCCGGCGGCCACGCGTCCTATGTACCTGCCCGGCGACTGGGCCTCCCGGGCGTGGCTGTGGGACAAGCAAGGGTGGACCAATATCAAGAACAAGACCTCGGAAGACATCGGCAGCTACGGCGAGAACGAGTGGATCTGCAACAATCCGGGGGAGCCGTTCTGGAGGAACCGAAACACGATCAAGAACCCGACCAACGTGCCATTGTTCTTCGACTGCGCCTATCTGGACGTATATCCGAGCGCCACCGTCGGCCCGCCGCTCATTGAGGGAGACGCTTCCTCCCTCAACGAATGGGTCCTCGTCTGCATGAATCGGCACAATTGGTACGTGAATTATCTCTTCGCCGACATGAGCCTCCGGAAGGTCGGACTCAAGGAGTTGTGGACCTTCAAATGGAACCGCACGTTCGATACCGCCAATGCCTGGACCGCCGCAGGCGGGGTCGCGCCGGACGATTGGCCCGTGTGGATGAGGAGTCTCAAGGACTACTGAGGAACTCTCTCCCGGTACGGAATGGCCGGGACTCCCGGTCGCAGGCAACAAGACCAGCCCGTCCGCCGGCGGAATCGGCACCATGTGCTTCGACGACCTCGCGCGAGGCAATCCGCTGGAGTGACCGCCGAGACCCGCCCGGTGGGGCTTGGACATGCAAACTGTACCAGAGGGGGCCCGTGTCCTGGCGACACAGGCCCTTCCCCCACCGGCCGGTTGGTGGGTTCATCAGTCTGTCCTCGTGGACGCTCAAGTTATCGCATGTAAGTGCCGATATGAAATGGGCTTGGAGAAAGAGTTCGGATTCTGGTTGATTTGCGATCTGTCTATGCGGTAGAATACGACTGTGCTGCCATTGGCGCTGTTATCAGGCCCCATGGAGGGTCTTGCCGCTTGAGGAGGAGTCCGCATCGTTTTGAACGCAGTCACATGGAAACGCGTCTTTTCCCTATTCCGTCGCAACGCACAGCTTTCGATACTCTCAGTAAGCACCTGTAGCGCGAGGGTATCGGTGCGCCATCGGTTCTGAAGGAGTATGATGATGTTGAGGAAATCAGTTCTTGTGATCCTGGGCAGTGTTCTGTTGGGACCGGCGTGGTCGGCCTTCGCCGGGTTCGACCCGAATCTCGTTGCCTACTGGCCCTTCGACGAGGGGGCGGGCACCGCGGCCGCCGATCTCTCCGGCAACGGCAATGACGGCGTCCTGAATGGCGGCCCCGCGTGGATCGTAGGGCAGATTGGCAATGCTTTGGACTTCCGCGGAACGAATTCGTATGTAACGGCCCCGCACATCCCTCTGGACAATCGCAGCTTCACCATTGCACTGTGGGTCAATCTGGCCCAGAACACGGCGGAGCATATCGCTTTCTCTCAGGGCCCCCCTGCGACGAACACGGGCCTTCATCTGCGACTGGGAGGCTCTGGAAACCCTGCTGCCGGCGGCATCAATTTTGGGTTCTACTCCAATGATCTGGTTACAGGCGGCGGCCTGCTCGCGCTCAACACATGGTACCACCTTGGCTTCGTTTACGACATAGATGCCCAACAGAAGAGGATTTACGTCGATGGCGAGAAGGTGGGCGAGAACTCGTCGACGCCGTTCCTGGGCAATTCCGGGGACACGGTCATCGGCAGTTGGAACAGCCAGCAGTATTTCGACGGCATGATCGACGACGTCCAGATCTACAGCCGTGCGCTGTCCGACGTGGAGATCCAGAAGATCATGGAGGGTCTGGGGGACAAGTCCATCGCGGCGAGTCCCGTCCCGGAAGACGAAGCCACGGACGTAGTACGCGATGTCGTGCTGGGTTGGACGGCAGGCGAGTTTGCCGCCACACACGACGTGTACTTCGGAACGAGTCTCGAGGACGTCAACAGCGCCAGCCAACCCGTCGAGAACGTGGCGGCTGCGACGTACGATCCAGACGGTCTGCTCGATTACGGGCAGACCTACTACTGGAGAATCGACGAGGTCAGCGGCGCTCCCGACTACACGACCTTCAAAGGCGACACGTGGAGCTTCACAACGGAACCGTATGGCTATCCGATCACCAATGTGACGGCCCAGGCCTCGGTTCAACAGGCCACCTCGCCCGCAAGCAGGACCATCGACGGCTCCGGGCTGGACGCGTTCGATCAGCACGGCACCGACCTGAAGACCATGTGGGTCACCCCCGGCGGCCTGCCCGCCTGGATCGAGTACACCTTCGACAAGACCTACAAGCTCCATGAGCTGTGGGTCTGGAACGCCAACTCCGAGCTCGAGGCATTCATGGGCTTCGGAGCCAGCAATGTCACCATCGAGTACTCCACCGACGGCGAGACCTGGAGCCAGTTGGAAAATGTACCCGAATTCGCCCAGGGAACGGGGATGGCCACGTACACGGCGAACACAAAGGTTGACTTCGGCGAGGTCATGGCAAAGCACGTCAAGCTGACGATCAACGACAACTGGGGCGCCACGACGATGGTCAGTCTCGCGGAAGTGCGGTTCTTCTACACGCCGGTACAGGCATTCAAGCCCGATCCGGCGGACGGCGCCACAGGCATTAGCATGGAGACCGACCTCGCTTGGCGGCCGGGGCGCGAGGCCACATCCCATGTGGTGTACATCGGCACCGACGCCAATGGCGTCGCCGACGGCGTCGTCTCCGGCCACACGACTACCGAACACAGCTATACCCCGGCAGGCCTGACGCTCGCAACCCAGTACTTCTGGAAGGTAGATGAGGTCGGCGACACGGGCACCTATGCCGGCGACGTTTGGGGATTCACCACCGAGGAATACATCGTCATCGACGACTTCGAGAGTTACAACGACGACATGGAGGCCGGAACCACCATCTGGCACTCCTGGATCGACGGCCTGACCGACGTCGCCAGCGGCTCACAGGTGGGATACACCGACGCCCCGTTCGCTGAGCAGACGATCGTACGCAGCGGCAGGCAATCCATGCCCCTGCAGTACGACAACACGAACTACGCCTTCTCCGAGGCCAAGCTCGCCCTTGACCCCGGCCAGGACTGGACGGCCCGCGGCGTCAAGGCCCTCGCGATCCACTTCGCCGGCGCTGCCAACAACGGCGGGCAACTGTACGTGAAAATCAACAACACCAAAGTGGCCTACGATGGGGACACAGCGGATGTGACGAAGGGCATCTGGCAGACGTGGAGCATTGATCTATCCAAGGTCGGCAACGTCAGCAGCGTCCGGTCGTTGACGATCGGCATCGAGGGCGCCGGAACTGCGGGTATCCTGTACGTTGACGATATCCGGCTCTATCCGAGCACTCCCGTGCTCATCACGCCAGTGGAACCCGGCAATGACGCCCTGGTCGCCCACTACAGTCTCGATAGCAGCGCCAGCGACAGCTCCGGGAAGGGAAACAACGGAACGGCTGAAGGCAACGTGGACTGGGTGCAAGGCACGCTCAACGGCGCTCTGCTGTTCGACGGTGCCAGCGCCCGCGTCGTAGCACCCCACATTCCGTTCGACAACCGGAGCTTCACGGTTGCCATGTGGATCAATCCAGTCCTGTACGCCGCCGAGCAGGTCGTCTTCAGCCAGACGCAGACATCTGCAACAGACACCGATATGCACTTCCGGCTCGGTGGCCCTGGCGCCGCGTCAGGAAACGTACCGACTGGCGGTGTCCGCATGGGATTCTACGGCAATGATCTCGACACAGCCGGCGGAGTGATCCAAGACAACAATTGGTATCACATCACCTTCTGCTACGATTTTGAGAACCAAGACAGGAGGATCTACATCGATGGCGTCCAGGCCGCTCAAGCCTCGGCGACACCCTATCTGGGGACGTCGGGCGACACCATCATCGGGTCCTGGGGTACCAGCCAGTGGTTCATGGGCATGATCGACGAGGTTCGGATCTACCAACGGGCGCTGTCTGCCGAGGAGGCCGCCTGGCTTGCCGGCAGAAGGCTGCCGATCTACAAACCGCTGTGAACCATGGAGTCGATGATAGGACGGGTGCGACCAGCATGGTCTTCATAGACAGCGTCGGCTTGCGGCGTTTGGCCAAGTAGCCCGAGAGAGGGGTCGTATGTCGCAGCACTCAAGCCGGGCCTGAATCCGCCGGACGAAGGCCCGGCTTCCTTCATGCGCCGATACGAGGATGATGCCGCCTCGTCAATTCAACGCAATCCAGTCCAGACGCGCGGTGCCGCTCTTGACCAGGACCCGAACTCGATTGACGCCCTGAGAGAGGGTCGCCGTCTTGAGGGGAATCTCGCCCCAGTCTCCCTTCAGGATGAGCAGTTCCTGAGTGTGGCCGTTGATCGTGAGCTCGACGGACGCCGGACTCGTCTCGGCCATCGCTCTGACGACGACAGAGTAGTCGCGCGTCGCCAGGCTCTCAACCGTATAGGCCGTCCATTCCCCCTCGCCCAGCTTGATGCCCTGCTGGGAGCTCCACCGATCGGCGCCGGCGATCGGCTCGACGGGCACGGGCTCCGCAGTGCGGTAGTACTTCGACTCTTGCGTAGAGTCCGTGACATAGTACGAGCGGTTCAGGCCCTCGTGGCCGTAGTTCTCGGCCTCGATCCGTCCCGGCGCTCGGCGAAACATGGCGTTGACGACATCGGGAAAGAACACGCAGTTCTCCAGCCGAACGTTGCGGAGCAGTTCATCGAACGCCTTCCGGGCCACCTCGACGGAGGGCTTGGTCCCACCTCGGGAATAGGTCCGGATCGCGCCCCAGCCCTCCGGGGCCGTGATGGAACACGGCCCGTTCGTCGCCTCCATCTTCTTCCACGGCCAGAACGACCACCCGATGTTGTTCGCCTCGAAATACTGCGTCGTGGCCCAGTAGATGGCGTTGTCCTTCTCCCCGGTTTCGCCGACCCAGACGGGCGTATTCAGCTCCTTTCGACGTTCGATGAACCGGCTGATGTCGTTGAGCTTGTCCGGCCGATCCCAGCAGTAGTAGTGAAACTGATGGAACAGATTATCGTCGAAGGGCGTCGAGAAGACGGACCAGTCGTTGGCCCAATCGGCCCCTTCCAGCGTGATCATGTGCCGCTTGTCCACCTCGCGAATGGCCGTCGTGATCCGCTTGTAGAGAGGTTCGAGCTGGTCTTTGTACTTCTCCGCTGCGCCCGTGCGTTGCGGCAGCGGCTCGTTCAGCAGATCGTACGCGGCGACGGTCGGCTCATCCTTGTAGCGGGCGGCGATCTTCACCCAGAGACCGACGAGCCGGTCCTGGTTCCTCTTGTCCATAAACAACCCCGGCTGATCGTCGGGGCTGTCGTCGATGTTCGCGCCGGTCTGGCCACCCGGCGCGCCGTGCATGTCGATAATCACGTAGATCCCATGTTCGCGGCACCAGCCCACGAGATGATCCAGCAACTGGAAGCCTTCATCGACATGAGCCGCATCGTCGCCTTCCGTCAGGAACAGACGCGCATTGAGGGCAGGACGCACGGAGTTGAAGCCAAGCTCCGCAATCCGGGCGATATCGGCTTCCGTGATGTAGGCCCTTCGATACTCGGCCCAGAAACGTGCCGCACTCTCCGGCCCGATCAGAGCGAGGACGATCTTCTCGATCTTGCGCGGCCGGTCCCCCTGGTCCCCGAATTTCCACATGTACCCTTCGGGCAGCATCCAGTTCCCCAAGCCAACGCCTCGCAGCAGGACCTTCCTGTTGGCCTCATCGACCATATCCTGTCCACGAGTGCGCAGGAACGTCAGGGCCCCCTGCACCTCGGAGCAACTCAGGGCCGTCACGAACGCCGCGACGATAGCTGTCATCCCCATTCGATTTCGCATCGTTTCTCCTCATCCTTCAGGTTGGCCGGCATCATGCGTATCACACATGCCTTGGGCCCCGCCAGCGATGGCGCACGTTCCCGCTGCAAGAGCCCATTCACATATGATATCCCGTGGTCAAGGACCGGTGCAACATGCAAACACAACACGAAATGAAGAAGGGGCGTGAACGACTTCTGTTCGTTCACACCCCTTGAGGACGTACAATCGGAAATGACGGCCGAGGACTACTTCTTCTCGTCCGTCTTGACGGTCTCCTCGCTCGGCTTGTCGTTCGTGTCGCCTTTGACATCGGCGTTCACGGACAGGGCCATCACCGGGTTGGTGAAGAGCATGAAGGACATATCTTCGATCTGACCGGTCGGATCGAAAAGCTGCAGCCACGATACCGAACTGCTCGTGTTGCTCGCATTCGTGTACACGGCGCCTTCGTTCCTCCCGGCGCCGGCAAGGACCAGGATCTCCTCCGAAGTCAGAAGCATATCATAGACGCGGATGTCATCGAGCAGGCCGTTGAAGTACTCGTCGTCGGCCGTGCCGCGGGCGCCGATGATCAACGTCGCCTGCGTGGGCGTCACGAATCCCTTCTGATTCGTGGCGGTCGCATCGAGCACGCCATCGACGTAGATTCTCATCGCCCTCGTCCCGGCCTCGAACGTGGCGGCCACGTGATACCAGCGATTCGCCCTGAGGGCATCCACCGACTGCCAGGTGTTCTGGCCCACGCGGAAGTGAACACAGCCATTAGCGTCGAGCCACAGGCCGAAGCGATTCCCGTTGGTGCTGTCGCGGTCGTATTCGAGAATCGCATGGTACTGGCCGGTAGTCTCCCTGGGGTAGATCCAGGCCGAGACGGCGAACGAGTTCGGGGCGAAGTTGAACCCTGCGGGCCTGTCCACCCGGATGTAGTCGCCGCGACCGTCGAAGTCGAGTGCTCCGTCGAACCAGCCGCTCGACGGCCGCCAGATGGGATTGCCATAGACCGTGCCGTGGCTTCCGTTGCCCGAACTGTCGGCTGCGGTTGTGCCGGCGGATTCATCGAGCGTCCAGTGGGCCAGAGGCGCAAGGCCCTCCAGGTCCCATGCGGCATAGGGATGATTGGTCCAGCCCCACGGGTACACAATCGGCTTGTTCGCCCCGTAGACCGCCTGAACGCTCAGCCAGAGCACGCTATGCGCGCCGTCCTGACGATACCAACTCTCCTGAGGCAGGCGGACCGTGTAGCGGTACACCGGTTCGAAGCCCTGCACCGAAGAGCTGGTCGGCGAAGGGTCCTTGTCGAACCCGACAAGAACCTCGTCGTACGAATCGGCCCTGTACTCCCAGACTTTGCGGCCCGGATAGCCGTAACCTCGCACATTGCTCGCATCCGTGCTCGGCACATCCGACCACAAGGACAGCAGGAAGTAATCGGGCGGCTGCGGCGTAGTCATCTGCTGGCAGCCGGAGGGCAGGTAGCCATAGCCGATGTAGGAACCCCACCAGGCGATGGCCGTGATCGGCTGCAGCGTGGTGCATCTCCAGTCGTCGGCTACGGTGCGCCGGGCGGTCAAGAAAGTGGTCCCGGTGGCGAGGGACTGCTCATCCTCGTAGTACGGCCAGTTGCGGAGGCCGGTGAAGGCTTGTTCCCATTTGATATAGGCCGGGTCGGTGTCCAACTCGAAGGCCAGGTCGTACGTATCCAGTCGCCCACAAAGGAGTGAATTCGCGATCGGCTGGATCGTGGAAGAATCCAGTACGAGCCCCGTCCGAATTTCGTCGGTGCGGAACTGTGCGGCCACGGCGCCGTCGGCCCAAGGCATGGTTCGCGTCTTCCAGCCCCACGGGTACGTCGGACCGGGCGATCCGGTGTAGACCGCCGTGATGCTGATCCAGAACACGCGGTCCTGGGTGCCCGCCACGTATCGGGCCTGGTCGAAGTACTCCGAAGCGTTCAAATCCAGCGCATACCGAAAGGCAGTATCCGACGGCTTCTGGGGAAATACGTCGTAGCCCGTCCACTCCTCCTGAACTCGGCTCGCCGGCACGGTCACGGCCCAGAGCAACTGGTCGGGCCGGGCAAAGTCGTATCGGTGATCGGCCGGGGCATTGCTCCAGAAAGCGATCCGCCAGGAGCCCGGCTTGACGCTCGGCGCCGTGTCGCCGGTCCAGCCCTGGTAGGAGCCCCACCAGTGCACCGAGGTCACGGGCATGTCGCCGATGCAGCGAAAGTTGTCCGCCGCCAGATACCATGTACCCGTCGAATACTGCACCGGCTTGCTGACGTAGGCCGGTTGATCCCACCCGCACAGAACGGGTGTGTCCAGGCCGGGATCCGTCTCGACGGGTGGCTGGGACCACTTCACGTGCTCCGTCGGAGGCAGGGGCACGAACGTTTCCTGAACCTGAACCATGTAGTCTTCCACTTCACCGTCCGGGGCCAGACCGTAGCATTCCAGGCCGCGTGCCGTGCTGAAACGGAAGCGAGCGAACGTCCTGCCCGCCACGGCTCGGCCGGGCACATTGATCGTCACCGTGTTGGCCCCCGCGGCCAGCGACAGGTCGGTCGCAATCTGCTCGTCGGCATCGTCCCAGTCGCCGTCGGCGTTCCAGTCGATCCAGGCATTCAGATAACCGCGGGTGGAGGCCGTCACCTGGAGAGTCGCACGCTCCCCCGGGACCAGATCCGTGAGAAAAACGACACCGTCTTCATCGTCTGTATTCGCGACATCGTCGCCCGTGGCAGTGGCATTCGGTTGGCCGTCGCGTTCCCCATCCACGCCCCGGCCCAGGTACACATCGGACACGATACTGTGCCGGGCCCCGTTGCTGACGAGCCACGTCGGATAGGTCAGGTCCGGCGCATCGCCGAAGTCAAGGTCTTCCTGGACCGGTCCCACGAGAACGAACGCCAGATCCATCGGGTCGCGGTACGAGGGATGGGGCTCCGGGTAAACCAAGGGCAGCCAGCCCTGGTACGGATGGAACCAGACGGCGTTGTCTTCATACTGCAGCATCCGCCTGGTCGCCTTCCACGCAATCGCGTACTTGGTGTTCTTGTCCGGGAAATCCCGGATCTCAATCCAGTACGTCGTCCCGCGCGTCGTCTGGAACAGGTCGTCGTTCTCGTCCAGGCAGATGTTGTACTGCCAGGTACGGTCGTGGTCCCCCGCCTCGTAAACCCCGGCGTTCGGGTCGTACCAGGCTGCCGAGATGGTGTTGCTGACCTCGGTGAAATCGTATTTGTACGGGAGCACCTGTGTCTTCCAGAGCAATGCGCCCGGCCGGCTCCACGGCGTGATCGTGTCCGCCGGTCTATTGGCGTAGATGCTGATCTCGAACGTCAGCCCGTTGATGCTCGCCGTGGGCATCACGTTGTCCATGAAGGACGCCCAGAAATGAACCTCGGTGATGGGACCATTCTCGGTGGCCTGGAAGTCGTCGGCCAGCCGGGCCCCGGACAGACTGACACCGACCCCCGAACTCTGCATGTCGGGCAACTGAGCCCAGTGCATGACGTGGGGATCGCCTGCTTTC
>Ga0116141_10002645_pt1 | contig 15289 bp, 10 predicted proteins | sample AD_UKC097_MetaG_FD_89744 | JGI IMG/M metagenome (GOLD analysis project Ga0116141, IMG submission 89744) | Active sludge microbial communities of municipal wastewater-treating anaerobic digesters from USA - AD_UKC097_MetaG | ecosystem: Engineered > Bioreactor > Anaerobic > Digestate | place: USA...
AGAATGTATATTTTTACGGCTATGATGTGATAAACGGTCCTGTTCACAGTAACACTGATATTCGCATAAAACAGGCAGGTGGGGGAAATAATGATAACTGGCCTACCTTTTTAGCGTTGGTAACAACTTCCGGAGAAGTTATTTCTACTCCCGAGACCTATCCTGAAGATACGGTTTTTCAGGGGGGGTTAATTGAACACTATGAGGGATATGAATTCCCTGAAAATATGAATGAAATTAAAAGCTATGGCACGAGAATCGGTTCTGGTTTTAGTGATGATCGCATAGTTATGATAGAGATAAATGACTACAATGTAAACGGTTGGGTAGGTGAAATATCTCATAGAAGAGCTCAAGTTCCTCTATATCCAAATTATCCTATGGGTTATCCTTATCCACCCGGCTCGGAAACAGCCATCAATCGTTTTCCTACAACGGATACTTTATGGGTGCCTTTGTCTTCAGTAAACGCTCATAATAATCGTGCTTACTGGGTAGATAGCAAACTCTGGATAAAGGGGACAATTCGTGGTTTTCAAACTTGGGCTTCAACCGATACAATGTGGTTGATTGGAGATTTATTATATAACAGTACACCTCGGGGTGCTAGCCCGGAAACGAATAATAGAGATATGCTGGGCTTAGTTTCGGAGAAATCCATTATCGTCAAATACGCCTATATGAATCCGGAAGATTCAGTTCGGGTGCATTGTAATATGGGTGCAGATGCTGCAACTCCCGTAGGTGGAATTTGGATTTATGCAGCTATGGCAGCACTTGGTAAAGGGAAAGATAACCGTTATGAAGACGGGGTTTTCACTTATGAATATCAACATCCGCATGGTTCCATTCCTGCTGTTAAGTTCAATCCTTCTACTGATAATCCCGATGTGGGTCCAATTGTCTTTGATATGATTGATTTGCATCGTCACTATTGGCCTCAAAGCAGCGCTCATCTCTGGCCCCCCGAATTGGATTTTCCGTGGTATAATCCTATCTGGCCTGAGGCAAATCCTTATTGCGAAAGAGGAACAATCAGCATCTGGGGTGGAATTAATCAACGCCGGCGTGGCTATGTTCACAGAAATTATTATGATTATGAATACCCTTCGGGGGGATTATGGAAACCGGAAATTGACTTTTGCGGCGCTACCAGTGTAATCAATAATCCAATTACTGTTCAGCTGTTCCAAAATCCTCCTGTTGCAGTAACTTTATATACCCGACATTTTAACGGTGCTCAGGGAACAGGAACCGGTTATAAAAAGAACTATAACTATGATAGCAGGATGTATCATACAAAGCCCCCTTGCTGGCCCTACTTTAAAAAACAAGGTCAGCGTCTGCCTCTGGAACAGGGCAGCTGGTATTTGAAGAGACCACCAAATGCTTTAATATAAAAAATAGATATAAAATAAGGATGAATAAAGAGGAAGAATGAAGAAGAAACAAGTTAGATTTAAGGAGACCGTGGGAATTGATATTGGTTCCCACAGTATAAAAATTGTTCACTTAAAAAAGTTGCACGAGGGTTTTAAACTGCTAAACTATGAAATAAGTCCTACAGTGCCTACCGGAACAGAATATATTCCAAGCGACTTACTTCCCGAGCGTTATGGACCCGTGCTTACTGAGATGCTCAACACGCTTAAAATTAATCCCAAGCGTATTCAGCATTTGGTTACTTCCATCGGGGGTGATAATACAAGCATCAAGCAGATTAAAACAATCTTTCTACCTGATGAAGAACTGGAATCAGCTCTGTTTTTTGAAGCTAAAAAACATATACCTATCAGCGGAACAGATATGATTCTGGATTATCAGGTACTTAGTTTGGAAGAGAAAACAAACAATATGAACATTCTGCTGGCAGCCACTTCCAAAGAAGTATTGAATGAACATACAACAACTCTGATGAGCGTTGGTTTGTCTCCCAATATTGTAGATATAGATTCCCTGGCAGTTGTGAACAGCTTCGTTCTGAATACTTTTGTGGAAGACGGGGTTTACATTTTGTTGAATTTGGGAGCTCATAGAACAAATATGCTTATTTGGGGACCCCAAGCCAAATTATTTGCCCGCGATATACCTTACGGGGGGTATAATTTTACCCGTGATATTATGCGTAAAAGACAGATGGAATGGGAACAGGCAGAACGACATAAGTTGGAATTCGGTTTGGGCGATAATCCTGCTATGGAAAATATTCAAACCGTCAGTATCCTTGATATTACAGAAAAATCTACCGAGGATGCAATTGTGGAAGAAGTTCGCCGTTCTCTGCGTTTCTATGTGAAGGAAGCGGGAAACAGTGATTTTAGGAAGATTTATTTGATGGGCGGAACGGCTAAATTGAAGGGATTGAAAGAATACATTGAAGAAAAGGTAGCAATCCCCACGGAGATATTTATGCCCTTTATCAATGTTGAAATGCCGGAAAAATTTCAAGATAAAAAAGACCCGCAGCTTGCCTTGGCAATTGGTCTGGCAATGCGACTGGAATAAGAGAGGAAAGCTCGGATGGATACTACATTTTATTTCAAAATTAACCTCAATAAATATGGCGAAATGCGGTTGCAGGCAGAACGCGAGAAGAAAATCTTTATTAATTCTATTGTCACTTTTGCCGTTGGATTTATCATCATTATCGCGGTCTGGATTTATATTAACGGAATGATGAAAACAAGAGTTGAAAGCCGCCAGAGATATTATACGGAACTGCAAAAAGAACTGGCAAGTTATGAAACCAGCGAAGATTATCTTTCCAGTAAAGACCTGGATAAACTTGCCGAGACCTTTAATAATCGTATCTTCTGGGCAAAAAAGATGATTGCCCTAAGTAACGAAATAGATGAAAAACTGGCAGTAAGGAAATTTACTTACGCCAATGGAGTGCTTACCCTGAACGGAATTACTGAAGTTGATAAGAGTGTTAAAGAATTGGATTTAATTCAAAGCTTTATAGACCGCCTGAAGTCCAATTCGGAAATCAGCAACGATTTTCCCCGCATCAAATCCGGTTCTATCACCCGTCAAGTAGTAAAAGATACAGATATTCTGGAATTCGTGATTGAATGCTACAGCAGGGAAACCAATGAAGGAGTTAGAAGATGAGAGAAAAATACTTAATCTTCATCCTGTGTATATTGCTGGTAACCATCCTGTTCTTTGTGTTAACCGTGAACAGTATTAATGTAAACAGAAATAAGATCAGGACACTGGATAACAAAATTAAAACCGCTCAAGAACAGCTAAACAGTGCGCGCATTATGAATCAGCAACTTAGCCAGTTTGCAAGGATTATAGATAATAGTTTAACCCGCGAAGCCAGCATTAACTTTGATGAAATAAATGCCTTTAAAACCAGAATTGGCGAATTGGCAGATCAACGCTCCATTACTATTAATAAGCTATCCGATAGCAATAAGTTCTCTTTGCCAGGTCTGGTGGAAACTACCTATACTATGGAAATGGAAGCTACTTATGTGCAAATCGGACAGTTTATTTCCGATTTGGAAGCAATGGATAACATCATAAAAATCCATGCCCTGGATATCAGCCCTCTGGCTGTTTCCGATAAAGAAGTGACCGTTGCCAATGCTCCAAACCGATACAGAGTAACAATTGAACTCTCTGTATTCAAAGTAAAGAGGGAGGCATAAGATGCAGCTGAGATTTATTAAAGACCTCACTATTGCTCTGATAGTGATATCCCTGTTTGTGATGGCTGTTCGCCTCGTAAGCTTATATTCTTCCTGGACAAAAATACCGGAGAAATCCATCCATACCAGAGAATCGGTTTCCGATACTTTGCTCACTAAAATAAGGTCTATTGAGAATTCCATTCAGGACAGGAAGATGTTTGTATTTAATTCCTCTAAAGACCCTCTGCGTCAAGGTAATATCATCAAGGACAAAGTGGATAGAGAAAAGGAATATGAAGAAATGCTGAAAAATACATTCCGTCTGGCTACTACAGCTCGCGATGAATATGGTAACAAAATTGCTTATATTGAATATCAGGGTGAACTGATTGAAGCAAGAGTTGGAGATACTGTTAGAGGTCGGCATATTCTGGATATTCAAGACAGAAGCATACGCTATAGTTATAATGGTGCAGTTACAACTACAGAACTTGCACCCCGCCCTGCCAAACCAGCAGAAGAAACAATTTATGGTACTGGCACAAGCGGGAATTGGTAAAATATAATGATACTGGGAGTAAATATGAAACACATTACACATTGTAAATGTCATTATGCGTTAATCCTGATGCTCATTTTCCTGGCAGGAATTTCTATCTTGAGCGCGCAGGTTAAAAGAGACCCTGTTCTGGATACGAAAGTAACCTTCAACGCAGATGATGCAACGCTTTCCTCGGTGTTTAAAGCTCTATCTAAATTGAGCAACACTAATATCGTTCTGGCTGTTGATCAAGCAGGAACTACCGATAAAGAAGAGAAAAGAGTTACCATTAATATCAAAGATGTAGGAATTGAAACAGCCGTTTCTTTGGTTGCAAGCTCTGCTGGCTTATCCTATCGGGTTATTGGCGCTAACACATTTTTAGTGGGACAAAAAGAAAACATTATGGAAGAAATGGGCGAACGGAGTAATATTATCTTTTTGAATAATCTGGATGCTAAAAAAGTGAGCGCTGCCCTTCAGGATACAAAAGGCAAAATAACTGCTTTGGAAGGTCAGAATGCGATAATGGTTTACGGCAATCCGGAGACCTTTAAGGAAGTGGAACAGCTGGTAAAATTGATTGACACACAGCAGCAGCAAGTAGAGATCCGAGTGCGCCTGATAGAAGTGCATATCAATGATGCCCAGCAAATTGGCGTGGATTGGAGTAAACTGAACCATTTAACAACTATCCTGGCAGAGGACCCGGTAAATCAATATGGAGCTGGGCTGCCTTATAATTACACCGATGTAAACGGTTATTTGCCACATGGCGATCCTACCGATTTTGGAGTTATTCCTGATGAACAATATTTTCAGCGGATAAACGGTTTTGACGATATTGGTCATTTCAGCCGTCAGCTAACTGCTTTTGATGTAACAATTGACTGGTTACTGGAAAATAATGCCGCTCAGCTGTTAACCGATACAAGAGTAACGGCTTTAAGTGGAGAACTTGCTACAATGCATATTGGGGAAGTTGTTCCATTTGTAGTTACCGATAAAGAAAATCAGTTGCTGGTTGAGCGTTCCGAAACAGGAATTATTCTAAATGTTACGCCCAAAGTTAATCAGGATGGCAATATCACGATGAACATAAATCCGGAAGTTAGCTCGGTAACTGAATTGGTTGGTGGTTATGTTCCCCGCACGAAAGTTCGCCGGGTAACTTCTGCGGTAACGGTTCCCAATGAACACAAGATTATTGTGGGTGGATTGTTAAATTCCAACATCACGAACAAAATTGATAAGATACCCTTATTGGGGGAATTACCTATTATTGGCAAGATTTTCCAGCATCGTTATGAAATAGTGGAAAATACTGATTTAATTATAGAAATCACTCCCCGGCTTGTTTCTATGCAGGAAACTGCTCCTACTCCCAAGCTGGATGAACGGTTAACTCGCTCTTTAATTCAATATGAAGAAGAAGAAGCGAAGGAGGAGTAAAAATGAAAAAATACAGCTCCTTAATGTCAATATTCACTCTGTTGCTGATAGTATTAGTCAGTTTTAGTGCGAGTTGCGATAAGAGAAATCCCCCACCTATTATAGCCCCGGTTCCTTTACCACCTGAAGCATCAGCGGAAAGATATATAACCTCAATAATGGCAAGCCCGGAAACTATCTATGCCGATTATGGCATAACCTATTCAATTATAGAGGCAGAAGTTAAAGATGGAGAGGGCTTTGGGGTTGCTAATCAAATAGTAAAATTTAAAACCGATTTAGGTAGAATATTATCGGATGTTCCTACCGATAGTAGTGGAGTTGCTAAAACTACATTTTATTGGTATGGTGGTGAGATAGGGATGGCTACAATTTCTGCAATAGTGAGAAATTATGATGCCAGTGGCGACACTTTAATCTGGCAGGACTCTACTGCCGTTAATGTAGAAGTAAGGGATATTCCTCCGGTTACTAATATTGAACTGAAACTTCCGCGTCCCGATTCCATCTATGTAATGCCTATTATGCAAGAGATAAATGTAATTGCAATTCCTACCAATGAAGAAGGGCAACAAGTTCCCAATAACACATTAGTTACTTTCAGTTGTTTAGAGAAAGGTTACTTTGTAGATAGCGGGGGTAATGAAATAGGCACAACTGCGATAGCGGGAACTTATAATGGGCGAGCTACGGTAAAATACAAATCTGGAACTCATGCCACAACTATGCCGGAGGAAGACCACGAAATAATTACAGCTATGGTTGGGGGAGCTTCGGACTCAAGAATAATAGAGATTGAACCGGGAAATCCCTCAAAAATGCAGCTGAGCACTTGGGTTCAAGTGAATGATAACTTGGTAGAGGCAGATACCAGTTCGGTTAATAGCCCCAATTGGATCTTCGTTCACGCAACATTATTAGATGCTTTCTATAATCCCTGTCCCCGGATACCCGTGAAATTCACTACTGATTTGGGCTCTTTTTTAAATACTACCCAAACGGTTACTCAAAATACCCAAACGGATGGAGTGGCTTCTGTCAGGTTTACTCCGGGTTTATCTGCGGGAGCAGCTAATATCCAGGCAAGTGCCAATAACGATACTTTAAAGGCAGTTACCGTTTTTATGATAACTTCCAATGAATTATACTCTTTAGATTTCACTCAACAAAGCCAGATAAACTTGAATGTAGCTAATACCGGGGGTTTGGAATCTGCAATTTTAAGAGTTAAATTGAGAGACATTAACGGTAATTTGATAGATTCCCCGCAAAAAATATACTTTAAAATAGATAATCCAAATCCTCCCGAGGGTGCTAATATCAATGGCCATGCTCCAAGTGACTCGGTTGAAGTTACATCCAGCGGGGGAGAAGCTCAGGTTTCTATTAATAGCGGAACAGAATCCGGGATAATAAGAATCAAAGCATCCTGGGTTAGTGCTGATGGGACTCGCTATATTTATGCCATAAAAACCAATATCGTTATCCGTTCAGGTCCTCCGATTACAGGAGGAATTACTTCCTTTGTCAGCGGCTTTGATACCGGGGTTAATTTGGGCGGTGGTTTATGGCGTGTGCAGTGTGGTGCTATAGTTAAAGACCGCTATAATAACCCTGTGGATTGGGGAACCACGGTTTGGTTTTCTATTCCCAATAATGCCGATCCGATTATGTGTCAAGTTATTGCCGAATCCTATACGGGTAATATAAATGCTGAAGGTGATTCTACGGCTGGTGTTGCCTATACCTATGTTATTTATAATGGAACTTTAACCTATCAAACCATAACAATTCATGCCAGCTGTGGTAATGATTCAGAAGGCAACGAAATTTATGGAGAAACTCCATGCGTTTTACCGTTAAACGGACCTGAAGCATATATAGAACCGCAGCCGGCAACATTGATGTATGACTTGGCTCAAGTAAACTATGAATCAGCAGATATCTATTTCTATGTTACCGATGGTCAGGGGTGTCAAGTGAGTAATGCTAAGGTAATGTTCCTGGCTCCAGATGGGGGTCATTTCATCTATAGTCCCAATGCTATCTATGATCCTTCAATACCAGCGAACGAATATTGGTTGCTGCGAACTGATGCAAATGGTTATGCTATTGCCAAGATTGCATTTAAACCGCAAGAATGTATTCCTCCGATTGAAGGTTTACCGCAGCCCAAATCAATGCGCATTAGAGGAACGCTGATAGAAGGTTTGCTTACCAGGGAAACTAATGTTACGATAGTTATGTATGATCCTACTGCGCCCTGGTAATAAGTAAATATAAAATAATCCGAATTGCGGGTTGGATATTTAATAAAGTAGTTGTTGAAATATCCGATCCGCAAATTCGGGAAAACCTGTGAATTTCATAATAAGGATAAAGTAATGGTTTATAATCCACAATTTGCCCGGCTGGGAGAAATTCTTGTGCACGAGGCATATACAACAGAAGAACAAGTTAAAGAAGCATTAGTAAAACAGAGTAATTTCGGTTTAAAATTGGGTGAGACGCTTATCAAGCTGGGTTATTTAACCGAGAATGAATTACTTGCCGCTTTACATCAGCAATTGGGCTATGATGTTGTTCAGGATAACGAGCTAATGGACCTGGATATAAGTATTGTCAGCTTAATTCCCGAGCCGTATGCTTTGGAAAATAAAGTTTTGGCATTACGGGAAGAGGGTGATGGGGTAGTTGTAGCAATGACTGATCCCGAGAATCTGAATGTTTCCGATAGCTTGAAGAAACTCCTGGGGAAAAACATAAAGCCCGTTTTAATTGGCGATTCTTCTTTACACGATGCTATAGAAAAATATTATAAAAGTATTCGGACTACCAGTCAGGTGGAAGATGCAGTAGGCGGATTTGAATTTGTAGCAGTTGACGAGGATGAGAATGAAATCACTATTGCGGCAGCTACTGAAGATGTAGATGCACCGGCTGTGAAGATGATTAACCTCATAATTAATGAAGCAATTAAAGCTGGAGCTACAGATATCCATATAGAGCCAATGATCAAGGTCTCCCGCATCCGTTTTCGGATAGACGGTGCTTTAAGAGAAGTTATGACTCCCCCAATTGGAATGCACCCCAGTTTAATATCTCTGATTAAAGTGATGAGTAAATTAAATATTGCAGAGCGTCGCTTACCTCAGGATGGTCATATTTCTTTAAAGACCACTATTAAGAGCGTGGATGTGCGTGTCTCTATAACTCCTACAGTTTTGGGAGAAAAGGTAGTGATGCGTCTTTTGGATAAAGGGGAATTCGGTTTCAAACTTACCACCCTCGGTTTTGAACAGGAAGATATGGATATCTTCAAAAAGATAATCCGGCGTCCTTATGGCATCATTATTGTTTCAGGACCTACCGGAAGCGGAAAATCCACCACTCTTCACGCGGCGCTAAAAGAAATACAAAATATAGAATCTAACATCATTACGGTAGAAGACCCCGTTGAATACCGTCTGGAGGGGGTAACGCAAATTGAAACTAAAGAGCAGATAGGTCTCACTTTCGGTTCTGCTTTGCGTTCTGTTTTGCGTCAAGACCCCGATATAGTTCTCATTGGAGAAATTCGTGATGAGGAAACAGCCGATATAGCCATCAAATTTTCGTTAACCGGTCATCTGGTTTTCACTACTTTGCATGCTAATGATGCTCCTGCCACAATAACCCGTATGATAGATATAGGCATCAAACCCTATTTAGTTGGTTCTTCCTTATCGTTAGTGATGGCCCAACGGTTAGTGCGGAAAATATGCAAACACTGTGAAAGAGATTATATCCCTACCGAGCAGGAAATCAATGATGCCGGTTTAACGAAGGAAGAAGCAAGTAAAATCAATTTCAAAATTGGAGCCGGTTGTGTCCATTGTGACAATACGGGTTATTCAGGACGAGAAGGTATCTTTGAGCTGTTAACGATCAATCCTGAAATCCGTAGTATTATTTATGAAGGCGGAAATCAAGACCTTATTCGGGAAGCTGCTTTAAGAAATGGAATGCGCACTCTTCACGATGCTGCCATAACCAAAATGAAAAAAGGAATCACTACCATCCGGGAAGTCATAAAAATGACCGTGGTTGAGTAATAAATTTCGGGAAGGTAACTCGCTATGCCAAATTTTGCCTATATCATTAAAGATGCCAAGGGCGCCAGAATTGAGGGTATGCTGAAAGCGGATACCCTGGATGTGGCGGTAGATAAACTTTCCAAAGAAGGCAATACCATTATCAGTGTAAAAGCTGCCGCCGAGGGTGCTTTTAAGGGCAAACTCTCTCTCTTTGATAAAGTTATGCTGGCTATCTATAAATTTAGAACCGGGGTAAGCTTAAAAACCCTCGTGTTCTTTACCCGTCAGCTTTCAACTATGTTTTCCGCCGGTCTCACTATTGAAAAAGCTATTACAGACCTGGAAAAGGAAGAAAAGAGTAAGAAATTTGCCAAAGTTCTGCGTAAACTTTCAGATGACATTCGCAAAGGTTATTCCCTCTCTGAAGCGATGCAACAGCATCCGGGGGTTTTTAATCCGCTATATATTGCTTTAGTTACAGCAGGAGAGGTCTCTGGAACTCTACATACGGTTTTGGATGAATTAGCTGACTATCTGGAAAAGGTAGAGGATACCAAGCGTAAAGTTTACAGCGCTTTAGCTTATCCTATTTTCATTGTTATTTTTCTCTTCTTTGTGGTTTGGGGAATGTTCTATTACATCATTCCTATGTTTGCCGATGTGTATGCCAATTTCCATGCCGATTTGCCAGCACCAACTACATTAGCTATAAATATCAGCAATTTCATCACCAATAATGTATTTATGTTTATAGTAATTGTGCTGCTGGTAATCTTAAGCTTTTTCCTGGTAAATCTTACCGATAAGGGACGCTATGTGTTTGATACTATTAAACTGCGAATTCCTGTAATCGGGAAAGTAATCTCCAACTCCATTATGAGTAAATTTTCCCGGACTTTCAGCATTTTGATGGCTGCCGGCGTACCCATTATGGATACAATGGAATTAACCGAAAATGTTGTCCAGAATGCAGTTATTGAAAGTGCAGTGCGCAAAGCCAGAGTGATGGTGAAAGAGGGTTATGGCGTAGCTAATGCTTTCCGCAGAACTGGAATGTTTCCACCTACATTGCTGCAAATGATTTCCACCGGCGAAGAAACCGGGGATATGGATAAATTGCTGTCTAAAGCAGCAGAATTCTATGAAAAACTTGTGGATTCCGTTATTGACCGCTTAACTTCGTTGATAGAACCACTTTTAATCATTTTTATGGCTGTTATCGTGGGAAGTATTATCGTAGTTATTTATCTGCCTATCTTTGACCTGGGAGAGGCAATGTCCCAAGGTCTTCGCTAAGTTCATCAGAGAGAGGATGTTGTTCCGCCTTTTTTTTTCACGCAGATTTCGCAGATTTGATTTTAGAAATAAGGATAAATAGGGCTGGGATGTATAGGCGGACGCCGTTCCGCCTTTTTTCCTCACGCAGATTTCGCAGATTTCGCAGATTTGATTTTAGAAATAAGGATAAATAGGGCTGGGATGTATAGGCGGACGCCGTTCCGCCTATTTTTTGTTTTTTAAATGGTGCTTCGGCGAGCGCCAGTACGTACCGGCGGACGCCGTTCCGCCTTTTTTTGAACGACATTCTGCTGTTCTTTCGGAAGGTTGACCTTCTGGTCAACCCACCTCTCACACTTTGTTTCTTTATCACAAGGCAAGCGGTAACGAAAATGCCTGGGTTGCCGAACTCCGATTCGGCAAATGCCTTCAGGCATATTTTTTTAAAGGACTGCGACATTTTTGGCAAATCGGAATTTGCCAACCCATAAGTGATCTGCTTTTTTTGGCAAATCGGAATTTGCCAACCCATTAACTGACTTCTACCTTTGTAAAATGGGTTGCCGAACTCCGATTCGGCAAATGCCTTCAGGCATATATTTTTAAAGGACTGCGACAGTATTGGCAAATCGGAATTTGCCAACCCATAAGTGATCTGCTTTTTTTTGGCAAATCGGAATTTGCCAACCCATAAGTGATCTGCTTTTTTTGGCAAATCGGAATTTGCCAACCCATAAATTATCTGCAACATTATTGACTAATACTACAGGGTCGTTAATATCAGTCGTTTTCACGGAACATTTTTATGGTGTATCAGTTCCCGATTTTTGGCGTTATGCCGCGAATGAGATTCCCGTATCGTTCCCATATCGCGATACGGGAACGATACGGGAGTCATATCGGAAAAATAAGGGCACTAAGAAAGGATAATGCAGGGTTCTATTTAGGCGTGATATTGATTCTAGTTGCTAGTAGCAAGCTATGGGTCTACCTAGTCGTATGTCCGGTAAAATGAGAATCAGCTTACCCGTTTTTTCACAGCTACCTTTGTGTCTATTTTTCTTTTTCCTGCAACAGGTATGAATATTGCTTTATTTTAGCTTAGGAGATAGAAATGAAAAAATATCTTTTTGTGGTAGTATGTTTATTTCCCCTTTTATGTTGCGGAGCTCCTTTTTGGAATCTTCCTTCAGCTGTTGCACAACCCGATGGTTCGGTCTTAAACCTATTTGCCAGTGGTGATGAATATGCCAATCGTTTACACGATGCGAAAGGTTTTACTGTTATACAAAGTTCCGTAGATGGCTATTACTATTATGCAACCGTTAATCAGGTTGAACCGGTTCCTTCGGTTTATCGTTATGGGACGGTAAATCCTGAAGAAAAGGGTTTAGCGCCCAATATTGATATTTCTCCAGAAGCAAGGCAGAGAAAAATTGACTTTATGAATGCGCATAAAAGAAGCAATGAACGGGGTCCTAATACCGGCTCGGTAAATAACTTATGTGTTTACATTCGGTTTAGCGATCAGACCGAATTTGAAATTCCCCGCTCTGTTTATAATGCTCGTTTTAATGAGGTTGGAGATAATGCAGTCAGCTTACGGAGCTATTTTCAGAGAGTTAGTTACAATCAATTGAATTATATGACTTATCACTATCCGGTTTGTCAGGATGTAGTAAATTTATCCTATCAGGATAGCCATCCCCGCAGTTATTATCTTCCCTATAATGCAGTTACCAATACCGATGGTTATTGGGATGAATTTGAAAGGGAATTCAGAGAACACACCCTACTTAGCAATGCAATATACGCTATTTCTTCTCAGATTCCCGCTTCTTTAAATATTGATGCCGATAACGATAATTATGTGGATAATATGTGTTTTATCATCCGGGGACCTCATTCTGCCTGGTCTGATTTGCTTTGGGCACACCGGTGGTGTTTATATTACTATAATACTTATATTAACGGGAAAAGGGTTTGGGATTTTACTTTTCAACCGGAAGACCAAAATGATGTAAGCACTCTTTGCCATGAAATGTTCCACAGCGTTGGCGCACCAGATTTATATCATTACACATTTAACGGTATAACGCCTGCCGGTTGTTGGGATATAATGGAAAGTGGAGATGCGCATCCTTTAATATATATGAAATATAAATATGGTGAATGGATTTCTGCTGTTCCCGATGTTCAAATTGGCAATACATACACTCTAAATCCCGTAACTTCCAGCACTAATAATGTGCTTAAATATCCTATTGCCGGATATTCCAATCAGTATCTGTTTTTTGAATACAGGAAAAAAAGCAGTGATGTTTTTGAAGATAAGTTACCGGGCTCGGGACTATTGATTTATAGAATAGATCAGAGGTATGATGGCAATGCCGATGGACCTCCCGATGAAATATATATTTACCGACCCAACGGAACGGTAACTAATAACGGATTAGTTGCTGAAGCAACTTTCAGTGCTAATAGCTATAGAACCGCTTTCAATGCCTATACTAATCCTCAGCCCTTTCTCAACGACGGGACTATTTTTCCCGTCAATATCAACAATATAACTGAAACAGGAGAGACCATAAGTTTCACAATTTCTTCTCCTACTGCCACAATGGCTCCTGTAATAAGTTCTATAACTCCTGCCAGCGGTTCTATTCTGCCTTTGGCAACAATTGAAATTGAACCTCAGCTTACCGATCCTGCCAATGCTTTGTTAAGAGTAGAATATACTTTAAATGGAGTATTGATTTATACAGCAAATAGCGAGCCCTTTACCGGTTTCATTAACAGTTCCTTATTAGTCCCCGGAGTTCATAATATAGGAATTACGGCGGTATCCTCTTCAGGATTAACAACGAACCTGAATGTTTATTACCGAATTATAGACCCTAATATGCAAAACTGGTTTTCTTGGCTTTCTCCTTCTCCAATTTGGTTGGAATATGGTAGAGGGGCAATTCCAGTGACAGTAGCTATAGATATGGATTTGGGAACTCAGGAATACCTTGTGAAAGGACTTCGGTTCAGGTTTTCTCCCGATGCTTGGGGTGAGCCGGAACTTCCGGGATTGGTAACAGCCCAAATCAATCGTTTTACCGCAAACACTATTACCGAGCAGGTTTTGCTGGATTTAGGTTATATCTTCAACGCTACCTACGACCCGAATTATATTTATCCGGTTACTGATACCACGCATATTTCAGGACAAATTGCAGTTATTTTAAACCTGTTTGAATATCAGAATATTGCCTTTGACCAAAATGCTGCTTGTGGTCACAGCTGGCTTTCTGAACCAAACCGAATTTGGACTGATGCTTTAGGTAGAGGAATTGCCGGGGCTGCCGCTATTGAACTGCTTTTACAAAAGCCAAATCCTAATGATTGTGATGACCCGTTTACTCCAGCTGCCAATATTGCTCTTTCCAGCTATCCCAATCCCTTTGCTGATAAAACAAAAATAAAATATACACTGCCTGCAAACGGAGAAATTACCCTGTCCATCTATAATCTCAAGGGACAAAAGATTACAACCCTGCAAAAAGAAAATAAAAAAGCCGGAAATTATGAACTGGAATGGAACGGAACAGATATAACTGGTCGCCAGGTGAGTAACGGTATTTACTTTTGCCGCATAGAAGCAGGAGGGATAACGCTTACCAGCAAATTGCTGAAATTGAAGTGAACGCTGAACGCAAAATGGGAGACGGGAAAAGTAAGATTGCCCGCTCCCCGAATAAATAAATTCCTCATCGTATCCTGCAGAGTAATCACCAAGGAAGGGAAGTTTCTGTTTAGCTTTAAGGTTCTGATCCTTTCTTGCTTATTCTTAGCGTAACTTCGTGTTATTGATAACCATCCAAAAAGCAATTGACATAATCAACGCTTTAAATTTTTAAGTAAAGAATAAAGAGAAATGTATTCAAAACAAGGAGCAATAATGCCTTATATATCTAATACTGAACGAGATAGGCAAAAAATCCTGAAGGCAATCGGGGTAAATAAATTTGAGGACTTACTTACAGCCATTCCGGAAAAACTAAGAATGAAAATCCCCCTTTCATTGTCGCAACCACTTTCAGAACTGGAAATAAATAATAATATCAAAGCCAAAACCGATAAAAATATTTCCTGTGAGGGGGTAAATTCCTTTTTAGGCGGTGGGGTTTACGATCATTTTATCCCTGCTGCTGTGGATGCTATTGTTTCCCGCCCCGAATTTTTAACTGCTTATACTCCTTATCAGGCAGAAGTCAGCCAGGGCACTCTTCAGTATATATTTGAATATCAAA
>Ga0116141_10002649_pt1 | contig 15275 bp, 13 predicted proteins | sample AD_UKC097_MetaG_FD_89744 | JGI IMG/M metagenome (GOLD analysis project Ga0116141, IMG submission 89744) | Active sludge microbial communities of municipal wastewater-treating anaerobic digesters from USA - AD_UKC097_MetaG | ecosystem: Engineered > Bioreactor > Anaerobic > Digestate | place: USA...
GACGGCGCTCGACTTCGATCTGGCCAACGGCGTGCTCGGCGGCAAGTTCTCCTCGCGCCTCAACATGAAACTGCGCGAGGAAAAGCAGTGGGCCTACGGCGCCTACAGTTTCACCAGCCCGGCGCGCGGCCAGCGCCCGTGGATCGCCTACGCGCCGGTGCAGATCGACAAGACCGCCGAGGCGATCGTGGAGATGCGCGATGACATCGCCGCCTTCGCCGAGGGCAAGCGGCCGATCGGCGCCGACGAGCTGGACAAGATCAAGATCAACAACATGCTCAGCCTGCCGGGTGCCTACGAAACCGCCGGCGCGGTGATGGGCACGATCGGCGGCATCGTGCGCTACCAGCGTCCCGATGACTACGTCACCACGCTCAAGGCGCGCACCGAGGCGGTGAGCGTGGAGGCCGCGCGCGCCGCCGCCGCCGCGATCCACCCGCAGGCACTGACCTGGGTGGTGGTGGGCGATCTGTCGAAGATCGAGAAGCCGGTGCGTGCGCTCGAGCTGGGCGAGGTCGTGGTGCTCGATGCGGACGGCCACAAGCTGCGCTGACGGTTCATCGTCCAGCCATGCGATGCGACGGGCGGGGTGACATACTCCGCCCGTCTTTTTTTGTTCCGGAGCGATCCATGATCCGTCTGCGCGTGGCACTGGCGCTGCCCTTTCTCCTGCTGGGTGCCTGCACCTGGGTCAAGATGGGTCCGGGTGGAACGCAGGTTCGCGTCCTGTCGCTGGATGCCGCGACCGACGGCTGCGCGCGGCGCGGGGAAATCGGGGTTTCGGTGAAGGATCGGGTGGCCTTCTACCAGCGCAACGACCTCAAGGTGCGCGACGAGCTGGAGACGATGGCGCGCAACGAGGCCGTCGGTCTGGGCGCGGATTCGATCCAGCCGCTGGAAGAGCCGGTTGCCGGCGAGCAGCGCTTCATGGCCCTGCGCTGCGGCACCGCCGCCCTGCCGTCGCGTTCGCAGCCACCGGCGCGCAACGCGCCGCCTGCGGCGCAGCCGCTGCAGATGGAGGAAGCGCAGACCTATCCGATGCAGGACCAGCGTCCCGCGTCCTGACGGGGCGCGGCACGGCCGGCGGTTCTTTCACCGCCCGGTCGATGCCTTCGGTCAGGGCTGCGGCTTGGCCTTGGCGGGGGCGGCGGAAGGGGCTGCGGCGTTCTGGCCGGCTGCCGCGCTCGCAGGGCGGTTGCGGAAAACCGCCAGTCCCTTGAGCAGGTTCAGCGCCTCGCGCACTCCGGCGTCGTCCAGTTCTTCTGCGCGCGGGATGGGTGCGGGCTGGATCGCGCCGGCGTCCGGCGTTTCCGCGGAGGGTTCGTTGTCGCCGTGCAGGTGGCCGGGCAGATCGCGTTCGCGCAGGGTGGGCGGCTGGAAGTCGGTCTCGGTTTCGCTGACGCGGGTGCGCTCTTCCAGCAGGATGTCCGGAACGATGCCGGTGGCCTGGATCGAGGTGCCGTTGGGCGTGTAGTAGCGCGCCGTGGTGACCTTGATCGAATCCCCGTTGTCGAGCGGCAGCACGGTTTGCACCGAACCTTTGCCGAAGGTGGTGCTGCCCAGCACCAGGGCGCGGTGGTGATCGCGCAGCGCGCCGGCCAGCACCTCGGCGGCGCTGGCGGTGTTCCCGTCCACCAGGATCGCGATCGGCGCGCCGTCGAGCAGGTCGCCGGGGTGCGCGGTGGCCTCGCTGCGCGATTGCGCGAGCCGCCCGCGCGTGCTGACGATCACGCCCGCGTCGAGGAAGGCGTCGGCGGATTCCACCGCGGCATTCAGCAGGCCGCCGGGATTGCTGCGCAGGTCGAGCACCAGCCCGCGGAGAGGCTTGCTGCCGTTTGCGGCCAGTTCCTTGAGCTTGCGCTCCAGGTCCAGGCTGGTGTTGGCCTGGAAGGCGGAGATGCGCAGGTAGGCGTAGCCGGGTTCGAGCAGCCGGGCGCGCACGCTGGAAACGCGGATGGTTTCGCGCGTCAGGGTGAACACGAGCGGCTCGTGCGCCGCCTCGCGCAGCACGGTCAGGCGGGTCTGGCTGCCGGGGGCGCCGCGCATGGTGTCGATGGCTGCATCCACGCCGTCGGCGGTGATGGACTTGCCGTCGATTTCGGTGATGACGTCGCCCGGGCGGATGCCGGCGCGGGCGGCGGGGGTGTCGTCGATCGGCGCGATCACCAGCAGGCTGCGGTCGGGCTGCTGGATCACCTCCAGCCCGAGGCCGTCGTAGGCGCCGCTGGCCGCCTCGCTGAGCGCGCGCGACTGCTCGGCATCGAGGTAGGCGCTGTGCGGGTCGAGGTCGATCAGCAGCCCGCGGATCGCCGCGCGCATCAGGGTCTGGTCGTCGATCGGATCGACGTACCCTTCCTTGACGGCGCGGAACACCGAAACGAAACGGCGGATTTCGTCCAGGCTCACGGCGTCTTTCCCGGCCTGCGCAGGAACGCTTTCCGGCGCGCTTTCGGCGGGTGGCGCCGGGGTGTCGGCGCGCGCGGACGGGGTCAGCAGGAAGGCGGCGGCCAGTGCGGCCAGGAGACGCGGGCGGAAGGCGGGATTCATGGAGGGATTATTGCACGCGCGGCTGAACCGACCGCGTGCGGCGGGCTTCAGCGGGCGCGGAACCAGCCGCGCGGGTCCACCGGTCGGCCGCCGCGACGCAGCTCGAAATAGAGCGCCGTGCCCGACTGCCCGCCCGAGCTGCCGGCGCTGGCCAGCACGTCGCCTGCGTCCACCCAGTCGCCGACTTCGCGCTGCAGGCTGTCGTTCTGTGCGTACAGGCTCATCCAGCCCTCGCCGTGGTCGAGGATGAGGATCAGACCGTAGCCCTTGAGCCAGTCGGCGAAGGCGACCCTGCCGTGCGCCACGGCGCGTACCGCCGCCCCGCCTTCGGCTTCGATCAGCCAGCCGTGGCTGGTGCGCCCGTCGGGCAGGGTGCCGCCGAAACCGACCAGGGTCGGGCCGGTGATCGGCGTGCCGAGCCGACCGCGGCGCTGGGCGAAGGGCTGGGCGGCATCGAGGCGGTCGGGGATGTCGGCGAAGATGTCGCGCAGGCGCTCCAGCAGGTCGACCAACGCCTGTTCGTCGCGGCCCAGTGCAAGCAGCCTGCTGTCGGTATCCTTGAATCGCGCTTCCAGCTCGGCCAGCACGGCGCGTCGCTCCTCGCGCCGACCCTCCAGATCGGCCAGCTGCGCGGCCTGTGCCGTTCGGCTGGCGTCCAGCGCCAGGCGCTGGGCCTGGACCTGGCGCACCACTTCGGCCAGCGCCGCAAGCTCCTGCATGAGCCCGTCGATGCGCGCCATGCGGTCGCGCTGGAAGTAGCGGTGGTAGGCCAGCACCCGCGCCAGCGATTCGATGCGGTCCTGCGCCAGCAGCAGTTTGAGCTGCTCGTGGCGGCCCAGCGCGTAGGCCGATCGCAGCAGGGTCGCCAGCGCCTTGCGCTGCGTGCCGAGGCGCGCGGCCAGCGTCTGGCGCTCGGTTTCCAGTCGCGCAAGTTCGGCCTCCTGCTCGGCGATGCGTGCTTCGACCTCGCGCAGCGCGCGGCTTTCCCGGTCGACCGCCTGGTCGGCCTCGCGCAGGATGCGCGTGGCGTCGCCGCGCTCGCCTTCCAGCGCCCGCCGCGTTTCGGTCAGCTCGGCGATCCGGGCGCGCACCTGGGCCAGCTTGCGCTCGGCCTCGGTTTCGCGCGCGGCGCGCTCCTGTGCGGGGTTGTCGGCAAGGGCGGGTGACAGCGTGCCGAGCGCGGCGATCAGCGCCAGTGCGACGGCCAGCGCCCGCACAGCGCGGGTGCGCGGACGGGCGCGGATGGCCGACGCGCCCATGGGTTCAGGCGCGCGCAGGACGGAAGGTGACGAGGTTGTGTCCGCTCATCTCGGCCGGCGGCGCGATGCCCAGGAGGTGCAGCAGGGTGGGCGCGACGTCCTTGAGCGCGCCGTTTTCGGCCAGCGTCGCGGGACGGCCGAGATAGACCAGCGGCACCGGGCCGGTGGTGTGGGCGGTGTGCGGCTGGCCGGTTTCCGGGTCGCGCATCATTTCCAGATTGCCGTGGTCGGCGGTGAGGATCATCTCGCCGCCGACCCGGCGCAGCGCCGCGACGATCTCGCCCAGCGCGGCATCGATGGATTCGGCGGCGCGGATCGCGGCGGAAAGGTCGCCGGTGTGGCCGACCATGTCGGGATTGGCGAGGTTGCAGATGATCGCGTCGAATCGGCGCTGTTCGATCGCCTCGACCAGCCGGCGCGTCACTTCCGGCGCGCTCATTTCCGGCAACAGGTCATAGGTGGCGACCCTGGGGCTGGGCACCAGCACGCGCTCCTCGCCCGGCCAGACTTCCTCGCGCCCGCCGTTGAAGAAGAAGGTGACGTGGGCGTATTTCTCGGTCTCGGCAATGCGCAGCTGGGTCAGGCCGCACCCGGCCAGCACTTCGGGCAGGGTGTTGGCGAGCGACTGCGGAGGGTAGGCCACGCGCGCCGGCAGGGTGGCGTCGTATTCGGCCAGGCACACGAAGCGCGACAGCGCCGGCGCGCCGGGGCGGGCGAAGCCGTCGAAATCCGGCCGCACGAAGCAGGCGGTGAGCTGGCGCGCGCGGTCGGCGCGGAAGTTCATGAACACCACCGCGTCGCCATCGCGCATCGGCGCGGCGCCCTCGATCACCGTGGGCTGCACGAATTCGTCGTTTTCTCCGCGCGCGTAGGCGGCTTCCAGCGCCGCCACGCCGTCCCGCGCGTGCAGAGGCGACTCGGCCCGCGCGATCGCCTGCCAGGCTTTTTCCACGCGATCCCAGCGGTTGTCGCGGTCCATCGCGTAGTAGCGCCCGCTGACGCTGGCCAGGTGCGCGCCGGGAATCGCGGCGCAGCGTTCGGCAAGCATTTCCAGGCTGGCGCGGGCGGACTGGGGCGGGGTGTCGCGGCCATCGAGGAAGGCGTGCACGGCGATGCGCGCCACGCCTTCGCGCTTTGCCAGGGCCAGCATCGCAAACAGGTGCGCCTCGTGGCTGTGGACGCCGCCCGGAGAGAGCAGGCCGAACAGGTGCAGGGTGCCGCCGGCCTCCCTCGCGGCGCGGCAGGCGGCGAGGAGTTCCTCGTTGTCGAAGAAGCTGCCGTCGGCGATTGCGGCGTCGATGCGGGTGAGATCCTGGTACACGACGCGCCCGGCGCCCAGGTTCATGTGCCCGACCTCGGAGTTGCCCATCTGCCCCTCGGGCAGGCCCACGTGCAGCCCCGAGGTGTGGATGAGGGTGTGCGGGCAGTCGCGCAGCAGCGCGTGCCAGTACGGCAGATCGGCCTGCGCCACGGCGTTGTCGGCCGGGTCATCGCGGTGGCCCCAGCCGTCGAGGATGAGGAGGAGCACGGGCTTGGGTCGGGACACGGCGTGACTTCCGGCAGTGAAAAACGGGCGCATGATAGCGGATGCTGGCAGGGCGGCTGCCCGGCGCTGGCGCGCGGATTGCGCGCGAGACGAGGCATTTCGCGCCGCTGCACCACGGTTTTTTGTTTCCTCGATAGGAGAAGGGTCATGCGCAGGATGATTTTCGTGCTCGCACTCGTCGTCAGCCCGCTGGCGCTGGCGCAGCAGGACATCAGCAAGGTCAACGGCAGCATCCGCACCGAAGTCGGCGCGCGCTATGGCGACCTCGACACGGTGAACGGATCGGTCGAGGTGAATTCCGGCGTCACGGCCGGGGACGTCGAAACGGTCAACGGTCGCGTCGAGGTGTCCGAGAACGCCCGAGTCGGCGGTGTGGAGACGGTCAACGGCCGCATTTCCATCGGCGAGAACGTGCAAGTCGAAGGCGACGTGGAGAGCGTCAGCGGAAATATCTCGATCGGCGCGGGCAGCCGCGTGCGCGGCGGCATCGAGGCGGTCAACGGCGCCATCACCGTGACCCGCGCCGAGCTGGGCGGCAGCATCGAGAACGTCAACGGGGCGATCACCCTCGAGGGCGCGAGCCTTGCGCAGGGCATCGAAACCGTCAACGGCGACATTCTCGTGGGTCGCGACAGCGTGGTGCACGGCGACATCCGCGTGCGCCGCCCTCGCGGCATCTCGCTGGGGCGCAGCGCTCCGCCCAAGGTGACGATCGAGTCGGGCGCAACGGTGGAAGGCCGGCTGGTGTTCGAACGCGAGGTGGCGCTGACCATCGCCCCCGGCGCCAAGGTCGCCCACGCCGAGCCGGTCGAACGCTGAGGCGCCTGCTCCCGCCGTTTTTCCCGGAGCCGCCTACAATGGCGGTTCCCCTTCGTGATTCCCCTGGAGGTTTTCATGCGATTCCCCCTGCTGCCGGCCGTTCTGGCCTGCGCCCTGCTCGCCGGCTGCCAACGTTCCGAGCCGGCGGCGCCGGTTTCGGCACCCGCGCCTGCGCCTGCCGCGGACAGCGTACCCGCCGCGCCGGACAAGCACGTGTTCGAGGCGGCGATCAGCGCGGAGGATTTTCGCGCCGACATCACCACGCTGGCTTCGGACGAATTCGGCGGCCGCGCGCCGGGCACGCAGGGCGAAACCCTGACGGTGGAATACCTGCGCGACCGTTTTGCCGCCATGGGACTCCAGCCCGGCAACGGCGACCGCTGGTTCCAGACCGTGCCGATGGTGGAAACCACCGCCACGCCGGTGGCAGCGGCGGTGAAGATCCGCGACAAGTCCGTCGAATGGACCTTCGGCAGCCAGTGGGTGGCGGGCACGCGCACGGGCGAGGCGTCGGTGCAGGTGACCGACAGCCCGATGGTGTTCGTCGGCTACGGCACCGTGGCGCCCGAGGAAAACTGGAACGACTACGCCGGGCTGGATCTCAAGGGCAAGACCGTGGTGATGCTGGTCAACGATCCCGGCTTCCACGTCGATGATCCCGCGCTGTTCGGCGGCAAGCGCATGACCTACTACGGGCGCTGGACCTACAAGTTCGAAGAAGCCGCGCGCCAGGGCGCGACCGCGGCGCTGATCATCCACGACACCGCTGGCGCCGGCTACGGCTGGAGCGTGGTCGAAAACAGCTGGAGCGGCGCGCAGTACGACCTGCCGGCGGGCGAGGATCCCGAGCCGCGCCTGCCGCTGCAGGGCTGGATCACCGGCGAGGCGGCGCAGGACCTGTTCGCGCAGTCCGGCCTGTCGCTGGAGGCGCTGCGCCTGGCAGCCAACAAGCCCGGCTTCAAGGCCGTGCCGCTGCCGGCTTCGCTCACGGTCACGCTTCAAAGCGCGGTCAAGACCTCCGAATCCCGGAACGTGCTGGCGCTGCTGCCGGGTTCCGAGCGGCCCGAGGAAGCCGTCGTCTACATGGCGCACTGGGATCATCTGGGCACCCATGTCGCCGCCGACGGCAGCGTGCAGATCTTCAACGGCGCCATCGACAACGCGTCGGGCGTGGCCGGCATCCTGGAGATCGCCGAAGCCTTCGCGCGCAGCGGTCAGGCGCCCAAGCGCTCGGTGCTGTTTGCCGCGGTGACGCTGGAGGAGTCGGGCCTGCTCGGTTCCAAGCACTACGTCGCCCATCCGACCTTCCCGATGCGCAACATCGCCGGGGTCATCAACATCGACGCCATGTCCATCATCGGGCGCACCCGCGACATCGTGGTGACCGGATACGGCGCATCGGAGCTGGAGGACCTCCTGCGCCCGATCGCCGAGCGCCAGGGCCGCGTGCTGCACGGCGAGGGCAGCGTGGAAAAGGGCTTCTACTTCCGCTCCGATCACTTCAACTTCGCCAAGGCCGGCGTGCCGGCGCTGTACGCCAGCTCCGGGCTGGACCACGTCGAGAAGGGCGAGGAGTACGGGCTTTCGATCGCGCAGGAATACGGCGCCAACCGCTACCACAAGCCGGGCGACGTGGTGGATCCGGGCTGGGACCTTTCCGGCGTGGTGCAGGACCTGGAGGCGCTGTACGCGGTCGGGCGCGAGCTGGCCGACGGCGCTGCCTGGCCGAACTGGTATCCGGGCAACCCGTTCCGCGCGGTGCGCGACGCCGACCGCGCCAAGGCGGAAAATTGATCGAAGCTGCGCGCGCGGTGCCGCAAGTCCGGCGCCGCGCGATTCCTCCCGCCCGCGCTCGCGCGGGCGTTTTTTCTTTTGGACCTGCGCCATGCCGATTTCCCACCTGCTCCTGACCCTGGCCGTGGTCGTGGTCTGGGGCACCAACTTCGTGGTGATCCGCTACGGCCTGGACGAATTCCCGCCGCTGCTGTTTGCCACCCTGCGCTTCGCCTTCTCGCTCTTGCCCTGGGTGCTGGTGGTGAAGCGTCCGGCGGTGCCCTGGCGCCATCTCGCCGGGAACGGACTGTTCCTGGGCTTTGGCATGTTCGGCCTGCTGTTCATCGCGATGCGCGCCGACATCACCCCCGGCGTGGCCTCGATCATGGCCCAGACCCAGGCCTTCTTCACCATCGGGCTGGCGATGCTGTTCCTGCGCGAACACCTGCATCGCTACCAGGGCGTGGGGCTGGCGCTCTGTCTGGCGGGGCTGGCGGTGTTGTTCGCCAACGTGGATGGCACCGTGACCACGCGCGGCCTGGCGCTCACCCTCGCTGCCGGGCTGTGCTGGGCGGTGGCCAACCTCATCGCCAAGCGCGCCGGAAAGGTGGACATGCTCGGCTTCATGGTCTGGTCTTCGCTGTTCGCGATCCCGCCGCTGCTGGCGTGCAGCCTGTGGCTGGAAGGGCCGCAAAGCGTTCTTGCGGCGGTGACGGCGGCCTCGTGGCCGGCCTGGGCGGCGGCGGTGTGGCAGGGCGTGGCCAATACCCTGTTCGGCTACGGTGCTTGGAACTGGCTGCTGGCGCGCCATCCGACCGCCGCCATCGCGCCGTTCTCGCTGCTGGTGCCGGTGGTGGCGATCGTGTCGTCCGTGCTGCTGCTCGACGAGGCGCTGCCGATCTGGAAGATCCAGGCCATGGCGCTCTTGATGTCGGGGCTGGCGGTGATCGCGCTGTGGCCCAAACTTCGTGCGCTGCGCATGAATCGGTTTGTCTGAAGGCGGGAGCGCGACTTCTCGCCGGTTGCGTGCGCGCCGGGCGCGCCGTCGCGACAGGCTCGTGTCCGGAGTCCGTCCATCGTGCAGTGCAGCGTGATTGCCCGGCCTGCGCCCCGTAGGATGCGCGCCACAAGATGAAATGTGGGGAGGGAGGGACCCGCTTCGTTCGCGAAGCGGGTCTTTCTTTTTGCGTGAGGACCCGCGCTGGCGCTGTGCCGCTCGATGCGGTCAGAGTTCCGGGGACAGCGCCAGCAGGCCGAGCAGGGCGTTGCGCAGGGCGACGCGCAGTTCGGCCAGCAGATCCTCCGCCTCGCGGCTGCCGAAGCGGCTCGAATCCAGGTGTTCCAGCCGTTGCGTCGCGTCTGCCAGCGCGGTGGCGCCCAGCGCGAGTGCGGAAGATCGCAGGAAGTGCGACGCCTGGTTGAGTTCCTCTGGATCGCGACGCTCGTGTCCGAGTTCGATGCGGCTCAGCAGCGCCGGGGCGTCCGCGATGAACAGCCGGATCAGGCGCGCGCTGCTGCCCGGTTCGCTTTCGTCCAGCGTTCGCAGCAGCGCGAGGGCATCGGGATGGAGGGTGATCGGCGTGCTCATCTTGCGGAGTGCGGGCATCGCGGCAGGACGTGGAAGTGCGGAGCATAACGCGATGCCGAGGCCGGTGCGCGGGCCGGTCGGCAGGCGTGATTTTTCGGCACCTTCGATGCCCCCCGACCGGGTGGGGTAGGAGTTTTCCTAGCCTCGGGCGCGCAAGTTTCCGACCCGTGCCCCGGTCTTGGGACGATGCGCCGGATTCATCCCAGCCGGCAGACTGACTCTGTTTCCCGTCACCGCGGTCGTCCCATGTTCCGTTTCCATGCCCTCCTGCGTCGCTGCCTTGTGCTCGGACTGCTGTGGGCGTTGGCGACGGTGGCCTGTGCGGCGGCGGATACGGAAAGCGTGGACATCAACACGGCCGATGCGTTCGAACTGGCCGCGCGCCTGAATGGCGTCGGCATGACGCGCGCCGAGGCGATCATCCATCACCGGCAAACGCAGGGCCCGTTCGTACACCCCGACGATCTGGTTCGCGTGAAGGGCATCGGGCCCAGGACGCTCGACAAGAACCGCCAGCGCATCCGAATCGGTCCCCCGGCCGACGCCGCGCAGCCATAACAGCCCGTGTCGCGCCACGGTCCCCCGGCCGTAAGCGATTCCGCCTGCACCGCCGCGCCCTGCGCGGCGGTTCTTTCTTTCGGGTGCCCTGTGCGCGTTTCTCGGCAGGCGCTATCGTGAGCAGCTGCGTCGCGCGAGACGGCCGAGATCCGAGGGAGTACCGTGAAATTCCTGCACGCCATGGTCCGGGTACGCAACCTGGAGGAATCCCTGAGTTTCTATTGCGAAGGGCTGGGGCTGCGCGAAGTGCGCCGTTCGGAGCACCCCGCCGGTCGCTTCACCCTGGTCTACCTCTCGGCGCCGAATCATCCGGAAGCCGAGATCGAGCTGACGCTCAACTGGGACTCGGACGAGGACTACGGCAGCGCGCGCAACTTCGGCCACCTCGCCTTCGAGGTGGAGGATATCCACGCCACCTGCGCGCACCTGATGGCGATGGGCATCACCATCCATCGCCCGCCGCGCGACGGCCACATGGCCTTCGTGCGCTCGCCGGACAGGATCTCCGTGGAGCTGCTGCAAAAAGGCGAGCCGCTGGCGCCTGCCGAGCCGTGGGTGTCGATGCCCAACGTGGGGGCGTGGTGAGCACGACGCGCGCCTGCATCGACGGCGAGCCGGCCGACGTCGAGGCGCTGGCCGGCTTCACGCGCACCGGCTATGGACACTTCACCACGATGCAGGTGCGTCAGGGCGCGGTGCGCGGACTCGACCTGCACCTGATCCGCCTGCAGGCGGCCACCCGTGCGCTGTTCGGCGGACGGCTGGATATCGAAGCGCTGCGCGGCGACCTGCGCCGCGCGCTGGAAGGGCTGGCCGATGCCGCCGTGCGCATCAGCGTCGTGGCGGGAAACTGGAATGCGCGGTCCATGTCCGGGGCGGCGCGCATCCGCACCCTGATCCTCGTCGATCCGCCGCTCCCCGAGCCCAGGGAGCCGGTGCGCCTGCGCTCGTTCATGCACGAACGCTACCTGCCCCGTTTCAAGCATCTGGGCAGCTTCGAGCTGTTCCACCTGCGCCGCCAGGCGCGCATCCAGGGCTTCGACGACGCGGTGCTTCGCACGCGCGAGGGCTTCCTGTCGGAAGGGGCGACCTTTTCGCTGGGGTTCTTCTCCGGCAACACGCTGGTATGGACCCAGGCGCCGCAGCTCGACGGCATCACCCGGCGCCTGCTGATGCAGTCCGATCCGCGTGCGCAGGTGCGCGAGATTTCCCCGGAAGACGCGCGCGGATTCGACGGCGCGTTCTGCTGCCACTCGGGCGGCATCTGGCCGGTTTCGCGCATCGACGAGGTGTCGATCACGGTGGACGAGGCGCGCATCGAGGCGCTGCGGGCGCGGTTGGCGGAAATTCCGATGCAAGCTGTCTGACCGGGCTTCGGCTCGGCACGGACGGGAGCGCAGCGACCTACAATGGCAGCTTTGCGCCGCGAGTCCGTCATGTCCAACCGAACCCCCGCGCTGGTCGAAAGCGCCGCCCGCCATCTCGTGCCCACCTACCGACCGCGCGCGCTGGTGCTCGATCGCGGCGCAGGCTCGCGCGTCTGGGACATCGAGGGGCGCGAGTACATCGATTTCGCGGCGGGCATCGCGGTCAGCGCGCTCGGCCACGGCGACCCGGACCTGCTCGAGGCCCTGCACGCCCAGGCGCAAAAGCTCTGGCACACCAGCAACGTCTTCCTCACCGAGCCGCCGCTGCGTCTGGCCGAGGAGCTGATCGCCGCCAGCGGCTTTGCCTCGCGCGTGTTCTTCTGCAACTCGGGTGGCGAAGCCAACGAGGCCGCGATCAAGCTGGCACGCCGCTTTGCCGCCAATGCCGGCCGCCCGCCCGAGCGCCGCGTGATCCTGAGCTTCCACGGCTCCTTCCACGGCCGCACCCTGGCCACCATCACCGCCACCGCGCAGCCGAAATACCAGCAGGGCTTCGAGCCCTTGCCCGGCGGCTTCCGCTACGCGCCGTTCAACGACGTGGCCGGTTTCGACGCGACCTTCGGCGACGACGTGGCCGCGGTGATCGTGGAACTGGTCCAGGGCGAGGGCGGCGTGGTTCCCGCCGCGCCCGGATTCCTCGCCCACCTGCGCGCGCGCTGCGACGAGACCGGCGCCCTGCTGATCTTCGACGAAATCCAGACCGGCGTGGGCCGCAGCGGCAAACTCTGGGCGCATCAGTGGGACGGCGTCACGCCGGATGCGATGACCCTGGCCAAGGGCCTGGGCTGCGGCTTTCCGATCGGCGCGCTGCTGGTGGCAGAGGCCGCCGCGCAGACGCTCGACTTCGGCAGTCATGGCACCACCTTTGGCGGCAACCCGCTCGCTGCCGCCGTGGCGCGTGCGGTGCTGGGCAAGGTCCGTTCGCCCGCGCTGCTGGAGAACGTCGAACGGCAGTCGCAGGCGCTGCGTTCGGGGCTGCGCGCGCTCGATGAAAAACACGGAGTCTTCGCGCAGTTGCGCGGCCGCGGCCTGATGCTGGGCGCCGTCCTGCGCCCGGAGTTTGCCGGACGCGCGGCGGAAATCCTCGACCACGCCGCACACGCCGGACTGCTGCTGCTCCAGGCCGGTCCCGATGTGCTGCGCTTCGTGCCCGCCCTCAATATCACCGAGACCGACGTGGCCGAGGGTCTGGCGCGGCTCGATGCCGCGCTGGCCGCCTGGCGCGGGCAGCGATGAATCGGCAGCGCGTGCAACGCGCAGGAACCCCTTGGAGCGCAGCTTGCTGCGCTGCCCTGAGCCCTTCGAGTTCGAGGCCAGGAACAAGGTCCCGGCGCACTTTCCCGGGGTGATAGCATCGTGGCTTTCGATATCGGAGCCGCGCAATGTCACGTCCCTTGCTCTTCCTTCTGCCTCTCGCATTCGTTCCTGCGGCATGGGCCGAAGCCCCGGTTCCGGTGAAGCCGGAACTGCTCGATCAGGTGGTCGAATGGCGACGTGATCTGCATGCGCATCCGGAGCTGGGCAATCACGAAACCCGGACCGCGCAGGTGATCGCGGCCCACCTGCGCCGGCTCGGCCTCACGCCGAAAACCGGCATCGCGCACACCGGCGTCACCGCGCGGCTCAAGGGCGGCAAGCCCGGCCCGCGCGTCGCGCTGCGCGCCGACATGGACGCCCTGCCGGTGGTCGAACAGACCGGCCTGCCGTTCGCTTCCACCGTGCGCAGCGAATACCGCGGCCAGCCGGTCGGGGTGATGCACGCCTGCGGCCACGACATGCACGTGTCGATCCTGATGGGCGTCGCCGAGGCGCTTGTCGCGCGGCGCGACGAACTGCCCGGCGAGGTGCTGTTCGTCTTCCAGCCCGCCGAGGAAGGGCCGCCCGTGGCGGGAGAGGCGGCCGGCGCCGAACTGATGCTGGAGCAGGGCATCTTCGCCGACTTCAAGCCCGATGCCGTGCTCGGCCTGCACGTCTGGGCCGGATTGCACGTCGGCCAGATCGGCGTGCGCAGTGGCGGCATGATGGCCAGTGCCGACGAGTGGACGCTGACGGTGAAGGGCAAGCAGACCCACGGCTCACAGCCCTGGGCCGGTGTGGATCCGATCACCGTCGGTGCGCAGATCCTGCTGGGCGCCCAGTCGATCATCGCCCGCCAGGTCGACATCACCCGTTCGCCCGTGGTGCTGACCGCCGGCCAGTTCCAGGCCGGCGTGCGCTTCAACATCATTCCAGACGAGGCGATCCTCGTCGGCACGCTGCGGACCTTCGATCCGGCGCTGCGCGAGGACGTCATCGCGCGCTTCCGCGGCACCGCCGAACACTTCGCCGGCGCCTCGGGCGCCAGCGCCTCGCTGGAAGTCGTCAACAACGCCCCGGCGCTGATCAACGACGCTGCGCTGTACCGCCAGCTCCTGCCCTCGCTCGAGCGCGCGGTCGGGACCGGCAGCGTCGTCGAAGTGCCGCCGGTTACGGCGGCCGAGGATTTTTCCCGCTTCGCCGACGCCTCGCGCGGGCTGTTTTTCTTCGTCGGAAGCACGGCTGCGGACAAGGACCCCGCCACCATGCCGATGAACCACTCGCCCTTCTACGCCCCCGACGAAGGCGCGCTCGAAGTCGGCCTGCGCGCGATGCTCCAGGCCACGCTCGATTTCCTGGGCGCGTCCTAGTTCGCGAAGCGGCGCGCGTCGCGCCCGCGCGGGCGGATGCCCAGCGGCTTCTGCGTGCAGCTGCAAGATGGGCTCGCCTGCGCGGCTTCCACCTGCACCCGATCCCCGGAGGCCCTCGCCGAACGGCCCCGGCGCTCAGGCCGCCGAGCCGTTCACCGCGGGGTGCCGCGCACCGCGGCTATCCACGCCAGCATCAGCGCCAGTGCGATCAGTGCCCAGGTGGTATTGGTCGGTACCGTCGTGATCGCGCGCGGCGTGACGACGGGCGGCCCGCCGCCCGCCCCGGGTGCGATGAATCGACCGTAGGTGGCGAAGGCGCGGATGGGCAGGGTGGCGGTGATGGCGTGGGTGGTGGCGTCGATGGCCCAAACCCGGTCGGCGCTGATGTCTGCCACATAGAGGCGCGCATCGTCCGGCGTGATGGCAATTCCATACGGTTCGCCCGCACCTGTGGGCACGGTGGCGATCACGGCATGGCTGGTGGTGTCGATCACCGAAATGCTCGCGCCGAACTGGTTGGTCACATAGGCGCGTGCGCCCTGGTTGCTGAAGGCCACACTGTTGGGGTGGAGGCCGACCGGAATGGTCGCGATGACGGTCTGCGTGCCGGCATCGAGCACCGATACTGTGTCGCCCATGCGGTTGGTCACATAGACGCGGGAGCCGTTCGGATGAACCGCCACGCCGCGCGGATCGTTGCCCACCGGCACCGTGGCGATGAGGACGTGGGTGGTGGCATCGACGATGGAAACGGTGTTGTTGCCGGTATTGGCGACGTAGACCCGGTCGCCAGCCGGGTTCACCGCCACGCCGAACGGCGCGCTGCCCGTGCCCAGGAACACGCTGGCGAGCACGGTGAGGCTGGCGGTGTCGATGATGGCGAGAGTGCTGTCCATGAGGCTTGGCACATACACGCGCGTTCCGTCGTCGCTTGCCGCCACCGAGAACGGTGCCGCTCCGACCGGCACGCTGCCGATCTGGACATGGGCGTTGGCATCGAACACGGCCAGCGCCGCGCCGCCGGCGAGGGTGACGTAGGCGCGCGCCTGGTCGCGGCTGACGGCCACTCCCCAGGGCGAGGAGCCCGCGGCC
>Ga0116141_10002650_pt1 | contig 15272 bp, 15 predicted proteins | sample AD_UKC097_MetaG_FD_89744 | JGI IMG/M metagenome (GOLD analysis project Ga0116141, IMG submission 89744) | Active sludge microbial communities of municipal wastewater-treating anaerobic digesters from USA - AD_UKC097_MetaG | ecosystem: Engineered > Bioreactor > Anaerobic > Digestate | place: USA...
GCACCCGGGTAGCGGTTCCAGTACCACGTGCCGCCGACATCGCCAGCGATATCAAAAACGCGGGCCGAGACGCCCATTTGATCGCGCAGACGGTGCAGCGCATACAGCCCGGAAAATCCCGCGCCGATGACAACGGTATTAAATGCTTCTGCCTGCACTGAGCTGGTAGGCGGGATGTTTGTTTTTGCATTCAAGGTAAACTCTCCTCATAAAGCGCGAGTAGCCGTTGCGATGGCCTTACCTTTTTCCGCCGTCTTGCCAGCGCCGACTTTTCTTTTCATGGCAATGAAGCCCCCTCAAAGGAGACGCCATTGCCATGCACTGCTTTATTGTGCTGTGTAGCCGCCGTCGATTGGAATAATCGCGCCGGTGATAAAGCTGGCTTCGTCCGACGATAAAAACGCGACCAGGTTGGCGATTTCAGACGGTTCTGCGCCACGGCCCAGCGGGGTCATGGCGGTAGCTCCGTCAATGAATCCTTTGCCGATGCGTTCCACCATGGGGGTCATGACCAGGCCCGGACAAATGGCGTTGGCGCGGATGCCTTGTTTAGCATAGGTGACAGCCCAGGAACGAGTCAGCGCGATCACCGCGCCTTTGGATGTGCTGTAGGCGTGCAGCCCTGGCGTGCCAATGAGCCCGCCGATAGACGATGTAGTGGTGATAACGCCGCCCTTACCGCTACGCAGCATGCTTTGTAGTGCGTATTTAGCCATCAAGAATGGGCCGCGCGTATTTACTGAGTGGATGCGTTCCCAGCTGGAGAGGTCAAGCGAATCAGTTACGCCATCGCCGGATTCGATACCTGCGTTATTGAACAATACGCGTACTGCTCCATAGGTTTCTTCAGCAAGTTTGACAGCCGCGCTGACACTGGGTTCGTCAGATACATCACAAAGCGCAACATACGCATCACCGCCTGCAGTTTTAATGGTGCTGAGTGTTTCATCCAGCCCTGCACGATCAACGTCAATCAAGCAAACATGAGCTCCTTCAGCAGCCAAGCGTATGGCAGCAGCGCGCCCCATGCCCGCAGCTGCCCCGGTGACAATGGCACAACGGCCTGTAAATCGGTTGGTCATTTTTATCCTCTCGGTTTTATGGTTTTTATATAGTGAAGGCTAACTAATTAAAAGTTGCTAGCCATGCTTTGGTGCATGTTTCATCAGAAAAACATATTCAGATTTTTATCGATTATCACACGCTCAAGCAAGTGCACCGTTCGTTTGGCGATGCGCAAGCCTTCAGGGGTGAGGCGCAAAATGTCTTCTCGCCAACCAGGATGATTAACGATATCTTTTTCGCGGCGGCCACGGTAAAGCAAAAATTTGCTGCGCACTAAAAACTCGTCAGGTACCTCGGTTACCTCTACTTCAATGTTATTGATTATGCGCAAATGTCTTGTCGCCGGGTCATTCAGCCATACCAAACCGGTGGCTTCGCGAGCTGCACGTTGCTTTAAGCCGGGAAGGCCATCGTCAATAATGAATAACGGTTTGAGGGCAGTGGTGCTTGCGCGGTTGCGCCGATAAGTGGTGAGTGGTACGGGAATTTGATAGCGAATGTCTTCGGTCAGCAAGGCCAGCCAATCGGTGTAGCGCTCTTCATCTAGCACACGGGCTTCCAGGGATAGGAATTGATGGATCGCCCATTCTTGCTCAAAGCTGACTTTAGTCGCTGCGATAGCAGGGGCTGTTTTTAGTTCAGTATTAGCCATGACGAATCTCCCGTAATACGCCTGGCGCTGTCTGCCCGATAATTTCGTGAGCATTTGTCGCTTCCATGGAGCGCCGCCACTGGTCATAAAATCCGCGCTGGCAGGCCTCATTCACCAAGCCAGGCGATGCTTCACCCGGCCCATCCCATGGCACCTTGCGTCCCATGCCCATGCCGAGAAAACCCTTCATCTGGCGCGTGGCATAGCCTGCGGCCGAGTGGGTAATGGCTTCTACAAAATCGCCATCATCTCCTTCCAGCAAGCCAGCCGGGCCAAAGGTTTGGCGCACATGATTGTGGATGACTTCTTTGGTTTCTTCTGGCATTTCCCGTTCGCACATGCCATAGGTCCATACTTCAAATTTTCCAGGGCCTTTGGGGTGAATGATGCGAATAAAGTTCAGCCCCTGAATAATTTGCAGGTTAGGAAACACCCCAATATGCGTCTCCGATCCGTAAAGCTGTTTGCCGCGTAGCTCACCTAATTTTTCGATCACGCGAGGACGATTTTCTTCGAGGTGGGCTAGCACCGGTTCGGGGTGGTCGTATAGCGCATACCCGGACTGACCATCGAGTGTTGTCAATATCGTATGCGTATTCATTACCACTTCAATTGCAGCGCTTTGATCAACATTTGTATTGTTTGCGCTGATGCCTAAAACGTTATCTGAACGACCATGGCCTAACGCACCCACCACGCTCATCGCGCCTGCATGTGCCCAAGCCACGTGGTAACCATCACCAATCGCATTTTCAACCGGTAGTTTCCAGTTCCCCGGAATTTCAGTCCGGTAAGGTGTACCGATGACTTCTAATCCGCCTTTGGCGCTATCAGTGACTACGTCGATATACCAGGCGATATCACCCAGATACTCGACAAGGCTCGGTGCGTCTTCAGAAAAGCAGCCGAACAGTAACCCTTTGTAACTTTCGACGCGTGCCACGGGAACCAGACCAAAACGCTCGCGGTCGAGGTTGTCGTAAATTTCCTTTTCCAGTGGAACGCCGGCGAGCTCGCCTTCCGTGTTGTAAGACCAGCCATGGTAAGAGCAGGTAAATGAACGCGTATTACCTCCTTCTGCCTGGCAGACCTTGTTGCCGCGATGAGTGCAGGCATTGAGAAAAGCACGGATCACTTTATCTTTGCCGCGGACTACGATCACATCGTCTTCACCCATGTAGGTGCGGATGAAATCGCCCGTTTGGGGCAATTGGCTTTCATGACCAAGAAACAGCCAGCAGCGATTAAAAATCTGCTTTAGCTCTTCCTCATAGATCACTGGATCCCAAAAGATGCTGCGTTTTTGTAATGCCTGCTCGGAATCAACGAGTTCCTGATAGTTAATTTTTTTCATTATTTTCCTCCTCCAGCCATTCATTCATGTGGCGATTAACCCAGCTGTGCCTGCCCTGCGGCCATATCCGCGACGACAGTTTCAGCCTTGCGCCATGCGGGCCGAGCGCCCAGGCGTTTAACCCAGGCAAGCAGGTGAGGGTAAGGCTTTAAGTCCAGTCCCAGATTAAAGCTGATTGGCGCAATACAACCCAGGGCGATATCGGCAATAGAGAAACTGCTGCAAACATACTCCTTGCCTGCCAGCTGCGCATCGAGAATGCCAAGGTTGCCGAGATAGGCCGCTTTGGCCGCAGCGATTGCATCGTTGTCGGGCGTGGGCGCCATCATCGCAAAAAACAGATTGAGCAGGCTAGGGTTGAGCGTTGTACCTTCCCAGGTAAGCCATTGCTGAACGAGGGCGCGTTGCTTGGCATCTGTCGGCATCAGGGTTGTACTGGCGCGGCTGTCAGCGAGATAACGCAGAATTGCGCCAGACTCCCAAAGAATGAAACCACCGTCATTGATTGTGGGCACTACGCCGTTGGGATTAACTTTGCGATAAGGGGCATCGGCCGGACGGCAGTCTTGCAACCGCGATAGCAGTTTGACGCTATATTTTTCGCCGATTTCTTCCAGCGCAATCAGCACCTTGCTTGAGTTGCGCGAGCCGCCGTAGGGGTCGCCTTCGCGTTGAATGTGATAAATCTCAATCATCGTTTGAATTTCCTGTAAAAGTTTGAATGTACTTAAATGGCTGTCAAGCCGCCATCAATGCAGAAGTTTTGCCCGGTAACATAGCTTGCCTCGCCTGATGCTAAATACAGCGCACAGTAAGCAATATCCATAGGTTGCCCAACGCGTTTGACGAGCTGCAGATCCATGATGTCCGACACCATTTTCTTGAGCATTTCCTTATCCGGAAAAACGGCAAATGCCGGTGTCTCAATCAGCCCCGGCGAGATGCTATTCACGCGAATATGGTCAGGTGCAAACTCTGCTGCCCAGGTGCGGCTCATGGCAATGACACCACCTTTGGTCATGCTGTGTGCAAATTGATGGATATGACCGGCGAAATTTGAACCAATCACGCCGGCAGCTGAGGCTGTGTTGATGATGGACCCACCACCGCGTCGCTTGAGTACTGGATGTGCATATTTGGTGGCGTAATAAACCAGATCCAGTTCATTGCGAATCAGCCAGTGCCAGTCCTCTGTTGTGAATTGGTCAATTTTCCCGTAGCGCACGGCAGAGGCGTTGTTGTAAAGGATGTCGAAGTCACCATAGGTGTCTACAGCAAAATCAATCCAGCTGCGCACTTCGGCTTCGTCACCCAAATCCACCACGCGGCTGACCATTTTGCCACCCGCTTTGGTGACCAGGCGCACGGTTTCTTCGCTATCGCCTGCCTTGACGTCACACCCCACCACGCAAGCGCCTTCAGCGGCAAACAACTCTGCCGCTGCACGACCTTGACCACCGGCCGTACCGGTAATTAATGCTACTTTGCCTGCTAAACGTCCACTCATTGTTGTCCTCTATCCGGAAAGTTCTTTTTAGGGATCATGCGCAAAATATCAATGCCGGTATCCAGCGTGGTGTCATGCCATTTATTAATGGCGTTATCAACTTCGCACATTGCCAGTGTGGCCCAGGCTATTTGATGCGCCTCTTTGGGGATGGCATCTAGCGGAAATTGATTCAAGTACTCAATGAATTCCGGCAGGCGCGGCAGCATGGCGTCATAAAAAGAACGTACTTCTTCCATGTTTGACGAAAGACGTTTGGAAAGCCGCTTTTCTGTCGTGGGCAAGCCCCAGGCGGCGAGATGGTTCTCTAAGCCGGAAGTTTCCGGACGATGTGTTGTAATACTCATGGTTTCTCCTTCGCTTGGCTTTGTTCAATGGCACTCATGAGCCGGTTGTAATAGGCGCGCAGGGTCACCTCCTGCTTATTCAGATGTACATGCGTAATAGCCCCGCACTTGAAGTTCGCATGGATGCCCTCGGCGGTATATAAATCTTCAGAGAGCACGTCGCGGATTTGAATGACACCTTGTTCCATATTGAATACATGGCCAAAACTGGTGGGTTTTTCCGTGTGATAGAAGTCCACCTCCCAAATGCATTCGTCTGCTGATATCGGGAGCGTGCGCTGGATCAGAATCTGCCCTTTTTGTACGAATAGAACGATATTCGGGAACACCAGATAATTGTCAAAAATCCACAGTGGATGATCTTCCTTGAGCACACCCTCGCCCCCTTCGGCGGCAAACTGTCTTTCGGGCTTGGTATAGATGGAAGTTGCCCCATATTTTGCCGAGAGTAAATTCATGGGGGTTTGCATGCCACGGCTAACGTCTTCAGGCCGATAAGCGGCGACACCGCAAGGCACGCCGACGCTCTCGGGAAAGTAATAAGCTGCGGTGTTTGATCCTGGAATCGCGCCTGCAATGGTTTTGCGATGGGTCATGTCAACGTGGTAACCCTCGATTTGTGCATCGACGATGAGTTTCCAGTTGGCATTAAATTTTGCTCGCCAGCCAAAGCTCCATGACCAATCCTTATTACCTAAATAACGATCGAACTTGTCATCGAGAGGTTTTAGGTACTCGCGTAAAGTCCACTCAGGTTTTTCAGCCAGGTTGATGAAAATAAAGCCGCCCCAAACATCCAAGTGGATCGGTTTTAAGTGTTCTTGTTTTGGGTCGAGCTCCGCAAATAAGCCAGCGTCGGGCACATTGATTAAATCGCCCTCCAGGTTAAAGCTCCAGCCGTGAAAGTTACACACCAGCGCGCGCACGTTGCCAGTGGACGCATTAACGAGACGTGCGCCACGATGAGTACAGGCATTATAAAAAGCACGCAGTTTTTGGTCTTTGCTGCGCGTGATGACAACTGAAACACCCAGGGTGTCGACTATGAAGTTCTGGTAGTCGCCCGGCGCTTTGATATCCGATTCGCGGCCGACGAGTAGCCAGCTCTTGCGGAAAATGTGCTCTTTTTCCAGCTCGAAAAATTCTTGTGAAACATATTGTTCAACTGGCAGTTTGCCAGTGCCTAGCGCATGACTGCCAATTTCTGGCAGCGCTAAATTTTCGGGCTTACCCATAATCCTCTCCTCTTGTCGTTATCTCTTGTGGTTATCTGATGGCATTCCTGTCAGCTATGTGTCAGGGCTCACCAAGACGTGCGTAGGTATCAGCAAATTAGGTGCCATACTGCAAAGCAGCATGGTTTCTATCGTATACCCATACAAAACAACGCGGTAATGAAGCATCTTCGGCAGTTGAACGAGTTTTATGATGCTGTGTTGTGGTTGCTTGCAGCACAGAGTGTACAATTTTGAATATTCATTGACATAAATGAATATATTTACGAAAAATGTCACTTTCACGGGGGTGGGTTCAATGAATTTATTCGCGGACAATGCACTGGGCTCGTTTTTACAGATGGGAACAGAAGGCGGGCAAATGCGTCTGAATGGACAGCGGATGATCCTTTTTTATGCCTCGGCCTTTACTGAATACTGACGCGGCCTGATTGATCTTTGCGGAGCAAAAGCGGCACGTTCATTGATTACCCAGGTTGCTTACGCAGAGGGAATCAAAGGGGCTGAGCTGCTGAGGAAACTGCATCATTCTGATGAAACCGATAGTTACAACTATCAGTTGAGTGCGTTGATTCATCAGTTGGCAGGCTACGCTTCGCTGGAATTCAAGCACATCAATATCGATGTGCAGCGGGGTATTTTTGAAGTTGATTTGAATTTAATCGCTTCAGTCGAGGCTGAGGCACATATTGCTGCTTACGGTTTAAGCTCGGAAAGTGTGTGCTGGCTATTGATGGGGTATTTGAGTGGCTATAGCAGTGCATTTATGGGACGCATGGTGGTGTTTCGAGAGCCTCAGTGCAGCGCATCAGGTTGCGCCACTTGCTTGATGTCGGGTCGTTTAGCGCATCACTGGAATGAAGCAGCGCGTCTAGATGCCATGGCAAGCGGCCCATTGATCAGTCAGTTGAGCCTGGGGCAGGCGGGTGAATCTGTGGCAGCAGGGGCGAATGAAATTGTTGGCGTGTCCTCAGCGTTTCATTCCGTGCTTTATTTGGTAGACAAAGTCGCGCCGACTAAATCCACAGTCTTGCTGCATGGTGAAACCGGTGTGGGCAAGGAGGTTATCGCACGACTAGTGCATCGCCGCAGTGAACGGAGCGCGCAACCCTTTATTGCTGTGAATTGTGCGGCTATTCCTGCGTCATTGATTGAATCAGAGCTGTTTGGTGTGGAGCGCGGCGCATATTCAGGGGCAACGCATTCACGCCCTGGGCGTTTTGAGCGCGCGGAGGGAGGCACGTTATTTTTGGATGAAATTGGCACGCTGGACTTTGCTTCGCAAGGCAAGCTGTTGCGGGTATTGCAAGAAGGTGAGCTAGAACGGATTGGCGACCAGCGTACCCGCAAAGTGAATGTACGTGTGATTGCCGCAACGAATGCTGATTTGCGTCATGAAGTGCGCGAAGGCAGGTTTCGTGAGGATTTATTTTTTCGCCTGACCACGTTCCCTATTCGTGTGCCACCGCTGCGTGAGCGTCGCGCGGATGTCCCCTTGCTGGTAGATTTTTTCTTTCGCCGTTTTTGCAAGGTGCATGCAAAGCGGCCGTCTGGATTTACCCAGGATGCTGTGGCAGTTTTGCTGCAGCACTCTTATCCGGGCAATGTGCGCCAGTTAGAGCACATGATAGAGCGAGCGGTGATTTTGGCGGATCAAGATCATCCGATTGATAGCTTTCACTTGTATGCATTTGAAGATGAGCGACAGGCAAAAGTCGGCGCTGATGATACGGCGAACAATGTGCCAGATACTATGCCAACGAGTCTTTTAGCGCAGATGCCGGCTGCTGTTCTTGCGCCACAATCATTACCGCTACCGAGTCAATACAAGCAAGACGAGGAGCGGCGTGGCAATCTCGGCGAGCTGAGCAGTTTGCTGCGCCTGGCACGTGAGCAGGGGATGAGTTTGCAGGATGTGGAGAGAGCTGCACTGCGCGTAGCCGTCGACGACGCCAAAGGCAATATCTCGCAAGCAGCCCGATCTTTAGGGCTGACACGCCGTCAGCTGGCTTACAAATTACAGCAAGCCAGCTTGACCGAGATTGATTAGGGATTAAGGACGCAACACGTTACCAGGCAGTCCATCCGCCATCGTGAGCGATGACTTGTCCGGTCACAAAGCTGGATGCATCGCTGGCTAAATAAATCAGCAAGCCTGCCAGCTCTTCCGGGTCTCCCGTGCGACCCAGGGGTGTCGCCTCATTCAATGCTGCAACAAACGCCTGTATTGCCTGCTCAGAGGGCGGCAAAGCTTCACGGCCGAGTTGTGTGCCCAGATGCCAGCCTGGGGCAATGGCATTAAAGCGGATGCCATCGCGTCCGTATTCAGCTGCGGCCTGGCGGGTAAACCCAATGACAGCGGCTTTGGATGAGGAGTAATTGACTGCAACAGCAGGTGTTTTTGGCGAGACGCCACCCAACCCCGCAATGGAAGCAATGCTGATGACTACGCCTTTTTTGCGTGGCAACATGAATGGCAACGCAGCGCGTGTGCACAAGAAAATGCCACGGGTATTCACACTGTGCAGGCGATCCCAATCCGCAACGGGCATCTCATGCACGCGCAGTGGGGGTGTTGCGATACCCGCGTTATTGATCAGAATGTCTAGTGTGCCAAAGTGTGCAGAAGTATCTGCTACCATTTTTGCAACAGATGCTTCATCAGAGACATCTACCCGCAAAGCCAGTGCCTCGCCACCTGCTGCGGTAATTTGCTGCGCGGTTTCCTGTGCAATGGCGAGGTCAATATCCGCACACACCACTTTTGCACCCACCGTCGCCAGGGCACGTGCAAATACACGTCCCAAGCCGGCACCTGCACCAGTGACCAGCGCAACGCGATGATCCAAACGAAACAGGTTTAATGAAAACGATTTTGTGTCTGTTGTGCTATTCATTTCTTCTCCTCCTTATGGTTTTAATTTTTAATCAAGTACAACCAGTTTATCTGTTTAACCAAGCTATCAAGGGCTGCCATTGCGCCCAGTCTTGCCCGCCACGCGCAGCAGAGAGGTCAAAAATACTCAGGCCATGAGCGGCAGCTTGCACATAAGTTTGCGTGTCGCGCAAATGTGCAATGACAGGTAATTGTGTGTCATCCAAAAAACGTTCGAGTTGGCCCGCTGCGCGGGTTCGCGGATCAACGCGCATGGCAACGATCGCAACGAAGGCCTGTTCCTGGTTTTTTCTTGACGCCTTTTCCTCAGCGAGCTGTTGTAGAAAATCACGTGTAGCAATGATGTCGAAAATGGAAGCCTGCAAGGGGACAATGACCCGAGTGGCCTGCTTTAATACTTTCGTCAGTGTTTTTCCATGCAATCCGGCAGGGGTATCCAGCACAACGTGCGTCGTGTCTTTGGGTGGTTTGGCCGGGCTATCCTTGGCCAACTCCCAGCTCGCAATCGGCGGCAACATGGGCGAGCGCAACGATAACCAGGTACGCGAGGATTGCTGCCTATCAATATCCCCCAGCATGACGCGATGGCCTGCGCGGGCGAAATAACCCGCCAGATTCGTGGCCAGCGTGCTTTTACCGACACCCCCTTTGGGATTTGCGATGAGATAAGTTTGCATAACGTATGAAATGTGAATAGCGAAAAATAAATTACGGAATCAAGATAGTCGAACCCGTGGTTTTGCGGGCAGTTAAATCCGCGTGCGCTAACGCCGCATCTTTTAAGGCATAGGTTTGATTGATTTCTATCTTGACCTGGCCGGAAGCCACGATGGCAAACAACTCGCCGGCCATGGCCAGTAAATCGCTGCGCTTGGCAGTATAGGTGTACAACGTTGGCCGTGTAATAAAGAGCGAGCCACGACGCGCCAATTCGCGCAGTTCCAGCGCAGGCGGTGCGCCAGAAGAATTGCCAAAGCTGACCATTAAACCCAGGGGGCTGAGGCAATCCAGCGACATGCTAAAGGTATCTTTGCCTATGGAGTCATACACCACCGGCACACCCTTTCCGCCGGTGATGTCCTTGACGCGATCGACAATATGCTCTTCTTTGCTGATGATGACATGGTCACACCCATGCGCACGCGCAATAGCAGCTTTTTCACGCGTGCTGACTGTGCCGATAACCGTTGCCCCCAGCGCTTTTGCCCACTGGCAGGCAATCAAGCCCACGCCGCCTGCAATGGCATGGAAAAGAATGGTTTCGCCCGGCATCACGCGATGAACGCGACGCAGCAGATACTGCACGGTCAGGCCGCGCAACATCATTGCCGCTGCGGTTTGAAAGCCAATGGCATCCGGCAGTTTGACGAGACGATCAACCGGCATATCGCGCACTTCAGAATAAGCGCCGATAGGATGCTGCGGGCTATCGGCATAGGCCACACGGTCTCCCACGGCAAATTCAGTGACATCTTCACCCACCGCTTCAATCACGCCCGCTGCTTCTTCGCCCAAGCCTGCAGGCAGCGTGATGGGATACAAGCCGGAGCGGTAATAGGTGTCGATAAAGTTAACGCCAATAGCATGATGACGGATACGCACATAGCCCGACGCCGGGCGCGCGCTCAGAATAATTGATGTTTCAGCCGAGCTTTGCGCCGTCTCACCAACGCCGACTTTTTCCCAGCGCATCACTTCCGGGCCGCCCGTTTCATAAAACCGCATGGCATAGCTCATGTTCTGGTTTTCCAATCAATTATTGGCATCAACCACAGCCAGTGCTGTCATGTTGACCAAGCGACGCACGGTGGCTGTGGGCGTCACAATGTGCACGGGCTTGGCCGCGCCCAGCAGGATGGGACCGACGGTTATGCCATCGCCGTTCAAGGCCTTGAGCAAATTAAAGGCGATGTTGGCCGCATCAAGGTTCGGCATGATCAACAAGTTAGCCGCGCCCTTGAGCTGGCTATTCGGATAGGCCCTGTCTCTGAGCACTTGCGACAAGGCCGCATCGCCATGCATCTCGCCATCCATTTCCAAATGCGGCGCGCGCTCGGCAATGAGCACCCTGGCCTGGGCCATTTTTTGCGCCGCGGCGGATTGCACGCTGCCAAAGTTGGAGTGAGAAAGCAGCGCCACTTTAGGCGTTACCCCAAAGCGCCGGACCTCTTCTGCGGCCATCAGGGTGAGCTCCGCCAAGAGTTCGGCGGAAGGGTCTTCATTCACGTAGGTGTCGCAAATAAACAGGGTGTGCTTGGGCAACAGCAATAAATTCATCGCCGCGAAACTGTGCGCATTCGGCTTTAAGCCGATGACATCCGACACATGCCGCAAATGGTGTTGATGTCCGCCAACCACGCCGCACAGCATGGCATCCACATCGCCTGTGGCGAGCAGCATAGCGCCGATCAATGTGGCGTTCGAGCGCATGGCATTTTTAGCCACTTCCGGCGTCACGCCTTGGCGGCCAAGTTTTTGGTGGTAAGCCTGCCACAAGGTTTTATAGCGCGGGTCAGACTCAGGGTTGATGATCTCAAAATCCTGATTTGGCACGATGCGCAGCCCAGCTTTTTCAATGCGTGTCGCAATGACGCTAGGGCGACCAATGACCACCGGCTTGGCCAGACCTTCGTCAATCACTACTTGCACGGCGCGCAATACCCGCTCATCCTCGCCTTCGCAATACAGCACGCGACGCGGCGCTTTTTTGGCCGCATCAAATACCGGCTTCATGATGAAACCGGACTGATAAACAAAGTTATTCAGTCGCTCGCGATAAGTTGCCATGTCGGCAATCGGCCGCGTAGCCACGCCAGAATCCATTGCCGCTTGCGCTACGGCCGGGGCAATTTTGACAACCAGACGTGGATCGAAGGGGCGAGGAATCAGGTATTCGCGACCAAATGACAAGCTCTCGCCACCATAGGCCATGGCCACCACGTCAGACGCTTCGGCTTGTGCGAGTTCAGCTAGCGCACGCACGGCGGCGAGCTGCATTTCTTCGTTAATCGTGGTTGCGCCGACGTCCAGCGCACCGCGAAAAATAAACGGGAAGCACAGCACGTTATTGACCTGGTTCGGATAATCCGATCGTCCGGTGGAAATAATTGCATCATCGCGCACACTGCGCACTTCGTCCGGCGTAATTTCTGGCGTAGGGTTCGCCAGTGCCATGATGAGTGGATTTTTGGCCATGGTGGCGACCATCTCCGGCTTCAAAACCCGCCCGGCCGAGAGCCCCAGAAACACGTCAGCGCCGACAATGACTTCCTTTAATGTGCGTGCGCTGGTGTTTTTGGCATAGCGCGCCTTGATCGGATCCATCAGCGCCACACGGCCGCTATACACCACACCTTCAATATCGGTGACCCAAATGCTCTCAACCGGCACCCCCAACGACACCAGCAAATTAAGGCACGACAAAGCCGCAGCGCCTGCGCCCGAGGTGACGAGCTTGATGTCTTTGAGTTCCTTGTTCAGCAGCTTCAAGCCATTCAGGATCGCCGCACAGACGACCACGGCCGTGCCATGCTGATCGTCGTGGAATACCGGGATATTCATGCGCTGGCGCAGTTGTTCCTCGATATAAAAACACTCGGGCGCCTTGATGTCTTCCAGGTTGATGCCACCAAAGGTCGGCTCCATGGCTGCGATGGCTTCAACCAGTTTGTCCGGGTCCGGCTGCTCAAGCTCAATATCAAATACATCAATGCCGGCAAACTTCTTGAACAGCACGGCTTTGCCTTCCATCACCGGCTTGGCCGCTAATGGCCCGATATTGCCCAAGCCCAGCACCGCCGTGCCATTCGTGACGACCCCCACCAGATTGGCGCGTGAGGTTAAGCGATTGACTTCGCTCGGGTCAGCCACGATCGCATTGCAGGCAGCGGCAACACCCGGCGAATAGGCCAACCCCAAGTCGCGTTGGTTGGTGAGTCCTTTAGTAGGCACCACGGCGATTTTCCCGGCGGTAGGGAAGGCGTGATATTCAAGTGCGGCAGCGGCAAGGTTTTTTTGTTCGGTCGATTCAGTGGCCATGGTCGAAGTTTATTGGTAACGGGAATAGTGATGATTTGTAAAAAAAACACACCTTAATCATAAACCCGCCTCGGGTGAAATGAGCGAAATGAACGTTCAGTCCATGAATATTGCGCAGCTATGGCAGAATCGCTCATCCAATTCTGGAACAGCGGGGGAATGACTATGCGACGAGTGGTTTTTAATCAAAAAGGCGGCGTGGGTAAAAGCACGATTACTTGCAACCTGGCGGCCATCAGTGCAGCACGCGGCGCACGCACGTTAGTGGTCGACCTCGATCCACAAGCCAATTCAACCCGCTATTTGCTCGGGGAAGCGACCGATGCGCTGGAAAACACCGCCACGGGTTTTTTTAACCAGATGCTGAATTTCAAGCTGCGTCCCTTGCCCACCAAGGACTTCATCACGCCCACGCCGTTCGCCAATCTTTCTGTGCTGCCAGCTGACGGTGCATTGGAAGAACTCCAGGCCAAACTCGAATCGCGTTACAAGATTTACAAGCTGCGCGAGGCGCTGGATGCGCTGGATGATTTTGACGAAATCTGGATAGACACACCGCCCGCCCTGCATTTTTATACCCGCTCGGCGTTGATTGCCGCAGACAGCTGCCTGATTCCCTTCGATTGCGACGAATTCGCCCGCCGTGCGCTGTATAGCCTGCTCGACAATGTGCAGGAAATTCGCGCCGACCATAATGCGGATCTTCTGGTTGAAGGCATTATCGTGAATCAGTTCCAGGCACGGGCGAGCTTCCCGCAAACCATTGTGGACGCGCTGCGCAGCGAAGGCCTGCCGGTGCTGGACAACATGCTGTCCTCCTCCGTCAAGATCAAGGAATCCCACCAGCGCGCATTGCCGATGATTCATCTGGACCGCCAGCACAAACTGACCAATGAATATGTCGCTTTGTTTGATGCGCTCGAAGCCGCCAGAAAAGCGCGCAGTAAAACGCATGCAAAAAAATAACGACCATCTGCCGCCACCGGCACATCACCAGGAAGCCACCACCCGCACGCTGGCGCATTACGACCGCACGGCAGATGCTTTTCGCGAGGGCACGCGTGACCACGACGTGAGCCAGAACATTGCCGCCTTGCTGCGCCATATCAAGGTGCCACCACCGTTTGTCGTGCTGGATGTGGGCTGCGGCCCGGGGCGGGATTTGAAAACATTGACCGCCCTGGGACATCAAGCCATCGGCCTGGAAGGTTCGGCAGCGCTGGCAAAAATGGCTGCGGCAGATAGCGGCTGCGAAGTCTGGCAGCAGAATTTTCTGCAGCTTGACCTACCCGCTGCGTACTTTGACGGCGTGTATGCCAATGCCTCGCTCTTCCATGTGCCGCTTGACGCCTTGCCGCGGGTGTTGCGTGCATTGCACGCCAGCTTGAAACCGGGCGGCGTGATGTTCAGCTCCAACCCGCGCGGGGAAAATCAGGCAGGCTTTCAGGGTGAACGCTATGGCGTTTATCACGATCTCGCTGCCTGGCGTGCGTTGATGATTCAAGCCGGATTTATTGAACTCGAACATTACTATCGCCCAAGCGGCCTGCCGCGTGAGCAACAGCCGTGGCTGGCTTCCGTGTGGCGCGCTGTGTTGTGAGTTACAGGTTCGAGTTATAGCTAACAGGCAGGATTTTCAGGGAGCCAAGCCATGAGCAAAACGAAAAAAAACCTACTCCGCGTACTGCTGGTGATCAGCCTGGTATCCGCTAGTTGGTCGGGCTGGACGGTCTGGAATACCGCCTTGCGTGCGCCGTCCTTCAATCGCCTACCCGTGCCGCAACAACTGATCGCCGGGGATTCCGCCGCCGGCCAGCAATTATTTGTCGGCAGTGGCTATACGGCAGATTACGATTCCTTGATGGCGCATTTTGTTGCCCAAGTGCGGCCGGCCTTTTGCGGCGTGGCAAGCTCGGTCGTCGTGCTCAATGCATTGCCTGCTGGGCCAGCAATGCCAGCAATGAACGTCATGCCTGTTGCACAGCTCACACAACAAAGTTTTTTTGACGATGCCGCGAGCCAAGTGCGCAACGAATGGCGTGTCACTTTTGGCGGCACGGCAATTGTCAAGCGAGTTGTCGCATTTAACATGTCCTCAAGCCGCCAACTTGAGTAGGTTTTCACGGTTTGAACAGGCCCGGTTTTGGTGGTTCTCAGGGTTGAGATGAACCACCTCAA
>Ga0116141_10002652_pt1 | contig 15267 bp, 12 predicted proteins | sample AD_UKC097_MetaG_FD_89744 | JGI IMG/M metagenome (GOLD analysis project Ga0116141, IMG submission 89744) | Active sludge microbial communities of municipal wastewater-treating anaerobic digesters from USA - AD_UKC097_MetaG | ecosystem: Engineered > Bioreactor > Anaerobic > Digestate | place: USA...
CCTCACCGATGCTTTGCAATTAAGACAGAGATTTGTGCAGTCCGTTGTTGCATGCCAATGATTATTTTAACTAAATTTGAGCCGCAGGAATCCGGATATCCTGCACCGGCTTATTTCTTTAATATATTCCTGAAAAAATGAAATACGAGGATTTAATAGTAACCACATTAGGTAAATGTAGTGTTGTTTCACCTTTGAAAACCTCACAGCATGAGGACAGCCCTGTTTATAAGTTCGTAAAGGACGACGAAAGGATCCTTTATGAGATTATGCTTGAAAACTTCAACCATTACAGGGAAACCGGAGAGATACCAGCTTCATTTGAAAAGGCAGGACCAAAGGAAACCATCTTCTTCGAGCCGGCCAAAACAAAGGTTGCAATAGTAACCTGTGGTGGTATCTGTCCGGGACTTAACAACGTGATAAGGGCACTTGTCAACCAGCTTGTCTACAGATACGGTATAACCCGGATTCTCGGTATTCAGTATGGCTATGAGGGACTTATTCCGAAATACAACCACCCGGTAATTGAGCTGACAGCTCCGATGGTAAGCGATATCTACCAGTCGGGAGGAACCTTCCTCGGAACCTCCAGGGGTAACCAGGATGTCGAGCAGATGGTCGACACACTTGAAATTCTCAATATAAACGTTCTTTTCTGCATCGGAGGCGACGGTACACTAAGGGGAGCACACGCCATTTATAAGGAAATCGAAAAGCGTAAACTCAGAATTTCAGTTGCAGGAATTCCGAAAACCATTGATAATGACATCGATCTGATGCACAAGTCGTTCGGTTTTGAAACCGCGTTTTCTATTGCAAACGATATCATTATGAACGCCCATAATGAAGCTCACGGAGCCTATAACGGAATAGCGCTTGTGAAGCTGATGGGCCGCGATTCCGGATTCATAGCAGCAAGCGCCGCCCTTGCAATACAGGAGGTGAACTTCGTCCTTATACCCGAAGTTCCCTTCGACCTCTATGGTCCGAGAGGCTTCCTCAAGCTTCTCCGTAAGAGGCTTGAAGAAAGGCACCATGCCGTTATTGTTGTGGCTGAAGGGGCAGGACAGGATTTCTTTGACTCTGAAAATGCCGAGAGGGATGCTTCTGGAAACATAAAACACAAAGATATTGGGATATACCTGAAGGAAAAGATAAGTGAGGAATTCAAAGCCAAGGAATTCCCCCATTCAATAAAATATATCGACCCGAGCTATATTATCAGGAGTGCACCGGCAAACGCCAACGACAGTAAGTTCTGCAACCTGTTGGCCCAGAATGCAGTTCATGCTGCCCTTGCCGGCAAGACTGACTTCGTTGTGGGCTACTGGAACTATGAGTTCACACTGGTTCCGATACCAATGGCGGTTGCAAAGAGAAAGAAAATCGATGTCGAAGGAGAACTGTGGTGGAACGTGCTCGAGGCAACAGGCCAGCCTATCAGTATGAAAAACCGCTGATATGATCCGTAACGTGGTTTTTGATCTGGGAAATGTGCTGATAAGTTTCCTTCCCTCCGACTATCTTCTAAAGAAAAACTATCCTTCGACGATCCGGAATACCATCCTGACAGACATATTCGCAAGCGACGAATGGAAAATGCTCGACAATGGCGACATAACCATAAAGGAAGCAACTGAAGCAATCGCTGCCAAATCGACCCTTAAACGCGAGGAAATAGCCCTTGTTTTCAGTTTCAGGACTGAAATAATGTTTCCCATTGACGACAATGTAAGGCTTCTTCCTGAGCTTAAAAAAAGGGGATTTAAGCTTTTCTTCCTTTCCAACTTTCACCTTGATACTTACGAATTGGTAAAGAATGACTATTACTTCTTCAGATACTTCGACGGAGGAGTGATCTCTTCAGAGGTAAAACTCTCAAAACCCGATCCGGAAATCTATAGCCTCCTGCTGGAAAAGTATTCGCTTAAAGCTGACGAATGCCTTTTTATTGACGATACAGGGGAAAATGTCGTTGGAGCAGAAAAAGCAGGAATGACAGGATTATTTACCGGAGGTTCACAGAAAATAGTTTCTGAAATTGAAAGGAAGCTGGAAATAAAACTTGTTTGAAAAAACCTGAACAGGGCACCGGCAACAACATCCTGCCATTGGAAAAATCATGTACCCTTAACCTTGCCTGAGGAAATATTAAATCCTGACGGGGATATCAGAAAGCATCTCAATAGTTAATGGCCTGTATTTCTGTGTTTTAGCCATCCTGTTTTATAGTAATGCATCAGTTATGGTTTATGCCATATTCTGATAATGATTTCTCAGTTTTGAGGCTTTGTCGGTTCCGATCAGATTTTCCAGTTCGGAAAAAGGTGTTTCCCTTATTTGTGAAACCGATTCGAAGTTTTTAAGAAGTATTTCTTTTGTTTTGGGTCCTATTCCCTTTATTGAATCCAATTCAGATTTTATCATTCCGGATGAACGTTTCTGCCTGTGGAAATTTATCCCGAAACGGTGGGCCTCGTTTCGAAGCTGTTGTATCAGTTTCAGGGTGTAGGTATTTTTATCCAGGTAAATCGGGACCGAGTCTCCCGGAAAATAGATCTCCTCGAGTTTCTTGGCAATTCCTATCACCGTTATGCTGTCGCGCAGATTCAGCTTATCGATACTTTTCATGGCAGATGATAACTGACCCTTGCCTCCGTCGATTATTACAAGCTGCGGCAGTTTCTGGTTTTCGGAAAGCATCCTGCTGTATCTTCTGCCTATAACTTCCTCCATCGAAGAGAAGTCGTCAGGTCCCGTAACGGTCCTGATATTGAAATGCCTGTACTCTTTCCTGCTTGGCTTTCCGTTCCTGAACACAACGCAGGCTGCAACCGGATCGCTGCCCATTATGTTTGAATTGTCAAAACACTCTATATGTACAGGAAGTGCAGGCATATGCAGGTCATTCTTCATCTTTTCCATATTTCTTCCTGACCTCGATTCCGGACTATGTTCAAGAAGTTTCTTCTTCTGCTCAAGCTTATAATATACAGCATTCCTTGCGGCGAGTTCAAGAAGTTTCAGTTTGTCGCCCTGCCTGGGTATAGTGTACTTTAGCTTATCCAATTGAATATCAGGCTTGAAGGGTACAATAATCTCGGGTGAATCGCTGGAATAGCGCTGGCGTATTTCCGCCACGGCAAATCCCAGAAGGGATTCCTTCTCTTCGTCCAGCCTCGATCTCATCTCCAGTGTAAATGCCTGGACAACAGCTCCCTCAACCACTTTAAGATAGTTTATATAACATCTGTCGCCATCCTGGCTGAATGCAAAAACATCAACGTTTTTAATGGTGCTGCTTACAAGGGCTGAATGGCTCCTGTATTTGTTTAGGGTTTCAATCTTCTCTTTCAGGATCTGGGCTTCTTCAAAGCGCAGTTCTTCAGAATAACTTACCATTTTTTCCTTAAGCCTGGCCGTTACGGCAAGAATATTACCCTTGAGAATATCCTTTATCTGAAGGATGGTTTCGTTATACTCTTCTTCGGCCTGAAGTCCGATGCACGGAGCTTTGCAGTTGCCTATATGAAACTCGAGACAGGCTTTAAGACGTCCCGAACTGATGTTTTCCGCTGTAAGGCTGTAATTGCAGGTTCTCAGTTTATATAGCTGCCTGACCAGAGTAAGAAGTGTTTTCACCATCAGCCCCGAGGTGTAAGGTCCGAAATAGAGAGAACCGTCCCTTACAACGTTCCGCGTGCTGAAGACTCTTGGAAAAGGCTCATTTTTAATGCATATCCATGGAAAGGTCTTGTCATCCTTCAGAAGAATGTTATAACGCGGCTGATGCTTTTTGATAAGATTATTCTCCAGCAGAAGCGCATCTGATTCATTATCAACGATTATATGCCGGACAGAAGCGGCTTTTCTCAGCATAACGGTTGTCTTTCCCGTCTGGTTCTTTGCGAAGTATGAAGAGACGCGCTTGCGAAGGTTCTTTGCCTTGCCGATATAGATAACTTTTCCGCCGGAATCAATGAACTGGTAAACGCCGGGCTTGTCGGGGAGTGATGTGGTTATTGCCTTATGGTCCTTTATCAGCGTCATGGTGACTCGAACACCGCAAAGATAATAAAATTGAAAACAGCCTCTCCCGCCGGGACATCTGCACCTTATAAGTGAACCGTCCTGTTGCGGCGGGGATTTTATTCAGTCGCAGAACAGCGGTACATTGCTGAAAATGTTTCCGTTGAACAAGCCTCTGTCGCTGAGCTTGAGTTCGGGGATGACAAGAAGAGCCATAAAGGAAAGCGTCATGAATGGTGCCGACATGGAACATCCCATCGATTTAACCGCTGAAGAAAGTCTTTCATAGGAAGATGCGGTATTCACAACCGTATCATCCGACATTATTCCCCCAACAGGTAAAGGCATTGAGTCGATATAGCTGCCATCCGAAACAGCCAGCCCTCCCCTCATCGAGATGACACGGTTCACTGCATTGATTATATCCTCATCATTTGTACCTATACAGATTATATTGTGACTGTCGTGTGAAACCGAACCTGCAAAAGCGCCTGATGTGAGACCGAATCCCTTTATAAATCCTGCAGCTGGCGGACGGTCTCCATAACGATCCTTAACGACGACCTTCAGCAGATCAGCCTGGGTGTCGGCGGTAAGCGGAAAAATTCCTCTATGGTTAATTATCAGCTCTTTAGTCACAAGGCTTCCGTCAAATGCCTCTATCACCCGCATTTTCTCCTTTTCAGGTCTTAGTTCCAGCGAGTCTGGAATTATTCCGGTACAGTTGAAATTGTTTATACGAACCGATTTTCCAGGTGAGAAAAGAATTTCTCCCCTGTCAAAGACTTTCTTCCCGTCTATCCAGGTCTCAAATACATTCATGCTTCGCGGGTCATCGACTAATATGAAGTCGGCCGGATCTCCGATGGCGAGAACGCCGCTTTCCAGCGAATAGTGACGGATCGGATTAACGGTACAGCTTCTTAACACGTCAAAAAGATCATATCCTTCCGAGACAAGGCGGGAGACAAGCTTGTTGATATGCTGTTTCACAAGCATTTCAGGATGAAGGTCATCGCTGCACAGCATAAGCATGGCGGGATCGGTTTTGAAAAGAGGTTTCAGCTCGTCAAGGTTCCTGGCCGCGCTCCCCTCCCTTATCAGAATCTTCATCCCGAGGGATATTTTTTCCCTGGCCTCAGCAATTGAAGTGCATTCATGATCGGTAGAAATCCCTGCTGAAACATACTTCTCTAGCTGGCTCCCTGTAAGTCCGGGAGCATGACCATCGACCGGTTTCCCGGACTTTCTGGCCGCAGAGATTTTTTTGAGCACACCGGGATCATCATAAATAACCCCCGGATAATTCATCATCTCCGCCAGGTATTTTACCTGGGGCATTTTAAGCAACTCTTCAGCATCAGCAGGACCTATTTCTGCTCCGGCCGATTCAAAAGCCGTGGCCGGAACACAGGAAGGCGCACCGAAATAAAACTTGAGGGGAACGCACGAAGCATCTTCGATCATGAATTTTACACCTTCCGTACCCATTACGTTGGCAATTTCATGAGGGTCGGAGACAACAGATGTTGTTCCACGTGAAACAGCCGCAACAGCGAATGAGCGTGGAGTTACCATAGAGCTCTCTATATGTATATGTGAATCAATCAATCCGGGCAGAATATAGTGCTGAGGCGCTGAGGCGGTCTCACGTATTCCTGCGACTAATCCCTTCACAACCTCAATTTCTGCCGGATATATTCTTCTTTGATGCACATCTGCCAGTTGTCCTGATATTTTCATAATTGCCCTTGTTTTTGGATTATTTTCAATGTGAAGTCAGGTTTGTATATCCATTCCGAAAGTTAATCAATAATAAGAATCATTCTGATTCAGGTTATCCAAAGCAGGGTTAAATTCCAGCTTAACGCCATTACCTGTCCCGGGATATGCAAAAGCAACATCTTTATCAGAATAATTAATGAAAAGCCAACCAAAAAAGAGAAGCGAATTATCTGGCCGATATATTCACTGGAACTAAACTCCTGTTACTTTATGCCGGCATTTCTGATGTTGGGAATTATTCCCTGACGTTTCGTAATGCAAAAACCGATAACAATATAAGATATTCAGACCCGGCATTTGAAACCCGCATTTCAGGTCAATCCCCGACTAGTGTACTTTTAAAATTACGGACTGAAGGGTTGTAACTGGGGTAGATGCGGCCTTACAGCAATCCTTTAAACACATCTTTCAGACAAAAAATTTCATCATTTACAGCACTAACGCCTCTTTTTCTTTATCCTGTGTTGGAAAGATCAGCACTAACAGGTAAAAACCTTATTTGCTATGTGTTAATTAACCACGGATAACACGGATTACAAGGGTTGTACACGGACTGTCTCAAATAATAAAATCCGTGACTTTATCCGTGAGATCTGTGGAATCCGTGGTAAATATGTGGTTCTGATATAACCAATGGATTAACGTAAAGTGATGTTGGCTGGTGCAAGCCAGGATTTGATGTGTCTTAACAGCGCCAATCCTGGGCTCATATGGTACCATATCCCTTAATAAAACCCCATTTCTACGATGGGTATCTTTTATAGTAAACGTGAAAAATCAGCACTTCTGCTATACAACTTTAGCAATTGGAAGTAATTCTAAACTTCACAAAATGAAAATATAATGCAAAATATGAGCAATTTGAATTTTCAATGTTCCACGTGGAACACCTTACCTTCCTAAGTACATTAGGAGGATATTAATATCTGAAGGAGAAACACCGCTGATCCTTCCTGCCTGGCCAATGTTCACGGGACGTATCCTTGAAAGTTTTTGCCGTCCTTCAGTTGAAATTGAAAGCAGTTCCGAATACTCTATGTCTTCCGGGATCTTAACTTTCTCTAGTCTCTTTATCTTTTCAGCAATGACCCTCTCCCGCTGAATATATCCCTCGTATTTAATTCGTATCTCTGCAGATTCGATTATCTCTTCAGCTTTTTCATCGTCCTGTTCCAAAACCTCCGTCAATCTCTTATCGGGATAGGAAATCGAAAGCTCAGTCAATAATGCCTTAAGGGATACCTGAGGCCGGAGGGCTATACCCACTGCCTTTTGCTTCTGGCTTAAATGAGAGGTCCCCGAACTCTCTAGAAATCCATTTACTCTTTCCGGTTCAATACTGGTTTGCCCGAGATATGTCACAATATTATTTACCAGGGCTTTCTTACGCTCAAGTTCTTTAAGTCTTTCCAATGTTGCCAGTCCTATCGCATAGGCCTTTTCTGTAAGCCTTTCGTCCGCATTATCCTGCCTCAGCAAAATTCTGTACTCCGCCCTTGCCGTAAACATCCTGTATGGTTCGTCGACACCCTTCGTTACAAGATCATCTATCAAAACCCCTATATAGGATTCATCCCTTCCAAGAACGAAGGGATCTTGATTCTTTATCCTTAGTACGGCATTTATACCTGCCATTATCCCCTGTGCCCCCGCTTCTTCGTATCCTGTAGTTCCATTTATCTGTCCGGCAAAATACAGTCCTTTTATTCTTTTCGTTTCAAGGGTCGGCTTTAACTGAGTAGGCTGGAAGAAATCATACTCTATCGCGTATCCTGGTCTGAAAATCTCTACTCTCTCAAGACCTCTTACCTTTCTCAGAGCCTTTAGCTGGACTTCCAGGGGCAGACTGCTGGCAAATCCGTTTATGTAATATTCTATTGTCTCCCTTCCTTCCGGTTCGATGAAAAGCTGGTGAGCTTCCTTTTCCTTAAATGTGACAATCTTATCCTCTATACTCGGACAATATCTCGGACCTCTTCCTTTTATCTTTCCTGTAAAGAGCGGACTGAACTCAAGACCTTTCCTCAGCTCTTCATGTACCTCTTCGTTTGTATGAGTAATAAAACAACTCATTGGTCCGGCAATGTTCCCTCCTCTTTCCAGATATGAAAAGCACCTTCCCTCCGTGTCACCTTTTTGTTCGGTCATTACCGTAAAATCGATTGACCTTCCGTCAATCCTTGCACTTGTCCCCGTTTTTAACCTCTCAACGGCGAAGCCAAGTCCGGCAAGCTGCTCACTTAGCCCGAACGATGCCCTGTCACCGGATCTTCCTCCTGTCTGGTTCACAAACCCTACATGCATCAGTCCGTTAAGGAAGGTTCCGTTAGTAAGAATAACAGCCTTCCCCAGAAACTTTGTTCCAAAGGAGGTCTCCACTCCCGCTACTGAACCATCCTCAATTATAAGCTTACGCGCCTCGTCCTGCCAGATATGCAGGTTATCCGTGCTCTCAAGTACCTTTCTCCATTCCACGCTGAAGCGTTGCCGGTCGCACTGAGCCCTCGGACTCCACATCGCCGGGCCCTTAGACCTGTTAAGCATCCTAAACTGTATCATACTGCGGTCAGTCACGATACCGCTCATTCCGCCCAAGGCGTCTATTTCTCTGATTATCTGACCCTTAGCAATGCCTCCCATGGCAGGATTACATGACATCTGAGCAAGCTTGGTCATATCCATGGTAATCAGCAGTGTTCTGGCGCCCATCCTTGCGGCAGCATGAGCAGCTTCACAGCCGGCATGCCCTCCTCCAACAACAATTATGTCGTAAACGAAATTCACCACTTTCCTTCTTTGTACTTTTCAAGCCATTTTTCCTGACGGTCTATCATTTTCTTCCTGTCTTTGCCATTACTATCCCTGTATCCGCAAAGATGAAGCAAACCATGTATCATCACCCTTATAACCTCTTCGGTGTAACTTACCCTGTACAATGCTGCATTTTCTTTTACAGTACCGCAGCCGATATAGATCTCTCCTGAAATACGATTTCCTTCCCCGTAATCGAACGATATAACATCTGTATAATAATCATGTTCCAGAAATTTCCGGTTTATCTTAATCATTTCCTCATCTCCTGTAAAAATAAAAACAAGGTCACCCAGGATTCTGTTCTCCTCCCCGATGACCTTTTCCAGAAATCTTCTGACTTCCCCTGATCTTTTCAGCCTGAATTTTACATTGTCATAATGGACCCTTATGCTCAATTAGTAACCTCCTTAAAACTCATTGTTACACTGTTCCCCTTTTCATTGAACTTTATCGAATCGGCAAGCTTCGTCATAAGAAAAACTCCTCTCCCGCTCAACTCTTCAATATTCTCAGGCATAGTCGGATCCGGGATCGACTTGGGATTGAACCCTTCTCCCTCATCCGTCACTGTTATATTAATTCCATTATCCTCAAAAGCAATCTCCACATCAACTATCTTATTTGGATCTGACCTGTTTCCGTGTGTCACGGCGTTATTCACAGCCTCCAGGGCAGCTACCATTATCTTACCGTAGTTATCCTGCTTAACGCCGATCGCGCCGGTAATCTCATCAATGGCGTTTTCTATCAGTCTTAGATTTGAAAGTCTGGACTCAATTTTAAGTCTCTTGTACATTTTAGTCATTCCCTATTTTTCAATTACATCTGGAAAAGTTATGCAATTTCTAATTTTTTTTCGATATCCACAATTCCGGATCTAAATTAACTGTTTCCTCAGTTATCATAAACTTCAGAACTGATGTATTTCCCTTCGATGAATCACTGAAAACCGTGCCCAGTACCTGCTTTGTATCAACATTATCTCCCTGTTTTACCTGCACGTTCACAAGATTTGAATATACAGTATAAAAGCGGCCGTGTTTTACAATAATTGACATATTCGCTCCCGTAATCGAAAAAACCCTCGCCACTGTACCTTTGAAAACGGCTCTGACCGGCTCTGGTCCCGAGCTGGTGATTTCGATATCGGTATTGTTCTCCCTGACGTACTTAAGCACGGGATGATTGTGAACGCCGAAGTGACTTGTTATTATTCCCCTCTCTACCGGCCACGGGAGACGGCCTTTGTTTTCCTGGAAATTATCGCTTATCAGCCTCATCTCCGGTGTCATATCAGTTGTTCCTGCCTTTCTCTTTTCCTCCGCCATTATCTTCGACAGCTCTGATTCGATCCGCCTCGCTACCCTTCTCTTTTCCTCAAGTTCCCTTTGCAGCTGCTTCTCCTTGTTGCTCAGGCTTTTCACAACCTTCTGCTGATTACTCTGCTCGCTCTGAAGCAGGTATTTCTGCTGCTCTTCCCGAGTTTTAAGCTCGGACATCCTGACAAGATCCTCCTCCATTTTTTTCCTCGAAATCTCAATCTCACTCTTGAGCTCCATAATAATTTCCGACTGCGCTCTTCTGTACTTCGTGACCTGCTGCAAATATTTAAGTCTTTTGTATCCCTGATTGAAATCGCTTGCCGAAAGAACAAATCCTATTTCCCTGTTGCCTTTTGATGACCTGTAAGTACTCATGACAGCCTTCTCATAATCCTTCTTAAGCAGGATCAGATCCGATTCCATCATCTCGACCGCAAGATTATTAAGCTCTATCCTTTCAGTAAGAAGCCCTATTTCATCCTGCAGACCTTTCAGTACAGACTCCCTCAGATTAAGTTTCCTTCCTATTATCTTGAGCTCGTTAAGACTTTCGCTTTTCTCTCTTGAAGTAGTCTTCAGCAGATTGTCCATATAGGCAATCTCCTCGAGTGTTTTCCTTCTCTCATCCTCGAGCTCCTTTCTGCTCTGGGCATCCGCATTATATACCAGGGAGCCAAGCAGAATCAATAAAACGAGCCACTTTCTCATCTGATCTTTACTACTCTGTATCCTGATCCCGGAACGAATCTTAGGCTCCCATTCCACGGACTTTCAATATTCTTAATTTCAATACTTACCTTCAGCGATTTCAGATCGTCATTCAGTTCTATCCGCTGCGGGATACGAGCACGGCCGGCATCAGCGAAATCACTGTATTCCAGTGTTATATTTCCACTTCTTACATCTCCCTCAAAATATGTTTTAAGGACTTTGTTCCGTGAACAATCGAATGTATATTCAATTCTCCGGCCTCCGTACCTGAAAACATCTGTAGCATTTCTGTCCCTGCAATTAAGCTTTCTTTTAAAGTCTTCATTTCCGATGATTACATCACCAAACAGTGCATATATCAATCCTGCATCGATCCCGTACTTTGAACCCAGGCTTTCAGCACTTCCGATCATCAGGTTCCGGTTTATCCTGTCATTTATGAGTATTGTATCGCGTGTAACAAGGCCCCTTCCGGCTTCTATTCCTGCCCGCGACCTCACAATAACCAAGAGGGAATCAGGCTTCCTGAAACGAAATGACGCACTTAATCTAACAGCAATATTCTCCTGTTCAATTCTCAAATCAGCTTTTGAAATGTAAAAATTCTCATTAGTAATGTTATTTCGCACTACTTCAGCAACGCTGTACTCAGTTCCTGTTTCCCCGGTTCTTCCCGCTGTTCTGTCCGCGGCCCTCCTTGAAGATCCACACCCTGATACTATCAGCAAAATAATTGCCGCCAATACTTTTATCTTTTGCAATTTTCTATCTCCTTTCTCAATTCTGACTTTGTTTCATCCTTAGCTATTGCAATCTCCCAGTTTACTGCAGCTTCCCTGCATTTCCCCATTTTCTTCAAAATAAAGCCGTAATGTTCATAATACTCTGCATCATCATTATCGTCCGACGCTATAATCCTTTCCATTATCCTCGCTGCCTCCCTTACCTTTCCCCTTTTATAGAGGACCCAGGCATAAGTGTCGAGGAAGGTATTGTTCTTTTTTTCCTTTTCTATAACCGTCCTTGCCATCTTTTCAGCCTCCTTCAGCCTCATATCCTGCTCTGCCAGATAATAGGCATAATTGTTCATAACCGTGAGATCTGAGTTGCTGATTTTCATGGCTTCATCGTAGGTCCTGAAAGCTTCACCGAAATCCTTCATTCTGTAGTAAACGTCGGCCCGCATTGTAATTACCTGCATCTTCAGCTCATTATTTGACCCTGCAAGTATCTCAGCCTTTCTTAATTCCCCTAGGGCAAGATCAAAGTTGCCATTTTCCATTGCTCCGCCTGCATAAAGTATCTTAGCAATAAAAGATCTGTTAAACCTGGTTGCAAACACATCAGCCCTTTGTTCAAGGGATTTAAAGTCCTTCATCTCATACAGAACAAGAAGAAGCCTTTCGGCAGCAAAGTAGTTTTCCGGTCTTAATCTTATAATCTCCTCCAGTCTCCCGGCGGCATCAGCATATCTTTTCTGGTTTTGAAGGAAGCCAGGCCTTAGAAGCATTATTATGTCGTCATTTTTGTTCTCTGACTCCAGAACCATAAGCGCCAGCTCCATCTGCCTGCCGTATGTTTTAATAATCTCCTGATCTTCAATAAGCTCAGAAAATAGTGCTAATTTATCCTCCCTTCCTATTCTTTCATTTACGATTATCACGTTAAGAAGATCAAATAATTCTTCATAGCTCTTCTCTTCAAGCAGGAAATCGCTAAGCGCCAACTGAATTGCAGGATTTCCAGGATTTCTCTCAATAAGTTCCCTGTATACTCCCCTGGCCTTTTGATTATCACCCTCACTTTTGTAAATCTCAGCCAGGTATCCGTTAAAAACAATATTATCCCTGTCCCCTTCAAGAAGCTGTTCAATTTTGAGATGAGCTTCCCTGAACTTTTTCTCAGCCAGGAAGGTCTCTATCAGCGGCAATGTTGTTTCTTCGTTTACCCCGTATTTTTCGTCAAGCCGGCTAAGAATATTCCGTGCCTTATCGTAATCTCTGTTTTTTGAATATAATCGCGCCAGAGCAACCAGCAGTTCATCATTATCCTGGTTAGCTGCAACAGCTTTCTCATACCATAACAGAGCGCTGTCAGGCTTGTTCTCCTGATGGTATATACCTGCAAGGGTCATGCTGTACCACAGATTTCCAGGCTGAAGTTCGCCTGCCTTGCGAAGATATTTCTTTCCATTTTCCATATCTCCGTTGGAAAGAACGATCTGAGCCATTTGATAATATGATCCGTCACTTTCCGGATTCATCGCAACACACTGCTCAAACAGCTTAAGTGAATTTCCCGGATTACCTGTCAGCTTCTGTCTTATAGCTTCAACATAGAGATAATCAAATCCTGCCGTGTTATATTCCCTTCCTGCCTTCAGTCCGGGAACTATCTTCTTACTGCAGGCACCCAGAATTATCTGCGCAAATAGTATAATTACCGCTATTTTCCTCATTCCCGCTATTTTCCATTATTTTGAAATCCTTCATCACCTGTTTCCATCCCTGAAGGCTCTTTAAGCTCCCACTGCAATGTCTTTTCATTCCCTATACCTTCCATCTGATATAGATTTACATCGTCCTTCATAAGCAATTTGCCGTACTGCCAGCTTAACAGAATGTTATATAAATCAATCTCCTGACCTGCATCAATCGTGCCAGGACAGTTCAGTATACTGATTCCCCTTTTCTATGCCCGTTAACTTCAATCTGCCCGCCGTCCTGTTAGTATTGTTATTATTCCGTCCCTGTACTGAGCGTATGCAATGAAGATTATCAGCAATCCCGTATTGACGATCATCTCCGTCAGCATATTGGGAAACCTGATCAGACCTGCCAGAATTACCATTCCTGTCGCCAGCGCAAAATACGGAATGAATTGTTTCATGTTGTAATCAACCCTGTACCTCTTTTCAGCAAAAATGAAAGATAGTATTATCATTGCCGTGTAAGAGGCGATATGAGCCCATGCGGAGGCCATATAGCCAAAGTAAGGTATGAACAATACATTTACCGCCACAGTTACCAAAGCTCCTGCAAAAGTAATATAAACCGCAAAAATAGTCATATCATTGAGCTTGTACCAAATGCTGTGGTTCACATATATGCCGTAAAGCAGGTATGCCATGCTTATAACGGGAACAACGTTAAGCGCATCCCTGTAGTTCACGTCAATAAGGTGTTTAAAGACCGATATGTACAGATTAATGAAAAGGAAAACGATCAGCATGGCTACTATAAAGTACTTCATTACCTCCGAATAGGTTGATTTTGCATCTGCTCTTTTTGCCCTTTCGAAGAAAAAAGGCTCTGCCGCAAACCTGAACATCTGAATAAATAGTGCCATTAGCACCCCTACCTTATATCCTGCCCCGTATTTCCCGAGGATGGCGAGACCCTCAGGATCTCCTATCATTCTCCTCAGTATCACCTTGTCAAGAACGTCGTTAAGCGTTCCGCTCAGCCCGGCCAGAAGCAGGGGAAAAGAATAAGCGATCATCCTGTACCATAATCCTCCTGCAAAAACCCATTTAATGTCTGCAATCCATGGCAGCAGCAATACCAGTGTAAATCCGCTTGCAACAAGATTGGCAAGAAAAACATAACCGACTTTATAATCAGGATTGTAGAAATCCCTGAACCATCCCGTGCTTCTCTCCCAGATTCCCGGAGCTATCTTTAGCAGGAAAACCACAAGAACAATTGTGACAACTACGTTAATGATCTTGATAATACTGAAAGCAAGCGGCCTGTTTTCCTTTCTGAGCCTGGCAAAGGGTATTGCAGCGAAAGCATCTATAGCCACTATTCCCGCGAACATCCTTATATAATCGTGATGCCCGCTATAGTCCATAAAAGCAGCTACAGGTCTTATGAATACATTTACCAGGATAACAAAAACCACGGATGTTATGAAAAGGCTTATAAGGGCCGTGCTGAAAACCTTTTCACTTTCATCGCTTTTCTGTGTGAAACGAAAAAAGCCGGTTTCCATTCCGTATGTAAGAAGCACCAGGAGTATTGCCATCCAGGCATAAAGTTCGGTTATAACACCGTATTCGCTCAATTCCCTGCTGAAAACCCTTGTGTAAAAAGGAGTCATTACGGCATAATTCAGGAATCTCGGGATAATGGTTCCCAAACCGTACACAAGTGTCTGTCCTGCCAGCTTTCTGACTTCCTTCATGTCTGCTTATTGAGTGCAAATATAACTCTCCCCTGTCAATATGCTGATGTTTCATATTGTTTGACAGGAATTTGCTCAATTTGAGCCTGATTTTTACAAGTATCGCCCAAAGTTAAATATCTTTGCCCTCAGATTAGCAGAACGTTATTAACCAAATTACGATTTTCATGAACATCCTTCAAAGACGAATCTTCGCAGTCATTGGCCTCTTTCTTCTTTTTTCCTGCAATGCGCCCGGAGGCAACGAAAACACTCACGTGCAAATAAAAACAACCGAAGGTGATATAACCGTCCGGCTTTATGACAACACTCCTGTTCATCGGGATAACTTCATCAGGCTGGTGGAAACGGGGTACTATGAAGGTATTTCCTTTCACCGTGTAATAAAGGATTTTATGATACAGGCAGGTGATCC
>Ga0116141_10002654_pt1 | contig 15261 bp, 8 predicted proteins | sample AD_UKC097_MetaG_FD_89744 | JGI IMG/M metagenome (GOLD analysis project Ga0116141, IMG submission 89744) | Active sludge microbial communities of municipal wastewater-treating anaerobic digesters from USA - AD_UKC097_MetaG | ecosystem: Engineered > Bioreactor > Anaerobic > Digestate | place: USA...
ACGAAGATCGACGACGACAACATCCAATTGGACGTGACCGGTTACTATCGTTCCTTCAGCCGAACGATTCGCACGAAGTACGCCTTCGGAACGCGCGCGAACACGGTATTCGATTTTGGGGTTGCGTCGAAGGGGCCCGTCTCGCTGGCCGGCAACGTCGATATCGACGCCGTCAACGTCGTCGAATCGAACGCCTACATCGAGAGCGAAAACGCCCTCCTGGCGCTGTCGATCATCGGGAATTCTCACATCGCGGGCGAGGTGAAGATCGTGAACCCGTCGGCCTACGTCTATCTCCAGGGGGGCAAGGCCGGCATCGGCGGCGACACGGGAGATGCGGCGATGGACCATGTGAAGATCGGCGTCGAAGGCTGCGAATTCCCCGAAATGAATCCTGCGGAATTCGCATCCTATGCGACGAACACTCTGAGCGCCAGCGACGACACGTCGTCGGACGCCACCTACGAGAACCTGCGGATTCCCCAAGGAATGAATCCCACGTTCTCGGGTCATGCCACACTCAAAGGGGTCGTCTTCATCGAGGCGCCCAACGTGGTCACCTTCGCCGGGACGGTCGATGTCACGGCAATCATCGTCACCAATGGGATCGAAACAGACAACTCCGGGGAAAACCAGCTCATCTTCACAGGGAACGTCACCGGCCATCCGATCACAGAGCTGCCCCAGACATCGCAGTTCGCCGGCCTGCACGAGAAGATCGGGACATTCATCATGGCGCCGGGTTTCCACGTGGGCCTGGGGGGCAGCTTTACGACACTGAGCGGAGCGATTGCCGCCAACGGAATCGAGATGTGGGGCAACGCAGGCGGGACCATCAAAGGTTCCGTCATCAACTACTCGGACGCCCAGATGACCTTGCAGGGGAACACGGATCTGTACTTCAACCGCTCGGGCCTCACGGAAGTCCCGGCCGGATTCGTGCCCCAGTTGATCTTGTACTATGACAACTCGTCGTACGCGGAGGTCGTTCTCTAACAAGGAGTGGACTATGCAAAGAGTATCTGTGAGAACACTCGTGTTGATGGTGGAGCTGTTGATCGCGATCGTCGCCTTGCAGTGCTTGCCGGCGGCCAAGCCGGTGAAGGCCGGCGCGGTGTGGTTGGCCGGGAGCAGCACCCACGGCACGCCGGCCCTCTCTGAGGCCAATGACTGCACCGTGAAGATCTGACAGTTCCCGCGCGACCGACACGAAGCTTCAGCGGCGCGGCTCCGATTTCCCGGCCCATCCGGCAGGCCGGAGCCGCCGCCCCTCGGGGGCGCCTGCCCCCCAGCGCTATCCCTGCGCCTTCTCTTTTTCCCCGCCCCTGCCGCTCCCGGACGCCAGCGATCTGTCCCCGAATTCAGTCCCGAAAGATTCTCTCCGAATTGGCATCGCCCCGACTGTTTCTTATACTCTGCTGAGAATCACATAGAAGAAGTGGGTCAAGTAAAGACATCGGGTCGCATTCCTGGGGGGAAAAGCAATGTCTCTTGCACGCAATCGCCACCGCACGCAGCGCGGGGCCGTGCTCGTGTTGTCCTTGGTCTTCATCATGGTATTCTCGGCCCTGGCCGTCGCCTTGGCCTCCATGGCGGGGGCCAACGTCGAAGTAGCGTCCAACCAGCACAAGGTCAACCAGGCGCTTCACGCCGCCCAGTCGGGATTGGAGTGCGCGACGTACCTTGTCACGGCCGTCACGAAGACCGCCGACTGGCCTGATCCGACCGACCTGAATTACGTCACTCCGGAACAGGCCGAAACGGCGTGGACCACCCTGTGCAGCTACGTGGACACCGCCGGGATCGATGGGAAGACGGGCTCCACGCTCGACCGATTCACCGACGAGCTCGGCTCGGGGGACAAGCTCACGACTCAGGCGATGGATTTCGGGGCCAACAACGGTCAATTCGCCCTCGACATCTATCGGTACGACTCGGACAAGTACAAGATCTACGTACGGTCGTCGGGGACCGACGGACAGGCCACGCGCAGGGTCGGCATGTCGATGAGCATCACCAAAGACCGTGAGGTGCTGGAGTACGCGATCGCCTCGCAGGGCCGCATGTGGCTCACCGGCGACACCACCATCCACGGCGATATCTACACGTCGTACGGACGCAAGTACAATTCCAGCGGGACCTCCTACTCCCTGTTGCCCCTGTCCCCCTTCAACACGACGGATGAGTCCACCGTGGAAGGCACAATCAACACCGTTCTGAGCCACTCGGACATCGACACGCGATCTTATCAGCTCGAGACGCTCAACGCGAACGACCAGCCGATGTTCACTTTCGGAACGACGGTCTACGACTCCGAGGGAGACGTCGTCTCGGACACGTATGGGACAGTGGACGGCGAGGGGTATCTTGTCGATACGGACGGCAACCCCGTCTTTGACGCGGACGGCGACCGCGTGCCCGTCAACTACGCGAACCGCATCTACGGCGGCACCGATCAGCTACAGGGATACCACGAGAACGCCAACTACGGTCAACCCAGATCGGTCGACGTGTCCGGTCTGACGATCGGCGACTACGATACCGCGGCGTACAAAGACGGTATTTCCACAGTGACGCGTTCCGCGGCCGGTTCGCTCATCGAAGACGGTCACCTGTCCAAGTCCGGCGTCAGCACCGTGACGGAGTACTTCCCGCACGCCGCCCTCGACAGCGGCGGCTATACCACTCGGTCCGGCAGCAGCCTGCCCCTCAAGCGGTACATCTATGAAAACAAGACCATCAGGAACGTCGTCGTCGACAAGGGCACGAACGCCTTGTTCAGGAACTGCACGTTTGAAGGGGTGCTCTACGTCGACACGGAATACAACGGTCCCAGCGTCCCGCTGCCGTCGTCCTATACTTCCTCGGCGATCAGCAGTTTCCTGTCCACCACGAAGAACTACAACAGCATCCGGTTCGAGAACTGCACTTTCAACGGCGTCATCGTGACGAATACCCCTCAGAGCCTCAACAGCAACTGGTGGATGGGCAACAACCTTTACTTCACGGGCGAGGCCACGTTCAACAATCAGTCCGAGGTCCGGGAGGCAACGATCCTGGCGCCCCACTTCAACGTCAATCTGGGCAATACGAATCCGGACCAGAATCAGAACAACATCCTGACCGGCGCCATTGTCGGCGGCATCGTCGATGTCCGCGGCAACGCCCAGATCTACGGGACGATCATCTCGATGGCGGACACTTCGAGCTACTCCTCCGGCTACGTGACCAACATCGGCGTGACCCTGGACGACGGTGGCTCGGAAACCACCGAGCTCGGCGACGTCGGCGTGATCAGCATCACCCCGGAAGAGGATATGATGCTCCCCAGCGGGATCAAGAGCGACATCATCATCAAGCCGGACCGCTCGACGTATTCGGAAGCCGTTTAGCCTGCCATAGAAGAGCTTGCCTGGTGCCATCCAAAACAACCCTTGGGAGGGAACACAATGAAACGAACATGCGTCAAAACACTCATCCTGCTCGTCGAGTTGCTTGCCATCGTCCTGGTCTGCCAGTTCCTGGGGTGGACCCCGATGGTCGGCGCGGCGGCGGTGTGCGTCGGCGACGACCCCAATGAGCCGACGGACCCCAACGAGGCGGTCGATCCGCAGCCCGAGAGCATTGGTCTCGGCTCCCTGATCTCGGTCGGCGACGACCCCAATGAGCCGGCGGACCCCAACGAGGCGGCCGATCCGCAGCCCGAGAGCATTGGTCTCGGCTCCCTGATCTTGCTCGGTGACGAGCCCGAGGATCCGAACACTCCGGACGAGCCGACCGAGCCCCAGCCCGAGGCCGCAGACCGCGTCCCCGTGGTCTGGCTCCTGTAACCGAACACGTAGGCATTCCGTCGTCGGAGTGCCCGCGACGATGCCCTCGCGGCATCGTCCATTCACCGCCGGAGATGATGCCGCAGGTGCGTGCCAGCATCCTGCCGGTGTCGTCTCCGGCACTGATTCTCCGCCAGACTGACCCCGCCCCCGGCCCACCCGCCCGGATCATCCCTTCGGCGAGACTCGAATACTCCTTTGTCCTTTGACAAGGGACGCCGGATATGGTCTAATCCCGCGAACTTGTTTTGACACCCAGCATTCTCTCCTGGCGTTCCGCTAAGCGTCGGGCGAGGTTTTGGGCCCTCAAACGCAACGGTCTGCGTTCGAGACGCCCCTTGTCAGACTACAGGAGAAACCCAATGCCCAGACGAACAGACATCCAGAAGGTCCTCATCATCGGCTCCGGTCCCATCGTGATCGGCCAGGCATGTGAGTTCGACTACAGCGGAACACAGGCCTGCAAGGCGCTTCGCAAGCTCGGCTACCAGATCGTCCTGGTCAACTCCAACCCGGCGACGATCATGACCGACCCCGGCATGGCCGACGCCACCTATATCGAGCCGCTGACGCTCGCCGCCGTCACAGAGATCATCAAGACCGAGCGCCCGGACGCCCTGCTGCCGAATCTCGGCGGACAGACGGGTCTGAACCTGGCCTCGGAACTGGCAACCGCCGGCGTGTTGGACAAATACAGCGTGCAGGTCATCGGCGTCAAGGTCGATGCCATCAAGCGGGGCGAGGACCGCCAGGCCTTCAAAGAAACGATGCAGCGGCTTGGCATCGAGATGCCTCGCAGCGAGATCGCCTACAGCGTGGAAGAGGCGGAGAAGATCGCCGAGAAGCTCGGCTACCCGGTCATCATCCGCCCTGCGTACACCCTGGGCGGCACCGGCGGCGGCGCCGTCTTCAACGTCGAGGAGCTCCGGACGATCACCGGCCGGGGCCTGTCCGCCAGCCTCGTCCATCAGGTCCTCGTGGAGGAGTCGGTCCTCGGCTGGGAAGAGCTGGAACTGGAGGTCGTCCGCGACGCCAAGGGCCAGAAGATCACCGTTTGCTTCATCGAAAACGTCGATCCGATGGGCGTTCACACGGGCGACTCCTACTGCACCGCTCCCATGTTGACCATCGACACGGCCCTGCAGGAGCAGCTTCAGAAGTACTCCTACAGCATCGTGGACGCCATCGAAGTCATCGGCGGCACGAACATCCAGTTCGCCCACGACCCCGCGACCGGCCGGGTCGTCGTCATCGAGATCAACCCACGAACGAGCCGGTCGTCCGCCCTGGCCTCGAAGGCCACGGGTTTTCCGATTGCGTTCGTGTCCTCGCTGCTGGCCGCCGGCCTGACCCTGGACGAGATCCCCTACTGGCGCGACGGCACGCTCGAGAAGTACACCCCCTCGGGCGACTACGTCGTCGTGAAGTTCGCCCGGTGGGCGTTCGAGAAGTTCAAGGGCGTCGAGGACCGGCTCGGCACCCAGATGCGGGCCGTCGGCGAGGTGATGAGCATCGGCAAGAACTACAAGGAAGCCCTCCAAAAGGCAATCCGTTCACTGGAGATCGGCCGCTATGGGCTGGGTTTCGCGAAGGATTTCAACAAGGTGTCCCTCGATCAGCTCATGGCTTTGCTGACCTACCCCACGAGCGAACGGCAGTTCGTCATGTACGAGGCCCTGCGCAAAGGCGCCGACATCCAGGCCCTGCACGAGAAGACCCGTATCAAGCACTGGTTCATTGAGCAGATGGCCGAGCTGGTCGCCCTGGAGGAGCAGATTCTCCAGTACAAGGGCAAAGAACTGCCCGACAAGCTTCTGGCGCAGGCCAAGAAGGACGGATTCGCCGACAAGTATCTCGCCAAGCTGCTCGGGGTCCCGGAGTCGCAGATCCGCAGCCGGCGGATCGAACTGGGCATCGTCGAGGCGTGGGACGCGGTCCCGGTCAGCGGCGTCGAGAACGCGGCTTACTACTACTCGACCTACAACGGCCCGGACAAGGTCCCCGTCAGCGACCGGCGAAAGATCATGGTCCTCGGCGGCGGCCCCAACCGGATCGGCCAGGGCATCGAGTTCGACTACTGCTGCGTCCACGCGGCCTTCACCCTCCGGGACGAAGGCTACGAGTCCATCATGGTCAACTGCAACCCCGAGACCGTCTCGACGGACTACGACACCTCGGACAAGCTGTATTTCGAGCCGCTGACCGTCGAGGATGTCTTGAGCATCTACGAGAAGGAGAAGCCCGAGGGCGTGATCGTCCAGTTCGGCGGGCAAACGCCGCTGAACATCGCCACCGAGCTGGCGCAGGCCGGCGTCAAGATCATCGGAACCTCGCCCGAAGCCATCGACCTGGCCGAAGACCGCGACCGGTTCCGCGTCGCCATTCGCAAAATGGAGATCCCGCAGCCCGAGTCCGGCATGGCGGGCAGCCCGGAGGAGGCCCTCAAAATCGCCGCCGAGATCGGCTATCCGCTCATGGTCCGCCCCTCCTACGTCCTGGGCGGCCGGGCGATGGAGGTCGTCCACGATGAGGAGATGCTCCGCCATTATGTGGCACGGGCGGTCGAGGTCTCGCCGGAGCGGCCCATCCTGATCGACAAGTTCCTCGAAAACGCCATCGAGACCGAGGCCGACGCCATCGCCGATGGGACCGACGCCTTCGTCCCCGCCGTCATGGAGCACATCGAGCTGGCCGGCATCCACTCGGGCGACTCGGCCTGCGTCATCCCGCCGGTGAGCATCCCCACCAAGCACCTCGACACGATCCGCGATTACACGCGACGAATCGCCGTCGAGCTGAACGTCGTCGGCCTGATGAACATCCAGTACGCGATCTGCAACGATGTGGTCTACATCCTCGAAGCCAACCCGCGGGCCTCGCGAACCGTCCCGCTCGTCTCGAAGGTCTGCAACGTCGGCATGGCTCGACTGGCGGTCCAGTGCATGCTCGGCAAGAGACTCTCCGAGCTGCACTTGGTCCGACGCAAGTTCGCCCACTTTGGCGTCAAGGAAGCGGTCTTCCCCTTCAACATGTTCCCGGAGGTGGACCCGCTGCTCGGACCGGAGATGCGGTCAACAGGCGAGGTGCTCGGCATGGCGGGCTCTTACGGCCTGGCCTTCTTCAAGTCGCAGCAGGCGGCGAAGTCCGAACTGCCCCTGGAGGGCACCGTGCTGATGACCGTAACCGACGCCGACAAGAAAGACGCTCTGAAGGTAGCCAGGGAATTCGCGAAGCTCGGCTTCCGTATCAAGGCCACCGAAGGCACCTGCAAGCATCTGACCGCCGGCGGCGTCCAGGCCGAGCCCATCCTCAAGATGCACGAGGGCCGGCCGAACATCGCGGACGCCATCAAGAACGGCGAGATCCAGCTCGTCATCAATACGCCCGAGGGCAGGCTGGGCAAGCACGACGATTCCTACATCCGCAAGACGGCCGTCAAGTACAAGGTCTCCTATATCACGACGACGGCCGCCGCGGCCGCCGCGGCCAAGGGAATCGCCGAGATGCGGGCCCACGGCGCCGCCCCCGTTCGCGCCCTCCAGAGCTACCACGCGGGGATCAAGTGATCGGTGATGGATGACCAACGTAGGGGCGGGTTTGAAACCCGCCCCTACCGCGGTTCTCTCCGGCGGAATGGAAACAGGTTGTCCACTTGGTCGTGCTGCTCTTTCTCCCCAGGCGAAGCCGGCGCCGGTTGATCCAGCCGAATTCGCCTATCGTACTTCCGCGGAGCAGGATTCCACCCGCTCCCGGCGCATGGGGCAGACACAAGGGCGTTTGCCGCACCGTCACTCCAAGGGGACGAGAACCATCTCCGTATCGAGCCATCGCTCGTGGCCCTCCGGCCGTCGGCCGGAGGTTCGGCCGGAGGTCTCGTCGAAGCGCCGATCACGCAACCGGTACATCAGACCGGGGACGACCCCATCCATCTGCAGGATGCCGAGCCGATCCGTTCTGACCGCGCGTGGGGCCGAGGACATCCACATGCGCTCGCCTGCCACGAGGGGCGTAGCGGTCAGGGCGGTCTCGGTCGCCGGCGTTCCCTCTTTATCCAGAATCACCACGGCACAACTCCGTGTCGGCCTCAGCATCAGCTCGATCACCGGCAGTTGATTCGCATCCGCCGGGATGGGCACGACGTCCGTGCCGGCCAGCACGTGGTCCTTGGTCTCGACGAACAGGTGCAGGTCACGGCCCGCCGGCACCTCCTTCAACTCGAATCGGCCTTCGGCGTCCGTCCCGGTCGGGCGGACATAGCTGCCGGCGGTAGCCGTCTCGAACCGCCCGGCCGCGGCACAGACGACCGCTCCCACGACCGGCACCCGCTCCGGCCCGAGCACCACGCCGAGCACACGGATCAAACGCCCGGCGATCCGCGGCGCCTTCAGGACAAGGTCCATCCGCTCACCCCGTGCCTCGAACTGCGCTCTGCCGCCCTCGGGAATCGATCCGTCAACGATGTAGACCCCATTGGGCGGCGAGTGGAAGGACAGATCGGTCGGCCCCGAAATCACGCGCACCGTGAAGACGCCGTTGGCGTCCGCGTACCCGTGAATGGCTCCGATTGCGTTCTCTCCACTCAGGCAGGCGCCCGGCACGGGCCTGTCCGTCCCTTCCTCGACCACCAGGCACCTGACCACGGTGGTTTCCGCGGCCACTTCGATCACGAGATCACTGATCGCCTGCCCGGGCAGCAGCTTCAGTTCCCGGTTGGGCGCCGCGTAGTCCGCGTGTTCCAGGACCATCGTATAGGTCCCGTTGCCTCCTTTCGATAGGCCCCAGGGACTCGTATCCCAACCCTCCGCAGGCAAGTCCACAAAGGCGAATTGCCCGCCGGCGTCGGACCGGGCGAGGAAATGGTTGTGCATCCACTCGGCCTGCAGCCGGACGATCGCGCCCGGCACGGGCGCCCCCGTGTGCGTCAGCACCCACCCGGAGAGGTCGGCCCCCGGCGTCAGACGGATGTGGTTCTGCGCGAAGAATGCCAGGCCGGTGGCGAAACCCCTCTGCGTGGCGTGGAAGCTGCACCCCGTGGCCGGGAGGTTCGTGATCGTGGCGACGCCGCTCGCGTCGGTTACGGCGCCGACGAGCCCAACGTCCTTCTCGATCAGGAAGTGGTCCTGGAACAGCGGGTTGGAGCTGGTTCGGTCTCCCGCGCTGTAGAGCCACACGCGCGCCCCAGGGATCGGAGTGCCCGCGAGGTCCGTCACAAGGATGGTGCGCGCCGTCGGAGACGTCAGAGTCAGATCATAGACCGACTTCTCCTGTCCCTGCCGGATGTTCTGCCAGGCAAGCGCGTGGTCTGGATGGATCGCAAAGAGCGCGTAGCGGTCTTGGGCGTAATCGTGCGGCTCGGTCCGGGCGAACTTGATCGGTTCGGTCAATCGATAGCGGCCCCTCGGGTCGGTCACTATGCTCTGTACGATCTCGTCGTGGAGACCCCATTGTCCCCATTGGTGTGACAGAAGGACGGTCGCGCCGCCGATGGCCGTTCCCTGCTCGTCTCTGACCACGCCATGGACTCCCTGCGCCGGCGGCTCCACGTGAGGGATGGTCGCAACCTCCGTCGGTCCCGCCGTGGTCTGCTCCGCCGGCGGCGGCTCGGCGGGCACAAGCGCTGTCGCCTCCGCGGCCGGCACCGTATCGACCAGGACACGCTTCTGTCGCCGGTCAATCTGCACGCTCCCCTCCGGCTCGCGCCTCACGAACTCCGTCTGGATGAGACCGGGGCACCAGCGGCCCGACGGGGTGCTTTCCGACGCAAGGACGAGATCGCGTGTGACCATGCCGATGCCCTCCTGCCAGTGGATCCGCTCCATCAGCATGTAGTCCTTCTGCGGATCGAACCAGTAGTCCTCGGTCTCCGCGAAGCGGGCAATCTGCAGACCGACCAGGCCCGGCCGGTTCGGATCGTCGGGAAGCAGGCGGATCGTCTTCTGGAACTGCGAGGAGCCGGAGGCGAACTCGAGGTGCAGATTCGGCCAGATCATCGCCGTCAGGGAATCACTGAACGTCCCGGCATAGAGCAGATTGAACTGGTCCGTCGCGTGCTCGTCCCGGACCAGTTCACGCTGCTCCCGGCGGTCTCGCACCGTCTTACGGCCGTCGAACACCATTCGTCGTTCGAGCGCGTCGTCGTCCTCCAGGGCCAGAATCTCGGGAATCGTGAGGTCCGGCCATTGGTCCTTGATCAGGGGGTGCAGCGTCGCGTGTTGACGCGGGACACCCGCGAAATCGAAGGCATAGTAGTGCCTGGCCTGCTTCAGATCGCCCGTCTGCGACAGCACCCTGACCTTGAGGGGGGCGAGCCCTCCGTCTGGGCCGACCTGGGACTCGAGTATCACCGCCGTGTGGTCGCCGAAGCCGCGCTCGAACCGGGTCTGAACCTCGTTTGCCAGATCGAGCGCCGGACCACCTGGGCGGGTGTCGTGGACCACCGCCTCGGCGGGAACCCCCAGCGCATAGATGTTGACCGGACCTGATTCCGGGTAGTCGAACGTTGTGGTGAGGCGAGATCTCTCCCCGTCGTGCAACATAGCGTGTTCCATCCGCAACAACAGGTTCTGCTCGGTGTCGCGGATGAGCACCATGGATTCGCACACCGGATTGTCGGTGAAATCGATGCGCACAAATTCGGCGTGCCGTCCATACTCGGGCGCCGGGCACCGGCTCGTGGTGGCATCCTCCCGTCCTGCTGAGGCAACGCTCTCGGAGAGCCGGGCGAACGGGGTCTTCTGCCGCGGGACCATGTAGTTGTCCGTCGTGAATCCGACCGTGATTTTGTTCGAATGCGGATTGTACTCGTACACCACCTTCTCCGAGAAGTTGGCATACCGCACGAAGCCATCCGACGTCCTTCGGGCCGTGATGTGGACGCGGAAGCACTCCCAGTCCTCATAGGCCCTTACCCCCTCGGCGGAATGCACTTCCGTGACCGTGTGGACCCAGCGCTTCGCCTGTATGGCTTGCAGGGTCCGGGCCAGGCTGGGTGACGCCGGGTCGAACGGGCCGAGCAGACGACCCGCCGCCCCCAGGATCGCCAGCACGACCACGGCCGCCGCCGCATACCACAGTCGATGACCACGCGTGGACATGTGCGGCAGCGTCGAGCGCCGCGAAGACTCATGAAGGGACGCCAGGACGGCGTCCTCGACCGCCTCCACTGCCGGACGCATCGCCTCGGCGAACCCCCGCAACAGCCGGTCGTCGGCTTGGAGCGATTCATAGTACGCCCGACAATCCGAACACTCCTCCAGATGCCGTCTCACTTCGGCGTAGCCGTCCCCACCCGAGGGCTGAGAGAGCAGATCGGCCAGTCGGACGCGGCAGTCCTCACATCGAGTGCTCATCAATCCTCTCCTTCCTTCGCCAGGAGCGAGCGCAAGTGCTTGCGGGCCCGGCTCAGGCGGGCCTGGACGGCCCCCTGTGACAGCCCCAGTGTCCGGGCGATGCTGGTGGTGCTTTGGCCGTTGAAATAGAACAACAGTAGCGGGACGCGATAGTCACTGCTCAGCTTGTGCAGGGCAGCCTCCAGGTACCGGTAATCCTCGGGAGTCCCGTTCTCGTCCGGCCTGCCGTCGCGCGGCGCGGGGGCCTGTCGTTTCCGTCGGCGCAGCACATCAAGGCACAGGTTCCTGGCGATCTCAACGATCCAGGGGCCAAAAGAATCGATCTTGTTCAGGTTCCGGATCTGCATGAGACCCCGCAACAACGCCTGTTGTGCCGCATCTTCCGCGTCCTGACGATGCCCCAGCAGGCCCAGACAGACCGCGAAGACGCGCTCCGCATGCGCCTTGACCAGCCCCGCGTAGGCGGCGGCATCTCCGCCCTGGCACAGGGCAATCAGGTGTCTTTCTTCATCCACGTTCAACCGCAACTCCTGACCGCACGTCACTCATAAGGACGTATGATAGCCGAGAACCTGACAAGGTTTTGCCGCGTCCGGACGGAAATGGGCCTTTCCGCGCGGGTTTTGTTGATGTATGATCGGCTCCATGGCAAACGATCTGAACAACCTGTCGATTCGAGCGGCGCGCCGCCGGTCCTCCCAGCCGGGCGGCCCTACTGCGGACGAGACCGACCCGGTGGAACCGTATGCGAACGACGACCCCGAGGAATTCGAGGATGACATCAACGACATGAAGATCCCGGAAATCATCGGCATCCTGCCGATTCGCAATACCGTGGTCTATCCCGGCACGGTCACCCATCTGGCCGTGGGCCGCGAGCGGAGCAAGGCCCTGCTGGCCGACAGCGAGCCGAATGAATCGGTCATTGGCCTGCTCACCCAACGCAATCCGGACACGGACACTCCTCGCTTCGGCGACCTGTACTCCATCGGGACGACGGCCTCGATCCTCAAGACGATCAAGATGCCCCAGGGCTCCATCAATATCGTGGTCCACGGCCTCGCGAGGTTCCGGATCGTCGAGCGGATCGCCACCGCGCCGTACCTCAAGGCCAGAATCGAGTTGCTGCGACCTGCGATGAAGATGACCAAGCAGCTCCAGGCCATGATGGTCAGCGTCCGGCACAGCGCCAATCGCGTGATCGCCCTGAGCCCCAACGTGCCGGAGGAGGCCTCGGTCCTGCTCGAGAACATCGAGGACCCCTCGTCACTTGCCGATTTCCTCGCGGCCAATCTCACCATGGAAACATCGCAGAAGCAGGAGCTGCTCGAGGAGCTCAACCCCGGCCGCCGGCTCGAAATGATCTCCATCGCCCTGGCCCATCAGCTCGAAGTGCTCGAGCTGAGCCACAAGATCCAGGGCCGCGTGCGGGAGTCCATCGACAAGACCCAACGGGAGTACTTCCTCCAGGAGCAGCTCAAGGCGATCCAGACGGAACTGGGCCAGCAGGACGCCCGGACCGAGGAGTTGAGGGAGCTCCGCCAGAATATCGCCAAGGCGAAGATGCCCAAGGCCGTCGAGGCCGAGGCGCTCCGTGAGCTGGATCGGCTCAGCAAGATCCCGGCGGCCTCGCCCGAGTACAGCGTGATCCGCACGTATCTGGACTGGGTCTGTGAGCTGCCTTGGTCGGTCCGAACCGAAGATATGCTCGACATTCAGCGAGCCGAACGGATTCTCAACCACGACCATTACGACCTGGCCAAGATCAAGAAGAGGATTCTGGAGTTCCTGGCCGTGCGGAAGCTCAATCCCAAGGGCAAGAGCCCGATCCTGTGCTTCATCGGCCCGCCGGGCGTCGGCAAGACCTCGCTGGGCAAATCCATCGCCCGCGCGATGGGCCGCAAGTTCGTCCGGGTCTCACTGGGTGGCATCCGAGACGAGGCCGACATCCGGGGCCATCGCCGCACCTACATCGGGGCCCTGCCCGGACGAGTCCTCCAGGAGCTGCGAAAGTGCCACAGCCGCAACCCGGTCTTCATGCTCGATGAGCTGGACAAGATCGGCGCCGACTTCCGGGGCGACCCGGCCAGCGCCCTGCTCGAAGTCCTCGACCCCGAGCAGAACAACACGTTCACCGACCACTATCTCGACCAGCCGTTCGACCTGTCGAGCGTGATGTTCATCGGCACGGCGAACTACGCCGAGCCCATCCCGCCGGCGTTGCATGACCGCATGGAGATCATTGAGCTGCCCGGCTACACGGCCCGGGAGAAACTGAGCATCGCCAAGCGCTATCTGGTCCCGAGGCAGTTGAAAGAGCACGGCCTGACCAAGAGCCGGTTGACCATCACTGACGATACGCTCGGCGCGATCATCGGCAGCTACACCCGCGAGGCGGGCGTGCGGAACCTCGAACGACACATCGCCTCGATCTGCCGATCCGTGGCGACGGAGATCGCTCGCAGAGAGAAGAGAAAGCGGGCGGTCGGCAAGAAGGACCTTGCCAGGATCCTCGGTCCCATCCAGCACGAGTCCGAGCTGGCCCTGAGGACGGGAATCCCGGGCGTCGCAACCGCACTGGCTTATACCCCCGTGGGCGGCGAGTTGCTCTTCATCGAGTCGGCGGCCATGCCCGGCAAGGGCAATCTGCAACTGACCGGCCAGATCGGCGACGTGATGAAAGAGAGCGCTCAAGCGGCGTTTTCCGTCGTCAAGGCCAACGCCAAACGGCTCCAGATCGACGAGAAGCAATTCGCCAAGTCGGACTACCACATCCACGTGCCCGCCGGGGCGGTCCCGAAGGATGGGCCCAGCGCGGGAGTCGCGATGTTCACGTCGCTCGTGAGCCTGCTGCTGCAGAAACCCACGCGTCCCGAGGTGGCCATGACGGGCGAGATCACCCTTCGCGGCCTCGTGCTGCCCATCGGCGGGCTCAAGGAGAAGCTCCTGGCTGCCAAAGAGGCGGGAATCAAGACCGTGATCCTCCCCTCGCGGAACAAGAAGGACATCGCCGACATTCAGCCCGAGACGATCAAGGGCCTGGACCTGGCGTTCGTCGGGAATACCGATGAAACGATCCGAATCGCCCTGGGGGAGGTCTGAGAACGTGGATGAAAAGTAGCACGGGCATCTTGCCCGTGAGTACGACGGGCGTCTCGCCCGTTGGATAAGGCAGTCTTCGCAGGGCCATCCTGGCCCTGCGACTCATGGGCAAGATGCCCATGCTACGACGACTTGCCTCTTTATACACGTGCTGAGGCGGTTGAAGGACTTGGTGAAAAAGGCAGATCAGTTTCCAAAAGCACGAAATCCGAAACTCGAAACAAGCACAAATGACCAAAATCGGAAATCCAAAACGGAACATCCGACGGACAGGAGCGTTTCGGTCATTCGGGCTTTCTGCTTTGGATTTGTCTCGGATTGACGTTCCCGCCACTGCGGGGTCGAGCTTCGAACTCCGGATTTGCGCTGCCGCCGAGCGAGAAGCACTTGACATTGACGACGTCTCAGGACAAGCTGTTGTAGAATCGGCGTCGTAGGGTGTAGGAATCCGGCGGCGGCGTGCCATACCGGTGCTCGAAAGGACCGCGGGCGCAACAGGTCATCGTCACATGGGAGATGTCGAACAAGACAATCCGTGGTAGTCCAAGGGAGGTCAACGACCATGAAGAAACAGAGAGTACATCCTAAGCGCCAGGCGCCACTGCTGGTCCTCGTGGCTCTGATCGGAGGTATCGTCAGCGGGTGTGGCGCAAGTTGGGAGAGTGCGGACGCAAAGCTCTATGCAGAGGAGTACCGCGTGGCGGCGCGGGCGCTGGTTAAGGACAGCATGGCAGAGTCAAAACGCCCCTATACGGTGGAGGACGATTTTTTGGACATCCACAAATACGTTGTCCTGCAAGTCGTGGTGGGTACCGCGGCGACTGTGACGAGTGTGAAAGGTGGCGGTCACATAGAGAAAATCGAGGAGATTCACGAGAAGTGGACGATCTCCTTTGCCTACAGTCCGAAACTAGATGCAAAAGGTGACAAGTACAGGGGATTGCGGATCGATAACGTGACGGCTTCCGGAGGGCGCTTTG
>Ga0116141_10002656_pt1 | contig 15258 bp, 20 predicted proteins | sample AD_UKC097_MetaG_FD_89744 | JGI IMG/M metagenome (GOLD analysis project Ga0116141, IMG submission 89744) | Active sludge microbial communities of municipal wastewater-treating anaerobic digesters from USA - AD_UKC097_MetaG | ecosystem: Engineered > Bioreactor > Anaerobic > Digestate | place: USA...
CTTACGCTTGAAGCCACTTGCGCCAGGCTCACGTCCAGCTTTCTTCTCGCCTTTTTCGCGCTTTGGCAGAGCGATTTCATTTTCCTTGGCGTAGGATTTGATGGCGACCATTGCTTGACCATGGGTTGCTCCTTCAACTTCGCTGACCAATTTATCAGCCACTTCTTTCACTTCAGCGAAAGACTGTGGGTTGAATTCCATTTCTGCCAGAAGTTTGCGTGCCACTTCTTTTACATCTTTCACAGAAGTGCGCAAGCCGAGTTTTTCAACAGCGTCTTTGAACATGCGTGCAGCACGGCGGAAAGAAATTCCAGCCTGAACAATCGCAATCATGATCGTGTCATCGTCATGACCAGCAGCGAAACCTTCGCTGACAATTTGTTCAACTTTTTCAGTTTCAGTTGGGCCATTTTGTTCTGCTACATCTACCATTTTGAGTGCCTCATTAAGAGATTGTTGATATTGAGATTGCTTTTTGCCGACACACTGAAGCTTGTTTGCTTCAGCAATTTCTTTCAATTGGCCAAGCGACAAATCTTGGCGCTCATCATCGTAAATGAACTCACCAACGTTTTCATTTGCTACAACGTGTGAACCTTTACGCATGATTTTGAAATTGTTGTTGATCAGGTATTTCATGGTTGCTTTCCTTTTTACGGTCTAGGTTTTACTGCTATCAGGGTATAGGGGTATTTTAATCCCACCCCCAGGGATAGTAAAGACGGAAAATAAAACTATTGAGAATTTTTTATCAGTACCTCTTGCGCGTGCTTAATAGATTCTAAAGCGCCGTGAAAGTCTAGCGCTTTTTTGAAAAGGACAATTTTTGTCTTTCCAGCTTTGTATTCATCATGCAATGGAATTGGCAATTTAAAATTGTTAAATCCCAAACTGAAATCCACACTTCTACCAAGACCAGCATTACATGTTTTTTCTGAAATCAATTTGGCTGCAAATCCTGCTGATCTGTAATATCCAATTTGACACATCGCAGCCAGACGTTCAATATTCAAATGTTCGCTGTACTTCTTAACTACCATTGATATTGACATATCACTCACACCAGCAACTTGATTTGCAACACCGCCAACAATAACTTGAATTTGCTTTCCTGCCGCTTCTAAAACTTCTACAAATTTCAAACATGCAACAGCAGTCCAAAGCGCTTTCATTGCATCAATATTGCAGTTGCCGCCTATGTCGATGAGTATTGTTACAAGATGATGCTCTTGATCAATTTCAACTCTCTGAGTAGCAGTCCACGCTGTGTCCAATTTACCTTGGTATACTTTGTGGATATCAATTTCATTTCCAAACTCACGGTGTACTTTTTTGCGTTTAATTACCGTGGTGGAATTGATGTTATCATAAACATCAATTCTTGAATTAATTTGGGACATTCTATTTTGTATTTCTTTATACAAAATTGGATTTCCATCCACCGCTGATTTTATTGCTTCTTTCAAATTTCTTGGCCCAAGACCGAACCATTCCACCGCATATGAGCCATGATATTCTCTCCTGATTAAATCAGTGAGATACTCTCTGTTTGATTTATTCCTTACCAATGTTAAATCTTCAATGTGCTGGTAAATATCAATCGCATTTTCAAAATGCATTGATATCAAATTGTTTCTGATATATTCCATTACATTCTCCAATTATTAATTGGTTAAAGACGCAGTAATGTGGTCAATCAGACTTCTGTCATCCTTTGACCAATCTGAAATATAAGCATCGTGAATTTTTTTGATACTCCACCCAACTGATCTCATTTTTGTTGCATCAATCATAACGCGCGTTGACATTATCTTTCTCAAATTTCTTTGATTGATTACAGTGCGAAGAGAAAGACCCCATTTCAAAACTTCTGGATCAACCAATTTGGATTCAACATTATTGTCATAATCCATTGGGACAATTCCCATTCTGAAACGATCCATTGTAGCGCCATCAAGAAGGTTTCTACCACTGTACATTGCAGTAGCGCCATTTCCAAAAGTGTTGGCCGCTGCTATTGCGACAAAATCTTTATGTCGTTTTACATGCGGCTTGTGATGACGCTGAGGTAAAAAGAACTCACCATTTGCAAGCGCTTGGTTCAAGAACAACAAAGTGTTACTATCAGCAGCATCAATTTCATCAAAAAGAAACACACCGCCATTTTCGTAAATGCGCACAAATTCGCTTTGCACATATTCAAACTTTCCAGAGTCACCAATTGGCAACAACCAACCAGAAAAAGCTGATTCGCTCATTCCAGCACTGCAAGATTGAGAAGCATAATCAAGACCGATGCTTTCAGCGATCATTCTTGAAATGTGCGTTTTACCACAACCAGCTGGGCCAACAAGCAGAATATTACAACGCGCTTGTGCAAGGTCAAGAACAGTTTGGAAGCAATCTGGAATTGGCCCTTTAATTTCCTTCAATTCAGCAGGAGTCTTTACATAATACTCATGCTTAACAATCTGGATTTTCTTGGCCTCTTCTGCAACAGTCTTGTTGATATGGTCAGTCAACTCAATAAGAGTTGAAGTGATTTCTGAATTAAACTTGTTGTACTTTTCACTAACAACAACATTCAACTCAACAGATGCTTTTCGGATTATGTCTTCAACAACATCCTCTGGCATAACTTGTTGCAGGATAGTTGGTTGGTCAGAACCCATCCCTATTGGATCAATTCCACGGACAATAACATCGTAAACACGGTTGTACTTTTCAGGATCGCTAGCCTTGAGCAATTTCAACAATCGCTTTTGGTTATCAATTCCAACAGGAAATTCTTTTGCGCTGACGCCAAGTTTTTCAGCAATCAATTTTCTATGGCGAGTCACCATAAACTTTGTTCCAGTATCTTCAGGATTCAAAGATAAAGCTGGTGCGACAGAATTTGACATTCTCATTATTGGAACTCCTCATATTGTTCAAGAGAAGGGCATTCTGGATTCAGATTTTGATCATCCACCCAAAGTCCAGAGCATACATTGGCGATATATTCTGAATCACCAATGTCGTCGACAGAAGATACTTGAGCATAGTAAGTCTCATTAATTTTGTCTTGGATTTTTGCATCCACATAATCCATCTGGCCAGCGATAGAATACATTGACAAGATGACGACAAAACCTAATAGATTTTTCATTTCATTTCTCCTTGGGTTGTAATTTTACAGCAGCCTACTATATAGAATAATAGGCTGGAATAAAATCCTACTCGATGTTGATTTTTGGTCCAAAAACTAGCCACATGAATTCGTATGGAAATTTGTAATATTCAGCTACTTCAAATTCAAGATCAATACAAATTAAATCATATACCAAATTCAAATGGCCATAATCTGTTTTGTTCATATTTTCTCCTACATTTCACTCAACGTTTCGTAAATTTTCAGCGCTACTGCAACAGCCGCACCTTCACTACATGGTTGGCTTTGGAAATCTTCCAGAAGCAATTCACCACAACCTTCATTCATGATAACTTCAAAATTGTCATCTTGAATATTATTAATCATGAAAATGCAGCATTCTTCTCCACTTGCTGTCATTGAAGCCTGTTTGGTACAAGAAACCAATTTTCCACCTTCCATATCATAGAAGGTGAAAAACGCTTCTTTATTTCCATGTGTCATGGTTTTCAGTTCTGAAATTATTACTTTTATAAAATCGTTGAAGTGCATATCAAATTCCTTATCGTTGGACTCATCAGTACTGTATTAAACAGCATACGCCCATTGCTGGGCGCTGTTTTTAGAAATCGCTTTCTGGCAAAAGATCAAACTTTTTCCAAATTTCAGCGTCTTCCTCTTCGGTTATATCTCTCCAAATTACTGGATAGACATAAACATCGAAAAATTCACCTTTGGAATATCCTCTTTCAATGCAATTATTATCTTTGCAAAGTTTGTGCAACAATTTCAAACTCAATTCTGGACGCGAATCAATTTCCTCTTGCGCCCATCTTTCAAAATCTTCATCAGTAATATCGTCAATGTACATTTTGTTTCTCCTTTTTGCTCAACGCTGCCAACTATTTCTAATTGGCAGAATTCAACTTTCCACTTTTGCTTTTCTTTCTACTTTACAGCAGGTTACCAGCCGCTTGTTTCTGTGAAACGTCTTATGCGGGTTTCTGGCCTCCATCCTGCTAATCGAATTAGCACGCCGTGGATTGGCTTGGGGTGGTCTCGCGTTGCACTCCCAGTTACCCCCAGAAGGCAATTTTCGCCATGGACGCTTTTCACACTATCCACCCACTTGGCACTTTTGGTAAGGTAGGCCAAGAACCCGCAGACTTTTATAGGGAGTCTCGTCAACCCTGCCCGACTGGGCGGTGAGGTGGATCTTTGAATAGGGCGCCTCAACCCTATACAGACTAGAATACGCCATTTTTTGATGAATACTACAACTTTTTAAAGTTTTTTGACTTTTTTCAACTTATAGGCTTATAACCATCTTTCTGCTTGTTCCTTCTATATAGGAAAGAAGGTAAAGGATTGAAGAAAGGCGCCAATGGGCGTATGAGGCGCAGAATCGACGCAGGAGGGGCGCAAGTGGTGGGGGTAGGCTAGGGTATAGGGGTGGGCGTTTGCTCGATTTTAGCCCTTTTTCTTATAAACCTATAAGAATGTCACTTATAGAACTATATAGACTAGGGTTTCCCTTATTAGGCTATAAATTAGCCTATATCCTTATAAGTCAGACCTGCCACCCCTCCTATAGCCTTCTATATAGGAAGAAAGAAGGGGGATAGGAGGGAAAGGAGGGAAAGCATAAGCGTATAGACGACTAAAAAGGAATGTCATCCTCATCATCAAATGCAAATTTCGTTTTTGGTGAGTCATTTAACAATTTACTTCCAAAAGCCTTTTTAATTATTTCATTCCTTTTGTTTTTATCAATATCAACTTTGAATCCAGAATCAGTTTTTTGGATTTTAATTTTTGCTCCATCAGAATCATCAAATTTATAATTCAAAATTTCTGGAAATTTTCCACCAAGTGAAACCAAAATTTCTGATGGTCTTTTCAATAAATGATTATTTGAAAAAAGTTTATTCAAATTATCAGGACAGTGGAATTTCGCTCCAGTCCATCTTTGCTCAACCCACTTCATGGCTTTTCTCTTTAACCATTCTGCATCGTGGTCAATACAAATCCATTCTGAAAAACTATTAAACCCACAATTATAAATAACGCGCAAACTAGATGGTGATCCAACTTTTTGGTGGATTGAATAATTTATTGATTTGACTTTTATCCATTGTTCAAGTTTTGGTTCTTGTTTATCACCACGGCGCACAACATCTGAACTTGAAGCATTTGCTGACAACTTGTGATCAATTTTGAATTCTTCTTCACAAGCAATACAAAACACAGCACGAGTAGAATTTGCAGTTCCACAATTTTTGCAATATTTAACTGGCTTCTCACCTTTTGATTTTTTATTTGGACCAGGCTCATAAATTATCAAATCATTTACTGGTCCAAGACGATCTGTGTTTCCAGCAAAATCCAAAACAAGACAATGGGTCTTTCCAATCCACGGAGCAGGACGCGCGCCACGGCCATTTGCTTGAACGTGAAAAACTGGACTCTGAGTTGGACGAGCGAAAAAGATCAAATCAATTTCTGGAATATCCAAACCAGTTGTAAGCATATTGACATTTATCAAACATCTTATTTTTCCAGATTTGAAATCAGAAAGAATCTCATATTGATCCTTTTTCATTCCAGAATAAATACACTCAGCAACTATTCCATTTTGCTCAAGCTCATATTTGATAGCCAGAGCATGCAATCTATCGATGGCAAATCCGAGCCATTTCTTGTATTTCTTGCCACCATATTTGATTACGCTTTTGACAATCTGTTTTGTAATTTCTTCTCTGTTAAATTTATCAGACAAAGCATCAATTACAAAATCCCCAGCAGACACTGGGATTCCATCAATGTCCATTTTATAATCAGTTGGAGCAGGAATAAGATTTACAAGATAGCCTTCATCAATCAATTTGTTATAATTTTCATAAGATGAAAGATCATAAGACAATTTGTTGAAAAGAGGATTGTATCTTGGATATTTTTTGTAAATATATCCTTGTCCAGTTCTGTATGGTGATGCAGTCATTCCCCAAACAGGAATGTGTTTGCCTTGTTGTTTTTGAAGTGATTTAATCAAGCCCCTGTACATTCCTTCATCATTGGAATTAACAAGATGGCACTCATCAACAACAATCAAGCCAATATTATGTTTATCAAACAATTCAGGGCGACGATAAACTGACTGAATACCAGCCACAGTTATTTTGTTGAGATTACGCTGGCCCAATCCTGCACTGTAAAGACCAACAAAATCCTCATCAAAATATTCACATAATTTTGTGTAATTCTGATTAAGAATTTTGTCAACATGAGACAAACACAAAACTTTGCTACTAGGTTTTTCCGTGAGGAATTCATCAACTGTTAAACATTGCACTACTGACTTGCCACTACCAGTTGGCATTACAGTAACAGGATTGTAATTCTTTTCAGAAAGAATATCTTCAACCGCGCAATTTGCAGCTTCAGGTTGGTACCAGCGATTCTCAAATTCCATATTAACCTCAGAACGCTCTCTTATATGCGTAACACGCTTTCATTTGTTCTTCTAATGACAATTCTTTATCTTCCTTGTATGTGCAAATCCATTTTCCATCTTTTGCCAAATCAACATGTTGGCAAGATCGGCAACTTTTTTCAGGAGCATCACCATCGTGACAAACACCAAAGTGGCTGCACATTTTACAATTGTACCACGATCTTGAAAATTGCTTAGTTGGTGGGTCAATTGATAAAATGATATCCCTGGCTTTATTTTTCAAATCATCAGCAAAACTTGGATCCAATTCAACTCGCTCATATTCTCTTTGTTCATTGTTTTTATTTGTTGCAATGAACAATGTGCGAGTCAATTTCATCTTACGCATATAACGCTGAATCTGCGCAAAGTATTTTGGATCAGAAATCTTTACACCATTCTTGACAAAATTCTTCCACCTGGAATCATTCATTGTTTTCATTTCAAGAAGGTGAACTGTTTTGGGTGATTCTATTACTCCCAACACACGGCCATCAGGATGACCTTTTTCATGTCCCCAATTATCAACAAGCTCTTCTTGTTGTTCGCCAATTTCACCAGTCATTTCAACATGCGTTTCACCATCTTCATGAAGACGAAAAACTTCAATACCAACACTTTTTAGTGAAGTGATAATTCGCTTCTCTTCTATATCCCCACGCTCAAAAATACGACCAAGTTGAGGTGTAATAAATTGTGGTGATGCCCAGCGAAATCCAAAGAAAATTTTTCTCAAACATTCTTCACCAATTCCAGACATAGACAAATATGGTCTACCTGGCCATCTTTTTTGCGCTGGTGCATTTTCAATAACGCTTTTTGTTGTATTCTGCCCAAGTGGTATTTTAGCCATTTTATGCTCCAAAAATAGTTAGAAAAAGGGGCTGAATTAACAGCCCCTTTTGTTACTTCTTATTCGTCATCTTCTTCAAAAACAGCGCGACGACGAGATGTTTCAGCAGGCTTTGGAGAACTGGAGGCAGAGGGAGCAGAATCTGGAACTGCATAACCATCAGCAGGTTCCAAATCTGTGATCATATTCTGATCTGGAGCATTGTTCTTTCCTGCCTTAACAGCAAGATGAACAAAGTGAGGAATGAAATGCAACTCTTCAGAATCATCAACTGCGACTTTTCCACAAGCCTTGCAAGTTGAAGTGAATTCTTTGTTTGCCATTTCAACAGCAACTGGATTTGGATTGTCCAAATTCAAATTGCTGAAATATTTCCGGCCTTTGTATTGGCCTTCCATAACCTCACGAACCAGCTTCAGATAATGGCCAGTTTTTGCAGAATTTGGAACATAATCTGATTCAATGATTTGCATCAGATATTTACCTTTTGGCATAACACCAAAACCCATTTCTGCTTTGCCTTCAGTGCTAAAACTACCTGGAATCTTTGCCATAATATTTCACCTTATTTTCAATTCAGTTCTGTTCGTTTCAAACTTCTTCAACTTCAACTTCTTCAGTTTCAATTTCAACTGGAGTTCTTTCAGTTGCAGCTGGTACTTCAACATCCTTATCTTCAACTGAAGCTGCTTGTTCAGTAACTTCAATTTTTTCTTCCTGTTCTTCCTTGGGAATTTCTCCTTTAATCTTCCTTGCTATCTTCTTCAAATTTGGCGGTTCAAACATATCAAGCATCCCTGACCTGTCCTTCGCTTCATACGCATTATCACGCCCTGTTTGTATGACTCGATATACACTGCCGTCCTTTTCTTTTTCAACTCGCAAAGCGAAAACTTCATCAAATAAATATGGAATTTTCTGATGAAGTTTTTGCCCTGGCATAAGAGGGCCATAAAATGAAGCGCGGCCATCTTCTTGAATTCTTTGCTGCTTACAACTCATTACAATGTTGTAACCAAGGTCGCTCAAATCACGGAATTTACGCAAGCGATCTTCAATATAATCCTGCATGTTTCCATATGCTTTCCGTGGATCGGCAGCTGCTTGTTTTTCATTATACAAAACTCGCTCAGCGATTTCAGAAATTGAATCCAAAGCAACCCATGGAAATTTCTCAACGTTTTTTGGATCAAGCAAAAATGCGTAAATATCTTCCAAATCATCAATGGTTTCAATAATTGCAACCTTGATATACTTTGGCGCATTCTTTACAGAAAGCAGACCAGACTCAGCAGAGATAAGCAAAGTTGGCTCACCAGTGGTACAACACATTACTGTTTTGCCTGCGCCTGCTGGACCATGTATCAAAATCTTCAATCCTGTCTCATCAACAACTTTAGAAATTGATCGTATCTTCACTGGCATAATTTTCAACCTTATATTGAAAGTGTATTTCGTTTCTTTTAACGTTGATACATTCAGATTTCAATTCTTGAATGTATTTGCTCAACTCTTTGTTTTGTTCAACTTCAGTTGCCCAAGTATTGGTGAGAATAACAATAGTACAAACCAATACTGCGAACATTAAATTGTAAGCGATATCATAAAGACTCATCTCAAATCTCCAACATCGTTGACTTGCGCAACTCTTCAAAAAAGTCGCAATCTATTGGTTGAAAGTTCATTCTGTTTTTAACATACCCTGGAAAAATATCAGTGCGCTGTCGCAATTTGATATTTTCAGTTCTGATGAAAACCAATTCATGCTCTTTTTTCAAATCTTCAATCGCAGCAAGAAAAAGAGCGACATCAGACACAAGATAAAAAAATAACAAGACCGAAAGCAATAGTCATCACAATAATAGAAATAAGGCTATCTTGAAAAACCATATTTAAATCCTTAGAATGAAACAATAACATGCGTTGCTTGCGGTGGAACTTTCTTTGAAAGATTTATTGGATCTGCACAATATTTACTTTCAGCTGAATCAAACCAATACATTTTTCCATTGATTTGTTCATGAGTGAAAGTTCCATTTGCAAAATTCTCAAGAAACTCTTGAATTGAAATCATTATATTTATATTGGAAATATCATCAATATCAAACCAAAGACTGGCCTTTTCAACAGGAATCTTTATTGAAGTTGGTTGATCATTATACCAGAGGAAGGATGCATAAATTGCAACGTCAACAGCGCTTCCTTCTGCCATGTGCTGGAGCATTCTCTCACGGCAGAAATTATGATCAATCACAGCAGGATCAAACAAATTCTTATTGCTGTGTTTTTGGCCAGCTTCAAAAAGTCTATTGGCAATCGCGTTTGCGAAAAGAATAACCAGATTTTGTCGTTCGATATCAAGATCAACGTCAACCAAAATATAAACTGGCACTTTTCCAGTCGCCTTGTAAATCGCGTCTTCTATGCTTTCTGGATTTATGACTGTTGTTGATACGCAGCTTTTGCAGTAAATATGAGTTGAATGAAAACGCAATTCACAACCGCAGATTTTGCATGGATACATAACTTTATTTTTCATTTCACATGTCCTCAAGGATATCAAAGTATTTGATGATTTCTGCTTGTTCTTTTTTGGAGAGATTATTGAAAACTGCCATGGCGATGCGATCATTCTTGTTTCGCATTTCGGTGAAGTCGCCGTGGGCGTCTGCATAAATCATCAGAGATACTTTGCTGACTGGAGCAGTGTCATGATGATTGATCTGGAATTCTTTCGCTGCGTGGAATAGGTCTTTAATAGTAATTCCACTTTCTGCCAGTGACGCCATTTGCTGGCTATTAAAGCCATAATGTTCTTGCATATTTGTTGCCTTTAAACGTTAATGCCAATTGGCCTCAGGGAATTAATGAGAAAGAGGCGACTACCTTTAAGCAACCAACAACCCACCACCCTGAATAGAAGGAGGTAGTCGCCTCTTATTTCTATATACTAGCCTAGTCCTACCTGAATTAAAAGTAGGCGCTATAACGCGCGTTTTACTGTCAATCCAGGAGTAGCGGGAGATTCAACCACCATATCCATCAGGTCATAATGTTTCTCGCTTTCCTTGGCAGATTTCTTGAGCTTTTTGAACTTGGAATCATTCAACGCCAATTTCCACTCAAAACAAGCACGCTCTTCTTCAGTAAGATCATGAATCTGTTCATTCAACAAATCATAATCTTTCTTGTATTGGTCTTCAAGATTGATATTGGTTTTGAGCTCAACCAAAACCTCAAAGCCTTGCTCGCGCACTTTCAGCTTACCATTTTCAATCTTTTCAACATACTTCTTGGAATATTCTTCAACCAACTCTTTTCTGAGTTGAAGTTCAGCCGCTTTGAAAAACTTCAGCATGAACTCCATAACAATGTAACGCTCGCGCTTGTCTTTTATTGCAGACAAATAATTGACAAAGCTGTCAACGTGAAACTCATGTTCTGTATTAATCATGATTGCTTTCACCTCAGTGGATTGTTTCTGAATGAGCAAAATTAGAATTCGTATCAGGAATGAAACCTTTTCTGATATGTCTTTCTGAATCAATGAACATGGTCTTGATTGGAACCAACTTGATCAATTCTTCATCATCACCACCATATGGGTTATATGGGCGCATTATAACCAACTTCTCTTCTTTATCAACAAGCTCACCAACCTTAATTGTGAACTCGTCATCTGATACTTTTTCAAGCCGCAATTCAAACAGCTTACTTGGGTCAAGAGTTTTGGCCGCGACAGAAAGTGAAAGCATGGCATTTTTATAACTCATGAAAGAAGCGTTTTTCAGGTTGATAAAATACAGCAGAGTTTCTTTCAGATTCAAACCATGCACAGCGCATATTTTAACAGCCATTGTAATTGCTGTATCAACTGATTTTTTAACATCTTCAATTTCTTCACAGTCTTCAACTTTGCCAATATAGAAGTTGATGATAACAACTGCGTGGAATGTAATCTCAGCAGCATCAGCAAGAACACGACGATAAAAATCCAAACGCGCAGCTTTCAATTCATCAGTAGGATCGCCAATGAGCTTGAAAGAACGCATGATGTTATTTCTCAATGAGATTTGCAAATCTGCAATGCTATTCATCAGAATTGCAATAACATCCCAATCTTGGCCTTCCAACTTCATTTTTTTGACGTATGAGCAAATTGCTTCAACTGCGCTTTCAAAATTGTTGGTTATAATTGAAATATTATTTTCAATTTCACATCTATCTTCTTGTGAGAGCAAATCTTGTATCATCGTTTCACGGTCAAACATTTTACCACCTCAAAATTTTTGTTTAATCAGTCTTGCTCTGAAGCCCAAAAGCTCATCGCTTGACATCATAGTTTGTTTCTTATAAATTTTTGATTCGAGAATGACTCTATCAATTGCCATGTCTTCACACATATCATCATCAAGACACTCAACATCAATTATCAATCTGAATCTTCTTCTTGGCCTTGCTCTTATTTTCCTTTCTTCCTCTTATTTCTGTTTGTTTTTCTTTTCAAACTCCTCCAACATTTCTGAACATATATGTCCAGGTGGGCCAACTTCTGGGTAATAATACTCACCACAATATTTACAATAACATTTACTGTCATCGTCATAATCGGTGAACATTATTTATCAATCTCTTTGATACCTGTAGAACCAAATCCACCTTGTCCACGATCAGTTTCATCAAGAATTGGAACTTCAATAAACAACGTATCAACGTTCTTTTCAATCATGATTTGAGCAACGCGCTCACCTGGATCAATTGCGAAGTAATCCTTATGTTTGTTGTTGCGCAGTAGAATCTTCAACTCACCACGGTAATCAGAATCAATAATTCCAACGCAGTTCATCAAATTGATTTCTTTCGTACCATGACCAGAACGGCTGAAGACTTTTGCGTGATATCCTTCTGGAATAGCCATTGCAATACCAGTGCTGATAAAAGTCCAAGTCTGTGGAGCGATGAAATAAGTTCCACCATGAGTTTCACTAACACCAGCATAAATATCAAAACACGCGGCTGACTTTGATGCTTTGACTGGCATCTTTGCTTCTGAATTAAGTTTCTTGAATTTAACAATTACTTGATTATTCACAGTGCAATACCCATTTCAATTATTTTGGAAATTTCAGTTCAAGCTGGAAGTTTTCCTGGCATGATTTGATATTGCATCATATCAGGATTAATTCCTTCAAACTTATCAGCATCATTATTCCACTCGAACATATATTCATGAATATCATCATAAGCAGAATTGATATCAAGAACTTGTTCAACTGTTAATCCATCAGCGTCGTGGATATTCAAGTTCGCATAATATGTATTCACTTTTTCAAAAAGAGGAACCATATTGTGATCATCAGGAATCAGAAAAAATCTTACGCTTTCTGGAATCTCATTATAAATGACAAGAGTCTTTGACATTTTGTTACCTTATCAAAAAGCAGAATCAGTTTTTACAACGTTGCCTTTTTCATCAAACTGGCATGAGCTGTTTGCAATTCTTCCAACGCAATCACGAAGATAAATCCCATTAACAATCGTTTGATTGAAAGCATTCTCAATTGGACATTCGCTGGTATCTTTTACAAGAGACTCAAGCAATTTTGTTTTCATGAATTTGTTTCCAGCGTCAAACAAATCTTTATTCTGATCAGTTTTTACAGCGGCGCCAATTTTGATCAAAAATTCAATTTGGGTATCAACAAAGTCAGAAACTCTGGCTTGTAGTTCATTCTCGCACTTCAAGCCTTTGTCATCGTAAAATTCATAACTTTTATGTTCAATCTTTTTCATTTCAGTTCTCCTTCAGTTCAGAGCGTCTAATATATAAGATAAAAAACTGAATTAAAATACCCTACGATTTACCACGTCTATTAATGACCAACCTTCAACTTCTCCAGTGATAATATCACCATCTTTGGTCATGTATTTAATTCGCAGCATAACAACATCAAGATTGTGGCGCTGGATAAAACTGAGAGCAGACATGATTGGCAGTTCCAATGTTGACTTCTTGCTCTTCATGTGCGGGAACAACATCACGGCTTCCATCTTCAAAACGTGAACGCGGCCGTGGGAGAGTTTGATTGCATCATCTTCATAGAACCCAATTTTGGAATATCGGCATGAAGAGTTCATACAGAAATACTTTTTTGTTATTAAGTTGTTATTTTTGTACTGTTCCATGTCACTCAAGCACGCGCAACGTATATCTGTCATTATTTTATCCTTTTATGCGCCTATTAGAAGATAGTAGGGGAGTAAAGCGCCTTACTCCCTTCTTTACCCCGTCTATTTTATCGAATATCCTTATATAATCTAGTCATTCGCAGGTATCGCCTTTTAAAACAAGTAAGAAGCGGCCTATACTAGATAGCTCGGCCTTTATATAAAGAAATAGGACAGGTATGGATCAAGCTCAACAATATTTGAAACTTCTGGATCCAGAAGCAGAAAAGTTTTTGTTTGCTTGCTACGATTATCGCAAGATAATGAAAGCAAGACAGATATATGGCACTTATGAAGGAGCACGACCAAAATTAGAAGCAAACAACAAAGATGTATTTTGCGTTTATGTAACAGTAAACGAAACTGAAGGCGCAGAGCGCAAGAAAGACAAAATCAAACGCGCCAGAGCAATTTGGGTAGAAGATGATTCTGTTGTAGAAAAACCAAGAGAAGATTGGCCACTTGAACCTTCAATGGTTATCCAATCATCGCCTGGAAAGTATCATTATTATTGGCTTACTTCTACCACCAAATTGGATGAGTGGGATGAAGTAATGGCAACCATGGTACAAGATTATGGTTGTGACAATAAAGCAAAAGATTTGGCGAGAGTCTTGCGCCTACCTGGATACAATCACAGAAAAGATTTAAACAAACCTTTTTTGTGCGAGATTATCAAAGCAAGCGAAAAGCGCTACAAGTGGTTTGAAATCAAATCTGTATTCAAGCCAAAGACAAAACAACAGAAGAATGAAGAACGCGCCAAAGAGAATGCAAAGCATGATCCAAAAGCGGCGACAGAATATTCTGAATCAGCTTCAATTCGCGCACTTCTTAATTCTGAGAATTACCACGGCAGTTTAACAAGTATTGCAATGTCGCTCACCAACAAAGGTGTAAGCAGAGATTTGCAATATATGACGCTGTTTGGTTTGATGCACAAAATCCCTGTTGATAAACGCAGACCAGAATGGGAAGCGCGTGTATCAGAACAACACTTGTATGAGTGTATTGATTCTGCAATAACCAAGAAAGAAAAAGAAGATGAAGATTTCAAAATTGACGACCTCAAACAAAAAGATTTGGCCAAAGCTGGAATGGCAATGGCGGCTTCTCCTGTTGAGTTTCCTCCTGGTGTTATGGGTGACTTGTGCCAAGAAATTTTGGAAATGGCTCCTTATGAAAATAGAGAAATCGCCTTGGCTGGAGCAATGTCCTTGGTGGCAGGCATCGTTGGTCGTACTTACAATGTTATTGGTATGGGTCTCAATATATATATTGCTATTTTGGCTGATTCAGGAATTGGCAAGGCAAACCTAAAAGACTCAATCAATTTGGCTCTGCGCAATGGTGGTGGTAAATTCAATCTTGGACATTCCTTCGTTGGCCGATCAAGATTCACTGGTCCAAAAGCCATTTTTGATATGCTTAATTCAGGATTATCCAGAGTCTGTGTAATAGAAGAATCTGGTCTATTATCAGAATCAAAAGCAGGCGATGGAGCAGGATTAACCAGAGCCATTCTCGATTTGTATACTTCTTGTGGTTATGGAA
>Ga0116141_10002659_pt1 | contig 15251 bp, 19 predicted proteins | sample AD_UKC097_MetaG_FD_89744 | JGI IMG/M metagenome (GOLD analysis project Ga0116141, IMG submission 89744) | Active sludge microbial communities of municipal wastewater-treating anaerobic digesters from USA - AD_UKC097_MetaG | ecosystem: Engineered > Bioreactor > Anaerobic > Digestate | place: USA...
CCCCCAACGGTTGCGCCAAACGGGAATGCAGACCAATTTATCGAATTCGCCGTGGCGACCTCTGCCACATCCACCAGCAATCCGCCGTCGCCATCCACGCGCACCTTGCACCCGACGCCCTTCGCGTTGCGCACAAAGCGGTAGATGCTTTCCAGCTCGCCGGCGCGAAGATTCTGGCCGGCAACGATCCGGGAGGGCACCTTGCCGGGCGTGTAGCTCATCAAGCCCACAGTTACGCCTCCGGTGCGGGGTTGATCACATACATGAACTCTTCATCGCCCTGATAGCGCCATGTTTCGGTTTCGGTGATGAAGTGATCCGCCTGCTGGGGATCGTCGCGGCGGTGGTCAATGCAGTAGAAGTATTTTCCGGAGCCAAGCGAGCGGGTTTTCACGCTGCCCCCGACTGTGAAAGTCAGGATTCCGGATTTCTCCATCACGTTCGATTTTGTGAAGTTTATCCCGCTTGGCTGCACCTGCCGCTGGATGGTGATGTCTACAATCGGGGTCATATAGGCGGCCTCGATGGTTTCGTAAAGCTCCGTCACGGTGATGTTGCCGTCCGCATCCTTTTCGGTGCGCGTGACCGGATTGCCCTCCTTATCCAGTTGGGGCTTCGATCCATAGGGCTTGTTGTGCAGATAGGAGGAATCCTGCATACTCACAAAGAAAAAATCTGATCCGCCCGCCATAGCTTTACTCCGTTATTCCGATCACCTTGCCGTGAATCCGTTTGAGGTTCTCGTTCGAAAGAATCATCTGCTTGAGAAGCTCGCGGCCCTCTCCGAAAGAGGCCGTTTTATCCGCAAACGCTTCGCCCATTGAGCGGGTCGTGGAGCCGGTGAGCTTTTGGCGGAAACGCTTCGCCCCCGCACTCATCGCCAGGCCCCCCGCTGCGCGATCCTGCTCCGCCATCCCGCGAATGAACTCATCCTTGCCCATCGGCTTCGTGTTGTCGGCGATCCGCGCGAGCAGCTCGGTCTGCTTTTTGGTTTCGGGGTCTGGCCCCTTTTCAAAGGCTTCCTCGTAGCCCTTCAACTTGGGTGCGGGATTAGCGGCAGATTGCATTGCTGCGGCCCGTGACGCCGGGGTGCTGCGTTCCTCTTTCGGCGGGGTCTTTGAAGACCATGTAATGCCCTCAAAAGATTTTTTTAACGCTTCTGATTCCGCTAGGGCTTGCTGGTTTTCTTCATCTTCTCTTCGCTTGCGAATGTCGTCCGCCGATACTCCGCGCCGCGTCTTAATCTCTTCAATAACACGACCGGTTGCATTTTCACCGCCCCATGCGTTTACGAGATCAATGCCTTCCTGCTTTGCCATATCTGCGCGGATTTGGTCGTAAAATTGTTTTTCAAGTTTTTTTCGCCTTGCTTTCCCGGCAGAAGTTTTGCCGTTATAGATTAGTCCGTTTTCATCATACGGATGCGAATTTAGATATTCGTCAGCTTCAAGTTTCGCCTGATCGCGATATACTGAGTTCTCACCTTTCTTCCTTGCCCAATTCGCAATAGTCATTCCGGCGACATCCCCGATAACACTTCCGATAAACGGAGCGGCCTTTAATAGCGCTGAAACAAGGTCTGACCCGATTGCGGTAAAAACAGCGCCGATGTCGTGCAGCGCCTGCGATCTTTTTTGATCATCAAACAAATCGGCAAAAAGACTTTTTAACACAGACAAAGCGGACGCTGTGCGGTTGGCCCATTCTGTGATTGATCCGTTACTTCTCAATTTTTCCAGAAGATCAATCAGCTCACTTAGGCTGTCTTTTGCAACAGATTTTAGACTCTCCCCAAAGGTCGCCAGCGCCAGCGTCCAGTTGTCTTTCAGCGTTGAAAAAAGACCGTTTCCGGTTTTAGCAAGTTCCTCCATCCCGCCGGAGAACTTTCCAAGTTCGACCTCAAACCGCGCCATGATCGCATCTGCTGATGCGCCCGCCTGTGCAAGGGAATCAATTTCCTTTTTTGCCTGCCCGGTAATGACAGCCATCTGCAAAAGCTCGTTGGTGGCTTCTCCGGTTTGCCCGGATTCCGCCCCGATCCGTAACCGGCCTGCCCAGAAAGCCATCTGTTTGAGTTTTTCGGGCGACAGAGATGCAGCAGCATCCCCGATCTTGGTCAAGATTTCGATGTTCTGCTTACCTTTGAACCCGAAGGCTTCAAGAAGTTTAGACCCCTCAATCAGCTCTTCCATCTCGAAGGGCGTTTTCGCGGCAAGTGTCTTCAATTCTGCAAAGCGTTCTTTTGCCGCACCCATTGACCCAAGCAGTGTTTTGAACTGCTGCTGATAGGTCTCGAAATCAAAAGCCTTCTTGATCGCGCCGCCAAGCGCAGCCACAGCCCCGGACGTGGCTATGATGGAGGGCAGGCTGAATGCGGCCCGAAATATGTTTTTTATGCCGCCAAGTATCCCCTTCACTCCGGCTGAAATCCCCTTGAACGCCGTCACAATGACTGACTTTGATTTTTTAGCCTTATCGGAAAGCCGCTCCATCTCATGCTCAAGGCGGTTCATTTCCTTGATGGCGGAATCTATGTCCCCCTTCATCAGATTCTCCGCAACGATCTTGAACCCTAAGAACTTGCCAGCCATCAGACCGCCTCCATCAGTTTTTTGCGGAAGGTTTCCTCAAAGGTGCGGAACCGGTAGAGTCTCGCGGCATATTCGGAGTCCGGATTGGTTTTGCCCCCTGCGGCCCTGGCCTCGCGCTCTTTCCGCGCCACATACGCGGTCGCCATCATCTGCACCATCTCCATGGGCGCTTTCCAAATCCAATACTCCGGCCCCATGCCGTGCTCTGCGCACAACCCCTCCACGAGCCACCCGTAATTGCCGGATTTATCCACGCGCTTTTGTTCGTTCTCGATGCTTTTTTCGGCCTGCTGCATCGAAAGCATGGCCTCGTTCATTTCGCGCCTCGTGAAGTTTGCCTTCGCCTTCCAGATAAGCAGCGCCCGAAGGAAAGCGGCCTTGCTGTTGATCCGCCAGAGCTTCTCGGGAGAGTTCGAGAGCGACATCACAAACGCCACCGAGACATCATCGCGATACCATTCAATTGCCCACTGCACGAAATCCTCTGCACCGAGCGTGAGCCGGTAAAGGCAGACATTCCCAAGCGGAACAGCGGGGGTCATTTTGCGCACCCATTCGCGGGCCGGTTCGCTGTCGGTTACACCGGACGCCAGATCATTCAGTTTGCAGAGATCGTCAAAGTCCCTCAGAAGCTCCAACCGGAGCCCCTGAGATTTTAATTGTTGGACGGATGATTCTGCAAGGGGGTGCATCAGGCATCGTTCATGTGTGTTTCGAGCCAGCCCTGATATGAGTAGATTTTCCATCCTTCGCGGCTGGATTTCGGCTCCGAATTAACGGCCCCGTACCAGGTGCCCGGCATCGTAAGCTGCGACAGCGCCTCAAAGGTGTACTGCTTGCGGATGTAGGTGATCAGGTAGCCGTCCGTCTTGTAGTCTGCGCTTTCAAACGCCTCGGCTACGTTCGTGGATACACTCAGAGATCCGGAAATAAAGCCCTTCGCCGCCACTGTAATCCCGGAACCAAGCGCGTTCGGAACCCCAAAGCCGCCCACCACGTCAATAGATTCGGTTGCGCCGTTCACAAGATCAACTTTCGCAATCGCTGAAAGTTTGATCGCGGTCACAGATGCGGTGATGTAGTTGTCAGACGGGGCGCTGATGTTGGCAGATGTCAGTACGTATCCGGTTGCGCCGATCTGCACGCCAAACGCAAGCGTGAGCGTGGAATCGGCATGGACCTCATAGTTCACCGTGACCTGATCGGCCGGATTGACTTCCAGCACCTCAAGAATCTTGTTGTCAGCGCGGCGGCTTTCAACGTACTGGCTAGCGCCGTTCTCCTGTGGATCCAAATCAACCAGGATGATTCCGGACTCGGTCGCAAGACCCAGCGGATCGTCCGTGTGTGCGTGTGCGTAATTCCATGCCATGACTTTTTCTCCTATTCTACTGGTACGCCGCCCAGATCAACTGGGGCGTTCCTGTTACAGCTTTCGCAATCGGTATTTTTGTTGACGGTATAAACGCCGGAACCCCCGGCGGCAAAACGTGCTGATCCGTTCCAAACGACAGCGTGATTGAATGGGTGCTGTCGTTGTTCTGGAAGTACCACAGCACCGGCACGATTTCGCCCGGATTGATCGTTTTCCAGTCCGTGGTGTTCAGGGTGTAGTGCCCCCGCTGGAAATCGCCAGTCAGCTCCGTAAGCTGGATATTGGACGGGTTGAAGTTTTCGGCGTCGTTTACCGTTCCGTCAACCGCCAGATTCAAGTTTATGGTTAATGTCGCCATTTTTTAATCTCACAGAAGGCCAGAAAATCAACCGCTACGGGCTCACATAGTCCGTGGTGAACACGATTTCGCATTCAAACGAGCAGATCCACAGCATCAGCTTGTCCTTTCGGTTGGGCATGTCCACCAGGTCCATTGTCACGTCCGGGAGCCGCTTGGGGCGGAAAAGCTTCATGTTTGGGGTCTTGTTCACCATCGGCAGCACCTTCAGAACGGCCATGCCGAACGCGCGCGCTTTGGCCTGGGTGGTGAACTGGCCATGAATCACCGCATCCATGTGCAGATCCACCGGCACCGTGTCAGCCATCAGCGACCGCACATCATCGCCGCCCCCGACAGCGAAGAAAAACGCATCCGCGACACCCGGATTGATGTCCATGAACGCATTCTTGCCGTCTGTGTGGCTCGTGGCGGTCAAAAGTGCGGTATAGACGGCCCATGCCGCGTCTGTCCAAGCTGCTGTGTTGTAGGCCATATCTCAGTCCTTTTTGAGCCGTTCCAGCTCGTCGTTTATGATCTCGATGAATCTGGGGGCCTCATCCTCGCCGGCGCGCGTGATGTATTTCGCATCCGCCTTTGCGCCCTTGGCAATGGTGCCGGCCCCTCGTTTGAACCAGGTTTGCCCTTTTTCCTCGTGCATTTTGAAGGCATAGCCCCCGGCCTCGCTGTTGACGGGGACGAAAACCTCCGCGAATTTCTCGTTGCTTCGCGCCGTGATCGAATGCATCAACCCGCCAGGCTTCCGCCGGCTGGTGGAGGTCTTGCTTCGGCGCTTCCGGGCCGCCTTCCATTGTGCGGCCGTGGCACGGGATTGCTTCTTGCGCTCCTTGTCGGTTGGGGATTTGGGGGCATAGCGCACCGCGAAGTCGCGCCAGCGCGTGGAAATGCGGTAATGGATTCGCTCAAGGCTCTTGGGGGCCTCATTCTTTACCCGCGCGAGGTCTTTCAAAACCCTGTCAAAACCGATCAATTTAACGTCCACTGCCATATAGCAATGGCCGAAAAATCAACATCTATTCGGCGATTTGGAATGAAACCTTGCAGGCGTCCGCTTCGTTTCGGCGCAGGGTTTCTATGGCTGCGGCGGCTCTTACAGCGTCGTTTGTAACCAGCAGGGCCTTGCAGCATGGGCACTCAATGGCTTGCTGGTTGAAGCTCATTGGAAGCGAGGATCGCGCGCCGCACTTCCTGCAGGTCACGATCAGGGCGACGATTTCGGAGGGCGTTACGGTGTGGACGGTTTCGGTCATTTCTTTTCTCCTTTTGCGCTTGAATTCTTCCGGTTGATATGTAGGTTATAGGTAGAGAGGCCCATCGCACGGAGTGGCAGTGCAACGCTGAAAGGCGACACCCACGTTAGTCCCGGTGGGCCTCAATATTTTCGACCTTGTGGTTATAGTACCTTGCCCCCATATTGGTGTCGCGTATTGTGATGAAGACGTTCTTTTCAACTCCATTCATTGTTACAGGAATGATTTTTTTATAAACAGCCTTTATTTCTTTTCTCGCCTTCCTGTCTTTCTCTTTTGACCATATTTTACTTAATCGAATCAGTTCGGGCAGGTGTGCAATAACGGCAACATCCTCTGGCGACGGATTCCCGCTCAATGCGTGCTTGATTCCCGTCATCGGGATTTCAACATCTTTTTTTATTTCTGGGTCTTTAACTTTGACGCCATAAAATCTAACTTTTGAGGCCGCAAGAACCTTTTTTGTTTCTGCGCGTTTGCTTTTAGGGACAACGAAATTGATCTTAAGCGGCTTCTCCTGTCGCACACCCAGCCCACGCTTCACCTGCAACGAATAGAACGCCTTCTTGAACGCTTCCGGATCGCCGCCGGGATCGCCGGCATCGCGCCCAAGATAGATGATGCCGCCCCTCGATGAATCGCGATTCCAGCCATGCTCCGCATTCGCGGGGGCAACCTGAAACTGCGGCACCTTCTTTCGGTCCATCTGGCGCAGCCATTCTTTGTCCAAGCGGTCAACCTCGCCGTGAAAGCGATCCATCCCCGCAACCTGAAGATTCCATTTGAGCTTGTCCTTGATCAGGTCAATCTCGGCATCCTCCTCGCTCATGCCGCCGGCAATCTTTGCATCCATCGCCAGACGGTCGCTGTAATCCTGCATGGCTTCGGTGATCTTCGCGCGATCCGCCGCCGATACGGGGCCATCCGCCACGGCCCTCAACTCATCTGGGTTCGAACGGCCGGCCTGCCGCTTGGCTTCGTCCTTGTCGAGCTTTTCGTCCACGCGCTCAAGGCTGCAGTCGCAGTTGCTGGACAAGAATCCATTTGCGAGGTACATTGTTGAAAATGTGTGGAGGTCGTAAACATGTCCATCATACGAAGTGATATTAACATCAACGACGCGATCAGCCGTTACGAATCCGGAGAATCCCTCTATCACCTTTCCAATGCGCTCGGCTGCAGCCGCTCGTGCCTTTTGAACAAGTTCGCGCTTCGCGGGGTTCCAATTAGAAGCCATTCTGAAGCCGGCAAGGTTCGGGCTGCTCAAATGAGCCCCACCGCTCGCAAGCGTCAAGCGGAGGCTGCCCATGCGGCCGTCAGAGGCGTCAGCAGAGGCCGCCAAGAGTTGGTGAAGCGTGCTATTACAAGAGAAGTCGTAGGCGGTTTCGGTTCCGCAACTGAAGCCAAACTCGCGGAGCTTATTGAGAGTCTCGGAGTCAGTGTCACCCCGCAAAAGGCTGTCGAAAAATACAATGTTGATATTGCCCTTAACGGATACCCCGTCGCCGTGGAGGTTTTCGGGGGCGGCTGGCACGGAAGTGGTCGCCATGTCGCAAGAGAGCCCAACAGAACCGGAACTATTATGCGAAACGGGCTCACCCAAATCATTGTTTGGTGTGATAAACGGCATCCCGTCGGAATCGGCGCAGCGGAATATATAGTCTCCACTGCGAAGCATCTTTGCTGTGACGAATCCATCCTGCCCGAGAAGCATGTGATTTACGGTGACGGAAAGCCTGCGCCCGCTTGCAAATGTTATTGAGACAACCGGCCCTGAATAATACGCCCTCATCGCCGCCTTTAGACCAGGGGCAACAAGTTGCGTCCCCGGGAGCACGCAGTTCGGATGAAACATCCCCGCATCCATCGCCTGCTGATAGGTTGGATACTTGTCCGCATTCGCCCCCGAAGAAGAAAGAATGAGGCCGTTCCACGCGGTGCAGATCGGGCAGGTCTCGCCCACGTTCACAACCCTAACCAGATCGTCCCCATGCTTCGCTAGGGTGTCAATGTAGCTGTCGCGCGATACCCGCTGCATGGTGGTTCGTGTCAGCATCCGCAGATAATCGGCATTGTTCCACGTGCGCCCGGATCGGTCCACAAAACGATCATGCCTCACCGATCGCGCCAGTTTATTCCAGCGCTCCTGAATGCGCTTCTGAATCTCGTTCGCGCTCAATCCCTCAATGCTGGCCTCGCGAATCACGCTGATGGTGGCGTTGCGCAGATGCTTGATTTCCTGCTCTGCCATGCTTTTTGTGAACACGGCCGCGATATGCTTCTCGTTCTCCGGGCTGATCATTTCCGAATAGGTCTTGACCCGCTCGCGGTCGAATTTCAGCAGCGTAGAGCCAAGCTGCTCGTTCCCGATCGCCCGTTTGATGTCGGTCACGGCCTCCTTGTGCCAATCCTGAGACACCACCGCGACGGAATCATGGATCCATGCGTCTATTTCGCGCGCCAGCACATCATAGACCGAAAGCATGTCTGCATAAACGCCATCGCGATTCCGTGCGATCAGCAGCTTGCGGGGGGCCTCAGTCGCTTTTTCGATTTTGTCGGCAATGCGCTGCTGAGCCCGGAGCAGCTTGGACTGCAGCTCTCTTGAGCCCATCGCCTCCTTGGCTCTGAGCTTCCTGATCCGGCCTACCTTCTCGGCATTGTTCATTCAAGGGCCTCGAACCGGCCCAGCCGCACGTAGCCCGTCCGAACCAGCCAGCGCATCGCGCACGCCGGGATCGTATCCATCGAAAGCTGTTCCTTCTTGCTGCCGTCTTCCTTGGTGCTGAGAATGTGCGGGGCCGAAACATCTCCATCGCCCAGGGCCGGGCCGTTCAGCAGCAGGTGCAGTGCCAGCTCGTAGCAGGCCACGTCGTGCCTGGGGAAATCGCCCTCTGTGGTCGCGTCCGTGTCGAGTTCGTCCACCACGTCCGCAATCATCCTGCGAGCCTGCGCGACAGCAGCCGTTCTTAGGTTTGTGCTTGTGAATTGCGCCCATTCTGCGGCCAGCACATGATTGGTGGCCCCGAAATAAGCGTCTGCACCAGTAATATCTATCGCCATGATCGTTCTCCAAAAAAATAACCCCGCCGCGCGTTGTGCGAAACGGGGTTATGGGCCTCCGGTTGCGTTATGCTTCCAGCACGACCCGGCTATTTCTTTTCCTTCGTCTCCACAACCTTGAACCCGCGCCCCTCCCAGAGCTTCTGCTTCTCCGGCGGCACGGAAATCATGCAGGTGTTTTTAAGCATTTTTACGAGTTCTTTTTCCTTTGCCGCCATGTTTCCTCTCTTCGCCATCGCTGGCCTCTTTCGGTTCGATTGGGGTTTCAATATACCTGGTTTTGGCTTCGCACTCCCACCCGTTCTTCATCCATGCATCCAGATCGGACACGTTGATGATGCAATATTTATCATCTTTCCAGATTTTGCAGGTTTCAATTTTCATGATCGTTTTTTGCTGCCGGGCGAGGGGCCAAGGAGGTGACGTGGGCAAACCCCCCGCCCGGAGCAGCAATATCATTCGTCGTTCGCCGGGAACAGGTTCAGGTAGTAGTTCGTTTCGTTCACGGTCACGAGGAATCCGTATACTGCATCATTGGTTAATGCGGCTACGGGAACATCTTCGAAAATGATCTTGTCGCATATGATGTCGTCCGAGAACGTAGCCACACAGGTCACGCCCAGAGTCCCGCCCACAGTGGCGTTGGTCTGGATCGTGGCCGCGCCGATCGTAGCCTCAGCGCAGTTGTAGTTGGTGTGCGTGCCGGTCAGGCCGCCGTTTGCCGTAACCATACCAGCGGCCGTGATGCTGCCATTAACGGTCAGATTGCTGAAAACGCGCGTGGCAATGTTGCCCTCGTAAAACGACCCGTCAGACGGGAGCGTGATGTCATCGAGCGCAAAAACCACGACAGAAATCAGTGCCGCGAAAACAAACAAACAAAACTTCTGCATCTCTTTTTCTCCTCAAATGAGTCCCTGGGCGGCGGTTCAGGCACACCCAGGGACGGTTTTAACTCAATCAGCCAGCCACCAGGCAGCCGCCGTTCGGCTGGATGACGCGCAGGCCCACGAACACATCGTACACGATGCTGTCAGCCAGCGTAACGAGGCTGGAGTCCATCGAGACGCGCACGCCGATGCCGTTGATCGAGGCACGGGCGCTGTTGGCGTTCAGCGGAGCGGGCGCAACGATCGCGCCAGTAACCGCGTTCGGGTGGAAGGCCACGTTCATGTAGCCAGCGTCTTCGAACGTTACAACGGCCTCGGCGGTCGCCTGAGCGGCAAGCGCGGGGTAGATGTCAACGGTCGTGTAAGCATTAGCCACCGCGGTCACGTCCTTGCGAACGACGTAGCGCGTGGTGTCGCCGGCGATGGTGAACACGGTTCCGGCATAGATCGTACCGGTCGCGTTGGTCACGCCGTCAATGCCGATCTGCGTTCCACCAGCAGCGACCGTCGAAATGATGACCGGAGAACCGGCAATGTCATTCGCGGCGGCCGAACGCGAGAACGCGCCCAGCAGCGGATCGGTGATGAACGTGAAGCCGTAACGGCTGCCCAGCGTCGCATTCTTCAGGCCGATCGGGGCATCCGCGCCGTAATCCTGCGAGGTGAACTGCGAGAGCTGAATCAGGCTCGACTCAACCGTTGTGTCAACCAGCATGACGCGGCCGGTCTTCGAAATCAGCGCGTCGTTGAGGGTCTTGTTCGCAGCGGCGAGGTGCGCCATCGTGCTCGGGCGGTTTCCGACCGTCCCGGACAGGTTCGCGCGGAAAACCTGCAGGTTGCGAATGAAATACTTGTCAATGGACTGGCTGATGGAGCGCATCGCCGGCACGGTGACAAGGCGGGTGAACTCATCCAGCTCCAGGGACTTCTGCTTGGAGGTCAGATCAATGCGCTTGTACAGGTGTTTCTCAAGCGTCAAATCAATCTGGCTCTCGGTCACCTCGGTCGCGCTGGTGGAACCGCTGAATTCATCGGCATCGCCGAAAACGGGCGGAACAGTCACTTTCATGCTGTCGCCAATCTTCGAGCCGGTGAACTCCGCTTCTTTGTCGCGGTTAATGACGTTTCCAACCGTGATCAGGTTGTTTGCCACAATGGACGCATCGCGCGCAACCATTGTCGGGGTAATCAGTGAATTCGACATATTTTCAAACCTTTCTTTTTGTTAAATTAAACCTTTACTCACCAGGTCTTTTGACCGTTCGGCCTCGCTCATTTCGGCGATCGGCTTCCCGCTCCGTCCGACCTGCACGGCACTGACATGCGGCTTGGCTCCGGTTCCGCTTCCCGATGTGTCAACCAGCGCGGCGCTGTTGATGCGCTTGAAGGTTTCGATCTTCGTGCTGACTGCCGCCTCATCAGACAGATCATCAACACCGTCGAACACCCCATCAAACGCCTTTTCCAGCATCTTGTGATCAAGCCCGTCCTGGAACTTGATCTTGTGGCGCGCCCTCAAATCAGCCAGGGCATGAGCGCGGGCCAGCGCGTTCTTTTCCTTCTCCGCACCGTCTGCGCGTTCCTGCAGCCGTTTGAGGTTTTCGGACATCTCGCGAATCTGGTCCTGGTACTTTTCAGCGTCGGATTTCCCGGCGTTTTCCTTTTCCTTCGCCTTCTTCGTGAGTTCCTCAACCTGCTTCGTCAAATCGGCCACCTGCTTTTGGGCTTTCTCAAGCTCCGCTTCGGCCTTTTTGCGAGCACCGGCCGCCTTGTCATCCGCCATCCTGTCGGGGTCGAATTTCTGCAAGAAATCCTTTTCCTCTGCGGATAACTCCTCGCCCTTGCTCAGTTTTGCCAACACATCTTTCAGGTTCATCGTTTGCCTTTCGCTTCAGTTTTATGGGTGCCGTAACCCTTCGCGCACGTTGCGCGTTACATCATTGGCCCGAAAATCAACCTGCTGGGATCAACTCCGGGACGATCTCGGTCATGTTTTGAATCTCCTCGATGATCTGCTGCTTGCGCTCTTCGGGGATTCCGAACTTGTCATCCAGCAGCTCTACGGCCTGCAAAAGCAGCTCGTTTTTGAAGCTCTGGGGGCCGCCCAGCAGTTGCATCTCGGTTATGGTCTTGATCGTTGTCTCAAACTCAGAAATATCGAAATCGCGCGGATATTGCGGCTCGTACTCTTGGAACGTGGCATCCAGGCGCTGGGCGGTGTCCACAACCCACGTTTCGGCCTCCTCAAGGCGCTGTGCGCGCTGGGAAAGCATCACCGAGATGTCCAGGTGGTCCCACGCTTTGGCCTCCGCACTGGCGACCTGCCGCGTTTCCTGCTGCATCCCGAGCCCAACGGCGTTGTACATTTCCGCCCCGAGCCTCTTCAGGTTCTCGGGCAGGGTCTGCATGGATCCGGCATCCGGCATGATATAGCGAGTGATCCCGTTGTCTTCAGTGCCCTCTACCACGGCGAAATTCAGGCCGCGCACCAGGTCCATCGCCCCGGCTGCTGAAATCTTCATCTTGGACGCGATCTCTTCCACTACGCCGGCGGGGAGTACCAGTTGTGGGTATCCGGCGTTGATATTGTTCTCGTGATTGGCGCTTTCGAGGTTCAGGCAGGCGGCCTGTATCTGCTCGATGTTGTCAAACCACCACGCGCCATCCGAAATCTCGCCCAGCAGGAAGAAGGGGACGCGGCCGGCGCTATGAGGCAGAACCTGCCGGGATTCCTCCTTGCCGTCCTTGATCGTGATTGCGATTGCTTCGGTTGGTGTCCAAACCGTGCGGATGGTTGATTCTATTGGCTCCGATTCCCAGCTTGTCGAGTTTTCAGACACAACCTCGGTCATCAGCCAAAGCAGCGCACCCGTTTCGAGATCGAACGCCCAATCAACCACATCGCGCGGGTTCCATATCGTGATGTAGGGCCTATCGTTTCGCGCGGCCTTTTCTGCTGCAGTTTGTGCGCGGGGGGTTCCGGTTTCGTCCTTTGGAGGGGCGGCGCGATCCACCCCGATCCAGCACCAACGTCCGGCAGTGAGAAACAGCGAAGCGCGTTCCATCGCCTGGTTGATGCTCAATCCCGTTTTGGTCGCATTCTTCTCGAAATCCTCAGAAATTCCTGCGCGTGCGATCTCTTGCCCAAAGACGTACTGATTCAGGGTATTTGCGATCCTGGCCGCGCGGTTGATCATGAAAGCGCGATCTTTGCGCGGATAAATCCCCAGGGCCGCGTCTCCGCTCCAGCTGATCGAATCCTCGTGAGGGGCCCTGCACAGCCGCGCCTCGATATACGGCCTGCCTCCATCCAGCACCAGCAGGTTGCGCTCCATGTCGGTGTCGCGCGCAGTCAGAATCTTGTTTCGCCGCGTTAAATAGTAACTTTCAGTTGCCATATCAAGAATGGCCAGAAAATCAACCACGCGCGGGAAGAATGGCCCCGGACCGGTTTCCGCCGGACAGCTCCGTCAGGGCCCAAACGAGCGCATCCATTCGGTTGGGGCTGGCCTCGTTTGGCTGCCCCGTGTACGAAACCATCTCATCCTCAAGGTCTGCAAACGTGCCCACATGGTGCACCAAGCCCTGCTCGTACAGCGATGAAATCGGCTCCGCGCGGACGAGCTTTCCCCTGGACGCATGGACGCCGCGATAGCTGATGTGCGGATCAACGCTGCGGATGTTGCTTTCGACAAGATCGCCCCCGTTGTTGGTTTCGCCAATAACGCGATCAGCCCCGTGCTTGTGGTAGAGCGAGCATGTTTTGGCCGCCCAGGTAAGCGGGGAGGCCCGCAGGCTTGCGTCTGTAAGCACGTAATAGTGCCCGTTTGCGCCCTTGCCTGCCGCCACAATGCCGGTTTCGTCGCTGTCTGAGGTGCTGGTGACGGCTGGATCAACCGCGATCACCACGCGCGCTAATTGGGGCAGCAGATCCCGCGTTACGCGGCCATCGTTGATCAGCTTCCACTGGAACAGTGCCCCGGACACCTCGTCCATCCAGTCCCCGATCCAGACTTGCCGGTAGCGGCGCAGATTCTGGGTTTTGCACTCTTCTGCCAGGCGCAGCACATCCGGGGGGAGGTTTTCGAGGTTGTTTCGGTAGTCGGTGTGGATGTACACGGTATCATCGCGGGGGCCGTTCTTGAACCAGCGCTGATAAATCCAATGCTGCTTGTAGGCCGGATTGAGGCACAGGAAAACATGGTTGCGCTTCCGCGTGTCACGCACGGACAGGTCAATCTTTTCGAACGTGTCGTAATCTGGCAGCTCTTCCGCTTCATCCAGCACCCAACTATTGATGCCCTGGAGCGATTTCAATTTAGCGGTCTGGTTCCCGCTGGCCGTGCGTATGCCGCGAAACAGGATTTCTGAACCGGACATGCGGTTGCGGATGTTGGACGCGGTTGGAACGAACTCGCCCGCAAGCCCCAATCGTTCGACCTTCTCCTGGAATTCCGGAATAATCGAATCTTTGGCGCTTGTGAGGGTGTAGCGCGTGAAAAGAATTCGGTAGCCAGGTTCCCGCATCATCAGGGCCAAACAGGTCGAAAGCGCGAAGCTTTTCCCGGATCCGCGCCCGCCAGTCAGCACCACATAGCGACGGTCAGGAAGGCCAAAGAGCGGCTCGTAGGCCGCGTTAATCTTCAGCCGGTTCATTCGCTGGGGTCTTGATGAACTCGATTACGGTTCGGACGGGATCTCCGCCAGGGCCGCTTTGTTCGAGGCGGTCAATGAAATCGCCCTCGCTTTTGCCAAGCAGCTCTGAGGCGCGCAGTCGGTCGCGATCTTCGGCATTTGGATTCAGGGCCATCTCAGACCAAAAGCGCTGGCGTTCTTCGCGGTTCATGATCGTTTGGAATGATCGTTTTTGCTCTCGTTTCTGGATAGCCTCAGCGATTTCAGCCTTTTTCAACAGCCTATGCCCCTGTGCGTAAGCGGTTTTTTTTGAATACCCAGCAGCAAGCGCGGCTTCCGTTGCGTTCCCATCATAGGCCGCCACGAATCGCTTTTGCTTTGCTGTCAATTTCTGCGCACTCATCACAAAAGGCCGCTAAATCAACCCCTTGCGGCAACGATGTAGCGCTGGCGTCCGATGCGCTTGCGGGGAAAGAGGGTCCAAATGGCTGGCAATTTCTTCACGATGTCGGCGTGGCGCGTCTCAACATTCTGCACCGAACAGCGCAGTTTTTTTGCGATCTCTGGATATGATGCGCCCTGAAAACGTGCAGCGATGATATAGAGCTCGTTGAATTCTAGCGAAAGCCATTGGCGCAGAAATTCGCCAAAAACGCCGAAATCGCTCGTTTCCTGCTTTTGGTTTGCAGATGCGGCGAGCTTGTCTGGGAGCGTTTCCGAACAACCATCAAGCGAAACATGCGAAACCCCGCGTCCGCTTGGTCGCTCGTTTCCGGTCCATCGCTGCTGATTTTTTTTAAGATTTTTTCCCTCCACGCAGTTGCGACAGGCTGAATTTTCCCACCGCGTTACCGGTTTCGGGCGATCAGGGCATTTGTGACATTCCATCTCGTTGCCTCGCAAAAAATGCATACAGAATGCATACAGGGGTTGAAAAACAGGGTTTCGGACACGCATAAAATGCAATGATTGCAAGGGTTAAAAGAAAAATGGTGGCGAGAGGCGGAATCGAACCGTCGACACAAGGATTTTCAGTCCTCTGCTCTACCAGCTGAGCTATCTCGCCACCAGATTCTTGGTTTCCAGCAG
>Ga0116141_10002661_pt1 | contig 15243 bp, 8 predicted proteins | sample AD_UKC097_MetaG_FD_89744 | JGI IMG/M metagenome (GOLD analysis project Ga0116141, IMG submission 89744) | Active sludge microbial communities of municipal wastewater-treating anaerobic digesters from USA - AD_UKC097_MetaG | ecosystem: Engineered > Bioreactor > Anaerobic > Digestate | place: USA...
ACGCCGGCTCAAAACGCCCCTACTGCCACCGGGCTTGCTGCTGGAACATATACCGTTACCGTATCCGATGCAAACACTTGTTCGGCTACGGCCAGCGTTACCATCACACAACCCGCCCAGGCACTCGCTGCATCGGCCACCACGACCAATAGCACCTGCGGCAACGCCAACGGAGCCGTGAACCTTACCGTAACCGGGGGTACACCGGGATATACCTTTGCATGGTCTTTCGGCGCCCATACCGAAGACCTTGCCAACGTCGCCGCCGGAACTTATTCCGTGACCATCACCGATAATAATTCCTGTTCAGCAACAGCTTCTGCTACCGTTAACAATTTAGCAGGGCCAACAGCTGCCATCACTACACATACCAACGTACTCTGTTACGGAAACAACACGGGAAGTGCAACGGTTACCGTTTCGGGGGGAACGCCTAATTTCAGCTACCTATGGAACACTATGCCGGCTCAAAACACCCCCACTGCCACCGGGCTTGCTGCTGGAACATATACCGTTACCGTATCCGATGCCAACACTTGTTCGGCCACCGCTCAGGTGACCATCACCCAACCCGCTCAGGCACTCACGGCATCGGCCACCACGACAAACAGTACCTGCGGCAACGCCAACGGAGCCGTGAACCTCACCGTAAGCGGAGGCACACCGGGATATACCTTTGCATGGTCTAACAGCGCTGATACCGAAGACCTTGCCAACGTCGCTACCGGAACTTATTCCGTGACCATCACCGACGATAACTCCTGCTCCACAAGTTATTCATTCAATATTTATATGGATACAGCTCAAATCGCTGATGCTGGACCAGATCAAGATTGGTGCAATGTTCATAATACATTCCTGACAGGCAATGAACCTGCCGGCACTACCAGCAACTGGCTACAAATTTCCGGGCCGAATAGTGTTGTAATATCACCAGTAAATTCAGAGGTAGCGAGCGTTTCCGGTATGATTCCTGGCACATACCAGTTTGTATATACCCTGACCTCGGTATATCCTGCAGGGAACTGTGTAACTACAGACACGATGACTGTTGTCAACTATGCGTTGCCGTCCACCTCTTATGCGGGGCCGGACCAGGTGCTTTGCCTTGATTCAGGCAGCACAACTGCTACGATAGTAAGTGGTAACATCCCTACATCCGGCTACGGTGTCTGGGAACAGGTACTTGGCCCTACTACAGCTATCATTGGAGATTCTCTCAGCGCGACTACCATGCTTTCCAACCTGGCAGCCGGCGAATATGGCTTTAACTGGGTTATCTACAGCGGGCCTTGTGAGCCGCACTACGATTATATTCATATAACAGTCCATGCGGGCCCCACTGCGGATGCCGGCCCCGACGGGCAGACATGCCAGGGTGTGGCTTATGCGCTCAGCGGTGCCACAGCAAGCAACTATCAAAGTGTGTCGTGGACTAGCTCGGGCACGGGGGTGTTCAGCAACCCCATTAGCCAAAGCCCGACCTATACACCCAGCCCGGCTGATGTATCTACCGGTTATGTCGTCCTTACGTTGACGGCCAGCGGGACAGCTCCTTGTCCTGCACGGTCCGACAGTATGGTGCTGACGATAAATGCCAACCCCGTGCTTATCTGTCCGCCGGATATTGCTGTGGCTGCCGACCTGTCAAGCTGTACAGCCCTGGTTGTGGACACGCTGACGGGCATCGCTGTCAATACCACCTGTGTAGCCTCCATAACAAATTCCTTCAATGCTACGGATGATGCCAGCGGCACTTACCCGGCAGGAACCACCATTGTTACCTGGACCATCACCTATGCCGACGGCACAGTGGACACCTGCAACCAGACCATAACGGTATATTCTCCGGTAGTCGCCAACCTCGATATTTCTGCTACCCAGGAAGACACCCCTGTCGTGGTTGATGTCCTGAGTAACGATACAGACTGCGACAGCAATATCAACCCAGGCACGGTAAATACCGGCTGTCCGGCCTGCACCCTGCCTGCCAACGGGACAATCACTATTGACCCGCTTACGGGAGCTGTCACGTATACTCCCGATGCAAACTTCTATGGCACCGACACGTTGATTTACGAGGTATGCGATAGCGGCCTCCCGGTCAGTTGTGACACCGCCCTGGTGATCATCACGGTAACACCTGTCAACGACCCGCCAGTGGTAGAAGACAGCACGGTGACCATCCCACCGGACAGCACCATCGTTATTTGTCTTCCCATCACCGATGTTGACGGTCCTATGCCATTCAGCCTATCTGCCACAGGCTGTGTGCAGAACGGTACTGCTACGGCAGTGGTCAACGGCAACCTGGTGTGCATCACCTATACTCCCGACAGCGCGTGGACCGGTATAGACACTGTATGTGTCACCATCTGTGATGGACTGGGATCCTGCGATACCGGATACCTGATCATTAATGTAATACCCGACACTTCACAATCAGTGGTGATAGGCGTTGCTAAAACGATAACGGAGGTTATTGTAAATACGGATCACAGCTATGAAGTCCACTATTCCGTTATTGCCGAGAACCTGGGCAATACGATGTTAACGGATGTAGCACTATTCGAGAATCTGTCGAACACTTTCCCGTTGCCGACTACCTTCAGCATCAGTGTGCCACCGGTGGCCACCGGGACGTTAATTGCAAACACGGCATTTGACGGGGTATCGGATACCAACCTGTTATTGCCGTCAAGCACTCTTGCAACAGGGGCAGCCGATACGGTGACATTCGCTGTGAAAATTGTAGTAGATGGTTATTTCGGGCCTTTTGACAATGTGGTTACAGGTATAGGAGAAAATAATGGTATATTTACCACAGACACCTCGGACAACGGAGTGATTACCGATGCCAACGGGAACAACAACCCTAACGAACCCGGAGAGAACGATCCGACGATATTAGTATTGTCACCTGATCCTGAGATTGGATTAGCCAAAGAATTGGTAAACGTCACAGAGCAATACGATGGCAGCTATATCGTAGTCTTTAATCTTACGGTAGAAAATCTTGGCAATGACACACTTTATAATGTGCAGGTTACTGATGACCTGTCGCAGGCCTTTCCGTCCCCGGCCACCTTCCAGGTTGTTTCCGCTCCGGTGGCCACAGGCACCCTCACAGCCAATGATTCATACAACGGTGTCACAGACATTAACCTGCTTGACAATACGGCCAGTATGCTTGACCCGGGTCAAACAGAACACATACAGTTTAAAGTACGTGTATTCACTCACAGTGTCCGTACGCGTACCTTCTACAACATAGCTGTTACGGAAGCACTAGGGACTATGGGTATTGCGGTAAACGACACCTCTACGGAAGGCACCATCACGGATATCAATGGTAATGGAATCGCTAATGAGGAACTGGAAAACAATCCCACCCCGATTGAACTTAAGCCGTTCCCGATAAGGATTCCGGACGGCTTCTCGCCCAACGGCGATGACATCAATGATTTCTTTGTCATACCCAACATTGAAAATTACCCGGATTGCGAACTTTCCATATACAACCGCTGGGGTAACCTCATCTACCGCAAGAGCTCCTATGATAATAGCTGGGATGGGACACCCAATGTGGGTATATTACTCACAGGCAAACAAAAAGTTCAGCCGGGCACCTACTATTATATTCTGGACTTTAACTATGAAGATATGGAACCCGCGAAGGGATATGTAGTTGTTCAATATTAATCAATGAAAAAACTCAAGATCATGAAATACAAAACATCATTCAGGGTAATTATCATCAGTGTAGTGATGGCGTTGTGCTTATTTTCCACCACGGAAGAAGTGAACGCACAATTTGATCCGATGTTCACTCAATATATGAACAACGAGATGTTCATCAATCCGGCCTACGCCGGCGCCAAAGAAGCGCTTGCCTTCACTCTGCTGCACCGGCAGCAGTGGGTTGGCTTCCCGGGAAGACCTATCACGACCACCTTCTCTATCAATGCGCCGTTGTACCAGAACAAAATGGGGCTGGGTCTGGCGTTTCTTAACGAAAAGATCGGCGTACTGAACCGCAACCTTATCTACCTGAGCTATGCCTACCGCTTGAGGACCGGCGCCCGCAGTTTTCTGAGCTTTGGGCTGATGGGAGGGGTTCACCTGCAGGTCAACAGGCTCGGCGATGTTACCACAACACAGCCGGGAGACCCGAGCTTTATTGCCAACACCCCGCTGATAGGCACACCGAACTTCGGCTTTGGGATGTATTTCAATACCGATAAGTTCTATGCCAGCTTTTCGATACCCAGGATGCTCGACGACAATATTACATACAACAGTGCCGGAAAGATCATCAAAGGCGTTTCGTTCAAACTAAGGTCCTGGCATTATTATTTAGCCGCCGGGAGGGTATTTACCATCAGCGACAATTTCAAGCTCAAGCCACACGCCATGATGAAGCTGGCTGTCAACGCACCCGTGGAATTTGATATCAACCTCAACGCCCTGATCATCGAAAAGTTATGGCTCGGCGTGGGTTACCGCAGCAAGGCCGATATCAGCTTCATGGCGGGCATACAGATACTTCCCGCCCTGCTGTTGTCGTATTCTTACGATTACCAGCTCACCCCGATAAAGAAATTTTCCGGCGGATCCCACGAAATAGTACTCTCGTATGTATTTGCCTACAAAGGAAAGAAGATACTTTCGCCGCGTTACTTCTAAATAAATATTAATCTTTAAGCCATGAAAAATATTTTAAAATCTGTAGTTGCTTTTTGTATACTTGCCGGCGTCTGGACAAGCCTCCCGGCTCAGAATAGCGCCCTGCAGAAAGCAAATAAGCTATATAATCTCAAAGCTTATGCCCAGGCCATACCGAGGTATTTGCGGGTAATCAGGAAAGACAGCAGCATTGCAGAGGCTATATTCAATATCGCGGATTGTTACCGTCTGGTAAATGATGCCCGTAATTCCGAGTCCTTTTATAAACGCTGCCTGAAACAACCCGGAGCCAAGCCGATACACAAGTTTTATTATGCCCAGGCACTCATGGAAAATGGCAAACCGGAACTGGCAAAAAAATATATGAAGGAATTCCAGGAGGACGAACGGGGAAAAACTTTTTACCAGGCACTGGTCAACAGGGAAAAGTTCTACAAAAACACCAACGATTATAAAATAAAAAAAGCCCCTTTCAACTCTGTGCAAAATGATTTTTCCCCGGTGATCTATAAAGACAAGATTGTGTTTGTTTCCGCGCGGACACGGGCCATGCTGCTAAACTACAAACATTCATGGACCGAACTGAATTATTATTCGTTATATGCAACACAGAAAAGCGGGGAAGAAAGCTACAGCAAATCAAAAGTCTTTGCCAAAAACATCAGGACACGTTACAACAACGGGCCGGTATGTTTTGATCCCGACAACAAAAACATCTATTTTACCCGCAACAATGTCCAGAAGAAAAAAGTAGTCAGGGCCACCAACGGCGAGCTCAAAGTCAGCCTGTTCTCCGCACAGGTCAACGAAGCGAAAAAACAATTTGACAACATCGGGAGCCTGCCTTTTACCAGCAAAGAATATAATACCGCCCATCCGTCAGTTTCAGCCGACGGCAAACGCCTGTATTTTTCTTCCGACATGCCCGGCGGACAAGGCGGCATGGACCTGTGGTTCTGCGAAAAGACAGAAGAAGGCTGGGGACAACCCAAAAACCTCGGAAAAAAAATTAACACCCCCGGCAACGACGTATTCCCCTGTGTCACGGAAAGCAACACGCTGTACTTCTCTTCCAACGGGCGGGAAGGCATTGGCGGGCTGGACATCTTTAGTGTGGCCCTGGATGCCACCGGGATGCCAAAAGATTCTGCGAAAAACATGGGAGCCCACCTCAACAGCACCGCCGACGACTTCGGCATCACGTTTTATCCCGGCGAAAAAGCAGGCTTCTTCAGCTCTAACAGGGACAGCTACGATCTCAACGACGATATCTTTGAGTTCACCATCGTAAAACCCGAAAAAAAGCCCTACACCATCCTGGTCATGGACACCCTTACCCGTAAGCTCCTCGAATCAGGCATTGAGGTTACCGACAACGAAACCGGTGAAAAAACATCGCTCACCGAGAAAGAAGGCACCTTTACCGTGAACCTCTTTCCCGGGCGTACCCACAGCATCAACGCTAAAAGCGAAGGCTATGTCCCCAAGAACAATATCGAATACGTGACCCCGGCAGATAACTCCGAACCTTTTGAGATTCTTCTCAAACAGCTGCCCCCGAAACCAAAATATTTTATTGCCGGCACGGTGTACGAAGTCCTGGGAGACAAGAGCAAGATCAAGGTGGACAGTACCCTGATACAAATTACCGACCCTGGGAACAACGTGGTGTATTCGCATATCACCGACACCTCGGGCACCTACTATGCACCGGATCTGAAACCAAGAACCACTTATGTGGTTACAGCTTCGCCTCCGGGATTTTTCAATAAATCAGAAATAGTGGACTCTATTCCCAAGGGAGGCGCCATCCGTGATTTTTATGTCTCCAGAATCGTTGTGGGCAAGGCCATAAAGATAGAAAACATCTATTTCGACTACGACAAGTCCAATATCAGGCCCGACGCTGCCATAGAGCTTAACAAAATCGTAAAGCTGCTCAACGAAAATCCTGCTATTATCATCGAACTCGGTTCACATACGGACTGCCGCGGGAAGAAATCATATAACGAAGGCCTCTCGGACCGCCGTGCCAAATCAAGCGCTGCCTATATCATCAGCCAGGGCATTGATGCCAGCCGTATCAGCGGAAAAGGGTATGGCGAAAATGTGATGATCGTCAACTGTCCCTGCGAAGGCGCTCAAAAGTCAAACTGTTCCGAAGAAGAGCACCAGCTGAACAGACGTACCGAATTTAAGGTTACCGGATTTGTAAAAGGGGTGGGCAACGTGAACATGAAAAGCGATAAGCCAACCAATGTGATCACCGACCCAAAACCGGCAGGAAAATAGTCAAAACCAAAATTATCAATAGCCCCTTCCACTTCGGAGGGGGTTGTTGTTTTTAATGCAATAGGACAGATTTGTCAATGTAAAAAACTGAAATGCACCAATCTTAACTTTATGAAAAAAATTTTACTATCTTTAATTTTACTGATTTCACAAGTAATAGTTTTTGCTCAGACATGGCCCACAAGTCTGGCTGGGCGCTGGACTTTTGACAATGCATCCGATTTATTACATGCCACCATTGGCAATGACCTCACCCTAACCGGCACCCATGTCTCAGTTCCCGGGCCTGTAGCCGGCGACGGCGCGGTGGCTGTGGATGTCGGAAGTTATTATACCTGTACACACGGTATCCCTCCAAATGGCAGCGGTTCATATGTAAATGAGTATTCCATCATGTTCGACATAATGATTGATAATCCCAAGGAGTACCATTGTCTTTTGCAAACAAACCAAAGTAATAGCAACGACGGGGATGTTTTTTTCAATCCCAACAGCCAGTTGGGAATTTCCGCCACCGGTTACACAGGATTTTCAATAAAGGCAAATGATTGGTACAGGGTTGTCGTAACTGTTGATCTTGGAAGCAGTTTGCGATTTTATATTGACGGCAAGCTTGTTCTTAACGGCGTCAGCCAGGCTGTTGACGGCACTTACTCACTGGATCCCACGGTACTGTTCTTTGCCGATGAAAACGGTGAGGATAATATGATCTATGTGGCACAGGTGGCGCTATTTAATACGACCCTTACTGCAGCAGAAGTCCGCGGGTTGGGCGGTTTCCATACTTCCAACATCACACCTTACCTGCAATCACCGTCGGTCAGTTCCAATTATATCAGCTGGAATTCATATTATTCAGAATCGACCATGGTGCAGTACGGAACTACCCCGGCGCTTGGAACCTCTGCTACGGGATCTTATGAAGACATTGGCGTCACGCCAACAATCAACCGGTGGCATACCGTTAAACTCACAGGATTATCAGCCGATACACGGTATTACTATCGCTGTATCAGCGGTGAAGACACGTCGGCCATATTTCATTTCCGCACCCCGCCTGCTTCAGGCACTCCCGGCAAACATATCCGTTTTGCAAAAATCGGCGATTCACAGACCAACACCCTCACCAGCACCGCCATTTTGGATACCATCGTATATGTATATAAACAGCTTTACGGACCGGAGTGGGCTGATTCAGTGAATTTCATCATGCATTCCGGGGATATCTGCGAAAGCGGTTCTGATCTGGGTAGGTATATGAATGAGTATTTCAATCCTTTTTCATGTTTATCACCTTACATTTCTTCCATGGTCTCCATCGGGAATCATGAAGGGGAAAGCAATTATTTTTATCAATTCATGAAATACGAAGATCTGGGAGGATTTTCAGAACGGTATTACAGCTTCAATCTTGGAAATTGTAAATTCATAGCTTTGAATACCACCGGAACCTATAACTTTTTCACACAGACCAATTTTCTTCAGGATCGCCTGGATGAGGCAAATGCCGATGCCTCTACTGATTTTGTTTTTGTATACAACCACCAGCCCGGACACACCGAATTATGGCCCGATGGCAATATGGCCTATGTGGAAGACAACCTGTATCCCCTGGAAGCTGCCTGCCCCAAAATGGTTTTGACCACGCACGGGCATTCGCACAATTATGAACGCGGCGCCATACGGGGCACACACAGCGGAAACTGGGATTACTGGGAAGTGCTGTCCGGTGGAGCCGGCGGTTCTCTGGATCGTTGGGGAATGTATGGCAACCAGACCAACTATCCCGAAATTCAAAAGTCCCTCGATCATTATAATTTTATGCTGGTGGACGTGGATATGAGCGCCAAGACCGTGTTTGCCAAAACATACAGCCTCGGAAACACCGACAAACCGCGAAACCTGGAAGTACTGGATAAATGGCACAGGATCCTGAACCAACCTGCGCCGGATAAACCGGATGCTATTTCTCCTGAATCTTATGCTTCAGCACAACCTACGCTAACAGCATCTGCGTTTTCAGGACTAGATACCCTGATGACCTCAGAGTTTCAACTTGTATTATCTTCAGGAAGTTTCAGCAGCCCGTTAATAGATGTGGTTGCCGATATTGATAACTTTTACGGGGATTCCGGCTCACCCTTTTATAATCCGGTCAACCTCAATGCCGGTTTAGACCTTGGAACTTATACGCTTCAACCGGGCGTTCTTGCTGTTGGCCAGTCGTACATGTGGCGCATGCGCTACCGCGATAAAAATTTACGCTGGAGCGAATGGTCTGATACGCTTCAGTTTGCTGTAACACCTGTCGGGCTTGCGGAAAATGAAATGACTAATTCTTTGGAAGTTTATCCGAATCCCAATACCGGAGATTTCACCATATCACTGCCGCAAAACACTACGTGCATTGCCATTTATAATGCTACAGGGCAACTCATAGAAAAATCTGAAGGCAATATTCAATCGCTTATGAATGTTACCTTGCATGAAATTGGAGTTTATTTTGTCATAGTGAATTCGGACAACACTACATACAAAAAGAAAGTTGTTGTCTGTATGTAAAAAGGCATTCACAATGTAACCGGTCAAAACTAATAATAATGTAACACCTATGAGGCAGAAAAAAACTAGAAGTGACTTAAAAAAGCTTATAGTAACGCATGGTAAATCGACCTATATTTTGTGTTTGTTATTTGTATTAATATTTTTGTATTCATGTAACTCTAAAATTCCTGATAAAGAAAAGATCTTTGTTGTTTCATTATTATCAAAGACAGACCCGACACATTTTGTACTAAATCCCGACAAGCATTATTGGCGCTTCAATTTTATTATTGACTCCATAGGCGATATCTATTATTTTGGGCTTGAAGGTGGAGAATGGGGCGTTCAAACATATAATCATGTACCAGGTTTTGTAAATCTCAGGCCATATAAACTTGTTCAAATACCATCAAATAGTATTATTGCCTTTTTAAAATGCAACGTTCTTCATGACCAAAGAAACGAAGCTAACATATCTATTGCTTCACAAAGAGATACCATTAATTCAAAAGGATTTTCTGAATTATATGAGTTCCTTAAAGACAGCACAGGAAATAGACGTTTTACTGTACGCATGACAACCTACGAAGAAGATATGGCAGTGTACCTTAAAAAAGGACTTTACACAAAGCATCCTGAATGCATCAAATGGGATACAACACGAATTCATTATCCACAATGGCTTTTTGATGAAGATGAGACACCACATGAAAAATATTTATTAGAAAAAATTTAAGTTACCTTTAACTTTTTTCTCCAGCCGGCATGTGTGGCTTCGAAGTTATGTTTTTCTAAGTGAATAGTTTTATATATGCTGCAGGTTAAGCCGAGGTTTTTTTACAGCCGGTCAAAATATAAAAGCAAACTAAAGATCAAGGGTGCAATAAATTTGTTATGCACAAGTTTTTTTCGTCATAAAAATGACAACTAATGGTATTACAAATGAATTCAAAAGACAAAAGCAGAGAAGAATATATTGCAAGAATAAATAGAGTAACGGACTATATCGAGAAACATTTGAACGAAGAGATTTCCCTTGATATAATTGCGCAGGTTGCCTGTTTTTCACCCTTTCATTTTCACCGTATTTTCACAACGTTAACAAACGAAACTATAAATACTTTTATTCAACGAAAACGTATTGAAAAAGCGGTCCAAAAACTTAGAAATGAGAAACACGTTTCAATTAGCGAAATTGCTTTCAATTGCGGGTTTGGCAGTGTTGCTCATTTTAGCCGGACATTTCGCAAATATTGGGGCATGACAGCCAAAGAATTCAGGGAAACTGATAAGGCTGTTTTTGCTCAAGACGGTTTGTATTTTAGCAAGAATGGTCAAATGGTACGCAAGATAAATCAATTGAGTTCAGATTTTAAAGGACAACTTTGCAGTGATACTTTTAATCAATTTAATCACTCAAATTTTATAATCATGGACACAAAAATCGAAATTAAGGAAATGCCCGAATTCAATGTTGTGTATTGCAGACACACAGGGCAGTTCAATCAAATTGGCAAAGCTTATGAAAAGCTCATGAAATGGGCAGGCCCACGCGGTCTTCTAAATTTTCCCGCGACCAAAACCATTACAGTTTATCACGACGACCCTGCTATTACTGCCATTGAACAAGTTCGTCAAAGTGCATGTATCACCTTAGATAACGATGTGAAAGTGGACGGCGAGTTTTGCAAAATGAGATTAGAAAGCGGCAAATATGCCGTAGGTCATTTTAAAATAGATGAGCAGGGATTTGAAAAAGCCTGGAATACCATGTGCTTGTGGTTTACCGAAAGCGGATATCAACCCGGGGATGGTTACCCATATGAGTTATATTACAATTCGCCTGAAGAAGACAAAAAAAGAATGTTTGTTTTGGATATTGGCATTCCGGTGAAAACATTGTAGCTTTTCGCAACAAAACATGACAAAATAAAAATAGAGCGATTGAATGAATTTCAATCGCTCTATTAGAAACTGTTTTGAATTTATTTAGTGTTTGCAAGAAAACGCCAGTTTGTTAGTTACCTGGCACCAAGCGTTATTTTTTCTTGGCTTTACCGGCTGTTTTCTTTTCGAACAGCTTTGTCCATTCATATTTTTTACGTTTGCTCCAGTCGCCTTTGTGATAGAGGTAGCTGGCGATCAGCGGAACCACCGTGGTAGCTTCGGCATAAACCATTTGTTCGTAAACCGTATCAACCTTGCCCCAGGAAGAGGCTTCTTTCAGTGTTGAACTGGAGCAGGCGCCGTCGCGAACGTCGGCAACCGTGATCTGTATGGCATATTTATGCATAGGGACATCAAAACCAAGAACTTCAGCACAAACCACGGTATCCTGCGTAAAATTCTTAGGCACACCGCCACCGACCATGAACAAACCACTGGTCTTGGCTGCCATTTTAATTTTCGTAAGTTCAATAAAATCTTTCACGGAGTCAATACTCACATGGCTTTCAGGATTTTCCCACTGATGTTTACCAAGTCCAAAGCCTGCGCTACTATCGCTGAATGCGGGGCAGAAAATAGGGACATTGTTTTCATAGCAGGCCTGAACCAGCGAATCTTTTTTCTTCGAGTGTTTTGTAAGGTATTTTCCCATTTCCCAAATAAATTCTCTTGATGAATACGGGCGGTGTTCCAGGGTATTGGCTATTTCATAAACCGCATTATCACATGCCTGTAATTGTTCTTCATCAATAAAAGTATCATAGATACGGTCGATGTAGAGGCCGCGCAACATGCTGTCATCTATCCACGGAGTACCTCTGTAATGTTTGTATCCCAGTGCTTCAAAAAAGTCCATATCCACGATAGAAGCGCCTGTAGCCACCACCACATCAATCATTTTGTTTTTCACCATATCCACATACACCTGCATACAGCCGGCGGCGCTGGTGCTTCCAGCCAAAGTAAGCATAATAGTACAATCTTTATCTTTGATCATCCTGTCGAAAATATCTGCTGCCACAGCCGTATCGCGGGATGTAAACGACATACCACGCATCGCAGTGATGACGGAAGTTGTATCAACTTTTTTAATATCAAAATGTTTGATAGTTTCTTTTAACAGGTCTTTCTTTTTTAGTTTCATGGTAATTATTTTTTATTGAATTTATAACTCAAAATTTTGTATATAAGTTTCGACGCAAGAAAATCAGGGGCTTTGTCAATCTTATTGGGACAAAGTTCCACCACATCAAAACCAACAATATTGCATTTTTTATTCACTTTGCGAATCATTTCAAGCACCTCGTACCAGAACAGTCCGCCCGGCTCGGGAGTGCCAGTGGAAGGCATGATGGAAGGATCGAACACATCGAGGTCGATCGTAATGTAAACATTTTCCGAAAGAAGATTCACTGCTTTGTCCATCCATCCGGGGTTTTTCATTCGTTCTTCGGCAAAAAACACCCGGCTTTTAGTGATATACTTTTTTTCTTCCACATCCATACTTCTGATACCCACCTGAACCACGGGGCAGAACTCAATGGCGCGTGCCATTGCACAAGCGTGATTATAAAGACTACCTTCATATTCGGGACGCATATCCGAATGTGCATCAAACTGAAGTACTGTTAGTTTATCGTAGGTCTCCGCATATGCCTGAATAGCGCCAACACTTACCGAATGCTCACCACCAATAGTTACAAGCATTTTCCCCTCCGTAACATATTTCATTGCATTTTTATAAACGGCGGCGGTCATTTTTTCAGGACTTGACTTCTCCATAACGGGTTTACTGGTATAAATTCCCTGTTTATACACTTCACTATTGGTTTCAATATCATACAATTCCATATTGGCCGATGCTTCCAAAATAGCGTCAGGGCCTTTGTCGGCACCTTTTATCCAGGTACTGGTGCCATCATATGGTACAGGCATGACCACAATTCTGGCATTTTGCAGGTCAGCGAATTTCTTAGATATTCCTCCAAAATTTGTTGCTTTCATATTCTTACAGGATCGAAAATATTAGTATGCAAAATTACAATTTTAGCTGAATTTTCGAATGGTATTTTTTTGCCTAAATTATTTTCCGAGGCTTGTCTGGACTTCTAAATTGCTTGGGCTCACAAATGCAAATTATATTTAACAATCTATAAAACCAGAAAAATTTTGTTATTTTTACCATCAAAATATTAAATAATATTAATTTGTTCTTTATAACATACGAAATTTAAGAAGAAGCGTTAGCTGTCGTTCCGCACAAGAAACCTGATAATTTTCATAGAACCGCATGAATAAGAAGTGATATGCCCATTCAAAAGCGTTAGCTGAATTTGTTTGCGGCTTATGGTATCTCAGTAGCATCATATATGAGGATATGGTTACAGTTTCACTCTTTTTTTTATTCTTATAGTAATTAATAAAATTCGGAAGCCTAGACCATAAACCAATTAAACAATATGAAAAAAATTACGTTTTTTTTATAGCTTTAATGCTCAGCGTAGCAGCTATGGCTCAAATTCCTACCGCTGGACTTATTGGATATTGGCCTTTTACTGGAAACACGAATGATTTGAGTGGCAATGGATATAATGGCGTAAATCATGGAGCGAGTTTGACAATTGATCGATTTGGGAATCCTTATAGTGCATATCATTTTGATGGATTGTTAGCTTATATCGTATTAAATAATAATTTACCAATTATAAATTCTAATTCCTTTACTATTTCTGCCTGGGCGATAATGGATGGGCCTGGTGGAGGCAATTTAGGACAGAATAACATATTTGAACAGCGTTGTGATAATGCAACAGCTACAGCAAAATCGACAATTCTACTGATGCCTGAAGATCATACCGGGCATTCGCTGTTTATTATCAGAAGCAGTAATAATTCGTTGGCTTCTGATGGCACGATATCAACGCTATCAAAAGGCTATGGTGCCTGGCACCACTATGCCGGAGTATTGGATGCAAGTGATACAATGAGATTATATATAGATGGACAAGAGGTAGGTAAAACACCTTTTACGCAGACAGGTGACTTTATAACGGATATTGATTATGTGGATTTTGGAAGGCATCAAAATTCAGGAAGTACTATCAGGGGCGCTTTCAATGGTGATATTGATGACGTTAGAATTTATAATATCGGATTAAATCAAAAGGAAATTTTAGACTTATATCAGGAGAATACGAGTGGGATTTCTCAGACAATTAATGAAAATGGCATAAAAATATTGCCCAACCCAGCTACTTATTTTATAAACATAGAGCTTCCAACATTCGAAAAAAACGACATCATTTCTGTATTGAATATTCATGGTCAAATTTTAATTCAACAACCAATCATTCAGAAAAAAACGCAAATTGATTTAGGCGGTATTGCAAAAGGTATATATTTTATCAAACTTACCACCGCAGAAGGAGTTGTTATAAAGAAATTTGTGAAAGAGTAAGTATTATAACACAATGACAATTTTACACAGATACTGGTACCGTCATATGGTACAGATATGAACACTGTTTTTGCATTTTTCAGGCCAGAGATTTTTTTGTATTCCTCAAAAATTTGTTGTTTTCAAATTTTTGCAGGGTTGAAAATATTTGTGGCAAAATTGCAATTTTACCTGGAATCCCGAATGGTATTTATTTAGTTGCTCCTTATGAACTTATTTTTCAGGGATTGGGTAACAAAAAAAAGTTTGAAAAAATAAACGAAAAATTAGACACAAAAAATCTTCTTTGAGTTTTTGCATCATTTTCTTCAAATTCC
>Ga0116141_10002667_pt1 | contig 15226 bp, 10 predicted proteins | sample AD_UKC097_MetaG_FD_89744 | JGI IMG/M metagenome (GOLD analysis project Ga0116141, IMG submission 89744) | Active sludge microbial communities of municipal wastewater-treating anaerobic digesters from USA - AD_UKC097_MetaG | ecosystem: Engineered > Bioreactor > Anaerobic > Digestate | place: USA...
AAGAAGAAGATGAAGCAGAGCGTAATCGGATAGATATTCAGATAGATGAAACCAAAAAAGCGCTAAAGACACTCACCAAATCTACCTTAGATGATTATTTACCAGAGGTTTATGCAATTGTTAAAGATACCTGTCGTAGACTGGTGGGGAAAACTTTTATGGTGCGAGGTCATGAAACAATTTGGGATATGGTTCCTTTTGATGTGCAATTGATAGGAGCAATGGTTTTGCATGATGGCAAGATAGCTGAAATGGCAACGGGAGAAGGTAAAACCTTAGTGGCTACTATGCCTCTATTTCTTAATGCCTTAGTGGGAAGAGGTGCTCATTTAGTTACCGTCAATGATTATCTTGCTGCTCGTGATGCTGAATGGATGTCCCCCATATTTAATTTTCATAATCTAACGGTTGGATGCATTACAACTGATATGGATTTTGAATCCCGAAGAAAGGCTTACCGAAGTGATGTTACCTATGGAATGAACAGTGAATTTGGTTTTGACTATCTTCGTGATAATATGGCAGTTACACCCGAGCAATTAGTTCAACGAGATTTTTATTATGCTATTGTAGATGAAGTAGATAGTATTCTTATTGATGAGGCAAGAACGCCCTTGATAATCAGTGGACCTATTGCTCAGGATAAAAATTTCTACAATGAACTTCGCCCGCAAATAAATCAATTAGTTCAGGCACAAAATGCCCTGGTCCAGAAAGTTTTATCGGAAATCAGAGAAGATCTTAGAGAGGATAATCCAAATTCTGATATAGATAGATTGGGAAGAAATCTGTTGTTAGTTCAAAGAGCTGCACCAAGAAATAAAGCTTTTACCAAGATGATGCAGGAGCCAAAACTAAAAAAGCTGGTTAATGATGTAGAAGGTATTTACTTGCGTGACAAAAAGATGCCAGAACTGGATGATAATCTATACTATGTGGTAGATGAACATCAGAACACGGTAGACCTCTGTGAAAAGGGCAGAGATTTCCTATCTAAACACGACAAAAATCTGTTTGTGGTGGAAAGCCTGGATGAGATTTTAAATAGCATTGATGAAGATGAGTCTTTAACTGAGGAAGAAAAAATAAGGAAAAAGGCTCGGGAAACCAACCGTTTTATGGATAAAAGTGAGAAACTCCACAATATCAATCAACTCTTAAAAGCTTACACTCTTTTTGAAAAGGATGTGGAATATGTGGTGGTAGACAATCGAGTGGTCATTGTAGATGAATTTACAGGTAGATTAATGCCAGGCAGAAGGTATTCTGATGGGCTACATCAAGCTCTGGAAGCAAAAGAAAATGTAGAAATAGAAGCAGGCACTCAGACTTTTGCCACGATAACTTTGCAGAATTACTTTAGAAAATATGAAAGATTGGCTGGTATGACTGGAACTGCAGCAACAGAAGAAGCTGAATTTGTGGAGATTTATAATCTTCCGGTAATAACTATACCAACCAATGTACCGGTTACCCGAATTGACCATGAAGATGTAATCTATATGACCAAGAATGAGAAATATCAGGCTTTGATTGATGAAGTTATTTACTGGCATAATCTGAATAAGCCTGTCTTAGTAGGAACAGTAAGTGTGGAAGTTTCCGAGACTATCAGTCGGATGCTAAAACGTCGTAACATTCCTCACAATGTTTTGAACGCTCGTCAACATCAAAGAGAAGCTGAGATTATAGCTTTAGCAGGACAACCTGGCTCCGTCACTATCGCTACAAATATGGCTGGTCGTGGAACTGATATCAAACTCGGACCGGGTGTTGTGACTAAAAGCATAGAAGAATATAGGGGTATAGATCCTTCTATAACGCCTGAATATCCTTATGGTCTGCCTTTAGATGGACTTCATGTGATAGGTAGTGAAAGACATGAGAGTAGAAGAATAGACCGTCAATTACGTGGAAGAGCAGGACGTCAAGGTGACCCTGGTAGTTCAAGATTCTATTTATCTCTGGAAGATGACTTACTTCGTCTTTTTGGTTCTGAAAGAATTGCACCTATGATGACTCGTATGGGAATGAAACCTGGTGATGCCATCAGACACCCCTGGATGACAAAAACGGTGGAAAGAGCTCAAAAGAGAGTGGAAGAAAATAACTTTGAAATTCGCCGTAATCTCTTAAAATATGATGAAGTGATGAATCAACAAAGAGAGGTTATTTATTCCTATCGTAGAAGTGTTCTGAAAGGATATTCACTAAAGCGTGAAGTTCAAGAGATGATAGAAGAAACCATAGACAGGATTATATCCGAAAATATTCCCTTAGATAGTGCGCCAGAAGAATGGAATCTGGCAAGACTAACTCAATGGTTCAAATCTGCCTTGAATGTAGCCATAGAACCGGAAGACCTGGAATCGGATCATCTAAGTGAACCTCTTTTAAGGAACACTTTGAAAGAGCTGATTATGCAAGCTTATGAAAAGAAGGAAGAAATGGTGGGTTCTGAATCAATGCGAGAAATTGAACGCCGCTGTCTCCTGGAAGTCGTGGATGAAGAATGGCGAGATCATTTGCATGAAATGGACCTCCTCAAAGAAGGTGTCTATCTTAGAGCTTATGCAGAGAAAGACCCGCTGATAGAATATAAGAGGGAAAGCTTTGAACTTTTTCAAAATCTTATCTCTCGTATTCAAGAAAATGTAACCAAAAAAGTGTTTACCACCTATATCCTGACTCAGGAACAAGTTCAGAATATGTTGAAAGACTCCAAATTGCAACATGAAAATGTTAGTGCATTCCTGAAATCTCAGGAATTAAGGCCTACTCAACAAAATATGAGTGCAGCTCCTAATTTCTCTGAGCCAGATGCAGGAGCAGTAAAACAAAAACCTATTCGGGTAGCTCAACATATTGGAAGAAACGATCCCTGTCCCTGTGGGAGCGGCAAAAAATATAAGAAATGCTGTGGACGTTTTGAAAACGATGTATAAATAAAAAAGTAGAAAAAGGAAGCTAATGCCTAAAAATCTAATCATTGTAGAATCCCCTGCTAAGGCTAACACTATTTCTAAATTCCTAGAACATAAATATGATGTAAAAGCTTCAATGGGTCATATAAGAGATTTACCAGAAAATGAACTGGGAGTTGATATAAACCATAACTTTCGTCCGGTTTATAGGATAGATAAGAAAAAAAGTAAAGTTATTAATGAACTAAAAGAAGCGGCTAAAGGTGCTGAGACGGTATATTTAGCCAGTGACCATGATAGGGAAGGTGAAGCTATAGCCTGGCATTTAACCAAAGTTCTGGAGAAAGAATTGAGCGGTAAAGAAGTTTATCGTATTGTATTCAATGAAATTACTTCCAGAGCCATTCAAGAAGCTATCAAAAATCCTAGTTCCATTGATATGGCAAAAGTGGATGCACAACAGGCAAGAAGAGTTCTTGATCGTATTGTAGGATATACTATTTCACCTTTATTATGGAAGGTTATTGCTAAGAAATTAAGTGCGGGAAGAGTGCAAAGTGTGGCATTAAGATTAATCTGTGAAAGAGAAGAAGAAATCCAGAACTTTGTACCTAAGGAATACTGGAAGTTAGAAGCAAAATTTCATAGGGATAATCTCTCCCCCTTTAAGGCAGCTCTAGAAAAATGGGAGAATAAAAAAATAGAGATCCCGGATGAGGCTACGGCACAAAAATTAATTGATGAAATAGATTCTTCTCCTGCTGTTATTTCAGATTTAAAGAGAAGTACTCATAAACTGGAACCTCTACCTCCTTTTATAACCAGTACACTTCAACAGGAAGCATCCAAGATTTTGGGTTTTTCTTCGGATAAGACAATGAAAATAGCTCAAGAATTGTATGAGGGTGTTGACCTTAAAGGAGAAAGAACAGGTCTTATCACTTATATGCGTACGGATAGTTTGCGCATTGCTGATGAGGCAATAGAAAATTGTAGAAAATTGATAAAAGAGCGATTTGGTAAAGACCTTATCAATCCTGGAACCCGAGTCTATAAAAATAAATCTACGGCTCAAGACGCTCATGAAGCAATTAGACCCACAAATACTTTTTATACTCCAGAAAGTATAGCAGAAAATCTCAGCCGAGACCAGTTAAAACTTTATACTCTAATCTGGCAGAGATTTGTAGCAACTCAGATGAAACCTGCTAAATTGCTACGAACAAAGGTTGATGTCACTGTTGGAAAAGCAATATTTAGTGCTAATGGAAATGTGATTGAAGAAGAGGCATTTTTAAAAGTTTATCCCTATATGAAGATAATATCTGGCGAAACCATAGATTCTGCTTATGAGAAAGGAGACAACCTTGAATACGATAAGATAGAATCTTCCCAGCATTTTACCACTCCACCTCCAAGATATACAGAGGCTTCGTTAATTAAAGAACTTGAAGCAAAAGGCATTGGAAGACCTTCCACTTATGCTACTATTATCAGTACTATCCGAAAAAGAAGATATGTGGGAATGGAAAAGAAGAACTTTTTCCCAACTAAATTAGGTTTGGATGTGAATCGTTTTCTGGTCTCCAATTTTGATGATATCTTCAATGTAAGTTTCACTGCCAATATGGAAACCAAACTGGATGAAGTGGAAGAAAAAAATATAGTCTGGTATGATCTGGTAAAGAACTACTATGAAGAACTGATGAATCTATTAAGTAAGGTAGATGTGAAAAAATCAAAACAGGAATTCATTGAAGAAACAGATATTGTATGTGATGTATGTAAAGAAGGAAAGATGGTAATTAGACATTCTACTAATGGTGAATTTCTATCCTGCAGTCGGTTCCCTGCCTGTAAAAATACCAAAAGATTCATTCGCGATAATAAAGGAAATATTGTAATTGTAAAACCAGAAACCCTGGAAGAGAAATGTCCTCAATGTGGAAGTCCTTTGATAGAACGTAAGGGAAAATATGGTGAATTCATTGCTTGCAGCAACTATCCTAAATGTAAGTATTCACGGAATAAGACAACTGGAGTTACCTGTCCTGAATGTGGTAAAGGTGAACTAATTCAGAGACGCAATAAAAAAGGCAGTATTTTCTATTCCTGTAATCGTTATCCCGAATGTAAATTTATTAGTTCTTATAAACCCATTCCTGTTTCCTGTCCGGAATGTGGAAATCCTTATGTGGTGGAAAAAAAGACCAGCGATGGTGATAGTTATAAAGAATGCCCTAAATGCAAAAGCAGGATGAAATAACAAGATTAAAAGATAGATAATTTAAGCTGAATATTTATTCCGTATTTTTTTGGAGAAAGGATAGATTTCTCTACATATAGAGATAGAGTTGAGGTTCTAAGTTTTAGACCTACAGTTAATGATAGAGCTGTTTCTTCAGAGCTGCAAATACTGTAATATTCAGGACTAAATTCATCTACACTATAAAATTTATATGGACTTTGCCAGCTGACATAGCCTAATTTCAATTCCCAGATTGATTTTTGATATCCCAAAAAATATTGAAAATGATAGGTATTCCTGGAGTAATCTTCTTTATCCTGCAGGGTATAGGAAAATTCATATTGCTGAAATAAATTTGTAGTGATTGGTAAATTGCCAGCTGTCTGGATTCTATAATGTTCAGGCATAGTAGCAAAATAGGTAGAATCAATCCAGGTGATTAACTCTCTATCATACTTATAAAAGTTAAGTTTCCAGTGGGTACCTCTTTTATGATAAGCAAGGGAACAAATGAATCTGGAAAATGGTTCTCCTGAAAAAGCAGGACCCATATTAATACCGTAATGTATCTTTAAATCAGTAGTTGTGAGAATATTCCACTTCAAGTCACAGTTTATTTCTTTACGGTCTGTGTTAGGATTTAAAATAGAAGCAGAAAGAGCATAAGGAACTTGGTGATAGATAGTGTTTTGCGCAAAAGATAGGGTTTGGCTGAAAGATTTCAAATGATAATTCCAGGACAGGATAGTGCTAACTTGATGATTAGCATATGATAATTCAGAAGATAAGCGATTATTAGATATTTTAAAATCTGCATAAAGACTATAGGCGATGAGATTGGACACTAAAATAGAATCGTAAAAGGCTCTATCATATTGCTGTTTATAAAGTAATCCAGCAATCTGGAAATGGTTTTTTACCCAGGCTATAGAAGTGCCATAAATATTTTCCTGGCTATGGGATAGATAATCAGAATGAGTGGCAGGCAAACTTGTTATTCTTTCTTCTTTTATCTTAGCTACTCTATTCTGGACCGAAGCAAAAGCCAGAGCTTGTAGAAACTTTCCTTGATATATAAAAGCTGTACCTGATGGAGAGTAAGTAGAAGGCGAGGTTGGCTTATATAGCTTAAAAGGAGAATCAGGTAAACTGCGAGATCCTGTTCCGATAACTAAACCTCTTCCAAAACGAATTCTATAGGAACCCAAAACTAAATTTACTTTATCCGTTTTAAGATTAAGATGAATTCCCCAATCGCTATTTCCGGTATCTATATTATACCGATTGTTTAATAGCAATGTTCCCTGCTGAATTTCATATTCTAAACTGTTCAGAGTGTAATTAATCGTATCTCTAAGATATACACGAGTGCTAAAATGGAGTGGCTTTTCAAGCTCTGATAGTTCCTGATAAAAATTGTTCCAGGCAGAATCTATTAAAGCAGGGGTATCCAGTTCAATTAGTTCATCGTAGTATTGGGCAGAAAGAAAAAAGGTTAATGATAACAGAAAAACAATAACAGCAAAGCTTTTCACCAGTTAAAACCAAGATCAAGGCTATGAGAAAGATTTAATTCAGGATGGGTTCTGATAGCATAGGTAAGCTCACCTCTTTTGATCTTTATTTTAATTCCCAGACCGAATTGTGAAGGTCTATTTTGCCAGGACATCAGTAAAGAAAGAGGTTCGTTCAATTGAATAGAAGTAGCAATCCTATAGTTATCATCATTTTCAGGCACATAAACATAGCTACCAGCACCATAGACTTCATCTATAATTTTAACCATAGCTGAGAGATGCCACTCTTCATCCGATGAAGTCAAATGTAAGGATTTTATTTCAGCACCATATTCGGGACAGGAATAAGTTATAGCGGCATTGCATAACCAGGTATGATAACTATTACCGGTGCTAATTTTTTCGTACTGAAGATGTTCTGCATAACCAAGTGTTAGATTCTGGTAGTGAAAAGCCAGACCCAAAAAGTAATCCTGATTACGATAATCACTCTGATCTAGATGAGCAATGCCTGTACTTAAAATAAAGTGGTTAAACTGAGTGGAAGTATTTAAGGAATATACTGCACAATCTGTCATACCAAAAGGAATGTGGGCAGAAAAAGCTATGCCAGTGGTCGAAATATTGGGAGAAAGAGCAAAATCGGAAACAGAATTTGAGATTATGGTTATGCCAGATAGTGCGTTAATAGAAGCTGTATCCATAGTTATAATAGCGTTTAAAGGAGAAAATAAAAAAAGAATGACAAGAATGCTTCCCACCTTACCTTGCATAAAAAAAACCTCTTATAGCTAAGAATCAGAACATCTTCAAACCAGACATTTTTCCGTTTCAGGATCAAAGTAATGGGCTTTAAACATATTTAAACTAATAGTTAGCTTATCATTCATTTTAGGAAGTTCTTTAGGTTCCAGGCGAGCGACAAAATTGTTATGTGGAGTAGCCAGAACAACATGATATTCACTTCCCAGAGGTTCTACTAAGTCACATATAGTTTCAATTTGCTGGGGAAATTCTGCCATTGAATTATATCGTGCATCATATATATCTTCTGGTCTAATTCCCATTATAATAGGCTTATTAACATAGGAAGTAAGAATTTTTTGATGTTCAGGATAGATTTTTATTTTGAAATCTTCACAACTGAAGTAGATATCAGTACCATCACTTTCCACTTTACCTTTCACCATATTAATGGCAGGAGAACCGATAAATCCAGCAACAAAGACATTAGCTGGATGATTGTAAATATTGAGAGGTGTATCTATCTGGTGAATGAGTCCATCTTTCATAACTGCTATACGATTAGCCATAGTCATTGCTTCAACCTGGTCATGGGTTACATAAATCATAGTATTAGCAAGCTGTTTATGGAGTTTAACGATTTCGGAACGCATTGCCACTCTAAGCTTTGCATCCAGGTTAGAAAGTGGTTCGTCAAAAAGGAATACTTTGGGATTACGAACAATAGCACGTCCTAAAGCCACACGCTGACGCTGTCCCCCAGAAAGTTGTGCTGGTTTGCGTTTCAGCAAATCTTGAATGCCTAATAGCTCTGCAGCGTGTTGAACCTTCTTTTTGATAGTTTGTTTATCTTCTCCTCTAAGCTTTAAGGCAAAAGCCATATTATCAAATACGGTCATATGAGGATAAAGAGCATAATTTTGAAAAACCATAGCGATATCTCTGTCTTTAGGAGGCACATCGTTGACCAGCTTATCTCCTATCCAGATATTGCCACTGGTGATTTCTTCTAAACCAGCAATCATCCTCAAGATAGTGCTTTTTCCGCAACCGGAAGGTCCTACTAATACTAAAAACTCCTTGTCTTCCGCTTCAAAATTTACATCTTTAACTGCGTGAACATTATTATCATATATCTTATTAAGATTTTGTACCAGTACTCTTGCCATTGATACTCCTTCAATATATCAATATTTAATATAAGTTAAGCTGTCAAGCAGGAAGTTTATTCAGTGAAACAAACTATGGTGTTTCGTCCTGCTTCTTTTGCAGCATAAAGTGCCTTATCCGTTTTTTCTATATAAGAATTTAAGACAATGTCATTTAAACAAGAAAGACAATTGCAAAGGCACCCTATACTAATGGTGATATGAAAATTATTATCTTGATAGATAAATTCATAATTCTCTATTTTAGCACGAAATCCCTCCATCAGTTCTAACATATTCTCCTTCTTTATATCAAATAGAACTAAGAGAAATTCCTCACCTCCATAACGAATAATTACATCGCTCTTTCGGAAATAACTTAACAACAACTCAGCAAGTGTTTGCAGTACATAATCTCCAGCTAGATGTCCGTAAAGATCATTTACCTGTTTAAAATGGTCAATATCAAGTATGGCAAAACTTATAGGTACTTTATGACGGGCAGCTAATTGAAAAGTGTGATAAAGATTATTATGCAGATAGTGCCTATTTTTCAAACCGGTGAGATGATCCGTAATAGAAAGAGCTTCCACCTGATGGTATAGTTCATTTATCAAAAGGTAATTCTTATGCAAAGTATCTACATAGGTGCTGTTTTGCAAATTAATTTGATTAGCCAGAGAGATAACCTTTTTTTCCAGATATGGCATAATTTGCACTATCTGCTCAGAAGAAAGATGTTCCCTTAAAAACTGAGATAGATTTTGCAGAGCCAGCCAGCTCTTCTGTAGATAGTAAGTAGAATGATGATAAGCTCTGATAGATTTAGGGAAGTTTTGTTCCACTCCGGAATAATAATTCCCGGCGAAAAAATATAGGTATTGCAATTGTTCAAAAGACAAAAAAGCAGAAGGTAAAGATAACAAAATATGAATATATCTTATTTTTTCTTCTGGTTTTAGCAAATGGTTCTCCAGAGTGACCAGCTCATTCAAAATAAAAGCAGAAAGAAGACTTTTATTATATTTCCAATCATTTGAATAGGCTTGCAACACTTTTTTCTTTAAAGATGCATTCCTACCCCAGTTAATCATTCTTAGCCATTGAATGATTAAGTATAGAGCAGTTTCGCTTCCATCTTCTTTATAGTATTCAATAATGAGCTTAAGCCACAGTTTAGTAAAATCCAGCCTTTTGCCTTTCAGAATGAGTATTCTGGTAAGAGCGAGATGATAAATTAAATGAACGAAAGGTGAAGTGAAAGAAATTCTGTCTGCCAGAGGTTTTAAAAGTGAGTAAGCAATAGCACTATCTTCCAATTGAGCAAGAAGATAGGAGAGCTGCAATGGGATAAAGATATCCGATTGATAAGCAGAATATTCACTTGCTGAACAGTATATTTTGTCCTTGAGATTAAGGGGCATAAAATTCTTTGAAGTAAAAGGAAAATAGTTTAATACTTCAAAAAAAACCGTCCATCTGGAAAGCTTAATATCTTGTTGTTCTTGAAGTAATATGATTAACTGTTCCATAAGAACTGCAGAAAGATACCGAAATCTGGTTAATGAAGGTTCTTTTTTAGATTTATCTGGAGTATAATTTTGAAGTAGTTTATTAATTAAATCCTGAGTTTGATTGGATGCCGAACTATGAAGTAAGAGAGAAAGTTGCTTTCTTAATTCTCTTTCATCCTGCGCTGAAAATAGTGGAACTTTATGGTTAGCCATAACCCTATTTTTCTATAATAGATTTAATAACTGGTAATTTAGATGATTTTTTACCAGATTTTTGCTCCTGCTTGAGACTGTCATTACTGGCTTCTTTGAAGATAAAAACTGTTTCATCAGATTTTATTAAGCCGTGTTCTTCCCTTGCTACTTCTTCTGCCGTTTCGGGATCAGTCTTTAGGCGATAGTTATAATCGGCAAGGCTATCATTTTGTGCTTTTAGGGTATTATACTGTTGTTCCATACGGTCTATTTTTCGTTTAAGTTTCCATTTTTTATAAAAACTATTGTTTCCCCAGAAAAGGATCCAGCTAAGCAATAATAAAATAAACAGAACATAAATGAAATTCAGGAACTTTCTATTTTTGTTACTTTGTTTTTTCATTATCCCAGCATCTTTGCTAATAAGGTCTTATGAATATCTACAGCTTCGTAGGGGCACATCTCGTGGCAGCACAGGCATTTGATGCATTTCTTCCTATCTATAACGGGTAAATTTATTTTATCTGGAGGAGAAATAGCTTTGGCAGGACAACTTTTTACGCAAATGCCACATTTTTGGCAACGGGAAGTAATTACTGGACGACGGTCATATAAGCGTTGAAAAGGATAACGAACTATTCTCGGGACATAACGCAAAAACTTATTGCTCATCTTAACTGTTCGGATATCTACATCTGGTAGTTTATAATCCTGGAAGCTCGTAGGAATATGGATATACGAGATTAATTGTCCATCTTTATGTAAGGCATCCCAGAGATAAGGCACATCCTTCAATTTGAAACCCATCAACTTTGAAGCTATATAATCCAGAGCTGGTATGTTATGTGAACCCAGAAGTAAGCCGTATTTACGAACTCTTCCAGCTGAAGGTCCAGGTCCATCCATTCCTAAAATACCATCTATAAAACTATAGGATATGTGTTCTTTGGTTAATTGATAGATTGCTACTAACAATCTACAAAAATCATTGGTGTTAGGATATAACCTGTGATAATCACTTTTAGCCAGACCGGGTACTAATCCAAAAAGGTTTTTAAGAGCTCCAGTAAAGCCAACCAGTCCGTGAGTCTTGAGTTTGCCAATGTTTATAATAATTCCATAATCCCAGAGGACTTCAGAGATTTTAACCGATATATCGTCATAGACTAATTCTCTATAACCAGCAGTAGAAAGATTGAGTAATTTTACAGGATAGCGTTCCGCTAAATCTTTTAGCCCACAAGTTTGCCACACTTTTTCTACATTAACTGTACCTCCAGGACTATCACCAATCCAGACCTCTTTTCCTAGGTCCAGAAAATAGAGGATGAGGGCTTCTAGCAAAGATGGATGGGTAGTTACAGCTCTTTCTGGTGGAAAAGCGCCCAAAAGATTCGGTTTTAATAAAACTTTTTTGCTATGTTTCCACTGAGAATTTAATTCCGGATTAAGAAATTCACCCACTGCTTCTTGCAGAGGAGGCAAAACATAATCATCTAAACGGCGAATTTGGACCTTAGTCATTTACCAAAATAAAGGAAATCCTTCCTGTGAAAAGCGCTAAAATACAAATCAACTGAAAGACTTATCTGACTTACCGGGGCAGTGTTTGCAACATTCACTAATCCAGAAAGGTTGACATTAGCATCTTTATGATGCCAACTAAATCCTCCAGTTAAAATATGCTGAGTATTCTTTTTTACCGTTCCACCAGAAAGAATCTTATCCCACCAGATAGAAACCGTATCAGCTGCAGCATCAGGAAGTAAATAATCTCCATGCCAGACTTCTGGATGATAGATATAACCCAAACGGTAGGTAAATTTTTCAATGGTTTTTTCTGCTCCTAAGTGAAGAGTATACCGATCCTTAAATTCATCACATATAGCACTGCATTGCTCATATTCCAGCTCTGCTGCGAGTTGAGTTCCATTATGCTTATAGGCTATTCCTCCGGAAATATTTAAAGGAAGTTTTGTGTCATAAACCACATATTTAAGGTCCCACTTAGCCTTTTGAGGAGGAACTAAGGTTAGTCCCGCATTAACATTATCTCCCGTATAAAGGAATCCAAACTGAGGTCTAAGAAAGTACTGGGTGTTCCTAACTCTATCAAAAGTGCGAAGAAAGGTAACATCTCCAAGATAGTAAAATTGATTATGTAGATTCACTCCAAAGTGAAACTGATTATGATGATAGGCAGCATTGGCAGTGAACTGATGCAAATTAAAAGTAGGATATCGCAAAATCAAGCTCATTCCCATATTCGTTGCTACGCTAAAATCATCCATTCTAACGGTTTTAGGCATTGAATATAGAAATCCATAACTGAAATGGTCCTTGATAGAACTTCCTACAGCAAAAATACCAAAAGGAACAGGTGAAGTTAATCTATCATTAGCAGTCATATTATAGCCAGTGCTGGTATCCTGAGCTGCATAAAAATCTACTCTAATAGAGGGTTTGGATAAAAGTTCCAGATGAATTGCAGCTCTATCAGGAAGATAAGCAGCCGGATTTAAAAGTGCATTATCCACTCCTCCAGGGAGAGTTATTCCAGTATAGCCACGACCCATAGCGCTGGTAGAAACATAGTTTCGGGTGAAACTATCAAAGATAGGAGTTATAAACTGGGGTTGCGGAAACTCTAATGGTTGAGCAAAGAGAAATCCTATTCCCAGTAATAAAAGGAATAAGTAAATTTTCTTCATTTTATACCTTCTCTTTAATAACTATAGTTTGATGACGATCCTGTCCTACTGAGACAATTTTTACGGGTAATTTAAGCAGGTCTTGAATTGCCTCAAGATATTGTTTTGTTTCTTTCGGTAATGCTTTCCAGGTCTGTATATTACTGATATCTATATCCCATCCTGGAAGGGTAAGATATTCTGGCTGAACCTCATTTAATTCTATAGGATGAGAAACAAAACCAGGTAGCACTTGATTATGTTTAATATATGAATGGCATATCTTTAATTCGGGAAGACCAGTTAATACATCCAATAAAGTTATAGCTAAACTATCTAACCCATTTAAAGCAGCACTATATTGAGCTGCTACAGCATCAAACCAACCAATACGACGGGGACGTCCAGTAGTTGAACCATATTCATTTCCTTTATGGCGAATCTGATCTGCCAGAGGTCCTTCTATTTCAGTTGGGAAAGGTCCAGCTCCAACTCTGGTAGTATAAGCCTTAAAGACGCCTAAAATCCTGTCCAACCAGCGCGGAGGAAAACCTGTTCCCACACATACACCTCCTGAAACAGTATGAGAAGAGGTGACAAAAGGATAAGTGCCATAGATTAAATCCAGAAGAGTGCCCTGAGCTCCTTCAAATAGAATTTTTTTCCCTTCCTTATACCAATCTCTTAACATTTGGTCAGTTTGAGCCATAAATGGTCCCAAAAACTTCCCCACTTCCAGAAGAGATTCTAACTCTTCTTTATAGTCGGAAGCAGAAAGATTTATCTGGTGGTATTTATAAAAATTATTAAGCCTCTGTTCTAACCATTCTGGATAGCGTAGATCTCCCATTCTTAAAGCACATCTTGCAGCCTGGTCAGAATAAGCAGGTCCAATTCCTTTTCCAGTTGTTCCTATTTTTCCCGTTCCCAAATTTTCTTCAGATTTATGGTCTAATTGTTTGTGTAAAGCTAAAACTAATCCCGCTCGTTCATCAATAAATAATCTATCAGTAAAATCTATGCCCTGCAACATAAGTGACTGCATTTCTTCTCTTAAACCTAAAGGATCAATTACAGTTCCAGCACCTATTACACATTGTGTTTCAGGATAAAGAATCCCGGAAGGTACTGTATGAAATACATATTTTTTCCCTTCAAGCACGATAGTATGACCAGCATTAGCTCCTCCTTGAAAACGAGTAACTACATCAACTTCTGCACCAATAAAATCTACTATCTTTGCCTTTCCTTCATCACCCCACATACATCCCAGCACGATTATAGAACTCATAAATTGCTCCTTTATCAATACTTCTCTTTTTTTCTTTAATTCTATTCTGTCAAACTATTTCTTGCTCATACTGTTATTAAATGAGGGTTAAAATAGTATGCATAGGTTCTCCCTTACATAAATCGGGATAAACTTTTAACTATGTCCCGATTAATTTTGATAGCTAAAGATTTTACCTGGTACCAAAAGGTACCCATTGCATAAAGCAGTACAAGTTTTATCTATCCATTATATCTAAGCAGGGCTGTAATTCTTAAAGACATTTTTTATAACGGCAGTTATATTATAATTAATTTCATTTTTAGTACGATAAATTATGTCCTTAAAGTTAGCTTTTAAATAGCTTTGTTTCAGGATGCAAATAGGGACATTGATATACTAGCTCAAGCCAGTAGGGATTTTAAAAGTATCAAATATATTATATACTTTTTTGAGAAAGGATACAAAAATAACAAAACTTATAATCCCAAACCGATGCAAATACTTACAACTGGTAAAGAATTTTCTTTTGATTTATTAAAGAGAGCCTTAATTAGTATCCTGAAAACTCTAAATTTAGAAGATAGTGAAAATGATTTTTCAAGTTCTGATTAACAGTCAGGATTTAATAAATAGTGCCAAATAATCCATTGTTCAGGTGAGTAATAAAAAATACTACAATTCAGTCAACATTATTTGTTATATTTATACTGTAAGGGTTATTGTTTAGTTACCATCCTTCATCCAGAGGTATATTTAATTCTTCTGTACCAGGGAGGACAAATCTACCATTTCGGATAATGTCAGTATGAGTTCCATCATAACCAATAGCCGTGATAGAATCCAGCATTTCATAGGGTAAGGTGATATCTATATGTTTATTGGTATAAGCATTGATAGGGTCTTCTTTTCGGGTGGTTGTTTTTTCATTTTCAACGGCAATCATATTTTTACCATTGAGGAAATTGATATGAGG
>Ga0116141_10002672_pt1 | contig 15210 bp, 14 predicted proteins | sample AD_UKC097_MetaG_FD_89744 | JGI IMG/M metagenome (GOLD analysis project Ga0116141, IMG submission 89744) | Active sludge microbial communities of municipal wastewater-treating anaerobic digesters from USA - AD_UKC097_MetaG | ecosystem: Engineered > Bioreactor > Anaerobic > Digestate | place: USA...
ACACCAGCCTGAACAGGATCAGGGTCAGGATCGCGTAGCCGCTGTAGAAGTGCCACTGCACCCAGTTGCCGCCTACCTTGATCGTCACGAACGAAGCGATCACCAGCGCGACCAGGGCCCAGTGGAACAGTCGGGTCGGCAGGTCCCAGACGCGTACCGGTCGTTCGCTCATCGTCGATCTTCCGTCGTGCGCGCCGCCGCCGATCGCGGGGGCGCGCGTGAAGTGGGTTCGAATGTACCGGACCGTGGCGCCGCCGTAGTGAGCGCCGCCCGCGTGACTCAGGGCAGCTCGGGCTGCTCGTCGTCCTTCTTCTTCACCGGCTTGACCAGGTCCTCGCGCTTGACCCCGAGCCACATCGCGATCGCGGCCGCGACGAACACCGACGAATAGATGCCGAACAGGATGCCGATCGTCAGCGCCAGCGCGAAGTAGTGCAGGGTCGGACCGCCGAACAGCAGCATCGAGCCCACCATCATCTGCGTGGAACCGTGCGTGATGATCGTGCGCGAGATCGTGCTGGTGATCGCGTGGTCGAGCACCTGCGGCGCGGTCATCGCGCGCGCCGCGCGCTCGCGGAACTTCTCGCGCACCCGGTCGAAGATGACCACCGATTCGTTCACCGAGTAGCCGAGCACGGCGAGCACGGCCGCCAGCACCGACAGCGAGAACTCCCACTGGAAGAAGGCGAAGAAGCCCAGGATGATGATCACGTCGTGCAGGTTGGCGACGATGGCCGCGACCGCGAACTTCCACTCGAAGCGCACGGCGAGGTAGATCATGATGCCGATCACGACGAACAGCAGCGCCATCGCGCCGTCGGTCGCGAGTTCGGATCCGACCTGAGGGCCGACGAACTCGACGCGCCGAAGCTCGACCTTGGCGTCGTCGGCGCGCAGGGCCTCGAGCACCTGCTCGCTCTGCCTGGCCGACGTTTCGCCCTTGCGCAGCGGCAGGCGGATCAGGACGTCGCGCGAGGTGCCGAAGTTCTGCACCTGCGTGTCGGTGAATCCGAGGCCGCCGACCGTGGTGCGCACCTTCTCGAGGTCGGGCGCCTGAGGGTAGGCCACTTCCATCACGGTGCCGCCGGTGAACTCGATCGAGAAGTGCAGCCCGCGCGTGGCGAGGAAGAACACGGCCAGCAGGAACGTCACGAACGAGATGACGTTGAAGACCAGCGCGTGCCGCATGAACGGGATGTCACGCTTGATCCTGAAGAATTCCATGTAAGCCCTTCCAGGTCGCGAGGAGGTGGGTGCGGGGGCGTGCGGGTCGGAGGCGGTGGAACCGGCGCCCTCAGGGCGTCGCCGCCTTCCAGATCTGCCCGATGGCCAGCTTCGAGACCTTCTTCTGCCGCCCGTACCAGAAGTTGACCAGTGCACGGGAGACGACCACGGACGAGAAGATCGAGGTCAGGATGCCGAGGCAGTGCACGATGGCGAAGCCGCGCACCGCACCCGAGCCGAACACCAGCAGCGCCAGACCGGCGATCAGCGTGGTGACGTTCGAGTCGAGAATGGTCGCCCAGGCACGGGCGTAGCCTTCGGAGATCGCCATCTGCGGCGACACGCCGTTGCGCAGCTCTTCGCGGATCCGCTCGTTGATCAGCACGTTGGCGTCGATCGCCATGCCCAGCGTCAGCGCGATGGCCGCGATGCCGGGCAGGGTCAGCGTGGCCTGCAGCAGCGACAGCAGTGCGATCAGCAGCAGCACGTTGGCGGCCAGCGCGATCGTCGAGAACACGCCGAACAGCACGTAGTACAGCACCATGAACACGGCGATCGCGATGAAGCCGTAGAGCGTGCTGTTGAAGCCCTTGCTGATGTTGTCGGCGCCCAGGCTCGGGCCGATCGTGCGCTCCTCGATGATCTCCATCGGGGCGGCGAGCGCGCCCGCGCGCAGCAGCAGCGCCAGGTCGTTGGCGGCCTGCGGGTTGTCCATGCCGGTGATCTGGAAGCGCGAGCCCAGTTCGGCCTGGATGGTGGCGACGGTGAGCACCTCGCCCTTGCCGCGCTCGAACAGCACCACCGCCATCGGCTTCTTCAGGTTCTCGCGCGAGACTTCGCGCAGCACGCGTCCGGCCGCGTCGTTCAGCTGGATGCCGACCGCGGCCCGCTGGTTCTCGTCGAAGGTGGCCTGGGCGCCCGTCAGCTGCTCGCCCGAGAAGATCACCTGCTTGCGCAGCACCACCGGGGCGCCGCGACCCACCTTGAACAGTTCGCTGCCGAAGGGGACCGGGCCCGAGCCGACGATCGCGTTCTGCGCCTCGAGGCTGCCGTCGACCAGCCGGGCCTCCAGCGTGGCCGTGCGCCCGAGGATGTCCTTGGCTTTCGCGGTGTCCTGCACGCCGGGCAGCTGCACCACGATGCGGTCGGCGCCCTGCTGCTGGATCACGGGCTCGGCCACGCCGAGTTCGTTGACCCGGTTGTGCAGCGTGGTGATGTTCTGCTTGAGCGCCGTGTCCAGCACTTCCTTCTGGGTCTCGGGCTTCAGGGTGAGGACGAGCTTCAGGTCGGTGCCTTCGGCCGCTTCGGCGATCGCCAGGGCCGGCAGCTGGTCGGCGATCAGGCCCCGCGCCCGGTCACGCGTCTCGGCCTCGCGGAAGCGCACCTCGACCGTCTCGGCCGAGCGCGTGATCCCGGCGTGCCGCACGTTCTTGTCGCGCAGCAGCGAGCGCACGTCGCCGCCGGTGCTGTCCAGGCGCTTGGTCAGCGCCTGCTTCAGGTCGACCTGCAGCAGGAAGTGGACGCCGCCGCGCAGGTCGAGGCCGAGGTACATCGGCAGCGCGCGCAGGCTGGTCAGCCACTGCGGCGAGTCGGACAGCAGGTTCAGCGCCACGACGTACACCGGCTCGTTGGCGTCCGGGTTCAGCTCGCGCGAGAGCGCGTCCTTGGCCTTGAGCTGGGTGTCGGTGTCGCGGAAACGCGCCTTCACGGAGTTGCCGTCGAAGAACACGCCGCTGGGCTGCAGACCGGCCTTCTGCAGCGTGCTCTCGACCCGGCCCATCATCGAGGCGTCGACCTTGATCGTCGCCTTGCCGCTGGAGACCTGCACCGCGGGCGCCTCGCCGAAGAAGTTCGGCAGCGTGTACAGGAGCCCGAACGCCAGCACGATGGCGACGATCAGGTTCTTCCAGAGCGGATATCGGTTCATGGAGACGGCCTGCGAGGCGGGGCGCGACCGGCGCGCCCGCGAGGGGGAGGATCGCCGCGCGCGATGGACGTCGGCGCGGCAAACCCGGCGGTGGTCAGATCGACTTGATCGTGCCGTTGGGCAGCAGGGTCTGGATGGCGCCCTTCTGGAAGTGCATCTCGACGAACTCCTCGCCGCTGCGCGCGACCTCGAGCGTCACGTAGCTCTCGCCCACCTTGGTGATCTTGCCGACGACACCGCCGCCGGTGACGACCTCGTCGCCCTTCTTCAGCGACTCGAGCATCGTCTTGTGTTCCTTGGCGCGCTTCATCTGCGGCCGGATCATCAGGAAATACAGCACCACGAACATCAGGATGATCGGCAGGAACCCCATCAGCTGCTGTTCGGTCGAGCCGCCTGCGGCCTGTGCATAGGCATTCGAAATGAACACGGTAGATCCTTGTTTTATAGGCGGTTTTTGAGACGCGCGATTATAGCAGCGCGGTCGTGAAGGCCGGCGGCTCGAACGCGCGCACCGGCAGCTCGGGCCCGGTCCAGGGCGCGACGTCGACCAGGCACGTCTGTGCCGAGCATCCCTGCGACAGCGCCGAGCTGCCCGCGTCGCGCGTCAGCACGTTGGGGTTGCCGTGACGCTCCAGACTGCCCGGCTCGCCGGGCGTGTCCGGGTCGAACCAGGCGCCGGTCGCCAGCCGGGCCACCCCCGGCAGGATGTCCGCCGTCACGTAGGCGGTCGCGAGGCAGGCGCCCCGGTCGTTGAACACCCGCACCGTCTGCCCGTCGCGGATGCCGCGCGCGGCGGCGTCCTGCGTGCTGAGCCACAGCGGCTCGCGACCGTTGCGCTTGAGCGACCGGCTGTAGGCGGAGAAGTCGAGCTGGCTGTGCAGCTTGCCGGCCGGCTGGTCGGACAGCAGGTGCAGCGGATGACGGGCCGCGGCCGCCGATCCCAGCCATTCGGCGGGCTCGAACCAGGCCGCGTGGCCGGGGCAGTCGGGCAGGCCGAAGCCGGCGATCGTCGCCGAGAACAGCTCGATGCGTCCCGAGGGCGTCTTCAGCGGATGCGCGTGCGGATCGGCGCGGAAGTCGGCCAGCATCACGGGCGGCGAAGGGTTGTCGGGCAGGCGCACGCCGCCGGCCGCCCAGAACGTGTCGAACGGGGGCAGCTCGAGTCCGGCCTGGACGGCGCGCGGGCGGGCCTCCTCGTACATGTGCCGCAGCCACTGCATGGCGTCGCGGCCCTCGGTGAAGACGTCGGCGCAGCCCAGGCGCTGCGCCAGCGCGGAGAAGATCGCATAGTCGTCGCGGGCCTCGCCGGGCGGCGCGAGCACCGGCTTCATCGCCACCAGCAGCGGCTCGCGGGTCGAGTACCCGATGTCGGAGCGCTCCAGCGACGAGGTGGCCGGCAGCACGATGTCGGCCATCTTGGCGGTGGCGTTCCAGGCCTGCTCGTGCACGACGATGGTCTCGGGCCGGCGCCACGCCATGATCAGGCGGTTCAGGTCCTGGTGGTGATGGAACGGGTTGCCGCCGGCCCAGTACACGAGCCGGATGTCGGCATAGCGGTGGGTGCGGCCGTTGTACTGGAACGGCGCGCCGGGATGCAGCAGGAGATCGGCGATGCGCGCCACCGGGATGAAGTCCTCGACGGCATTGCGGCCCTGGGCAGCACCGGGCCGGCGAAGCGGTGGTGCGGGCTGCCCATCAGGTTGGCCGCACCGTAGCCGACGCCGAAGCCGCCGCCGGGCAGGCCGATCTGCCCGATGCACGCGGCCAGCGACACCAGCGCCCAGAACGGCTGCTCGCCGTGGTCGGCGCGCTGCAGCGACCACGCGGTGTTGACCAGGCTGCGGGTGTCGCACAGTTCGTGCGCCAGGCGCTCGATGCGCGCGGCCGGCACGCCCGACAGGGCCTCGGCCCAGCGCGCGTCCTTCGCGATGCCGTCGTCGCGCCCGATCAGGTAGGCCTCGAATCGCTCGAAGCCCACCGTCAGGCGGTCGAGCTGTCGACGGTCGTGCCGGCCGGCCGCCACGATCGTGTGCGCCAGGGCGAGCATCACCGCGGTGTCGCTGCCCGGGCGGATCGGGATCCATTCGACCGCCTCCGGCGGCGCGTCGAGGTCGACGCGCACCGGGCTGAAGTTCACGAAGCGGCAGCCGGCCCGCGCCATCGCCGCCAGCCCGGGACGCGTGCGGTGCTCGCAGTTGCCGCCGGCGCTGACCTGCGCGTTCTTCGCGGGCACGCCGCCGAAGCCCACGAACAGCTTCGTGTGCTCGACCATCACGCTCCAGGCGTGATGCGAGGCCATCAGTTCGTCCATCGAGGCGACGATGTGCGGCATCAGGACCCGCGCGGCGCCCAGGCTGTACGAGTCGGTGTGACGCACGTAGCCGCCGGTGGCGTTCAGGAACCGGTGCACCTGGCTCTGCGCGTGGTGGAATCGGCCGGCGCTCGACCAGCCGTACGAGCCGCCGAAGATCGCGCGGTTGCCGTGCTGCGTGCGCACGCGCTCCACCTCGGCGGCCACCAGGTCGAGTGCCTGGTCCCAGCCCACCTCGACGAACGGCTCGCGCCCGCGCAGCTCGGGATGCGCGCCGGCGCCGTGCTTCAGCCAGGAGGCTCGCACGGCCGGTTTCCGCACGCGGGGGCCGTCGCGGTAGGCCTCGAGCATCGACAGACCGATCGGCGACGGATCGGGATCGCCGGGCAGCGGCAGCAGGCGCGGGCCGCCCGCCATCGTGTCGTCGACGGTGTAGGTGCCCCAGTGGCTGGAGGTCAGGCGCATGGTTCAGGCCTCCAGGCGGTAGACGCGGCGGGCAGTGCCGCTGAACAGTGCCGTCTTCTCGGCGGCCGAGCACCCGGCCGCCAGCCGCTTGAACGCGTTCCAGAGCACCGGGTAGCTGCACATGCCCTTGTCGACCGGGAAGTTGCTCTCGAACATGCAGCGCTCGACGCCGAATGCGTCGATGCAGGCCGACACGTACGGGCGCCAGGTGTCGGCCAGCGTCTGCGAATCCGGCGGCACGGGGCGGGTGTGGAAGTCCGATCCCGACAGCTTCATCGCCATGCCGCCCAGCTTCACGACCACGTTGGGGCAGCGCGCGAGCGTGCCGATCTTCGCGGACCACTCGGCCAGCACCTCGGCGCGCCGGTGCGCGTACGCGTCCATGCCGATGGGACCGCCGACGTGGTCCAGCACCAGCGTGGTGTCGGGGAAGGCGCGGGCCAGGTCGATGACGTCGTCGAGCTGCGTGTGCAGCAGCCACGCATCGAACGACAGCCCGAGCGGGGCGAGCTGGGCGTAGCCGGCACGGAACGCCGGATCGAGCAGCAGCCCCGGCGGCGGCTGGTAGCTGCTCGTGTGCAGGCCGTCGGCATGCCAGGCGGAGATGTTGCGGATGCCGCGGAAGCGCCCGCCGGACACCGCGACGTGGGCCGCCAGCACCTCGCGGGCGCGCGCGCCGATGCGCAGGTCGACGTTGCCGACGATGGCCGCGCACGCACGGGTGGCGCCGTACAGGCCGCTGGCGCTCATCGCGGCCACCCCGTTGACGAATTCGGTCTCGCCGAGCGAACGCCATTCCGCGGGTCCGTGCGCGCGATACATCGCCCGGCACTCGACGAACACCGTGGCGTCGATGCGGTGGCCGGTGCCGGTGTCGGCGAGCAGGTCGGGCAGCAGATAGCGGTTGCCGGGCCGCTCCCAGAGGTGGTGGTGGGGATCGACGATCGGGAGATCCGGCTCGAGGATCTCCTCCGTGTGCAGCGCCAGCCAGTCGGGACGGACCGGGATGAACGGATTGGCGGGGGCGGATGCCGGGGGGGTCTGGGTCATGCGGGGTGTCTCCTGCGTGCGGCGCGCCTGTGGTCGGGCGCTTCTGCGGGTTCTTCGTCGTCGAATCGGGCGGGCGGTCGGATGCATCGCGGCACGCGCGCGTGCCGGCGCGGCCGACCACCACGAAGGTCGCGGGACGTTAGCACGCGTGCGCATCCCCTGTGGGCCGTCATGCCTTGACAGACCTCGCTGCGGATCGATATTCTGTTCCCGTATACGCGACTTATGTTCCATATAAAGGAACGGCATGGCCGGAACGGCACGACGTCGATGCACCGGTGTGCGCCCGCGCGCCTGCGCGCCGCTCGCCCGATGAACAACACGCTCGTCAAGGGGCTGCGGCTGCTCGCCGAGCTGGCGCGCAGCCGGCAGCCGCTGGGCGCGACCGAACTGGCCCACCGGCTCGCGCTGGGCAAGAGCGATACGCATCGCCTCGCGCAGACGCTGGTCGAGCAGGGGTATGCGCGCCAGGACGCCGCCACCGGCGCGTACCGGGCGTCGGTGCGGGTGTGGGAGCTCGGCGCGGCCGTGCTCGCCAACCTCGACCTGAAGCAGGCGGCCGCGGGCCCCATGCAGGCGCTGCTCGCCGGCACCCGCGAGACCGTGCACCTGTCGATGCTCGATGGCGACGACGTCGTGTATCTCGACAAGCTCGACAGCCCGGAACCCGTGCGCGCGTACACGCAGATCGGCGGGCGTGCGCCCGCGCACTGCGTGGCCACCGGCAAGGCGCTGCTGGCGTGGCAGCCGCCGGCGCTGCTCGAGGCGCTGGCCGCCCGGCTCGCGCCGCACTCGCCGAACACGATCGTCGCGCCGGCCGCCTTCCTCGACGAGATGACCCGGATCCGCGCCGCGGGCTTCGCCACCAACCGCGGCGAGTGGCGTGCCTCGGTGTGGGGGGTGGCCGCGCCCGTCCATGGGCCCGACGGCGCGGTCATCGCGGCCGTCGGGGTGTCGGGGCCGGCCGAGCGGCTGCGCGGCGCCCGGCTGAAGGCGCTGGGGGCGGACGTCGTGTCCGCGGCGCGCGCGATCGAGGCCGCGCTGGGCTGAGCCCGGCCGGGCCGCCCCGCGACGCACCCGACGCACGCCCCCGACCCGGCACAACCTGCCCACCGGACGCAAGCCCAGAACCGAACGAACCCGACAATCGAACGAACCCCACAACCGAACGCACCCAACGAACACGAAAGGAACCACGGGATGCAGGAGCACACGAAGACCGGGACAGGGCCGCTGGCAGGCGTGCGTGTCGTCGAGTTCTGCCAGGTGGCCGCCGGCCCCTTCTGCGGCATGCTGCTGGCCGACTTCGGCGCGGACGTCGTGAAGATCGAGCCGATGGAAGGCGACACGTTGCGGCAGTGGCCGCCGATCACCGAGGGCTATTCGGAGAACTTCGCGTCGCTGAACCGCGGCAAGCGCTCGGTGGCCCTCGACCTGAAGCGTCCGGAGGATCGCGACCTGGCTCGTGCACTGGTGCTCGACGCGGACGTGCTGGTCGAGAACAACCGCCCGGGCGTGATGCAGCGGCTGGGTCTGGGCTGGGACTGGTTCGGTCCGCGCAAGCCCTCGCTGATCTACTGCTCGATTTCGGCCTTCGGCCAGAGCGGACCGCGCTCGGGGGAAGGGGGCTTCGACCTCACGATCCAGGCGGCCGGCGGCGTGATGAGTGTCACCGGCGAGCCCGACGGCGCGCCGGTGAAATGCGGCGTGCCGGTCTCCGACTTCACCGCCGGCCTGTACGGCGCATATGCGATCGCCGCGCGTATCGCGCAGGTGCGTGCGGGCGGTCCGGGCGGTCGCGTCGACGTGCCGATGTTCGCGACCACGCTGGCGATCGCGGCCCTGCAGACCAGCGAATACTTCGGCACCGGCCGCAATCCGCGCAAGCTCGGGTCCGCGCATCCGCGCAACGCGCCGTACCAGGCCTTCCGCGCGCGCGACGGCTGGTTCGCCATCGCCGCCGGCAACAACAAGCTGTGGCGCTCGGTCTGCGAGGTCGTCGGGGTGATGGGCCTGTTCGAGGATCCGCGCTTCGTCACGACCACCCTGCGCGCGGCCAACCAGGTCGTGCTGAAGGATCTGCTCGAGACGCACTTCGTGCGCGACGACGCTGCGCGCTGGCTGGAGAAGTTCGCGCAGGCCGGCGTGCCGGGCGCGCCGATCAACGCCTATTCCGACGCGCTCGCCGACGCGCAGGCGGCGCACCTGCAGCTGGTGCAGCCGATGACCCTGCCCGGCGGCACGCAGACCCGCACCGTCGCCTGCCCGCTGTGGATGGACGGCGGACCGGTCGCCGTGCAGACGCGCCCGCCCGGCCTGGGCGAGCACACCGAAGAGATCCGCGCGCGGTACCGCGCGGCCGCCGCGAACCCGAATGCGCACCCGTCCGCGCACCCGAACCAGGAGAAACAGCCGTGAGCACTGCAGCGACACCTGGCAGCACCCCGAGCGACCCGATCGCGCCGCTGCGGCGCTTCGTGGCCGGCATGACCGAGCTCGTCGACCCGCCGCGTGCCGAGGCCGAGATCCTCGCGCGCGGCTCGGCGCTGATGGCCGAGCTGATCCGCGACGACGCCTGGCTGCCGGACGCGTTCGCGCAGCCCCATCCCGACCGCTACTGCCAGTACCTGCTGCACTGCGACCCGCGCGAGCGCTTCAGTGTGGTCAGCTTCGTGTGGGGGCCGGGGCAGCGCACGCCCATCCACGACCACACCGTCTGGGGCATCGTCGGCGTGCTGCGCGGCACCGAGCACGTGCAGCGCTATGCGCGCGACGCCGCCGGCCGCTTCGTGCCGCAGGGCGGGCTCCTGGTCGCGCAGCGCGGCGCGATCGAGACCGTGTCGCCCGCGATCGGCGACGTGCACGTGGTGTCCAACCCGCTCACCGACCGCGCGTCGATCAGCATCCACGTGTACGGCGGCAACATCGGTGCGGTGCGGCGGCATTCGTTCGACGCCGACACCGGCGCCGCGCACGATTTCGTGTCGGGCTATTCGTCCGACGTCGTCCCCAACCTCTGGGACCGCTCGGCCCAGGTCAGGGCGCAGGCGTGATGCTGATCCACGACGAAGGGCAGGGCGTGCATGCGCTGACGCTCGACCGGGGCGACAAGGGCAACGCGCTGTCGTCCGCGCTGGTCGATGCGCTGCTCGCGGCGATCGCCGCGGCGCACGACCGCCCGCAGGCGCGTGCGCTGGTGCTCGCGGGCAACGGCCGGCACCTGTGCACGGGCTTCGACCTGTCCGACCTCGAGCAGGCGACCGAAGGCGATCTGCTGCTGCGCTTCGTGCGAGTCGAGCAGATGCTGGACGCGGTGTGGCGCTCGCCGCTGCTGACCGTCGCGCTGGCCAGCGGGCGCACCTGGGGTGCGGGGGCGGACCTGTTCTGTGCGGCCCAGCAGCGCTGGGCGCTGCCGGACGCCACGTTCCGGTTCCCGGGCGCCGCGTTCGGCCTCGTGCTCGGCACGCGCCGCCTCGCGGCGCGGGTCGGCGCCGACACGGCGCGGGCATGGGTGGCGGGCGGGCTCGAGATCGACGCGGCCACCGCGCAGGCCGCCGGGCTCGTGTCGCACGTCGGCACGCGCGAGGCGTTCGATGCGCACGTGGCCGCGCTGCGCGCGGCGGCGGACGTGATCGACGCCGAGACGCGGCGTGCGATCAACGCCGTGACCCGCGACGGCGACGCCGATGCCGATCTGGCGGCGCTGGTGCGCTCGGCCGCGCGGCCCGGGCTGAAGCAGCGCATCGTGGCGTACCGGGCGGCGAGCACGGCGCGGCGCTGATCGATCGCACTCGGCGCCGGGCGCTGCCGCCCGGCCGATCTCGCCCGGCCGATGCCACCCGGCCGACGCCGCCCGGCCGAACCGGCGTGCGCTCAGCCGACGCCGCGTGCGCGGCCTTCGGCGAATTCCCGCCGGAACGTCTCGAACGTGCCGGCGGCGATCGCGCCGCGCATCGTGCGCATCAGGTCCAGGAAGTAGTGCAGGTTGTGGATGGTGGCGAGCCGCGCGCCCAGGATCTCGTCGACCTTCTGCAGGTGGTGCACGTACGCGCGCGAGAAGTTCTCGCAGCAGTAGCAGCTGCACTGCGCATCGACCGGCCGCTCGTCGCTGCGGAAGCGCGCATTGCGCAGGCGCAGATCGCCGTGCCGGGTGAACAGCCAGCCGTTGCGCGCATTGCGCGTGGGCAGCACGCAGTCGAACATGTCGATGCCCGCTGCCACGCCGGCCACCAGGTCTTCGGGCGTGCCCACGCCCATCAGATAGCGCGGCGCGTGCACCGGCAGGCGGGGCGCCGTGTGCGCGAGCACCCGCATCATGTCCTCCTTGGGCTCGCCCACCGACAGTCCGCCGATCGCGTAGCCGTGGAAGCCGATGTCGACGAGCCCGGCGAGCGATTCGTCGCGCAGGTCCTCGAACATGCCGCCCTGGACGATGCCGAACAGGGCGTTGGGGTTCTCGAGCCGGTCGAACTCGGCGCGCGAGCGCTGCGCCCAGCGCAGCGACAGCCGCATCGAATCGGCCGCCTGGGCGTGCGTCGTCGCGACGCCGCCGATCTCGTAGGGCGTGCACTCGTCGAAGATCATCGCGATGTCGGAGTTCAGCCCGCGCTGGATCCGCATCGATTCTTCAGGGGTGAGCATCAGCCGGTCGCCGTTGATCGGCGACGCGAAGCGCACGCCCTCCTCGCTGATCTTGCGCAGGTCGCCCAGGCTGAACACCTGGAAGCCGCCGGAGTCCGTGAGGATGGGCTTGTGCCAGCCGTTGAACCCGTGCAGTCCGCCGAACCGGCCCAGCACCTCCAGCCCGGGGCGCAGCCACAGGTGGAAGGTGTTGCCGAGGATGATCTGCGCGCCGATGTCGTCGAGCTCGCGTGGCGACATCGCCTTGACCGCGCCGTAGGTGCCCACCGGCATGAAGATCGGCGTGTCGACCTCGCCGTGGTTCAGCCGCATGCGGCCGCGGCGCGCCCCAGCGTCCGTGGCGAGGACCTCGAAGTTCAGCATGCGATCGCCTCCCCGGCGCAGCGGTGCAGCAGCATCGCGTCGCCGTAGCTGAAGAACCGGTAGTCGTTGTCGATCGCATGGCGGTAGGCGCGGCGGATGCGCGCCACGCCCGCGAACGCCGACACCAGCATCAGCAGCGTCGACTTCGGCAGGTGGAAATTGGTGATCGGCGCGTCGACCACGCGGAACCGGTAGCCGGGCGTGATGAACAGCCGCGTCTCGCCGCTGCCCGCATCGACACCCCCGTCGTCGCGCGCGCAGGATTCGAGCGTGCGCAGCGCGGTCGTGCCCACGGCCACCACGCGCCCGCCCGCCGCACGCGTGGCGGCGATGGCCTCGGCCGTCTCCGGCGGCAGCACGTAGCGCTCGCTGTGCATCACGTGCTGCGCCACGTCCTCGACGCGCACCGGCTGGAACGTGCCCGCGCCGACGTGCAGCGTGACGTGCGCGATCCCCACGCCGTGGGCGCGCACGCGCGCCAGCAGCGCCTCGTCGAAATGCAGGCCGGCGGTCGGGGCGGCCACCGCACCGGGCGTGCGGGCGTAGACGGTCTGGTAGCGCGCGTCGTCGTCGCGGTCCGGCGCGTGCGTGATGTACGGCGGCAGCGGCGTGTGCCCCTCGCGCTCGAGGGCTTCCAGCACGGGCTCGTCGAAACGCAGCGTGAAGAACGCGTCGGCGCGGCCGGTGACGGTGGCGCGCGCGCGGCCGAACGCCAGCACCGTCCCCGGGCGCGGGGTCTTGCTCGCGCGCAGCATCACGACCGCGTCGTGCTCGCCGTCGATCCGCTCGATCAGCGCCTCGACCTGTCCGCCCGTGTCCGCCTTCACGCCGAGCAGGCGTGCGCGGATCACGCGGGTGTCGTTCATCACCAGCAGGTCGCCGGCGCGCAGCAGCTCGGGCAGGGCGGTGAAGCGCAGGTCGTCGAGCGCATCCTCGTGCACGTGCAGCAGGCGCGAGCCGCTGCGGTCGGCGAGGGGGTGCTGCGCGATCAGGCGCGGCGGCAGGTCGAAGTCGAAGTCGGAGAGGCGCATCGGGCCGACATGATACCGATGCCCCCGGCGGGGACGCCGCGCGGGCCGGGGTGTGCGCATAATCGGCGTGCACTTCAGCGCTGGAGCGCCCACCCCCACACGAGGAGACATCCAATGACCTTCCAGACCATCCTGTGCGAGATCGCCGACGGGATCGCCACCGTCCGCCTCAACCGGCCCGACCGCCTGAACGCCTGGACCCGCGAGATGCATCACGAGCTGCGCCGGGCGATGCACGAGCTGGCCGTCGATCCGGCCGTGCGCGCGATCATCCTGACGGGCGCCGGCCGCGGGTTCTGCGCCGGTGCCGACATGAACATGCTCAGTTCCCTGTCCGGCGCCGGCGCGGCGGCGCCCGCCGCCGCGGCCGAGGCGCCGTCGTCCTACGCGGTGCCGAAGCACGGCAGCACCCGTGCCGACTTCCGCATGACCTACTCGTACTTCCCGTCGATCCCGAAGCCGATCGTTGCTGCGATCAACGGCCCGTGCGCCGGGCTCGGTCTGGTCATCTCGCTGTACTGCGACATGCGCTTCGCCGGCCAGAGCGCGGTCTTCACCACCGCGTTCGCGCAGCGCGGACTGATCGCCGAGCACGGCATCAGCTGGCTGCTGCCGCGGCTGGTGGGCCTGCCCAACGCCGCCGATCTGCTCTACTCGGCCCGCAAGTTCGGCGCCGACGAGGCCGGCCGGCTCGGGCTGGTGCAGCGCGTGGTGCCGGACGCCGAACTGCTCGACGCCGCACGCGGCTACCTGAAGGCGATGGTCGACAGCGTGTCGCCGCGCTCGGTGGCGGTGATGAAGCGCCAGATCTGGGACGGCATGTTCCAGACGATGTCGGAGGCGACCGCCATCGCCAACTACGAGATGGAACAGAGCTTCGCCGCGCCCGACTTCAAGGAGGGCGTGGCGCACTTCCTGGAGAAGCGGGCGCCGAAGTTCAACCCGCTCTGAACGGGTGGCTGCAGGGGGGGCAATGGAAATGCTGCAACGCAGAATCTCCGACGATCATTGACCGCCGGAATATCAAGAATTCACTCTTGCTAGAGGGGTGATTCTAGATTGCTGCAATGCGGCAAATTGTCATCGTTTCGGGACCTCCGCTCGTTAGAATGCCTGTCGGGCAATGGGTTCCGGGCGTCCGTCGGACCTCCGGGAACCTCCCGCCGCGCGGCGCGCGGTGGCGAACCCTGCCCGCAGGAGTCCACGATGCCCACCACCCCCCATGTGCTGCCCCGCCAGATCCTCGACTGGGTGGCCCTGCTCGAGCGGCTGGACGCCGGCGACCGCGACGGTCTGCGCGAACACTTCCTGGCGCTCGATCCCGACGACCGGCGCCTGCGCTTCGGGTTGCCGGTCAGCGACGAACACATCCGTCGCTACGTGGATGGCATCGACCTCGATGCCGACGTCGTGTTCGGCGTGTGTTCGGGCACCGGGACCTGGCTCGGCATCGGACACCTGACGCTGGGCCGCGAGGATGCCGAGCTCGGGCTGTCGGTGCTGCCGGATGCACGCGGTCGCGGACTCGGTGCGGCGATCTTCCGCTTCGCGCTCGCCCATGCGTCCCGCGCCGGCGTGCAGCGCGTGTACATGCACTGCCTCACCAGCAATCGGGCGATCCTCTCGATCGCCCGGGCCGCCCGCATGGAGATCCACAGCGCGTCCGGCGAGGCCGACGCCTACCTCGTCGTGCCGCCCTATGCGCAGTTCGTGCGCATGCTGATCGACGAGCCGGCGACCGAACACTGAGCCGGGCTATACTCCGGCTCCCGATCCGCCCGGGATCTGCCGGAGTGGTGGAACTGGTAGACGCGCCGGACTCAAAATCCGGTTTCCGAAAGGAAGTGCGGGTTCGATTCCCGCCTCCGGCACCACACGCATGAGCCCGCGCCAGCGGGCTCTTGCGTTTGGGGCTGGAGCGCACGGCCCCTGCGAAGCGCGCGGGCGGCAGGCGAAGGGATGGGCCTGCAGACCCGTCCGCGGCCCGCGCCGGTGCGGGCGATTCCCGCCCTGAAGAGATGGCCCTGCCGCCCTGTCCGCGGCGCGCGCTCGGCTATGCTCTTCGGCATGCCGCCACGCGGGCCGTCCGCGCGCCGTCGCGGCGCATCGACTTCCGCCGCTCATGTCCCTGCCGCTCAACATCGCCGTCGTCGTGCTGCTGATCGCCGTCTCGGCGTTCTTCTCGGTCGCCGAGA
>Ga0116141_10002676_pt1 | contig 15192 bp, 15 predicted proteins | sample AD_UKC097_MetaG_FD_89744 | JGI IMG/M metagenome (GOLD analysis project Ga0116141, IMG submission 89744) | Active sludge microbial communities of municipal wastewater-treating anaerobic digesters from USA - AD_UKC097_MetaG | ecosystem: Engineered > Bioreactor > Anaerobic > Digestate | place: USA...
AAGTGCGGCGAGGCCAATCTTCAGGGGGGTCATGGTTGTTCTCCGTGAATAAGCGGTACGGGCGGCATTATAAGCGGTAGCCCGGAAGACCCCTCAAAAACCCGCCTGGATGCTGACTTTTGTTGCCTCCTTGGAGATCAACGCTTGGGACTGCTCTTGAAGAAGGGGTGACACTACCACTGATTAGCGAGATAGCCCCCCAGCCGCTGGCGCAACCGGCCGTCGTGTTCCCGGCGCAGGTCCGTGACCACCTGCTGGATGGGGGCGGCAAAAGACGCATAGCCTTCCGCCCCGGCCCCGGTTGTATTGAGCTGGTCGGTATAGCGCTGGAGCAGGGCCGCGATCTGGTCCAGGGTGTCGAGTTGGAAGACGGAGGTCATGAGGTGGAGGAAGTCATCCTGCGGGAGCCTCAGTGCACGGATGAAGTCATCGCGGTTCTGGTAGGCGGCGGATCGCGGGCTGCCGCTGAGGCGGTAGAGCCGGAAGTGGTTCCCGATGGGCAGCAGCAATAGCTGTTTCAGCGCCAGGCCGAGCACTTCGTAGAGGAGCTGACCATCCTGGTTCTCGGAGATGATCAGGTTGATGGGCTTGACATCGGTACTACCGGTCAGCTTCTGGATCTCCGGGCAGTCGGTGAAGCTGTGGGCGTTGACCACCAGGAGGTGGCCATAGTGGTAATCGTTTGGCATGGCTGTTCTTCTTGTTGGGTGCTGAGTAAGGCCCGCGAGGCCGCCTAGAACGGCTCCTGCCGCACCGGGGTCTCGCCCAGGGTGACCACGTTGAGCGGCCCCAGAGGCCCATTGTCGGGCAGGGGCACGACAGTCTTTGTCGCGGTCAGGGTGGCCAGGCTCGGGAGTTGGGCCAGGGTGTCAGACCCGGCCAGGGCCTCCCCTTCGTGGTAGGCGTGGAACCAGGGCAGGCCGCGTTGGGCATAGTCCTGGGCACTGAAGGGGCGGCTAGGATAGGGTTCGCCGGTGACCGCCAGGTTTTGCTCGGAATTGAGGAGGTGCACGTAGCAGCGCACTATCTGGTCCTGATCACAGACGGCCAGGCCGTAGTAGTCTTTCCTGATGCTCTGGCGCAGCAGGCCGCCATTGGCCAGGCCGACCTCGGCGGCGATGCCGTATTGGATGCGGGATTTACCCCCGGAACTCGCCATCCGGCGCTTACCCTCTGTAGCCCGTCCTCCGCCGCGTTGTGCGCCGTGCGCCGCCAGCAGGTGCCGGAGCGCCACGGCTGAGCGGCGGCCCTTGCCGGCTGGCCGCGGGTTAAGCCTCCCAACCCAGGGCGACGACGATGCGCTGGAAATCCGCCTCCAGGGGCGCCCGGATCAGCAGCGCCTCTCCGGTCTGAGGGTGGCGCAGTTGCAGCCTGGTCGCGGCCAGCAGCAGGCGCTGGTTGGCGAAGTGCCGGGCAAAGAATTGGTTGTGGCGTCCGTCGCCGTGGGTGGTATCGCCGATGATGGGGTGATAGATATGCTTGAGATGGCGGCGGAGTTGGTGCTTGCGGCCGGTTTGGGGTTGCAACTCCACCAGGGAGTAACGGGCGGTGGGATAGCGGCTGACGGGATAAGGCAGTTCGACGGTGGCCAGGCGGCGAAAGTGGGTGATCGCCATCTGCGGCGCCTTGTTGGGGTCGGCATTCGCATCGGCCAGGGCATCTGGTTCCTCCCGGAGGGCATGGTCGATCACCCCGGCCGGTTCCAGGTACCCGCGCACGATGGCCTGGTAGGTCTTCACGACCTGTCCCGCGGTGAATTGAGCGGTCAGGGTCCGCGCGGTGCCGGCATCCAGGGCGAACAGCAGGACCCCCGAGGTTGGCCGGTCCAGGCGATGCACCGGGTAGACGCGCCGACCCAATTGGTCCCGCACCCGTTGCAGGGCGAAGTCGGTGGCGCGTTTGTCGATCAGGCTGCGGTGGACCAGCAAGCCGGCGGGTTTGTCGACGGCGACCAGCCAGTCATCGCGGTAGAGGATTTGCATGGGGTCAGTCGCCAGTCACCTGGTCTGCAGGCGGTAGGTGTCATGCATGCCGTTCTCCTGACCATCGGCGCGTCGCCAGCGCCGACGCCTACCGAGAATTACCCATCGGCGCTTCGCTCGCCATGGCCGGCAGCGGGGGCAGGATACCCTTGATGCGCAGGGCATCCAGGGTGAGCTGTTGGCGTAGCGGCAGGTCGCTGGCGCTCTGTGTATCGAGATTGAGCGCAAACAGCCAGGTCTCGTCGCCACGCTCGACATAGCCGATGTACCAGCCGATCCCCGGCGTGGTGCGGGTCGACCAGCCGGTCTTGGCATAGAGCCGATAGTCCGGGCCGGCATCAGCGCGCATGATGGCCGCGAGGGTCTCATAGGTGCTCGGTCGGAAGGGCAGGCGGCGTTGGACGACCTGGCGGAGAAAGGCCACCTGCTGCTCGGCACTGATCGTGAGCGCCCCGTCCAGCCAAAAGGTGCTGACCGCGAAGGGCTCCTGCAACTGACCGTAACCGGCCAGACGCAGATAGTCCGGATACTTCCCGGCCCCGACCCGCCGGGCCAATTCCTGATAGCACCAGACGCAACTGACCTTGAACGCCGTCGCCAGGGTCTGATCGCGATTCCAGTCCGGGAAGTCGTAAAGGGTGCCATCCCAGGGCAAGGGGGCATCGGCGGCGGCGATGGCGCCTTCCTCGACCGCGATGAGGGTATTGAAGACCTTGAAGGTCGAGGCGGCGATGAACGCCTGGCGGGCCCGGGCGTCGTGATGGACATACCGCGCGCCGCTGTTGATCGCCTCGATCACCAGCGTCCCCTCCACGCCCGCCGCCGTGAATAAGGCGGCGAGGGCGGCGTCTTCCGCCCGCGCGCGCGGGGCGGGACACAGCCAGAGCAGCAGGATGACCAGCAGACCAGCCGCCACTGGATACCGGCGGCTTGAAGCGGGGGCAGCTGGCGCCGGGAATCGTTCAGGCGAACCCGCGCCCCAATGGTTTCCGCGTCCGGCGTGGTGACAGCAACATTCTGACATGCCAACATCGTAGCATGGCTAAGCACGTGGACTCCCCGTTCTGGGGCTGCCGGTCTGTCTCGGCATCACCAATCGGGGACACGGAGGGCGGCCACCGGAATGGCGGTCATCAGGACACGGCAAGGCTGGGACTGACCAGACTCTGGAGAAACAGGCTGAACCTGATGCCTGATCACCGCCCCAGGGAATGATAAAACCCTTAACACCCGCCGCCGTTACCTATGACAACCACGAAAAGCGCGCGCTGAAACCAACGAGTGATGGGATATGAACATCCAGCGTAGAGACTTTATCAAGGGCTGCGCAACGGCGTCTGTTCTGATGGTACCGGGCATTGCCAGCGCAGCGACGAGGCTGAATAACAACAAAGCATCCGGCCAGGGTGCGGACTTGCGCATCCAAAAATCAATCAAAGCGGGTTTCGGTGGTGGTTTTTCGGTGCTTGCTCATAGCCAATCAAACGGGCTGACTTACGCCGAAATCGAGCATGTTGGCAACCGGTACCTTGTTGTTTCTGCTAACTTGGTTGACTGGACGATCATGGGTTCAGCCTGAGAAGGCTATGCCGTGCAAGATTTCCCGCCAACAAAATTGGTGATTTCCCCTTCGAGTAGGCGTACGTGAAGATCGTTGACGTAGTCGCGCTTCGCGTGCCGGATCAACAAAAGCACCCTGTAACAAGCTGAGTCGCGTTCGTGTCCCAACAAATCAAAAGCATCCGCATACATCCAGGCATCGGCCTTGCTCGTCTGGGAAACAGTGACGAGTTTTATATTGGCCCCGAAGCCCCGGGCATTGTGGTCGATCCGGGGGGTAGTGGTGGGCCTGGGCCTGATGGCGGAACCTACCGCGACCTCGGCGCGCGCTTGAAGCGTCAGGCGCAGCGATACCGGGTCTATGCCTACGACGCCAACGATCAGGTTATCGCCGAGCTGACGTCCGATTCGGGTTTGATCAAGTCCTTATGCTGGCGGGTTCATGTCAGGAACATGAAGGCCGCGAATTATGCCTTTCAGGGCGCCTATCGGTTTGATCCCGACGCCTTGCGCAACCCATCCATTCAGCCGGGCAAGAAGCCAATCGAGCGTAATCAGTTGATCATCGATCCCGGTGTGCATAGGCTCGCCTCCGGGCAGGCTGGACCGGTGGTGATGAAAGGGGACGTCTTCACGGGCATCGAAAAAGGGAACCTACCTGGTGGCTTGCGCTTTGAGGGTTATACGCCCAAGGATCCTTCACAAGGGGTTGAGGTCACCCATACCGCCGCCAAGGACATCGAGCTGGGGCAACTTCGGCTCGACGCCCAGCATCGTTTGCTGTTTGTGCCGGGAGCGGGCAAGGGTGATTGCGTCACCACGCCCAAAGTCGTGTTGTCGAACCCGAGTGCAACCGTTGAACCGCCGAATGGCCCGGAAAATGGCCAAAACCCTCTGACGAATCAGTTTGCCTATTTCAACGTTCCTGGCTGGTGGGACGATACCTGTTGTGGCGAAATTGACGTTACCGTCACCCTCAATGACGGCACGGTGTTAAGCACGCGCGAGAACGTCAAAGCGGAAACGGATGAGGGCACGAGGAACCCGAAGGCTGGCGCGTGGATCATCACCGCGCCACCAAAGTATGCGCCTCATATGGTCCATGTGGTGTCCATACTGGACCGTGTTTACGAGACTTTTCCGGAGGCTTATCCGCACGCCGGGAAAAGAACGAATTTTTACCGGGATATTTATCCGATATTCTCCAACTCCACCTATTACGCCTGGGTCAGTGTCGAGGCCGCTGGTGTCAGGCCGGAAGCTAGGAACCGTGGCCATGGTCCCGCGCAGTCAGGCAACTTGCTCAGTCCGGGATACCTGGCGGTGTTGAGCGATCCCAGTGAAAACATGAAACCGGTCAGGCAAACTATTTATCGCCTCATGCGTCATGCTCCTGGACAACGCGGGCGATTGGTCGATTCGCTGATGCCTCCGCCACCTCGGCGGCCAACGAGCTGGGAAAACGAAGAGTTCAAACGAGCTGAAGTTGACACCCAGATGCCCAAACTGTGGGGTACCGGCGGCAAGCCTCTGCAGAATCGGCAATTGGGTATCAATCTGCCTGACCAGTTCCTGAGCTTGACCGATTGGCAATTGAATCATTTGAAGAACTGGGCAGAAGGGGACTTTGAGGTCGGTGTTTTACAACAACCGCTGCCCCTTGCGAAGTTGTCCTTGAATGACCAGCCACACGCCCTCGACAGCTCAGCTCTTGAGCCGACCATTGGGGGTGGATTCCATCCGGGCATCGAATTTCCTTACTTGATAATCTACCGTGAGTTTTTTGCCGAGGCGTTCCGGGTTGCCAAAGACGTTGAGCCTGGTTCGCTCTCCGCCTTCATGTCTAGCCCCTGGCAGGGTGACTTGTGGTCGTGCAGCGAGGCCTGGTGGCCAACACATCGGCCGGATATTGTTTTCGAATACGATGCCAATACCAAGACCCGAACCTATAAGGAGTGGTTCCGGGGATATGATGCCGGGGGCGAACCACTTTCATCCACCGATGGTTACGAGCAGATGGCCTATGCCTGGCCCAAGCTGGGGATGGTGCTTCCCATCAAAACGGCCGATGGCCATTTCCTGAAAGATAATGGTTCGGTTGTGTTTGTCGAGCAAGAGCGTGACCCGTCCCTGAATCGGCCACCCGTCAAAGGCAAATAATTCGTTGCCGTCGATCGTTACCGATCGTGCCAATCCGACAGATCGTCCCGACGCGGCATGGGACGTCGTTGTCGTCGGTGCCGGACCGGCTGGGTCGGCAACCGCCATCACGCTGGCCAGGTTTGGTCAGCGCGTGCTGCTGGTGGACGAGCAGGTGACCACGCGCTTCAAGCTGGGCGAATCGCTACCACCGGCCTGTATCGGTCTGGTCAAGCATTTCCTGGGAAATCTTGAGGGCACGGAGTGGAATCTCCGCGGGGTCTTCCGCACGGCTGGCAATATTTCAATCTGGGCGACCGAGCAGGCCCAGATCACGGATTTCTTCTTCACGCACACCGGGTTCGGCCTCTGTGTCGATCGGTTGGCATTCGATGAGGCCCTCCGCTCGAATGCCGTTGCCGCCGGAGCAGTCTTGCACAAGGGTATGCGCTTTGAGTCCTGTGCCAGGATCGTGGACGGTCCTTTTAATTGGCGACTGAGCCTGAGCTCGCTAGGGCAGCCGCAAGCGCACCGCACGCGTTATCTGGTCGATTGTTCAGGACGGCGGGCGGTGGTTGCCAAGGCGCTTGGTGTTCATACCGCCGATAACGCGGATGATCTGTTCGCCTATGCGCAATGGTTTACTACCGTGAGTGAGGATGATGACCCGTATACCCGGATTGAAGCGGGACCGCAAGGCTGGTGGTATAGCAACCGTTTGCCCGGTGCCGAAGACCATACGGCCAGGCGAATAGTCGTATTCCACTCTGACAAAGATCTGCCCGCGGCGAAAATGGCCGCGCGTCAGGCGGGTTTCGGCCAATTGTTGGAGGACTCCGTACATATCGGGCCCTTGCTCAAGGCCGGGGGATACCGACCTGGCGGAACAATCCGTGGCGCACCGGCTAACAGCCAGCGATTAGGGTTTTTTTGTGGTGACGCGTGGCTGGCGGTGGGCGATGCGGCTCAAGCCTATGATCCGCTGTCGTCGCAAGGCATCGATAAAGCGCTCAGGACGGCGAGTCACGCGGGGCATATGATTCATTACGCCTTGACCGACAACCCTAAGAGCGCGACAGACCTGGGCAGCGGCAATGCGTTCATCCAGCAGTACGCCGGGCAACAGCAGCAGCTCTGGCAAACTTACCTGTCGCAGCGCGATTACTACTATCGTTTACAACCTCGCTGGCCGGCTCAGCTGTTCTGGCAACGTCGGCACCGGCCACGGCGTTGAAGCGCATTTGGCCTCGATGTCCGCGGCAGGGCGCGCAAGCTCTACTTATCCGGCGTGAGGCCGTTGGCAGGGGCGCCAAGCTTTCCCGCCGCTCCTCCGGCGGAGATCCGCCACAACGCCAGGGCGAGTCAGTCGCCATACCCACCTTCCAAGTCGACCTCAAAGCGCAGCCATTCGATGACCGGACAGCCATCGCGACCCTCTCCCAGGAGATAGTCCTGGATGGTCAGGCGGCCCCGGCCGAACCGCTCCACCGCCGCGACCTCCTCCGGGGTCACCGCGGCCGGTGACTGTGGCCCGGCAATGCCCTGGCCCACTTCTGGGGAGAAGATGAAGGCCCGCGGTTCCCCCGGCCCTTGCTCCGCCTGGTAGGGGCGCGCCGCGCAGGCACGGGGATCGGTCAGGAACTGCCACCCCTCGATCTCCCGGGGGTTAGGGAGGAAATGCAGGGGCGGCGTCAGGCGGGCCAGGTTGTCGTCCCGTCCCACTTCCTCGACCTGGATCTCCCAGCCGTCGGCCCGGGGCGCCAGAATCAAGGCGAACCGGGAACCGAAGGGGTGACGGAAGTTCTGCCCGGTTTCCACCCGCCCGCTGAAGTGGGTGCGGAAGTGCGGGTAAAGCAGCCGGTTGCGAAATTCCGCCAGGGGCAGGGTGCGGGTCCGGTCCCGCTCGCCGTCGAAGCTGCCACGCACCTGGTCGCCCTCCAGCCGCAGCCAGAACTCGCCGCAGTGGGACAAGGCCCAGCCCGGGCCGGGCTTGGCCCCCGGGCCATTGAGGGCCAGGACCCAGCGGCTGCCCAGGGGAAAGTCCGCGACGCTCGGCCGGCAGTGCATGCCGTCGCCCATCTGGACCCGCATCCCCGAATCCAGCAGGCCGCCCTTGAGCACCTCTCGGACCCAGACCGCCATGGCCGGCGCCGGGTCATGTTCATGGCGAAGGATGTCGCCGATGATGATCAGCGGAGCTTGGGGCGCCACCTGGAGAAAGCCTCCCGCCCAGGCACATGAACAGGCGTCAGCCAAGCTGGGCACGAGTGCCAGACTCCCGGCCAGCAGCAGTCCACGAATGGCTGTCACCCCTCTCAGGATCAGCATGTTAGACACCAGGATAAGTACGTTGGACACCTCGCAATCACACGGATCCCCCTGGCCGGTAAGCACACTTTGGGGGGCGCTAGCATCATTGGTCCAAAACTCGTGATATTCGTACCGCATAGCATCAGCCAAGCCAAGCCATCCTTTGCCCCAAGGCTCAGCCCGCAAGCTTGCGGTTCCCGGCACTGCCGGACTAATAGACGCTTGGGGCAGGCGGCCTGGAACAGATCCACGCCGTGGGATTCGTGGCCTACGCCAGTTGAACCAGCAAAACCAGGGATAAGGTGAAGAGGGCAATCTGGGCGACGAAGCTCCATCGGTCGATGTGGGTCAGATGAGCGAGGTTGGCCGGTGAATCCTTATTCATCCGCAGGTTGGCCCAGACGATCTGTACCAGGGTCAGGACGATGAAGGCGTAGGACAGGACATAGATGATGTCGGCCAGAACCAGGGTTGGCGTTTCCGGAATCGCCGACATGACCATATCCCGCAGAAAGATTACCGCCAGCAGGGCACCCGCCGGCATTGCCATACGCACTTCCACGAGAAGCGGGGATAAGAGCAAGGCCGTCCAACTGGTGACCATGACGATCATCAGCGGGATGAGCAACTTCCAAACGAACATGTTGGCGTTACGTTCCAGCTCGAAGCTGAATTTCAGTCCGGCGTACCTTGAGCCTTGCGGCTCACTGGGGTCACCGAAGTCGGTGCCATACTCGTGAAGATAAGTGGACGCGCCATAGCTGACCACATCCCAGGCCTTGATATTGACCCCATCCCCGTAACCGGAGGCGTGATCCGGCACGTACACAATTTCATCGATGGGCGAGGTGGTGTTTTCCAGCCACAACGACAATTCTTGCCGGTCGAGGGGGTATTGACTGAGGTCGAAAGGCTGAAAGAATCGACCCTCGATGCGCATGTGCTGGTATTTGCTGCCATCCGGGAGTTCCTTGGGCGTTTCGAGGTACAGTTCCTTGGTGAAACCCCACAATTCGAGTGAGTTGGCAAATTCCAGGCTACCGACCGGGTCGAAGTCACCCCGCCAACGCAGCCAGACATAGGCATTCATCCGATAGGTGTTGGCGTCCAGATCCAGTTCGTAAACATTGATCGGATAGACGCCCACCATCACCTGCTGGGCACCGCTGGGAAGGGCATCCAAGGGGAGCATGGTCCCAAGCGTCTGCTCAATCCGGAAGTCGAAGTCTGCACGGTCAGCTAGGCCGCCCTCCGTCGCCCCAGCGGTACCAATACCACTGGGCCAGGCCGCAAACCAGGCGAGCGCGGTGAGCAGAATGGCCATTGCCGCCCAGCGAACGCCTAGAGGGGTGAACCTAAGCATGGGATCATTATCTCCTTAGGCCTCGGCAACAGGAAAGCATGACAAGGGACTTGCCGGGAATTTGCGTAGCGCCTGCCAGCGGGTAGGTTGCCAGGCCACCCGGGCGGCGAATGTAGCGGGTACCTTATTGTGACGTCAAAGGTCATACCCACCCTCGATCTGGACCGAGAAGGTCAGCCAATTGATGATCGAACAGCCACCCTCGCCCTCCTCCAGGCCATAATCTCCAATCTCCAGCGTCCCGTACCCAAACCCCGTCACCGCCGCGATCTTTTCCTGGGTAACGGCGGCATCCATCATGGGGCCGGCAATGCGCCTGCCGACCTCCGGAGAAAAGATGAACAAAACACGATTGTGATCTGTTCAGTTGACCGGCCAAGAACAATGCTCGTAAAAGCAGATACCTAAATCGATGACGACACCCAAGCTGAGAGCCGTCGGTGGACTCGACCGCGATCTGCAACAGTCACTGCTGAACCAGGTCCGCGACCTCTGGACTCACACCTCCACCGCCCTGGAAGGCAACACCCTCACCCTGGGCGAGACCAAGTTTGTCATCGAGGAGGGGCTGACGGTTTCTGGTAAGCCGTTGAAGGATCATCAAGAGGTGATGGGGCATGCGTGGGCGATCGCGCTGATCTACGCGGGGCTTGACGGACCTATCACAGAATCTCGCCTGTTCGACCTGCACCGGGCAGTCCAGTCTGAAATCGTGACCGACATCTATAAACCTTATGGCGCCTGGAAGCTGGAGCCGAATGGGACCTATGCCGTGACCGAGGACGGGCGCCAGCCCTTCGTCGAATACGCCTCACCCGGAGACGTTCCGCCGCTGATGACCGAGTGGTTGGCCGAGCTCAATCCGCTCGCCGTCGAGTCCTTGAGTGATACGGACGCGGTCGAGGCCTATGCCCGACTGCACCTGAGGTTCGTGCATATGCTTCCGTTCTGGGAGGCAACGGGCGCATGGCCCGCCTGTTGAGCAATATCCCGGTCTTGCGATCCGGCCACCTGCCGATGGTGATCGACGTGCGCGACCGCAAGGAGTACATCGACATCCTGGCCCGCTACGAACTGTCAAGCGGACAGCTCACGACCGAGACCGGTGGTTGGCCTGCCGAGGCCCCAATGCCATTAACTTAACCCCTTGCCCGATCCTTCCCCCGCTGGGGGGAAGGATCGGCAGCCCGGCCTAAACGTGGGGCTCCGGCCACCCTCAGCCCACCGGCGTTGGGGTCCTTCGTGGTTTGCTCAGCAACCGCGCCACGGCCTTTTCGATCTCGACCAGGAAGAAGACCCCCAGACCCAGCACCACGGGTAACAACCAGTCCAGCGGCAGCAGGGGGGCGGAATGGAACCAGAGGTTCAGGAGGGGGGAATAGACGAAGAATACCTGCAACAACACCAGGAGCCCCGCCGCCAGCCAGATGGTCCAGTTGGTGAACCAGTAACGCGGACGCAGGCTGGAATCGCGAAGGAAGCGGCTATTGAACAGGAAGAAGAGCTGGCCAAAGGCCAGGGTGTTGACCGCCATGGTCTGGGCCACCGGCAAGGGGATACCCTCGGCCTCCACGAGCTGGAAGACCCCAAGCGTGGCCATGCCGATGAGCAGCGAGACAAAGGCGATCCGCCAGAGCTGATAGCCCCCCAGAATGCCGGCCCCTGGTCGTCGGGGCGGGCGCTGCATGACCCCGGGCTCCGGGGGCTCGAAGGCCAGGGCCAGCGACAGGGTCACGGCCGTGACCATGTTGACCCACAGGATCTGTACCGGCGAGAGGGGCAGGGTCAGACCGAAGAGGATGGCGACGAGGATGACCAGGGCCTGGGCGCCGTTGGTGGGGAGCATGAAGAGGATGGACTTCTGCAGGTTGTCGTAGATGGTGCGCCCCTCTTCCACGGCCCGCTCGATGGAGGCGAAGTTGTCGTCCGCGAGGACGATCTCCGCCGCCTCCTTGGTGGCCTCGGTCCCCTTGATGCCCATGGCCACGCCCACGTCGGCGCGCTTGAGCGCCGGGGCGTCGTTGACGCCGTCGCCGGTCATGGCCACGACCTCGCCATTGGCCTGCAGGGCCTGGACCAGGCGCAGCTTATGCTCCGGGCTGGTGCGGGCGAAGATATCGTGATGGGCAACCAGGACCTGTAACTCCTCATCGCTCGCCGCCTCGAGTTCCGTGCCGGTGACGGCCAGGGCCGAGGCTGAGGTGTCATCGGGGTCGATGATGCCCATCTCCCGGCCGATGGCCAGGGCGGTTCCCGCATGGTCCCCGGTGATCATCTTGACGCGGATCCCTGCCTGGCGGCAGGTGGCAATGGCCTGGATCGCCTCGGGCCGGGGCGGGTCGATGATACCCACCAGACCGACCAGGACCAGGTCCCGCTCCAGATCCTCCAGGGCCAGGCTGTCCTGGTCGGCCGTCGTATCCCGCTGGGCCGCCGCCAGGACCCGCAGGCCCTGGGCGCTGAGGTCATCGATCTGCGCCTCCCAGTAGGACCGATCCAGGGGTTGCGGCTCGCCACCCGGCCCGAACTGGGTGCCGCACCGGTCCAGCAGCCGGTCCGGGGCACCCTTCATGAGGATGCGTACACGCCCATCCGGCAAGCAGTTCAGGGTCGCCATGAACTTGTGTTCGGAGTCGAACGGCACCACCGCCAGACGCTGGTAGCCCGCGGGTTCGAACGCGGCCTTGTGGGCGAGGGTGCGCAGGGCCCCCTCGGTGGGCTCGCCAATCACCTTCCAGTGGCCAGCATCCTCGGCGATCTCGGCGTCGTTGCACACCGCCATGACCTCCACCAGGGCGTCGAGGTCCGGGTGGTCCGTGCGTTGGATATGCCGCCCCGCCAGGGAGAGATGGCCCTCAGGGGCATAACCGATCCCCGCGACCTCGTAGCCGGCCAGGGGGGTGATCACCTGCCTGGCGGTCATCTCGTTGCGGGTCAGGGTGCCGGTCTTGTCCGAGCAGATGACGGTGACCGAGCCCAGGGTCTCCACCGCCGGCAGCTTGCGGGTGATGGCATTGCGCCGCACCATCTGCTGCACCCCCATTGTCAGGGTGATGGTCATGATGGCTGGCAGGCCCTCGGGGATGGCGGCCACCGCAAAGCCGATGGCGGCCATCATCAGCTCCGTGGGAGCGAAGTTGTGGACAAACCAGCCGATGCCCAGCATCCCGACCGCCATGATGAGGATGATCACGGCCAGGACCCGCCCGAAGGCGGTCATCTGGCGGGTAAGCGGCGTCTCCAGGGTCTCAATCTCGGTGATCAGGCGGGTGATCCGTCCCAGTTCCGTGCGCGCTCCCGTGGCCGTGACCACGCCGGTGCCAATGCCGGCGGCAACCAGGGTCCCGGAGTAGACCATGCCCCGGCGATCGCCGATGCCGGCCGCGTCGGGCACCGGGTCGGTGCCTTTGTTCACCGGCACCGACTCGCCCGTGAGGGCCGACTCCTCCACCCGTAGCTGGGTCGCCGCGATGAGACGCAGATCGGCGGGGACCCGATCGCCGGCCTTGAGGGCGACGATGTCGCCGGGGACCAGGTCTCCGGCGTCGACCTCCTGCCAGGTCCCATCACGCCGGCCCCGGGCATGCAGGGAGAGCATCTTGCGGATCCCTTCCAGGGCATCCTCCGCCCGCCCCTCCTGGATGAAGCCGATGATGGCGTTGATCACCGCCACCGCCAGGATCACCCAGGTGTCGATCCAGTAGCCCTTGATGGCCGTGGCCACGGCGGCCCCCAGCAGGATGTAGATCAGGATGTCGTGGAAGTGCCGGAAAAAGCGCTTGAGGGGTCCAGCCTTCTGCGGCGGGGGCAGCCGGTTGGGGCCGACCGCCGCCAGGCGGCCGGCGGCCTCGGTGCCGGACAGGCCCTCCGGGGTGGTCCGCAGGGCATGGAGGACATCCTCGCCCTCCAGGGCATGGGGATCGCCAACGGTATGGACCGACTCCTGGCCAGCGGCGGGGGCCGCCCACTGGGTCTCCCAGAGATCGAAGCGTCTCAGCAGGATCAAGGTCAGCAGGGTCCCGGCGAGGAACCAGTCTGGCCCGACCAGCCAGAGGCCGAAGGGCACCGCCAGCAGATAGCCGCGCAGCCCCAGATGGAATATTCCCCCGCCCGATTGAGGGTCGCGACGACCAGACCATCCCCAGCGTCCCCCTGATCCTCCTGTTCCAGATGGATAAGAAGACCCGTCCGGTTGTAGAAACGCAACGCCAGGGCGCAGTAGACAAAGGCAATGAAAAAGAGCGCGGCCAGTATCAGCAGCTTGAGGCCCATCGGGGCCACTGGGACCGGCGCCAGACTCAGGGTCGCGGATAACCGGACCCAATCCCCCCCCTGCAGGGCCAGGCTGAAGATACCCAGGGAGAGCAGGATGCCCGTCGCGGCCAGGAGCCCAGCGGACATGACCCAGTCGCGCAGGGTCTGGGCCGCCAGGAGGTTACTCCCCAGGGCCCGCATCCTGGTGACCCACTGCTGGCGGAGTTGGTTGGCACGACCGCGGCAGGTCCGTTCGGGGGCGATCCGGAACAGCCGGGAGATATAAAGCTGGTGGGCGATCAGGAGCGCGAACCCCAGGAGTTCGGCCACCAAAGCCCAGAGTGGTGGCTGTAGCAGGCTTAACGAAGTTTCCTCGATCATGGCTCTCCAGTCCGTCCGCAAGGTAATGAAATGGTCCTTAACTGTCCTAATCGCCGGCTTGCCAGTCCAATGCATTTTTTGCAGGCCGCTGATAGGGGCCGGGCATCACCCGGCTGCCGGGGCCAACGACCTCCCGCGGCACCCGGGGTAGTTGGGCGGCTGACGCGACGGATCGCCCCCCATGGCGCCTGGGCGGTCCGCGCGCAACAGGCCCGCCCAGGGCCCCCGCGGGGCCCGGGTCCTCACCCGGAATGGATCAATACAGGGGTAGGAGCCAGGCGACGAGGAAGACCGAGAGGGTCCCCACGATCAGTGTCAGGGGAAAGCCGAGGCGGATAAAGTCGGCAAAGCTGTAATTGCCCTTGTTCTGCACCATGATGTTGATGGGAGAGATCGGGGTCATGAAGGTGATGGAGGCCCCCAGGGCCACGATCATGGCGAAGGGATAAGGGGAAGCCCCCAGGTGCTTGGCGACGGCCAGGGCGATGGGGATGAGGAGGACGGCGTTGGCGGTGTTGACAATGAACAGGCCGCTGATGACCGTCAGGGTGAAGAGGGCGGCGAGGATGATCCTGGGGTCCGCGGCCCCCAGCAGTTGCACCAGCCCCTCGGCGGCCAGGTCGACGCCGCCGGTCCTTTCTAGGGCCAGGGCGAAGGGCATCATGCCCACGATCATGATCAGGCTCCGCCACTGGATGGCCCGGTAGGCCTGGTCGATCTTGATGCAGCCGAAGGCGCCCATGAGGAAGGCACCAAGCAGCGCGGCGTGAACATTGGGCAGCAGGCCCGTCGCCATGAGGGTGACGGTCAGGATCAGCAGGGCCTGGGGTGCCTTGTGGGCCCTGGGCAAGACCTCGTCGAACTCCTTGGGGAGGTTGAGCACGATCAGGTCATGGCCGCCCTTCTGCAGCTTGCGCAGGGGTTTCCAGGGACCGGCGAGCAGCAGGGTGTCACCCACGTGCAGCACTTCCTCACGGAGACCCAGCGGGGGATGGGGTTTGCGGCCCCGCCGCAGCCAGCAACCTGGGGCCGGGCTTCTTCCTGGGCCTGCGCCACCTCCTGCGCGCCGACTGCTTCGAGGGGTATGCCAGCATCTATTTCCTGGAGCCCCATGACCCCGCCAAGTGCCCCCTGGTCCTGGTCCATGGCCTCATGGCCACGCCCACGTCCTGGAATCCCCTGGCGCTGCAGCTCCTGGCGGAT
>Ga0116141_10002684_pt1 | contig 15172 bp, 14 predicted proteins | sample AD_UKC097_MetaG_FD_89744 | JGI IMG/M metagenome (GOLD analysis project Ga0116141, IMG submission 89744) | Active sludge microbial communities of municipal wastewater-treating anaerobic digesters from USA - AD_UKC097_MetaG | ecosystem: Engineered > Bioreactor > Anaerobic > Digestate | place: USA...
ATGTCGATGTTCATCTCGTTGGCCACCTCTTCGTCCCTGGCCGGCCTTCCCAGGGTGAATTCCAGCCTCGCGATGGTGTCCTCGACCTTGCGCGCCTTCTGTCTCACGGATCTGGGTACCCAGTCCATGGAGCGGAGTTCGTCGAGGATGGCCCCCCTGATCCTGAACTCGGCATAGGTCTTGAACTTGATCTGCTTGCTGGCATCGAACTTCTCGATAGCGTCGATGAGCCCGATGACCCCCGCATTGATGAGATCGTTCAGATCGATGTGCGGAGGCAGCCGGATGGCGATACGGCTCGCTATGTACTTGATAAGCGGGGCGAACTCGTTGATGATCTTGCCCCGGACCTTGGGGTTGAGCTTTTGCTCCTCAGTAAGTTCCGTGTACACGATATCCTGCATGGCTCGTTCCTTTCGCCTGGTTCAAGAGCATCTTTCTGAAGAAGAACTGAAGGTTCCCGCCGGGTGACGTCTTCGTTGACTCCTCGAGCCTGCCGACGATCCTGGCAAGTCTCTTGGTTGCATCGCTGGTCGGATGCACCCCGACGAACGCCTTCTGCTCCTTGATGCATTCAGGAATGGATTTGTCATGCGGGATGGAGCCGAGCATCTCCAGGGCCACATCCCCGAGGAACCTATCAGATACCATAATCAGTTTCTCCGCCACGTGATCCCCCTCGACTTTCGACGTCACGTTATTGACAATGAGATCGAACCTCTTGATGCCGTAGTGTTTCCTGAGCACCTTGATGAGCGCATACGCGTCTGTGATAGACGTGGGCTCGGCGGTGGCGACCACGATGACCCGCTGGGACGCCGCATTGAAATACATGACGTTGCGCGAGATGCCCGCCCCGGTGTCGATGATCAGGTAGTCGAAGTCGCCGTCGAAATGGTCCAGGGCGTTCACGAGGCTGATCTGCTGCTCGGGGTTGAGATCCGCGAGTTCCTGGATGCCCGATGACGCCGGGATGATCTTGACACCTGCCGGCCCTGTGAGCACGATGTCTTCAATGGGACACTGGCCGTCCAGGACGTGCTTGATGGTCAGCTTGGGGGCGATCCCCAGCATCACGTCGACGTTGGCCAGACCGAGATCGGCGTCGAGCACGATCACCTTCTTCCCCCTGGATGCGAGCAGGATGCCCATGTTCACCACGATACTCGTCTTCCCCACGCCCCCCTTGCCCGATGTGACGGAGAGGACCTCAGGGGTTCTGGATGGACCTTCTTCAAAGATTCTCCGAAGCGTATGAGCCTGATCCTTCATCGTGCGTCTCCAAACGTGCGTGTTGTGATCTTCTCCGTGCTCGCCGTTTCCATGTCCTCAGGTACCCGCTGCCCCGTGGTTATGTATGAAACGGGCGTCCGATGGATCATGTTGTGCGTTATAATGCTCCGAACGTGTGCGCCTCATCAGCCTTGGTGAAGATCATGCGGTCCACCTTGAGGGGGGAGAATGCCTTGGTGACGGTGTCCATCTCCCGGTCACGGGTGGCCACGGGCATGAGAAGGAACCGGCAGGCAGCGATGCCATCGAAGAACCCGAGGAGCTGGCGCACATAGTCAGTGCAGAACGGCGAGCGCCCTACGGTGTCAACGAGAACGAGGTCGGTGGAGTCGAGCTGGTTGAGCGCCGTCGTCAGCTCGAGGGGTGTCGTCACCGAGAAGAACGGGATGTTCAGAATCTTGGCATATATCCGGCTCTGGTCGATCGCGCCGATCCGGTAACTGTCCAGGGTGATGAGCGCCACCCTCTTGCCCTCGGACAGTACCGCCCGCGCGGCCATCTTGGCGATGGTGGTGGTCTTTCCGACGCCGGTGGTTCCCAGGAAGACCCGGATACGGTCGCCGGTGGGTCCCTCGACCCGGACCAGTTTGGAGACGAGGTTCTTCACCCCCTCCTCGGTGGCGTCGTCGCCGAGCTTCGAGAGCACGAGGTCCACCAGGCTCTCGCGGATTCCACTCGCCAGGAGCTTTTCGCGCACAGGGCTGGCCGGGGTCATCCTGCCCTGGGCCATGAGCTGCTTGAGCATCTTCTTCAGCTCCACGATCTCGTCACCGATGCGACCGGGTTCCGAGAGGACCGGTGCGGCCCGATGCCGGTCATCAGGCTTGACCGCCCGGGTTTTGTATCCCTGCATCCTTCTGGTGCACGCACCTTCGTCATAGTCGACCGCCGCCACGACCTCGATCAGGGGCTTGCTCATGAGACCGTACCCGCTTTCCCTGATCTCCCGCGTGGAGACGATGACCGCGTTCGAGCCGAGCTCGGACTTGATCTGCGCCAACGCATCCTTCATGGATACCGCCGTATAGGTCTTAATTTGCATCGATCCTCACCAGTCCCAGGTTCTTGATGGTCACGTCCGGAGGTATCTCGTTGTGGGAGAGCACGATCAGATCGGGCATGTACCGCTCGGAGAGTCTCTTCACGTATGCCCTGCTGATGGGCGAGGTAAGCAGGATCGGTACCAACCCCTGTTTGCCCACGTTGTTTACCTCCTTGTTCAACGTCATCAGAATCTTCTGCGATTTCTCCGGATCCATTGCAAGATACGAACCATGTTCCGTGTGCTGGATCGAACTCGAGATCATCCCGTCTATAACAGGATCCAGAGCCAGTACGTTGATGGTGCTGTTCTGGATGTAGGGGGTGCTGATAGTTCGCATGAGGGCTTGTCTGACGTACTCCGTCAAAATATCGGGGTCCTTGGTCATGTGCCCGAAGTCGGCACACGTCTCCAGGATGGTCAGGATGTTCTTGATGGAAACCTTCTCCTTGAGCAGGTTCCTGAGTAACCTGAGCACGACGCCGGCCGGCAGTGTCCCGGGAATCAGGTCTTCCACCACCTTGGGATGAGTCCTGGAAACCGTATCCAGGATGGACTGGAGTTCCTGCCTCCCCAGCAGGTCATGGGCATTGCCCTTGATGGCCTCGGTGAGATGGGTGGCCACCACCGTCGACGCGTCCACGATGGTCAGGCCGGCTATCTGTGCCCGCTCGCTGTCGGCCTTCTTGATCCAGAGGCCGGGCAGGCCGAAGGCGGGTTCCTTGACGGGTATGCCGGGGATGTCGACATCTATCTTCTCGGGGTTGAGGACCATGAGCCGGTCGGCTATGGCCTCGGCACGGGCGATCTCGTTCCCCTTGAGGAGAAGGCGGTACTCGTTCGGCTTGAGTTCCAGGTTGTCTCGGACATGAATGGGCGGGACCACGATGCCGAGCTCGCCGGCGACGGCCTTGCGCATGCCCTTGATCCTGGCGAGGAGCTCGCCACCCTGGGCGGTGTCAACCAGGGGGATGAGGCCGTAGCCCACCTCGAATTCGATGATGTCCATCGGGAGGAGCGCCTCGGCGGAGACCTCATCGCCAGGCGGCGGAGCCTCTTCTTCCACCTTCTCTTCGGCCTTGAACCTCAGGCTCACCCAGCCCATGGCTCCCATGATGGATGCCATGGTGAGAAACGCGACGTGGGCATGCCCGGGACAAGCCCGAAGACGAAGATGATCCCCGCTGCGGTGAGCAGGGCCATGGGCTGGAAGGAGAGCTGTTCGGAAAGCTGGCTGCCCACGGACTTGTCGGCCGCGGACTGGGTCACGATGATGCCGGCGGCCGACGAGATGATGAGCGCCGGGATCTGCGCCACCAGACCGTCGCCGATGGTGAGGATGGTATAGGTCTTCAGGGCCTCGCCGAAGGGCATGCCGTTCTGGAGCACCCCGATGATGATGCCGCCCGTGATGTTGATGAGGACGATGACGATGCCGGCTATGGCGTCGCCACGGACGAACTTGGTGGCACCGTCCATGGCCCCGTAGAATTCCGCCTCCCGGGCGATGCGCTCCCTCCTCTGACGGGCCTCCTGCTCGGTGATCATGCCGGCGTTCAGGTCGGCGTCGATGGCCATCTGCTTGCCCGGCATGGCGTCCAGGGTGAACCGTGCCGTCACCTCGCCGATGCGGGTGGCCCCCTTGGTGATGACCACGAAGTTGATGAGCACGAAGATGGCGAAGACGACAAAGCCCACCACGTAGCTGCCTCCCACGACGAACTGGCCGAAGGTGTGGATAACCCTTCCTGCCGCCATCTCGCCCTCGGCGCCGTGCAGGAGGATGATGCGCGTGGAGGCGATGTTGAGCGCCAGCCGGTAGAGGGTCACGATGAGCAACAGGGACGGAAAGACCGAAAAATTCAGAGGACTGGTGGTGTACATGCTCACCATCAGTATGATGACGCCGATGGCGATGCTGAAGGTGAGCAGGATATCCAGCATGAAGGTCGGCAGCGGCACCAGCAGGATGAACAGCACGGCCAGCACGCCTGCCGCCATGAAAACATCACTCGTTATCTTCTCCGGGAGCTTGATGGGAAGTGTCTGGATCGCCATGCTACCTCACAACCTTCGCCTTGAGGCGGTAAACGTATGCCAGGATCTCGGCCACTGCCTTGTAGAGCGCCTCGGGGATGACATCGCCGATATCCAGGGACTTGAACAACGCCTGGGCCAGGGGCTTGTTCTCCACCACCGGTACGCCTGCCTTTCTCGCTACCTGCTTGATCTTCTCCGCCACTTCTCCAGCCCCCTTGGCAACCACCGTCGGTGCGATCATCTTCCCCCGATCGTATTGCAAGGCTATTGCCAGGTGGGTGGGATTGGTGATCACCACGTCCGCCTTGGGCACCGCCCTCATCATCCTCCTCCTGGCCATGTGCATCTGAATGGACCGTATCCTGCTCTTGATGATGGGATTGCCCTCGGACTGCTTGAATTCGTCCTTGATCTCCTGCCTGGTCATCATGAGGTCCTGGGTATGCTGCCACTTCTGGAACCCGTAATCCGCCGGCGATGATGACAAATATCCAGAGCACGTCCCACAGGAGCCTGGTGGTGGAGTGGAATATCGTCAAAACAATGACGCCAACGTCAGCGGTCATGAGAGGGGGGTAGACCGGCATCTCCCGCCTGATGGCCCGGTAGGACACCCAGATGATGATGGTCATGATGACAAGGGTCTTGATGAGCAGCTCCAGGCCCTTCAGAGACATGAACCGGTTCCTGAACCCCGTCAGCGGGTTGATCTTGGACAGCTTGGGTGTGACGGCCTCGGGACTGACCATGAACCCGATCTGCATGATGTTTGACGCGAGCCCGATGATGAGAAAGAGCACCAGCAGCGGCAGGGTCATGATGCCGAGTTCAACGACGCCATGCCTGAAGATGGACACGACGCTCACGCTGGTGCCGTTCCACATGGAAAGGTTGCCGAGATACGAGCCGACCACGCTGCCCAGCCTCTTCGCAACCGTCGGAATGTAAAGATAGAAGGCTATGACCGTGACGAGAAAGAGGAGCGCGGTGGACACCTCAATGCTCTTGCACACCTGCCCCTTTTCCCGGGCGTCCTGCAGGCGCTTATTGGTAGGTTGCTCTGTCCGCTCCTGACCGTTCTCGTTTTCTTTGGCCATGAAGGAGGTGAATGCGAAAAACATACCAGGGCACTTCCACGGTGCCGGAACCCGAAAAGGAGGTTTCATCTATACACACCGATCATTTTGTGTAAAATGATATCGGTACATGTGCTCCAGAGGACCGGCAAACCGTGAAATGGAGGGGTTCTTTCGGTGAAGACATTCAAGGAACTACGCAAGTCAAAGGGATTGACCATGGTCAAGCTTGCCGAGCTCAGCGGGGTCTCGGCAAAGACCGTGTCGCAGTACGAGCAGAACCCTCCGGGCAGACCGAGCAGGAAGGTGCTCGGGAAGATCTCGGAGGCCCTCGGCATTGATACGGACGAACTGACGGCCTCGATCTACCCTCCAGGAAAACACGCGAGTGCCCCTGACAGGGTCGAACCCGAGGGGACCATCATGCTCGAAGAGGATCACGTGAACAGACTGGTGCGCCTCATCGACAAGGAACTCGAGGAACTCTGGTATATCCTCATGGACGGCGCCGAACTGGCCGACGACTATCCGGCACTTGCGCGGTACATGGCGATGATCAGCGACGACATCGACATGCTGACGGAGATAAAGGTCTGTTTCCTGGCATAGGGACACGATGACGTCGCAGGTGGGAAACACCTGAGGCGGGAGTTCCCCTGACGCGACAGATGATTCGGTTCGACAACGTCACAAAGATCTACCACGACACCGTCTATGCCGTGAGGGACGTTTCCCTGAGCATCGACAAGGGTGACCTGTGCTTCATTGTGGGTCCATCGGGTGCAGGGAAGACGACGCTGCTCAAGCTCATCTTCGGCCTCGAGCACCCATCCAGGGGCACGGTCTCGCTCTTCGGCCGCAGCCTCGAAGGGCTGGGCGCATCCAGTATCCAGGCCATACGGCGGCATACCGGCTTCGTCTTCCAGGACTTCAGGCTCATCGACGACTGGACCGTCTATCACAACGCGGCGATCATCCTCGAGATCCTCGGCAAACCTGCCATCTATGTCCGGTCCAGGGTGTGGAGGATGCTCAAGTGGGTCGGGCTCCAGCACAAGGTCTACGAACGGGCCAGGAACCTCTCCGGCGGCGAACGGCAGCGCCTGGCCCTGGTACGGGCCATCATCCACACCCCCGACATACTGCTTGCCGACGAGCCGGTCGGCAGTCTGGACGAATCCATGGCCCGGTACATGATGAACATGTTCCTCAAGCTCAACAAAAAGGGCACCACCATCGTGATAGCGAGCCACCGTCAGGACCCCCTCATGGACTATGCAAAGGTCATCCGCATGGAGCGGGGGGGCATTACGGGGAACCCATGACCCCATGATAAGGCTCTACTACATACTCAAGCTCATTGCCCGCGGGCTCCGCCTGCGTCCGTGGGGCAGCATCCTCACCCTCGTCGCCTGCTGGTTTGCCCTGTGTCAGCTCTCGCTCGTTTTCCTGGCAGTGGGTGTGGCCGATCGTGCAAGCACCCTGCCGGCAACCTCGGGTGCCATGGTGGCGTATATAGACGACGAGGCCTCTCAGTCGCAGATCGAGGAGATCGGAAAGGCTATCGCCTCACGGGAAGAGACTTCCAGGGTGCAGTTCGTCTCCAAGGAGCATGGCCTGGAAAAGATGAGAACATGGCTCGGATCCGAAAGCCCGCTGGTGGAAGACGTCGATCCCGAGATTCTGCCGGCTGCATTCGAGATCACGCTCCACAGGGAACACGCGGACAAGGCGGCCCGGTTCGCGCTGGAGATAAGCAGGATAAACGGTATACACGATGTGCGCTACCGCAAGGGACTCATCGGCTCCATCGCGGGATCATTCACCGAGATCCTCGTGGGGGCTTCGATCATCGGGGCCGTCGTCGTGGTCTGCCTGGCGCTGGTGATCTTCCTCTCCATCAGGGTGGGCACCGTCTCACGCAGGCAGGAGATCGAGGTGATGAAGATGCTGGGGGCCACGTCGTTCTTCATCTACGCGCCATACATCATCGAGGGTGCGGCCTACGGCCTCATCGGTTCAGCGGCGTCCCTGTTCAGCACCTCCGTGGCCTTCCACTACATCCACACACACTTCCCTGCGTTCAAGACGCTGATGTACCCTTTCACGGTCTATCAGGTCGCCGGGGTCGTCTTCTTTGCCTGCTTCTGCAGCGTCGGGGGGGCTCTGCTGGCCATCCAGAGGAGCGTCGATGGGTAGCAGGCTCGTCCCGGCGATCCTCATCGTGTTCCTCGCCTTTTCCGGCGAATGCCTGGCAAAGAACGAGTCCGGGACCATCAAGGAGCTCGGTAAAAAGGTCCAGGCCATAGAAAAGAAACGGCGGACCGAGGAACAGCGGATCAAGGATATCGACAAGAGGATCTCGTCCACCCAGGAGGAGATCTCGTCCGCCAGGGACAGGGCGGAGACCATCAGTGACAAGATCGCCGGCCAGAAGGCCCAGATCCGCCGGTATCAGCGCGCGCTTGTCCAGTCAGAGGGCTCCTTGAAGCAGAAGTGGATAGCCCTGTACAAAGGCGCATACCTCGACATGGTGGACGTCCTGTACACCCATGCCGAGTACGCAGGATACGTCGATGCCATCATCTCGAAGAACAAGGAGGAGCTCTCTGAATACCACCGGACGCGGGAGCAGCTCCTCGATGCCAAGGTCCGCCTCGACGAGGCCTCGCGGGCCCAGAAGGAGAACCTGAAGGTCCTGGAGGCCAAGGTCAGGTCCCTCGGAACGGAACACGAGCAGAAAGCCACCATGCTCGCGTCTCTGGCCAAGGAGAAGAGGACCTATGAGCAGCAGATCCAGCGCCTCCTCAAGAAGCTCAGGGAACGGAAGACCGAGGTCCCCAACCGCGGCATGGCCAAGAAGATCGGCGATCTGCCATGGCCTGTGAAGGGGACCCTCGTGCGAGGATTCGGGGTCACCAAGGAAGAGGGCTATGACCAGATCTCCCACGGCGTTGACATCGAGGCTGCCCAGGGGGCCCTGGTGAAGACCATCCATGCGGGCACCGTGGTGTACTACAACTGGATACCGAAATTCGGCAACACCATGATCATCGATCACGGGGGCAGCCTCTACTCGGTGTATGGACACCTGCAGAAGTCCCTGAAGTCGAACGGCGATTCCGTGAGTGCGCGGGAGGATGTCGCCCTGGTCGGCCAGAGCGGCGACGTCATGAAACCGACCCTGCATTTCGATATACGGTACAAGGATAAACCCCAGGACCCTGTCAAGTGGCTTTCCCGGCAACAGTGATTATTTCACACTCATGAGAGATATGCTATAGGACGATGCAGAATGAAGCACTTCCTGAAAGAAAGGTAGACCATGAGAAACATGAAGGCAATCCTGCCTGGCCTCATAGTGGCAGGGCTCGTCGGCTTGCTGCTCCTGCAGCATACGGAGGCCCTCAACGCAGAGACGCCGGGTATATTCCCCGAGCTCCAAAAGTTCACCGACTGTCTCGATCTCATCGACAAGTACTACGTGGAGGAGGTCACCCCGGGAAAGCTCATCGAAGGTGCCATCAAGGGGATGACGTCCACCCTCGATCCCCACTCCACCTACCTCTCAAAGGAAGACTACAAGGAGATGCAGATCAGCACCACAGGGTCCTTCGGCGGTCTCGGCATCGAGCTCGGGCTGAGGGACAGCCAGCTCACCGTGATCACGCCCATCGAGGGCACCCCGGCCTTCAAGGCCGGCATCCGGCCCGGAGACAGGATTCTCAAGATAGACTCGACCGCCACGACGGACATGTCCCTGGAAGAGGCGGTCAAGCTCCTGCGGGGGCCCAAGGGCTCCAAGGTCACGCTCACCATCGGCCGTGAGTCCGAAGAAAAACCCATCGAGGTCACCATCACCAGGGCCATCATCCACATCGACAGCGTCATCTCCCAGATGCTCGAGCCGGGGTACGGCTACATCAGGGTACGCAATTTCCAGGTCGACACCTCTGATGCGGTACGGAAGGCCATGCAGGGCATGCTGAAGGCGGGGACCCTCAAAGGTCTCGTCCTCGACCTCAGGTACAATCCCGGCGGACTGCTCGACCAGGCCATCGCGGTGAGCGACCTCTTCCTGAACGACGGCAAGATCGTGTACACCGACGGCCGCAAACCTGAAGACCGTGTCGAGTACAAGGCCCACAAGGAAGGCACCTACAACGGGTTCCCCATCGTGGTCATCATCAACGGCGGGACGGCCAGTGCGGCCGAAATCGTTTCGGGTGCCCTCCAGGACAACAACCGTGCCGTCATCGTGGGGGTCAGGAGCTTCGGCAAGGCGTCCGTCCAGACCATCCGCCCGCTGCACGACGGCTCGGCCCTCAAGCTCACCATCGCCAGATACTACACCCCGTCAGGGCGGTCCATTCAGGCCAAGGGCATCGAGCCGGACGTCGTGGTGGAGCAGAAGGTCGCCTCCCAGGAGACCACCCAGACATTCGTCCGGGAAAAGGACCTCAGGATGCATCTGGAGCCCAAGGGAGATGAGCCTGCCGATCAGGGCGATATCCCCGGCGGGCAAGTGAACCTCGAGAAGGATTTCCAGCTGAAATACGGGCTTGACATGCTCAAGACATGGGAGGTGTTCCACCGGGTGAAGAAGGCGGCATGAGAAGGAAGAAGACCAGAAAGAAACCAACGAGAAAGGTTCTCATAACAGCTGCCGTAAGTGCCCTCGCAGCCCTCGTCCTCGTCGCAGCGGGGCTCCTCCTGGTCTCCAAGTGGCCGTCCCGCCAGATAGAGAAGCCACAGGAACTCGATCATGTCACCATCAGCAGGCCCGTCATAGTCGGTGAAGAGATCCTCATCAAGGGCTGTCTCTTTGAGCTGGGTATCCCGCGGGACAAGGTCAGCATCAAGGGCAGGTCCGTGAAGGTCTCCGTGGCGAAGGTTCCCTCGACGGCCCACATACGCAAGGCGTTCGCCGACCTCGAGGACGAGGAAGGGGTGAAGGTGCGCCAGGACGAACCGTCGCGGCTCAAGGTCACCATGAACGGGGGTACCTGGGAGATCCTCTTCAGCGCCACCAGGGTTCAAAAGGAAACCAGGGCACGGATCGCCATCATCGTCGACGACATGGGACAGGACATGAACATCGCGCGCAAGCTCTCGGCCATCGATGCCGACATCACCTTCTCCGTCCTGCCCCAAGAGCGGTATACCCAGGATGTGGCGCGCTACCTCCACAAGCGGGGCAGACAGGTGCTCCTGCACATTCCCATGGAGGGCAACGGGAAGAATCCAGGCCAGGGGGCGATCTACGGTGACACCGACCCGGCTCAGGCCATGGTCATCCTCCAGGAATCCCTCGAACTGGTTCCCCATGCCAAGGGGGTGAACAACCACATGGGCTCGGTGGTGACCCGGAACAGGGAGATCATGGACGCGCTCTTCTCGGTCCTGAAGGAACGGGACCTGTTCTTCGTCGACAGTCTTACCATGAACGGATCGGTGTGCCGTGCCGCAGCAGAGGATGCGGCACTCCCCTTCGAGGTGCGTGATGTGTTCCTCGACAATGAACAGTCCATGGACTACATCACCGGCCAGATCGACAGACTCGTCAACGTGGCCCTGAGCACCGGGGAGGCCATCGGGATATGCCATCCCCATCAGGCGACATACGAAACCCTGGCCCGTGAAGTTCCCCGGCTTGAAGGCCGGGGCATCGAGATCGTGAGGGTGTCCAGGCTCGTTGACAGGCACTACTAGAAGGTCCCTGGACGTGCCCCGGTCGCATTGACTCCTGCCTTGCCTTTGCGCTATAGAAAGAGTCTTACAGAGGGCGTGACCGACATGAAGCAGTCGTTCGTGGTACAGACAAATCCCAAGGAGGAGCACCTGGCCTCCACGATCCTCGCGCAGAACGGCATATCGATCTATCAGCCCTTCATGGAAAAGTTCGTGTTCCACGCCCGCAAGAAGACGCTCAAGCGCTATCCCCTGTTCCCCAATTACCTCTTCGTCCACATCTCTCCCGTCGAGGAAGAGTATCACAAGATACGCTGGAGCAGGGGCGTGCGGAGGATCCTCATCGACAACTACCAGCCCGTGCCCATTGAGGACGAGTTCATCACCTCCCTGCAGACGATGCAGGACAGGGAAAGCGGTGTCATCAGGAAGCCCGTCGAGTTCGAACCCGGTGATACGGTACGGATCAAGTCAGGACCACTCAAAGACCTCGTCGGGATCTTCGAGGCGTGGGGCTCGGATGAGGGCAGGGTGAAGATCCTCATCCAGATGGTCAATAACCGGGCCAAGGTGGTCATGCACCCGTCTCTCATCGAAAAGGCCTGATTGCACAGGGGGGCTCCATCCCAAGGATCTACGGCAATGCAAGGACTCTCAGGTCCTCCGACACGAAAGCCGTCGAGCGGCTTTACCGGAGGCGGGTACCCTTCAATGCCGTGATCACCCACGAGCTCTGCACGGAACTGGCCCGTCTGTCGCACGACACCGGTATTCAGATAGGCCTGCTCATCAACCGGCTCGGAGGTGTGGAGTACGTCATCGCAGGGACCGTCTCGGGCATCTCAATCCCCGAACTGAACCGGATGAGGACTCACCCAGGCAGGCTCCAGGGCCTCAGGCTGGTCCACACACACTTGAAGGACGGCCGGCTTACGTTCGAAGACCTCACCGACCTGGCCAAGCTCCGCCTCGACCTGATCTACGCCATCGAGGTCCGCGATGACGGCAGCCCCGGCCTGGCATACGGGGCCCACCTCCTCCCCTCCGATGAGAGCGGGACGTTGTGGAAGATTCTCGAACCGGTGCCCACCTATGGCATCGACATACCCTTCGACGCATTCATCGCTGCCCTGGAAGGGGAGATCACGAAGAAGCAGACCGTCCTCGTCCCCGGGGCCACCGAGGACCGGGCCATCCTCGTGGTGGTCTCCTCGGCGCCCGGGGACATGCTCGCGGACATTACGGCGGAGTTCCACGGCCTGGCCAGGGCCGCGGACATCACGGTGGTGGACACGGTCGTGCAGAAGAGGCCCCGGCCGGACCCCAGATACGTCATCGGGAAGGGCAAGGTGGCGGACATCTACATCAGGGCCCTGGCGAGGGACGCCAACCTGCTCGTCTTCGACCACGAGCTCACGCCGTCCCAGGCCCGCTCCATAGCGGAGATAGCTGACATGCGCGTCATAGACCGGACTCAGCTCATCCTCGATATCTTCGCGCGCAGGGCACGGACCAGGGAAGGGAAGATCCAGGTGGAACTTGCCCAGCTCCGGTACAACATGTCCCGGCTCGTGGGGAAGAACCCGTCCCTGAGCAGGCTGGCCGGAGGGATCGGCACCAGGGGGCCGGGCGAAACCAAACTGGAGGTCGACCGGCGCCGGGCCAAGGAACGCATGGAGCGCCTCGAGCGGGAGAACCGCCGTATCAGCCGCAAGCGGAAGATCACCAGGGCCCGCAGGAACAGACAGGGACTGCCTGTCATCTCCATCATCGGCTACACCAACACCGGCAAGTCCACCCTGCTCAACGCCCTGACCAGGAGCAGCGTGCTCACTGCGGACATGCCGTTCGCGACTCTGGATCCCTCGAGCAAACGGCTGCGTTTTCCGCGCGACATCGAGGTGATCATCACGGACACCGTGGGGTTCATCCGCGACCTGCCCGAGGACCTCAAGGCCGCCTTCATGGCGACGCTCGAGGAACTCGAGGACGCCCACCTCCTCCTGGAGGTCATCGACCTCACCGACCCCCACATCGACTACCGCATCCAGGCCGTGGAGGAGATCCTCAAGGGTCTGGTCCTCCAGGACAAGCCCCGGCTCAGGGTCTTCAACAAGGCCGACAGGGTCGGCGACGGCACCGCGCAGGCGTGGGCGGGCCGGTACGACGGCGTGGTCGTATCGGCCCTGGACAGGTCAACGCTCAGGACGCTCATCGAGCGCATGCAGGAGTATTTCCTTGCCCGCTAGACAAGGGAACCCTTGGCCTGACCGTTCTCCATGGATGTGCGAGGAACAACAGTCCGACACGCGTTCTCATCTCTGCTCTTTCTTGCCGTCGATGAGCCTGAGGGATTCCTCGACGAGCCTGCCCGGAAGCCTCAGCGACCTCAGCAGCGACGCGGCCACCGTGTTGGACAGGGTCTCGATGGGGGCGACCATGACCTTCGGGTCGTCCATGGTACCACCCACCTTCATGCTCACCACGATGAACCTGCCGTTGTCCCCGGTGAGCACCCAGCCCACCACCGGTATCATGCTGATGGTCCGATCCAGGCTCTCCAGAGGCTGGACGCCGATGACCGCATCGATCTCTTTCGAGACCACGTCGTAGGTGCCTACCGACGAGAGCTGGATGGAATTGCTGTCCAGGGAGAAGTCATCGAACCGGGCCACGTTGTTCCTGATGGTCAGTGTCGTGTCGAGGTGGTTGTACGTGAAGTGCCTGCTCAGGATGTCCGTGTCCTTATTCTGGGCGATCCGGTAGACGTTGAGGAGGGAGAATATCTGGGAGACGAGGGCATACTTGCGGATCTCGCCGTTGCGTGCATGGGGGGCCAGGGTGCCGTTCAGGACACCCGCACTGCCCCAGAGATGGCCTTCCAGGTCGAGCATTCCGTCAACGGCCGAGGTGCCGTTCCCGGCCGTGAGGAGTCTTTGCATATCGGAGTTCTTCAGCGAGATCGTCACGTCAAAGGACGAGCCACCCTCCAACGACAGGGTCGCCCCACCGCTTGCGGTCCCAGACGCGGTCTCCATCATGATGTTGTCGAGCGTGAGTTTCCCGTTTTTCAACTCGGCGTCGGCGGTGGCCATCTCCACGGGGAAACCGTAGAAGACGCAACGGGCCAGGGTGAGCCGGGCTTCCGCAGCGAAATCCGTGACTCCCTCCACGGTCCGGCCTTTCCCTTCGATCTTCAGGCCCTCGACCCTGGCCTCCCCCTTGAATCTCGGGTGCGCGCCCCGGACCAGATCGCCGGTGATGGTTGATTGGACATCGCCGACCCTGACCCCGAGATGGTCCATGGACACCCGTGATGAACCGACGCCCAGGGGGCCGTCGACGGTCACGAGGTCCTCGCCCATGGGCAGGAGGGCGCCGTGCAGTGAAACACTTCCCGAAACGTCGGAGGATTTTCCCCATGCAAGGGACAGTGTCCCGTCGGCAATGCCGGCGAGAGACCTCGTGGCTTTCTCGCTCTGCACGGAGATGCCCTTCAGGTCGATGCTGCCGGAGAGAACTGCCGACCCGCCGTCTCGCCCCAGGTCCGCCGACCCCTCGAGCCTGCTCGAGGGATTCCGGACGACGAGGCCCTTGAACGTGATGTCCGGTGAATCGCCGAGCCTGGTCTTGAATTCACCCTGTGCCTTCACCCCCCCTGCACGATAGGTCCGCCGGTCCCCGGCAAAGGCGAGCTCTCCGGCACTGAGCTCCGCCGTCCCGCCGAGGTCAAGACCCCTGCCCCTGCCCGAGACCCTGATGCTGGCTTCTTGAGGGGTGAACCTCCCCACCGGCGGCAGGCTGTCGGCCACCAGACTGAATCGGGAAATGCCCTCCCCGAAGGGGGCCGTGAGGCTCAGGTTCAGCTTCCTGACACGGGTCTTGTTCACCGTGCCGCTCAGCGTGACGACCTCAGGCTTTGAGAAGCTGTCAGACTGGATGGTCCCGGACAGCCCGGTGACCGCGTGTCTGCCCCACGCAAAGGCCCATCCGTCGATCCGGATGTCTCCCCGTGCGGCGAACGGGTTTC
>Ga0116141_10002685_pt1 | contig 15170 bp, 12 predicted proteins | sample AD_UKC097_MetaG_FD_89744 | JGI IMG/M metagenome (GOLD analysis project Ga0116141, IMG submission 89744) | Active sludge microbial communities of municipal wastewater-treating anaerobic digesters from USA - AD_UKC097_MetaG | ecosystem: Engineered > Bioreactor > Anaerobic > Digestate | place: USA...
AGCCGTTTTGTATTGGATAGCAGCCGGTGGAGTGTTTTATATCATAGGTTCCGTTTTCTATGCTTTAGCCAAACGGGAATTTATACATACTGTATTTCATGTATTTGTACTGCTCGGCATGGCTTGTCATATCCTAGCTGCTTATCTTATTCCTTTATCCTGAATTATAAACCTTCTAATACCAATAAAATGAACAACAACACTAGTACAAGCATTAGTAAAATTATCCAACGCACAGCTGTCGTCCTGTTACTGACGCTTGCTTTGAGTGTGCAGGGGCAAATAAACCGGGGAGAAAGCCCCCAAAGTGTATGCTTTGTCAGCTTTCCCGATTTTTTCAATTTTGATATCCCTTATCCCTGGCCGGGTTACGATACAGCTGTAAACTACTTTTGGCTCAGGTCAAAGCAGAGAACCCCGATTTTGTGTTGGTGGCCGGCGATTTGGTGAACGGCCACTGGTGGGATAGTCCCCAATGCGTGGAGCATATGGGCAGCATCTATTATTCTGCCTGGGTCAGACGCATGAACGAACAGGGCTTGAAGTATTATACCGCCCTGGGCGATCACGATCTTGGTGACGATCCCTGGCCTGAGCATAAAATTAAATTGATACCCCATTTTGAGAAAACCTATGCCGATCACCTGAAAATGCCTCAGAATGGCCCCGAAAACAAGAAAGGTCTGGCGTATTATGTCCGTGAAGGGGATTTGCTGATCGTTACCGTAGAAACTTTCGAAGTGATAGATGATTCCATGCGTATATGCGTTTGCGGCGAACAGCTGGAATGGTTCGAAAAAGTGCTCGAAGACAATAGCGATGCAAAATTCAAAATCGTTCAGGGCCATGTGGGTTTATGGGGCGAAATAAACAGACGTTCCTCCAGTGCCTTGATGTTGGAGGAAGGCAAAGAGAGCGAGTTCTATCAGCTAATGAAAAAACACAAGGTGGATGCCTATCTGGGGGGAGAATTTCACGATGTCACCGTATTGGAAGCCGACGACATCTGGCAAATCATCCATGGTTCGTCCTGGGGCAGAGAGATTGTTAATACGCAGGATTATTTGGTGGCCCGGGTAAACGGAAATGAGCTGACACTGCTTATGAAGCGCCTCTACATAGACGCACAGGGAGAATACATGTGGAATCTGAACAAAGACAGAGGCCCCCGCGAAATAATGCGAATAAACGAAAAAAGCCTGAAAAACGGCCCCGAAACCACAGGTACCTTAACCATACGAAAAGAAAACAACAAAAGAGAATTTGCAAACAGGACGGGTTTTTTTAAATAAATTATTTTATTATTTGAAATAAACTCATATATTTGCAATCATTAATAGAATAGCTTTCGTAAGTAGAATACATTTGTGAGTAGAACTGCCTTTGGAGGCACGATTTTCGTGCAGCATCGTGTAACATATTAAATAATAATGGAAGTAAAACAACGTACACTCTTATTGTGTATTTTGTTGTGTTTGCCTATTGTTCTGCAAGCCCAACGTCTAAGAGAGAAAAAGCTGATAGAAGAACAAGTAAGTGCTATAAGAAACGATCCGGAATACCTGTCGGCTGTGGGGCTGGGGGAAAGCATCGAAGAAGCTGACAGACAGGCTCTTGCAGCCTTATCCTCACAAATCACGGTCTGCGTGTCGAGTCAGTTGGATGTTCAAACTTCGGTGGAACAGAGTGCGGACAATTTCTCCAAAACGGATCGGGTCAACTCTCAAATTAAGACTTATTCCATAACCAACCTGCCCAATGTGAAACGCATAGAAATCAGCGAAGAACCCGAGGCGCAGGTGCTTCGTTATATGCGTGCAGACGAAGTAGATCAACTATTCAAAGACAGGGAAGATAAAATAAAAAACTACGCCAAAATGGGCATGGCCCAGGAAGCCCGCATGCAAATAGCCGATGCTTTGCGTTACTACAGTTGGTCCCTGACGCTCTTACTTTCGCATCCCAGGGACGCTTCCATTGTTTTGGATTTGCCCGATGGCACCAGCATGCCCGCCAAGCCCTGGCTGGACAGTAAAATCAATGAAATTCTGAACGGAATCACTGTCAAGGTAACCGATGCCCAGGAGCAGGAAGATGCCGAATGCCCTTACACCTTATTGCTGAATATTTCCTACAGGGATTACCCCGTATCCAATCTGGACTATTATTTCCACAACGGTCAGACTTACATCGGCCCCATAAGTGCCAAAGACGGCAGGGGTGTTGCCGATTTCTATGAGTATCCGCAAGACTTCCGTTTTCGCTGCGAATACAATTTCCGTTCTCAGGCCGAAAACCTGGACAGGGAATTGCGTTCCGTGTTGGAGCATATCAAACCGCAACATTTCCCGACGGCAACTCAAACCGTGGTGCTGGATACTAAGATGAAGAAATTGCAAAAAGAAGCTCAGAAAGCCCGGCAAACAGATCAGGCCGTAGAAATGGTAAGCACCGGGAATGTGGCCTCTGTTGTGGAAACCGCTCAGCAGGAGGAAATCCTCCGGGTGCAGGAAGCCGTTTCGGCTCCTCCCACGCAGGAAAGCCTTCTGACCGAATGTATGCAGCAGGTGGAACAAGCCGTTCGCGACAAAAAGTACGAAGCGGTCAGGAGCTTGTTTACCGAAGAGGGCTACAATATGTTCGAACAATTGATTGCTTACGGCAACGCCACTGTTATTGCGCCACCCAACTACAAGTTTATGCAGGTGGAAGACGGCTATTTGTGCAAAAGCATTCCTATGCAGTTTAAATTTAAGAACAACAAAACCCTGGTGGAAGATGTCACTTTCCGTTTCAGCCCCGAAAACAAAATAAGCTCACTGGCTTTTACGCTCAACAAAATAGCCGAAAACGACATCCTGAAAATGCAATCCTGGGACGAAGATTCGCGCATCAGCCTGATTCGCTTCTTAGAAGATTACCAAACAGCCTATGCACTGAAACGCCTCGATTACATCGAAAGCATCTTTTCGGAAGATGCCTGGATCATTACCGGTACGGTGTTGAAAAAGGCCGAATTAAAAACCGAAGACCGCATAAGCTTCGACAGCCGCAACGTGCGGTATACCACCTACACCAAAAAGGAATACATCGACAAGCTACGCATCAGTTTTGCCGGTAAGGAGTTTATCAACCTGCGTTTCGAAGACAACGATGTACGCAAAGACGCCCGTGGTCAGGAAATCTATGCCATCCAGATAAAACAGGATTACTACTCCAACAACTACGGCGACACAGGCTATTTGACCCTTCTGGTCGATTTGCGGGGCGACCTGCCAATTATTCACATTCGTGTATGGCAGGAACAAAAAGACGAAGAATTTTCGGCTGCTCGTTTTTTGGGCAGCCTTCAATAATGAATTCCTACATGAGTAAGCTTGTCTTACAGACATTTTCTATGGCTTAGATAAAAACTATAATGAAGGAAGTGCGATATTTGTTAGTAATGTTGTCTTGCGCTTTGGCAGGGGTATTTTCTTTGTCTGCACAGTTGACGCTCAAGGAGGGATCTTTCCGTCTTCGTTCCAACGATACAGAAATCCTTATCAATCGAAATTCGCCTCAGGAGAGGGTCAAAATTACCGACGACAACGGAGAACTCTGTGCTCTGATCAAAATCTTTACCGAGAATATGACCGAAGCCGATCGCAAGGTGTTTATCAATCCCAGATACCGCGAAACCGACAGGGCCACTTTCATTACGAAAATTGAGACAGAGCACGTCAACGAGATTTGGATTTTCCTGTCTCCCGGGGCTTCATATATGGTATTGAAACACCCTGATTACGGCAATTGCAAATTCGACTTCACGGCTATGGGGGTCACTTTGCTCAGTGGCAAGGTGTACGAAGCGACCATCACGGGCGATCGTAAAGTGTATGAATCAATACTGGCCCGCGACGCCAAGGCATCGACCGGTGACGAAGATAGTTATCAGTATCTGGTGATTAATGCCAAGCCCTCCAACGCCGAAATCTACATCAACGGAGAATTTTCGGGTACCGGCGAGGCTTCCAAACGTTTGCCCCTGGGTATGCGGCATGCCTACAGGGTGGAGGCTCCCATGTATCATTCTCAGGAAGGCACGCTCGAAATCTCGGAACGGACCACCTTGCCCATTACCCTGAAGCCGGCCTTTGGCAATGTTTCTGTATTCACTGTACCCGAGAGCGGGGCAGAGGTTTACGTTGACAACGAACTGCTGGGAGTGACACCGCTCGAAAGCGATAAACGCCTGGTTAGCGGAGAGCATACCCTCAGGGTGAACAAACGGGGTTTTCGACCCGTCGAACAGAAAATCACTATTACGGACGATACCCGTCTTCCCGTAAACATTGATATGTCGGCCACCTTTGCCAATTTGAGCATTACGGCCGGCGAGGGAGTAGCCATTTACATTGACGGCGAAAAAGCAGGTGACGAGACATGGTCCGGGCGATTGAACGAGGGCTCGCACCTTATCGAAGGGCGAAAAACCAACCACACTTCTTCCAGGTTGGATTATCTTGCCCGGGCAGGGGTTTCCGAAAACTTGTTGTTGGATGCTCCGGTCCCCATATACGGGAAGTTAGAAATCAACGGATCGCCCACCAATGCAAGAGTAAGCTTAAACGGCAGGGAAATTGGCTATTCACCGGATATTTTTTCGAATATTTTGATCGGAGAGTACGAGCTGAATCTGGCCAAAGACGGTTATATACCACAAAGTCAAATGATTACTATTGAAGAATCGAAGACCACAGTAGTGACTGCCCGTCTGGAGATTCAGAAAACAATCCCCGTCGAAATAGAACTCGAATCGCCGGTGCGTTTGCGCAATGTATCCCTGAGTATCGACGGCGAACCCAAAGGATCCTATTTTTCGGGCGAGCTGAATGTGGGTACGCGTCAGGTCAAAGCGCAATACAACGGCTTTAGCGAGGACTTTGTGATCGAAGTTTCGCCCGATGGCAACAGGCATTTCAAATTGCCGGTAACGGCCAGACTCCGGCTAAATTCTCTGCCGGACAAGGCAATGGTCGTAGTGGACGGCGAAGAACGCGGACAAACCCCTTTGTTGCTGCGTCTTCCTCTGGGCAAGCATACTATCCTGATGAAAAAAGACCAATTGAGTACAGACAGAATTGTTACTTTGGGCCTGGGCGACGACCTGGCAGAAACTTACACCCTGAGAAAGTACAATGCCTATTCGTTTATCTCGTATGTGGCATCGTATCAGGCTCCATATGGAGGAATGATGTACGGTTTTTGCCGTAACTGGGGCTTTTACACCAAGGCCCAAATCAATCTCAGGATGCTGTATGATACCAAAAAACGCGATGTAATCCGGAATGTGGAAGAATACGCCGGATTGCCCAAGCAATACGAGTTCGCCAATCGCCTGTCTGTGACGCTGGGCGGAATGAAGCGCCTTAACTCCTGGATGTACATGTATTTTGGTGCCGGTTACGGAGAATACGAGCCTTTATACAGCATTACGGGGTATCCTGATTACTATTTTTCACCTCGGCCTGTCAAAGGGCCCGAAGCGGAAGCCGGCATGATATTTAAATGGAAAGGCTTAACACTCTCTGCCGGTTACGGTGCTTTGGTGCCCCTGTCCTTCGATACCAGGCAATTGTTCACCGATCTGCACCTGGGAGTGGGCTTTGTTATCAATCACCATTAATTCAGGGTATTATGAAAACAATACAACTTATATTATTGGCTGGTATTCTTTCGCTGGTGTCCTGTTTGTATCCCGGCGAGGATTGGGGATTTGAGGTCGCTGTAGAAGTAAGCCTGAACGAAAAAACCTGCGAACGTCTGGTATTGGACGGCAGCTATCAAATACTCACAGGCAGTGTAGAAATTGAGGAAAGTGGTTATTTCTATTCTTCTGCCAAATCAGATCCCGATCTGAACAATGCCGAAAAACAGACAGCCACACTGAGCGGTACGGGTTTTACGGCAACAATCGAAGGTTTAACCCCCAACACTACCTACTACGTCAGGCCTTATGTGCGCAGCAACAAAAGTTACGCCTACGGTGAAGTGGAGACATTTCGAACCGACGCCAGCACTGCTTACACTCCGGCCTTGGCCAACGTGAGTACTTCCGCTGTAGGTGTACAAAAAGCCACGGTAACTTCCGTGGTGCAATTGTCGAACGACTCTTATCCCATAACGGAGGCCGGTTTTTGCTATTCCGAAACGGCAGAGCTGCCTTCGCTCAACGACAACCACGTGCAGGTGGAGCCTGTAGACGGAAGCATCAGCTATACCTTTACTTCGTTAAAGCCCGATCAACAATACTACGTACGCGCCTACGCCATCAACGCGCTGGGTAGCTTTTACGGTTCTACGATGGAATTCTCTACCGCCAGCCCTTTCAGCCTGGGCGAAGTAGTGGTTTCCAACCTCAGCTCAACGGGCTTTAATGTGAAGGCTGCCCTGCAAACTCCTTACGTTTCGGAGGGCTTCACGCTGGTAGAAAGCGGTTTTTGCTATTCAGACCAAACCACTCTTCCCACAGTGAGCCACCATACAATCAACTCGACCGTTTCGAACCAACAAATCACTGCTACGGTATCGTTTGGCAGCAAGATCAGCTATTTTGTACGAGCCTACGGCAAATGTTCCAACGGAGAGTACTACTATGGCAAGGCCCTCAAAGTAGGGGATAAAAGCTTTACGGTTCAGGGAATTAGTTTCGACATGGTAGCCGTCAATGGCGGTAGTTTCTCTATGGGTGCCACCGACGAGCAATTACGTTCGGGCGGGGCAGGAGAGATCAAGTTGGCTCCTTCTTTTGATTCACGCAAGCCAAAAAGCTTAGAAACACAGCTTGCCTCCATTACCCAAGACTATCAACCTGCCCTGCGTTCGGTCAGTGACAACGAAAAACCTGTCCACACAGTCAGTTTGTCGCCCTATTACATCGGCAAACACGAAGTCACTCAGCAGCTTTGGCAAGCCGTGATGGGCTATAACTACTCGGGTTACGACAACAGCGATCAGAATCCGGTAGAAAACATAAGTTGGTACGAATGCCTGGTGTTTATCGATAAGTTGAAAGCCCTGACGGGAGCAGCCTTTGTGTTGCCCACCGAAGCCCAGTGGGAATACGCTGCCCGCGGGGGAGCCCTGCACGAGGCTTATAAATACGCCGGCAGCGAGCTCTGCGATACAGTGGCCTGGACCAGGGAGAACTCTTCGGGTACACCTCATGTGGTGGGCAGCAGGCAGGCCAATGCCTTGGGTATTTACGATATGTCGGGCAATATTACCGAGAAATGCTACGATTGGTATGCTCCCGATTATTACAGCAACAGCCCACAAACCGATCCTTCGGGCCCTGCCCTGGGCGCATACAGGGTGCAGCGTGGCGGTGACTATTACAACGAAGCCGATTGGGCGCGAGTATCGGCGCGTTCATGGAAAAACCCCGACTCCTGCTATCTGAATTATGGTTTTCGTCTGGCTTTGCGCGAGGGTATGACCCTGCCTGAGGTCGACAAAGTCATCGTGAGCGAAATGACAGCTTCGGGCGACAGCGATTTCCCCGTTAAAGCCTCTTTCGGGGTAACAGTAAATTCCCGGGGCAGTGGACAGGTCTCGGAAAAAGGCATTTGCATTTCCAGCTCCGAATCTCCCGATCTGGCAGGTACCCATTACCACCTCGACACCATAGCCGATACCTATGAGATTAATCTTGTTATGAAAGAAGATCTCAGCTTCTATGTCCGCAGCTACGCCATCAGCGAAGCCGGTGTGGCGTATGGGGAGCAGGTAGCGTTTACCACACCTTCCATGCCGGTGGTAAGTACCGTTGCCGTTACTGACATCACAGCGAGCTCAGCCACTTGTGGAGGAATTGTTTCCGACGACGGAGGCCTGGAGATAGTGGCTCGTGGTGTAGTTTGGAGCACTTCGTCCAATCCTACTATTGATTTGAATACGAAAACCAGCGATGGCACAGGCCCGGGAAGCTTTATCAGTCAGCTGACGGATTTGGCAAGCGGAACAGATTATTATGTCAGAGCCTATGCCACAAACGCGATAGGTACCACCTATGGTGAGCAACTAAGTTTTAGTACTTTGCACATACGCTTCAACGACAACATCGATTACGGGACGCTTACCGACGTTGACGGCAATACCTACAAAACGGTAAGCATCGGCTCTCAAACCTGGATGGCCGAAAATCTCAGAACGACAAAATACAACGACGGAACAACCATTCCAAACGTTACTGGCGACGATTCATGGGATGTCTTTTCAACAGGTGCATGGTGTAATTATAATAATAACAGTGCCTACGATCAGGTATATGGAAAATTGTACAATTGGAATGCTGTCGGGACCGGAAAATTATGTCCCTCAGGATGGCATGTGCCGAGCATCTCAGAATGGGAGGTCCTTACAGATAATAATTTGTATTTAAAAGAAATAGGTTCCGGACATTGGTCTTATTCTTCCGGAATAACAGACCAGGTAACCAATGAATCAGGATTTACCGCACTTCCCGGAGGTTACAGGGACGACATTGGCGGTGATTTTTGGGGTATGGGAAGCTCTGCTTACTGGTGGAGTACTTCTAACTATATATCTTATTGGGCATATTATTGTTGTATGTTTAGCAGCTCAACCAGCGTTTATTGTGCCAGTTACGAAGACATGCAACGCGGTTATTCTGTGCGTTGCCTCAAGAACGAATCCCCATCACTATTAATTCCAACCATTACGACCAGTTCAGTTGTATCTATCACCCTAACCACAGCGGAAAGCGGTGGCAACATATCTTCAGACGGAGGTGCCACGGTATCGGAACGTGGTGTATGTTGGAGTACAGATCCAAATCCAACCAAAGCCGATAACAAAACCTCTGACGGCATAGGCACCGGTGAATTTACCAGCACCCTTACCAACCTCAGCCCCGGCACTACCTACTACCTTCGTGCTTATGCTACAAACAGTGTTGGTACAGCCTATGGAGAAGTTGTATCATTTACAACAACCCTCCCGGAAAATTCCTTTATTGACAGCCGTGACGGAAACGTGTATCAATATGTAAGCATTGGTTCTCAAGTATGGATGGCCGAAAACCTAAAATTCCTGCCTTCTGTAGTAGGGCCGGAAAGTGAATCAGAAACTACACCCTATTATTACGTTTATGGTTACGGCGGCACCAATGTTAGTGAAGCTAAGGCTACCAGTAATTACCAAACCTATGGTGTGCTCTACAACTGGCCGGCAGCCATGGCCGGCTCGGCAAGCAGCAGTTCTAATCCAAGCGGAATACGAGGGGTTTGCCCTGCCGGCTGGCATTTGCCAAGCGATGCTGAGTGGACAGAGTTAACCAATTACCTTGGCGGAGAAAGCGTTGCGGGTGGTAAACTTAAAGAAAACGGAACGATCCATTGGAACAGCCCTAACACCGGAGCAACCAATGAATCAAAATTTACGGCTCTTCCGGGTGGAAGACGTAACCTCAATGGAAATTTCAGCACTATTGGTTATAGCGGTATTTGGTGGAGTTCTACAGAGTTCTATTCAGACGTTGCCTGCAGTAGGGGCATGAATTACAGTTACGGCACTGTGAGTAATGAAGATGACAGTAAAGAAAGTGGCTTTTCTGTCCGTTGCGTGAGGGATTAGATTTATTTTAGAAATCATTAAATTATATCGTTTTGAAAAATCGAAATTTCATTTATTTCTTGGGAATTATTGTATTATCTGTTTCATTTTCAAGTTGTGCCACGCTTATTGGCGGAAGCCAGTATTATGCAAAGGTTCAGGTTCCTAACCATCCAAACGCAACAATTGAATATAAGGGCATGTATCAGGGTACAGGAGAAGCTACGTTTAAAGCAAGCAGAAGGAACGCGAATAAGTTTTCTGTAACTATTAAAGAAGATGGCTGTGATGCTCAGACCAACAATTTTACCCAAAGAACATTTCGCGGATGGGCATTTGTTGGTACCTTATTAGGTTGGACAGGCATTACGAACGGTGGTATTCCATTGCCTTGGGGTGTTGTTCTTGATGCTGTAACCGGTGCCTGGTGGAAACCGGACATCAATGAAAAAGGTGTAATCAAACAAGATTATAAACATTATGTTTACCAAATTAATTATTGTGGCTGTGATGGTAAAACAACTACTGCAATTGAACAAAAAAGTAATTCAGATTCGATAAGTGATAAAATAAGAGATTTGAAAAAACTATTAGACGAAGGACTTATAACGCAAGAGGAATTTGAAAAAGGGAAAAAATTATTATTAGAAAAGTAATAATAACGTCTCCAAGCCCATGCAACTGCCTAAAGATTGTAATCTTCTTGTAATACTTGGCCCCACAGCCAGCGGCAAAACAAAATTCGCCGTCGGAATGGCCCGGGAGCTGAACGCAGAAATCATTAGTGCCGATTCACGGCAGGTGTACCGAGGCATGGATATCGGTACGGGCAAGGATTTGTCGGAATACACCTTGTCCGACGGACAAAAAATTCCCTTTCATCTCATTGACATTTGTCCGGCCGGCAGCCGCTACAATTTATTCGAATACCAGCGCGACTTTGCCCGGGCCTGGCAAGACATAAGCTCCCGGAACAAATTGCCCATACTCTGCGGAGGAAGCGGTTTGTACATCGAAGCCGTACTCAAAGGCTATACCTTGCCCGCCGTACCCGAAAACCCCGCCTTGAGAGCCTCGCTCCAGGGAAAATCCCTGGCAGAACTCAGCAGCATTCTGGCCGGCTACAAAAACCTGCACAACACCAGCGATACCGATACCCCCAAGCGAGCCCTCAGGGCTATCGAGATTGCCGAATACCTGGCTGTTCATCCCGAAATTCAATCCGATCTGCCCGCCTTGCAGCCCTATATTATTGGTTTAGAGGTAGAACGCCAGGAACGAAGGCGTCGCATAAGCCAACGATTGCAGGCCAGGCTGGATCAAGGTATGATAGAAGAGGTGAGGGCTTTGCTCGAAAGCGGGATAGAGCCCGAAAGTCTTATTTATTACGGCCTGGAATACAAGTTTTTGACCCTCCATGTGCTGGGCAAACTCAGTTACGACGAAATGTACCGGCAGCTCGAAACAGCCATACATCAGTTTGCCAAACGGCAAATGACCTGGTTCAGGGGTATGGAGCGGCGAGGCCTCGAAATTCACTGGATCAGACCCGAAACGGCTTAAGCCCTAAGCCGTTAAAACCGCAAAAAACAAACACGAAAGAATTTTATAACACAGCCTCAACCCAGCCGGCTGATACGTTCCAGTTTGTCCTCGTCAATGATTTTGATACGGCGGCCATCGAGGGTGATGACCTTTTCCGATACAAACATCGACAAAGTACGAATGGCATTGGAGGTGGTCATGTTGGACAGGTTGGCCAGGTCTTCGCGTGACAGATAAATGTTGATGGTGGCTCCGTCTTCATCCAGACCGTAATGATCGCGCATGAACAGCAGCGATTCGGCCAGACGTCCCCGAATATGCTTTTGGGTCAGGTTTACCTGACGGGAGTCGGATACGCCCAGGTCAACAGCCAGTGCCTTTATAAAATAAAATGCCAACTTGCTGTTTTGCTGCAGCAATTTAATGAGCAATTCGGCAGGAACCATGCCGACATCGGAGGCTTCGAAAGCTGAAGCCGAAGTGGAATGTACCGTTTCGGCCAAATATGCTCTGTAGGCAAAATAACCTCCGGGCCTGACCATGCGGACAATGTGGTTGCGCCCGCCCACGCCCTTTTTGGTGATTTTGATCTTACCTCGCAGAAGACACATTATATGCCGGGGTTGGTCGCCTTCGGCATAGAGAATTTGATTTTTTTTCAGGTGCTGTATGCTGCAATTTCGTAGAAACTCCTCTTTTTGCTCAGGATTCAGAAATTGACATATTTCCAGGATATCTTCCAGCTCTCTTTGATCAATCGGTTTTTGTTTCTTTACCATTTCAGGCTGTTTTAAAAAGCAAAATAACCGGCCGAGGAGCCGATCAATGCATAAAGAAGTCTGTATCTTTTCTAACCTTTGTTTATTTTTTGACGTACAAAGATAGATATTTATATTTATACGCAAAAACAGCCTCAGGGTAAATCGATAAAATAAACTGTTTTTGCGCTTTTTTCTAAAATCTCACAAGATAACCACGTATTTTTTTTACTTTTGCAAGCCGTAGAGCCGGCATACAATTTCCCGGACATAATAATAGGTATGAAGGTTATCGTTATCAAGTACAATGCCGGCAATATACATTCGGTGGTTCACGCTTTGCGTCGTTTAGGGATTGAGGCTCAGGTCACTGACGACAAAGAAAAGATTCGGACGGCCGATAAAGTGATATTTCCGGGAGTGGGCGAGGCCTCCTCAACCATGGCTTATTTAAAACAGCATCGTCTGGATGAGCTCATAGTAAACTTAAAGCAACCGGTTTTGGGGATATGCATAGGTTTGCAGTTGATGTGCCGGCATTCTCAGGAGGGCAATGTGGACTGTCTGGGTATTTTCGATACCGAAGTAAAGCGTTTTACTGTTCAGGAGCCCGGCTATAAAATTCCACAGATGGGCTGGAATACGATACAACATTTGCAATCGCCTTTGTTTAGCCCGGACATGGAAAAGCATTATGTGTATTACGTGCACAGTTATTATGCGGAATCTTGTGCCCAAACCATTGCAACGACAGAATATATGCATCCATACAGCGCTGCCCTACATCGGGATAATTTTTATGCCCTGCAGTTTCATCCCGAGAAAAGCAGTGAACTTGGAGAACAGATTCTGAGTAATTTTTTGAATATTGAAAGATAATTGAATAGCAAACGGATTGATCAGCAAAGGGATTGGTCAGGAAATAAAATGATCAGCAGACAAATTGAACAGCAAACAAATGGAAATAATACCGGCTATAGATCTGATTGATGGCAAATGTGTGCGGCTTAGTCAGGGCGACTACGGCCGGCGCAATGTCTACAGCGATTCTCCGTTGGAGGTGGCCAAAAGTTTTGAGGCTGCCGGTATTCGCCGTTTACACCTGGTCGATCTGGACGGAGCCAAAGCGCAACACATTGTGCATCAAGGTGTGTTGGAGCAGATCTGTGGCCAGACTTCCTTAATCGTCGATTTTGGCGGAGGGCTCAAAAGCGACGAGGATTTACGCATTGCTTTCGAGTGCGGAGCACAAATGGTGACCGGAGGAAGCATTGCCGTCAAATCACCTGCGGTCTTTGAAAGCTGGATCAAAGCTTACGGCCCGGAGCGCATTATTCTGGGAGCAGATGTTAGTGAAGGCCGGATTGCCGTAAGTGGCTGGACTGAGCGTTCTGAACTGGATTTGTGGAGCTTTTTGGAGGATTATATTCAAAAAGGCATCAGCAAAGTGATTTGTACCGACATCAGCCGCGATGGCATGCTCAAAGGGCCGGCCCTGGAGCTGTATGCCAAAATATTGGCCAAGTATCCGGAACTACATCTGATTGCCAGCGGAGGAGTGAGCAGCATCACTGATCTGGATGACCTGAAAGCCGCGGGCCTGCCGGCCGTAATATTCGGCAAAGCGCTTTACGAAGGGCGCATTCAATTGAAAGATTTAAATAAATATATATGTTAGCCAAACGCATTATTCCCTGCCTGGATGTCAAAGACGGACAAACCGTCAAAGGTGTTCATTTTGTTAATTTTCGTCAGGCCGGCGATCCGGTTGAACTGGGCGAAGCCTACAGCAAACAAGGCGCCGATGAATTAGTCTATCTGGACATTACCGCATCTTTTGAAGGCCGGAAAACCTTTACCGATTTGGTGCGCAAAGTGGCCGCCCGCATCAGTATTCCCTTTACGGTAGGCGGGGGTATTCACGAACTGACCGATATTGATCGCCTGCTGAATGCAGGAGCCGACAAGGTTTCCATCAATACGGCTGCCTTGCTTAAACCTCAGCTCATCGACGAGATCGCCCGTAATTTCGGATCTCAGATGTGTGTAGTGGCCATCGACGCCAAACTGGAAGAGGACGGCAAATGGCGTTGTTACATCAACGGCGGACGTAAGCCGCTCGACAGAGAATTGCTGGAATGGGCGCTGGAAGCTCAGGATCGCGGAGCCGGTGAAATTTTGTTTACCAGCATGAGCCACGACGGAGTAAAAACCGGCTACCCCAACGAGGCATTGGCTATGCTGGCCGATAAACTGAGTATTCCGGTGATAGCCTCCGGAGGAGCCGGCAACATGGAGCATTTCAGGGACGCTTTTGTCCTTGGCAAGGCCGATGCCGCATTGGCAGCCAGCGTCTTTCATTTTGGGGAAATCAAAATTCCCGACTTGAAAGCTTATTTAAAGAAAGAAGGCGTAATAGTAAGAGAACAATGATGAAACTCGATTTTGCAAAAATGGGCGGCCTGGTTCCCGCCATTGTACAGGATCATGTCAGCGGCAAGGTGCTGATGCTTGGTTTTATGAACCAGGAGGCTTTGGATAAAACTCTGGAGACCGGCAAGGTGACTTTTTTCAGCCGCACCAAAGGCCGGCTCTGGACCAAGGGCGAAGAAAGCGGTCATTTCCTGCATCTGGTTTCTCTCAAAGAGGATTGCGATCACGATACCCTGCTGATTCAGGCCAATCCCGAAGGAGGAGTTTGTCATCTGGGTTGGGACACTTGTTTTAATGAAAAAAATTGTTCCGGGGATCTGGATTTTTTACTTTATTTGCAGGATTTTATCGATCGTCGTTATCGCGAAATGCCTGAGGGTTCCTATACCACTTCCTTGTTCAAAGACGGAGTGAAACGAATGGCCCAGAAAGTAGGAGAGGAGGCTGTCGAAACCTTGATCGAGGCTGTGGACGGCAATGACGAACGCTTTTTGTACGAAGCTTCCGATATGCTCTATCATTTAATGGTGTTGTTGACATCCAAAGGCTATCGGCTGGAAGATTTGGCCCGTGAATTGAAAAAAAGACATAAATAAAATGGAAGACAACATTCTGATCCATTTCGACAAAGTAGATATCTGCCTGGAGGATTTTATAGTACTCAAAGAAGTGAGTTTTGAAATTCGTCCCGGAGAGTTTATTTACCTCATCGGCAGGGTGGGATCGGGAAAGAGCAGCCTGCTCAAAAGCCTCTATGCCGAGATTCCCGTAACCGAAGGTAAAGCCCGCATTTACGACTACAATCTGCACAAAATC
>Ga0116141_10002687_pt1 | contig 15168 bp, 7 predicted proteins | sample AD_UKC097_MetaG_FD_89744 | JGI IMG/M metagenome (GOLD analysis project Ga0116141, IMG submission 89744) | Active sludge microbial communities of municipal wastewater-treating anaerobic digesters from USA - AD_UKC097_MetaG | ecosystem: Engineered > Bioreactor > Anaerobic > Digestate | place: USA...
GTACGCGACGAAACCGATCACGGTGATCAACGCGAAAACGACCACGCTGATGTGGGCCAGGTTAGCCCCGCGTCCCCGGCCGAAGCGGGTCTGAATCCACTCGGCCCCGGTCAGGACGTTGGAACGCCGCAGCCACGTGGCCAGATACATCATCAGGAAAATCTGGTTGAACGTGGGCCAGACCCAGGGGAACCAGACACTCTTGAGCCCGTAGGCGAAGCACCAGTAGACCAGCAACATGGTCCCGGTAATGTCGAACTGGCCGGAGGCGTTGGAGATGCCCAGGATGTACCAGGGAATGGTCTTGCCGCCCAGGAAGTAGGAATCCAAGTCTCGGGAGGCACGTTTCGACACCCACAGGCCCAGTAGAATGGTGGCGACCAGGTACGCAGCGATGATGCCCAAATCCAGAACAGGTAGGTCCATTGCAGTCATGCCTTCAAAATCGAAACCATCTATCGCAATCCGGAATCTACAGGCGTACAGAATCTTACAGCCTGATCGCCCAAGAGACAAGGAGGAAGCGACAGAGTCCTCGATTCGTTGTGATCCCCGAAGCCGTATGGGCTTGGTCGTGAGGGAGGCCGAGTCTGCGATTGCCGTAGGCAGATAGCGGTCGATCCTGCTCGGTGTTCCCGGTACAATAGCTCACCACCTTATCAGATAGAAGGCTCCGCCGAGGTGGTCGGCCCGGAATGAAAGGAGATGAGTAGTGTACACAAGACAGATTCCTGCGGTACTGTTGCTTGTTCTCTCCCAGGCGCCTATCGTGTTTTCGTCGTCCTGGGACTGCCAGGTGCTCCCCTCCGAACAGAGGGTCGAGGTGGACTCCCAAAGCGGGGCCAAGATCATCTTTGTGACGACGGCGCCGTCCTCGGACACCAACTTCTACTTCCACAATCGAAGCTTTCTCTAGGACAACCGCCTGATGCTCTTCCTTTCGGATCGTTTCGGCCGGACGGAAGTCATGGGCTACCTCGTGGACACGGGAGAATTGCTGCGCCTGAATCAGGCGGATGCACCTGCGGCGGAAGCTGTCGCGGTCTCCTGCAAGGGGGATCGGCTCTTCGTCTCCAAGGAACACGCCATCTGCAAGTGGCAGTTGGATATCGCCGCCAAGCCGCAGATCGCAGCGCGCGTTACCGAAACGAAACTGACGGAGATACCCCCCGAAATGCAGGACCGCTCCTTTCTGGTAGAGAACAGCGACGGGAGTCTCCTTGCCTTCCGCTACCGCATTGCCGACGCCTACTTCATTGGATTCTGCGATGTCGCCACGGGGCGGCTCCTACCTCCGGCCAAACTCGACTTCAGACCCGACCACTTGCAGTTCCACTGGACCCGGCCCGACCTTCTGGCCTTCTGCTGTGTCTACGACAGCGATGTCGCGCCGCGGGACCCAAATGTGCCCCGCCATGCACGCTTCTGGTTCATGAACGTCAACACACGCGTGCCGCTTCCCGCCTTCTATCAGGTGCCGGGCGAGATCGTTACGCATGAGTGCTGGTGGGTCCACGATCAGATGACGTTTGTGGGCGGTCATCATCACGAAGGCAACCGCGAGGAGGGCAACGTGAAGGTGTTCGATCTCAAGACCGGTGAGATCCGGATCATCGGAGCCGGCGCCTGGATGGAGGATGCCACGGCGTATCAACTGTCCCAGGTGAACTGGTGGCACGCCTCCGGAAGCCCCGACGGGAAATGGGTGGCGGCGGATAACTGGCATGGCATCATCGCCCTGTTCAACGCAAAGACGACCGAGAAGAAGATCCTGACCTCCGGGCACCGGACCTACGGCGGCGGCCAACACCTGCATGTGGGGTGGGATCTGACCGGAGAACGCGTCGAGTTCACCTCGAACAAACTGGGCAATCCGGATGTGTGCATCGCGGTCCTCCCGGAGAACTGAGCGGGCTTGGATTCCTGCCGTTCTTGCCGTGATGCTTCCAGGCGATGAGCTTCTTTCGGCGCACAGATGCTTGTTCCTACTGTCCGCCGTACCGGCCCAGTTCCATCGCGAGTTCTGCAAGCCTCTTGAGACGCTCGGGATCGACGTGCGGAGCGACACTGCAGGCCGAGGAGAGGATATAGCCGCTGCCGGGCTTGCCGATTCGGAGCCGGTCCCTCACCGCTCGCTCGAAGGTCGGGTCGTCTGCGCTTAGCATCTCGTTGACCGCATCGAGATTGCCCTTGAAGAAGAAGCGTCGACCGTACTCCGCCTTGGCCTGAGCCAGATCGACCGTGCCGAGGGGAGCCGGATCGAGTGTATCGATCCCATCGACAGTCGTCTGGGCCATCAAGTCAAGCCGGTCGCCGATGGTGCCGCACGTGTGGACATAAGACTTGAGCCCCTGCTCGTGTATGGCACGGAACACCGTATCTTCATAGGGCATGACGAACTCGCCGTACATCTGCCGGCTGATGAACCCGGCCCCCGCGAACGCAGAACTCACCAGGATGGCATCCGGCCCACAGGGGCCGTACAAGGACACCTGCGCAATCACATGTTCTGTGAAGATGCCCAACGTTTTGTGACACATCTGCGGTGCATCGAGGAGGGCGAGGAGACCCTGCTCGTATCCGAACAGTTCCATCAAATGCGTGAAGGGCGAGAACACCTCGGCGTGGACCGACACGCTCGTCGTCTGCCGCCGGACCGCCTGGAGGGCGGCGGTGAACCACGAGGGATAGGCGGCCGGGTCGGACAGGTCCGCATCCGGATCGATGTCCCACAGCATTGGCATATGCCAGGTGTTCCAGACATAGCCGGGCAGTCTGTACGTGCGAGGATCGTTCAGGTCGACCGATTCGTATCGCGCGCGAGGCAAGGGGGCCGAGCCGGACCCGAAGGTCTGCGGATTGTCATCGGGCGGGACGATAGTCTCCAGTCCCGATTGCCAGCGGATGTGTTCCCTGTCCTGGTCCATCTCGGACGATTCGATCCTGTCCCGCCAATCAGGCGGTCGGCCAGGGAGGTTGACCAGAATGCCGTCGAACCGATAGCGTTCCTGCAACTGCACCAGAGCTTCGACAAAGGCTCTGCTGTCGAACCAGATCTCCGACGGCTGGCGATCACAATGGAGGAAGTAGTGTCCCAGAGCGAGTTGGCACATGACCGGAACGCGGTCCGGCTCCTCGTGACTCATCGCGGCCTGTATGCGTTCTCGGGAATCCATGTGCGCATTATACTCCGCGCATACGGGCTGAGCACACGGATTTCCGTCGCCGCTTCACCATTTCTCGCCGCGTCGATGGATACAGGGTGTCTTTCTTGCCTGACGACTCCATGGACAATGCTTCGAGGGACTCTTGCCATCGCGGGGCTCAGTAGGCCAGCGCGCGGGCGAGATCCCGGTAGCCATCCAGAAGGAGAATGGTGAGCTGGTGGTGCAGACGCAGACCGACGAGCCGTCTGCCATGTGCTTCCTTTTCCGCCACCGCCGCCTCAAGCGCCTGCTCGAGCAATCGCCCTTCACCTTTCGCTCCGCCTGATCGGAACGCGTCCTTCACGCCATTGCGGTTGATGTGAAATGCGATCTTGACGGCCCGCAGGGCCTGGGGGGTCTCAATGAGCCGTGCGTGGCCGGCCGCAGCGATGTGCTCCAAAAAGTCGGACTGCTCTCGCCGGATGGTGCCCACATATCTTGTCGCGGCGTCGATGGTTGCCTGACGATAGCCGTGCGTCGCGAGGTCGTCGATGAGATTGTTCGCAATCTCCTCCGCGGTGTCCTCCGTGGTGTAGTCGAGGCTGCCCTCACAGTATTCAGGGTCGTATCGTACGCGCAGATCCGTCGCAAACTCAAAGGACGCCAGGAACATCTTGTCCAGAGTCGCGCACGCTGCCTGATAGTCGTCGCCCAGGGCCGACCGCACGACGGATTTCCGCAGGCTCCGCACATCTTCTGCTGCTCCCGGAAACGTGCCGAGCCACGGCGCCGCTTCCTGCCCGGGCCACAGAAGGACCTGGGAATTGAATATGTTCGTTTCGTACTTGCAGTTCAGGTGTGTCACGGCCCGCCCGGCGCCGGTCGCGATCCTGCGTGTCACCAGGAAACACCACAGCCTTGCTGCGAGCGCCGCCGGAAGCTGCTCAAGACGGTCCATCCTCCCGAACCCGACCAACCTCTTGACGTCCGCAAGGAGCGGATTGCCGAGGTACTGCTGGGTGAGCTTCGTGTCGCTTCTGTCGAAGTAGGCCCCGTCGCATAGATCTTCGTAGAGGCTGAGCCGAAGGCCCGTCGCGTAGGCCTCGCTGCACTGCGGCAGGGCATGCCGAAGTGCGTATAGCGAAGAGACGACGAAGCCCTCCCGTGACTTCTCCTGGATATGGCTGAGGGCACGCTCACTGAGCACGGCCATCGCCGCGGCATCGATGTCCGCCTCGCTGCTCATTTCCAGCAAGTCGAGACTGTTCGGATCCCATTTGCGGATCTGCTGGCGGATGTAGTTTCGAAGCCGCTGAACCTCGTCTCGTTCCGCCTGCCGTTCCTGTGAGTTGTAGCGGATCGTCGATTCATAGAAGAACACCTTATCCCAGAGGACATTCAGGTGCGCCGAGGCCTGGGACTTGCGATAGTCTTCCATGAGGTTCAGATCGCTTGCCTCCGCAACGGCCAGCCACCTCCCGGAGAGAACGGCCGGCAGAAAGCGGATCGCCAGACCCAGACCCAGCATACCTGCGCCGACGACCATTGGGGCCATCAGGGCCTCGAGACCCGTGAAGCCGGGAAGACCGAGTCGGTTGGAGAGGTAGCCGGACGATGTGATTCCGGCGGTCCAGATCGTTGCCTTGGGGCTGATCCGGATCATCATGGCGCCCAGCCTCGAGAGCAGATCGTCCGCGCGAGCCAGTCGGAGGAAGTCCTTCAGCAGCCCCCACCGCGGCCGTCTACCTCTTTGCATGGCGAATGCTCGCATGGTCCGGCAATCCCCTGGCGCGCATATGACTCGGTCCCCTGTGTGACGACCGCCACACAAACGGTGGCATCGCGGTTCGGCGGGCCCATTCCCTCCCGTCCGTGTGCCGGATACCTTATACCGCGCGAGAAGTCCCATGACCAGCGGGTGGCTGGCGAATGCCAGCGGTAGGGCCTGAAGTGCGGATGGGCTGCAAAGGACAAGAAAGCTGACGCAGAGCTATTGAAATCCGCCGCGGTTTTGCGGTATCCTGTGATGTAGATAGTGAAGGAGCGCAGGGTATGAAATTGAACGGGCGACCCGTGTTCGACTCTTTTCGAAGGAGGATCATCATGTCCAGAAAGTTGTCTCTGTTGACTCCTGTTGTCCTACTTCTTACGTCTGGAATGGCGAGGCAGGCTTGGGGTGTGCCTTTGCCCAGTGAGGTGCTCAAGGTCGGCACGGTTATCGACCTCGGAAAGGAGCTTGACGCCAGCAGTTCCATGTACAACCCGCGTTCGTTCGGCGGAAAGAACTACGTCGTTCAGATCAACTCTCCCCAACGTGCGGCAGGCTGTTATCTGGCCGGTTGGACCCGATCTGAGGCTGTGGCGGACATCAAAGATGGCGCCGAGGTCCGTATGGCGGGGGCGTTTCCTGCCGCCGACTACGTACTGTTTTCCGGAGGCGCCGACAACGACTATTTCTCAAGGATCGATCCCAACCTCGACCTGGATACTCGGGCGTTCGACACGAATCTGGCCGTCAGAGCCAGTTCCTATGATTGGGTGGATGGCGACACGATCATTCACAACAGCTACAAGAGCGGGCTGAGGGCCAACCTGTACCTGACGGACGTCCATCCCGATCCATTCGAGATTGCCGTCAACACGAACTGGAACGCCAACGGATATGTGACGACCGGAGCAACAACACGCATCCGAAACGTCCGCGTGGGAGATGTCTACAGGGACTACGCCTATTATGGCGACTCCGGCATAAACGCCGCAGGATTCTGGGCGATCAACCTGACCACGGGTGTTTCCACCCAGTTGGGAACCGTCGACGTGACCGGGGACGGCAGTTGGGGACTCTGGACCGTCAAGGAAGCGGACGGATTCCTGTATGTTCACACCACCCATGACGGCATCCTGGTCTACAACATGATCGACGCGACCACCCTGGGGACTCTGTACACCAGATATACGAAGGAGCAACTCGATACATTGACCGAAGATACGAACCCGAACTGGGGTTTCGACGTCGTGGATGGCGGGGCGAGAATGCTGCTGAGCGCCGGGCTTGGCAGGGTTGTCGAAATCATAGACTCAAGGATGGCGGGCGATCCCCGCCCGCTCAGCGGCGCTGTGGACGCAGGGCAGACATCGGTTCTTCGCTGGTCTGCCGGAGAGGCTGTCGTTTCGCATGACGTGTATTTCGGCACGGATGCGAACGCTGTGAGAGATTCGAATGCCAGCTCTCCAGAGTACATGGGCAACATGGATCTCGGTTCCGAGAGCTATGATCCCGGCGGCCTCGAGTGGAACACCACGTACTATTGGCGTGTCGATGAGGTCGAAGATGACGGCACGGTTCGAAAGGGCGGCCTCTGGAGTTTCACGACGGCCGACTTCCTTGTGATCGAGGATTTCGAAGCGTACGACGACAACGAGGCGGGCGGCACAGCCATCTTCCAGATCTGGATCGATGGCGTGGAGAACAACACCACGTCGTACGTCGGCTATCCGGTTTCCAGCAACGGCACATTCGGTGAGACGGTTGTAGTCCACAGCGGTCTCCAGTCGATGCCGCTGAGCTACGGCAACCTCAATCCGCCGCACTACGCCGAGACTGACCGAACGTGGGATGTGGCGCAGGATTGGACAGTCAATGGCGTGGACACGCTTGTCCTCTATGTGAGAGGGAGCGAGGGCAACGATGCCGCCCCGTTGTACGTCGCGATGGAAGACGCCGGCGGCCACACGGCGGATGTGGGCTACGGGGATGAAACGGTTACGCAGTCGGTCGACTGGATCGAATGGAGAATCCCCCTGGACCAATTCACGGGCGTCGATCCGACCGCCGTCAAGACCATGCGCATCGGCTTGGGAAACCGGCAGAACCCGACCCTGGGCGGTACGGGAATAATCTACATCGATGACATCAGAGGCACGAAGTCCGACGCCGCGGGGTAGCATGTGCCTGCCGCGCGGCGGTGCCACCGCCTCGTGGACGCTCTATGAGAAGCAGGGCACGCGGGAGAGGTACATCGCTTTGTGCCTCAATTCTGGCAAACACGGCAAACGGGATACACTTGGATCGCGTCGGTCAGGTTGTGCCAATGACATGGCCTTGTCTTCCTCGGGTACGACACGATGGACGCTGAAGTGGCGGACGAATGCTCTCGCCGTACGTTCGTGTACGTCCGATAAGGAGGCGTATTCGCGCTGAGAGAATTCTCGCATCCTGCCGATAATTGCGCCGCGAGATGTGTTGGAATTGTCTCTCTTGTTCTGGTAGCATTTCCAGTGTGGCACGCGGGATCGCAGAATATGAGGTCAAACGGCAAGACCCGGCTTAGACGAGGATCGCCCATGTTACGATTGTTCTCTCCCTGCAAGAGAATCGTTGCGTTCGCTCTACTGTTCTCGACTATTTGGGCCGGATCGCTCCGTGCGGAGAGCACTCGGCTTCTCAGACAGCCTACTCTGAGTGATCGACATGTTGCCTTTGTCTACGGGGGTGATGTCTGGATTGTCGATCGGGCGGGCGGTGATGCACGTCGTCTCACGAGCACCCCGGCCCTGGAAAGCGAACCTCATTTCTCGCCTGACGGATCGTGGATTGCCTTCACTTCGAATCGCTCCGGGAACGAAGCAGTCTACTTGTTGCCGATCGCCGGCGGCACGCCAAAACGTCTCACATGGTACCCGGCTGACGCGTCGGCAAGAGGCTGGACACCCGACGGCAAGAGGGTTTTGTATTCCTCGTCGCGAGAAACAGCACCAGTCGGCTTCGATCGACTGTGGACGGTCTCGATAGACGGAGGGCCATCCGAGCTACTTCCGGTTCCCTGGGCTCACGACGGCTCGTTCTCGGCCAGTGGGGCACGCATCGTTGTGGATCGAGTGACTCGTTGGGATTCGGAGTGGCGACACTATCGAGGTGGGCAGAACACGCCGCTGACGATTCTCGATCTCAATAGCTTGGAAGAGATTCGACTGCCAAACGAAAGGACAATCGACAGGCACCCTGTCTGGATCGGCCAGGCAATCTACTTCTTGTCGGATAGAGATTGGGTGATGAACGTCTGGTCTTATGATGTCGAATCAGGCAAGCATACGCAGCTCACGGACTTTGACGATGTCGATGTCAAGTGGTTGTCTGGGCATGACGACACTCTGATCTTCGAAAGAGATGGCTATATTCATACATTAGACATCGCTAATGGAGAGGTGCGTCGTCTCAAGATCTCCGTGCAGGGAGATTTTCCTTGGGCGGAACCCCGCTGGGAAGAGGTTCGCGGCCGCATACAGTCAGCGTCACTGTCGCCCACGGGCAAACGAGCCCTGTTCGAAGCGCGGGGCGAGGTATTCACCGTTCCCGCCAAGAAAGGGACACCACGCAACCTCACGCGCAGCTCCGGTGCCGCCGACCGCGCTCCTGTCTGGTCACCGAAAGGAGAGGAGATTGCATGGTTCTCCGATTCTGGAAGCGGTTACGAACTGCGGATCGGCAATCAGGAGGGTATTTCCGATCCCCGCCGTGTGGCAATTGGCGAATCCAAGATGGCGTGGGAACCCACGTGGTCTCCAGATGGTCAATGGATCGCCTTCGTCGACGACGATGTGCGGATTCGCGTGTTGAATGTCGAATCCGGCGACATCATCACAGCCGACGTGGGCGGTGCCAACATCGAACGGGGCGATATGGGCCTTACGTGGTCCCCGGATTCGAAATGGCTTGCCTACTCGAAGACGTTCCCCAATAACCTGCGTCGGATCGTGGTCTGGTCCGTCGATGACCGCGTGGTTCGGCCTTTGACGGATCCCATGGCAGACGCTATGTCTGCATCCTGGGATCGTGATGGCAAGCGTCTTTATTTCCTGGCCAGCACGAATCTGGCACTGGGATCTGGCTGGGCCAATACCAGCCAGATGGGCGCAGATCCCGAGTATGGTGTGTACGCGATCGTGCTCGCGGCGGATGGAGAGACTCCGTTTGTGCCTGAGAGCGATGAAGAAGAAGTCAAACAGGATGACAAAGCCGATGAGAGCAAACAGAGCGACGGGGCCGAACCAGCTACCAGCGATGGCCCCGACGACTCTGGAAAGAAAGCCAAGACGGAAGACTCGGAGGATAACGTCAACGAAGACAAGGAGAAGGGGGGAGACGAGGAGGATGACGATCAGGACGGCAACGTCAAGGACGATGAGAAAGAAAAGGCGGTCGAAGTGAAGGTTGACTTCAACGACATCGAGCAGCGGGTCATTTCCCTGCCGATGCCTGTCGCGCGTTACCGCCTCACGCTTTCTGGCCCGAAGGGGACCGTGTTTGTGGGCGAGAGTGCCCCAGAAGATCGGGGAATGACGCTGCACAAGTTCTCACTCGAGGACCGCAAGGCAACCGATTTTCTGAAGAACATCCGGCGTGTCTTTGTATCCGGCAATGGCGAGAAGCTGCTCTACCAGTCCGGCGATACCTGGGCCATCTGCGGCACCGGCAGCGCTCCGGCGCCCGGAGAAGGCAAGCTAAACGTCGATTTGCGAATGCATCTGGATCGAGTGACCGAGTGGCAACAGATATTCGACGAATCGTGGCGCTACTTGCGTGATTTCTTCTATGACCCGAACATGCATGGCCGAGACTGGGACGTTGTGCGAGAGCGGTACGCTCCATTGGTGCCATACGTGCGACATCGCGCCGACCTGAACTACGTCATGGACCAGGTCAGTGGGGAGCTTTCCGTTGGGCACAGCTTCGTCTTCGGAGGAGACATGCCGTCCGTGGATTCATCCCGTGTTGGGGTCCTTGGCGCGGACTTGGTCGCCCATGAGAACCGATGGCGTCTTGAAAGGATCTTCAGGTTTGAGAATTGGAATCCCGACCTGCGAGCCCCTCTGGATCGAGTGGGCCTGAAGGTCAAGGAGGGCGACTACCTGCTGGTCGTGAACGGAATCGAAATGACCGCTGCTGATGATCCGTACCGCCTGTTGGATGGTGCGGCGGGGCAGCAGACCGTTCTACGCGTCAACGACAAACCGTCGATGGACGGGTCGTGGACTGTGACGGTTGAGCCGCTCCGGAGCGAACGAGCTCTAAGACAACGGGCGTGGGTCGAAGACAACAGGCGGTTGGTCGACAAGCTCTCCAATGGGAAGCTGGCATATGTCTGGGTTCCCAACACAGGTCAACCAGGTGTGGTTTCCTTCAACCGATACTTCTTCTCACAACAAGATAAGCAGGGCGCCGTGATCGACGAACGCTTCAATGGCGGCGGTCTGCTCGATGACTACATGGTTGACCTGATGACCCGGAGTCTGCGAGCCGCGATTACGAACGAGGTTCCCGACGGCAGACCGTTCCGCTTGCCGGCAGGCATCTTGGGGCCGAAGGTCCTGCTCATCAACGAGTTAGCCGGCTCGGGCGGTGATTTCTTCCCCTGGGTCTTCCGGCAGCAGAACGCCGGACCTCTGATAGGAACACGTACGTGGGGGGGACTGGTCAAATCGTCCGTCCACTACGCTTTGGTCGACGGCGGAGCACTCACGGCGCCAGACAACGCAGTCTTCGATCCTGTCAATCACCGTTGGATCGCAGAGAATGAGGGCGTGTCCCCCGATATCGAGGTGCTGCTGGATGCCAGATCTGTCTCTGAGGGCCGGGATCCACAACTGGAACGCGGTGTGAAAGAGGTTTTGCGAATGCTCCAGGAACAGCCTACTCCCACAGTCACACCACCGCCATTCCCTACGCCTGCCGAGAGACCTGCCGATGTAGATTGAGAGTGTCTACGGTCTGAAATCCAGACCGATCAGTGGTGCTGTAGAGTTCGCACCTGCGTTCATCAGGGAGCCATCGGACGATCGGTGATTTGAAGAGATCTGACGGCCTCTGGCGGGGGCAGAATGCCGGCGGCCGGGGAACTGACCGGGTAGCCGGTGGCTTGGGGGTGGGGCGTAACATGGGATGGTCGAGTCGCAAGCCAACGGCCGAGTCCTCTGCCGTAGAGAATGGGCGTGCAGATGGGGGACACGGTGTGTTTGTGCACGTCGCTTGCGACCTGCTGTTCTTCGCGCTCTTGTACCTGTATCTGTGGCTTGTGGTTGAGCCGCACTTGATCTTCCATGGATCTGACCGTATCACGAACTTCCCATCCTTCTACAAGACGTGGGATTACTTCATATTCCACCTGAGCCGCCCCGGAGGGCTCGTTGAGTATGTGTCGGCCTTTCTATCGCAGCTCTTCTGCTTCTCCTGGCTCGGGGCGCTGGTGGTTGCGATGCAGGCGTGGGCATTCACGCTGCTGACGGCATCTCTGCTGCGAGGAGTGGGCCTCGGGCGGTTGCGTGTTATCTCCTACGTGCCGGCCCTGTTGCTGCTGGTGCTCTACGGCCGGTACACGTATTTCTTCCCCACAACGATGGCTCTGCTGTGCGCCCTCGCACTGGCATCGCTCCACGTGCGCTTGACCGTCGGCAGAACACGCATGGCAGCCGTGACATCATTCATCATTCTGTCATTTGCGTCTTACTATACGGCGGGCGCAGCCGTGCTGTTGTTTGCGCTGACATGCGCGATCGCGGAACTCTTGTCCCCGAACCGGCGATGGCTCGCCGGGCTGTACGTGTTGGCCGCCGCGGGATTGCCCTATCTCCTCGGGGTCAAGGTCTTCGGGGTCGACATGGACAACGCATACAGCGATCTGCTGCCCATTTCCTGGCGGCTGCTGGAATTCGCCGCGCGCCGTCGGGGCGTGGAGATTGTCTACGTGCTCTATCTGCTGGTGCCGGGCGTGATGGCGGTCGCAGGGGGCGCATCGGTTCTGCGGACAGGATCTCGACGAGCCAGGACGCCAAACAACGGCCTTGAGCGGAGGTCTGTGCGTATTGCGTCCCCTGTCTGGCGTTGGTCGGTACAGACCCTGTCGCTTGTCGTTGTCGCAGCGGCCGTGGCCTATGGGAGTTTGGATAGGGCACAGAAGACCCGTCTGGCCGTGGATTACTGTGCCTATCACAAGATGTGGCCGGAAGTCCTGACCGAGGCTCGGCACACCCGCGACGACCCCTTCGTCATGCACGCCGTGAACAGGGCCCTGTATCATACAGGACAACTCGGCGACAGTATGTTCGCGTGGCCACAGGATCCGATCTACCTCTTCCTGACAGGCACGGAATATCCGTGGGTGTACTGGCAGAGCTACGCCCTCCACCTGGAGTTGGGATTCATCAACTATGCCGAGAATGCCTTGATAGAATGTATGGCGGGTTTGGGCGACCGGCCCATGTTCTTGCAGCAACTGGCGCTCATCAACATGGTCAAGGGCAACCTCGACACGGCCGGAGTGTACCTTCATGCGCTGAACCATACTCTGTTTCACAGCGGCTGGGCTCGGTACCACCTGCGCCTCCTCGAACAAGACCCCAATTTGACGACCGACCGTGACGTGCAGTATCTGCGACAGGTCGCTCTGGAGAAGGACTACCCCTCGCTCGGCCTGTCCCCGGAGAGTATGTTGTCGTGCCTCCTGGAGAAGAAACCCGCCAATCGAATGGTCTTTGAGTACCTGATGGCATGGCATCTGATGAATCGGCAGTTGACCCGCTTCATCACGCGTCTCGAGAGTCTTCGCGACCTGGGATACGAGGCATTGCCGAGGCACTATGAGGAAGCGGTGATGGTCTATGCGGCCACGGCACGGACGACCGTCCAACTGCGTGGCTATGAGCCACGGGAGGAGGTGAGGAGGAGCATGGAGGATTTTCTCAGGACCCTTCATCGCTACGGCAGGAACAAGCAGGCCGCCCAAGCGGACTTGGCGAAGGGCTATGGCGATACCTACGCGTTCTACAACGTCTATGGCCCACGGGAGAAGACGAAATGATGAGTGTGCCGTCATTCTGCCGAGCAGTCTCCTCCGGAACCGGACTCCCGAAGATACCACTTCAGAATCGTGTGCTGATGGCGATGGGCATCGGGCTGGCTATCCTTCTGTGCAGCTGCGGCGGTCGGGAGAGACCAGGCGAGTCCTGTGACGTTGTGGAACGAACGCCGAAGATGTGGCCCGACTACGATGGAGTCGTTCTCCCTCCAAACATTGCGCCGCTGAATTTCGCCGTCGAGGAGCCCGGCATGGGCTACTTCGTGCGAATCCACGGGGCCCAAGGCAAGCCTGTCGAGGTTCGTAGCGGGAGACGGGAGATCCGCATTCCCCAACGGCCATGGCGGCAACTGCTGGAGAGCAATCGTGGCGGCGCTCTGAGCCTGGATGTCTTCGTCAAATCCGGTCCCACCGCACAAACGGGAGACGGGGCAGGGCCGTGGCAGCGTTTTGCCCGCGTTGACTTCACGATTGCGAACGAAGGCATCGACCGCTTCATCGTCTATCGGAAGATCTGGCCGGGGCATTCCTTCTGGGGACAAATGGGCGTCTATCAGCGGGACCTGGAATCGTACGATGAGCGGACGATTCTGGACAACGGCTCCTTCCGGCAGGGGTGCGTCAACTGCCACACGTTGTGCAACCATCGCGCCGACAGGATGCTCCTGGGAATCCGCAGCACAACCTATGGCAGTTCCGCTATCCTTGTCCACGACGGGCAAGTTGACAAGATCGGCACGAAGCTCGGGTACGCCTCGTGGCATCCGAGTGGCGCCTTGATTGCGTTCTCCATCAACCGCGTGCGGCAACTCTTTCATTCGGCGGCGAATGAGGTGCGCGACGTTGTGGACTACGACTCTCTCATAGTCTACTACCGGGTCGGTGACACGATGGTAAGAACGGCACCCCCCTTGGCTCGAATCGACTGGCTTGAGACGTACCCGACCTGGTCGCCGGACGGGCGATATCTGTATTTCTGCTGTGCCCCGATCACTTGGAAGGACCGCCATTCAATGCCGAAGGAGTTCGATCAGATCAAGTATAGCCTGGTGCGCGTTCCATACGACGTTGAGACTGATCACTGGGGCGAGGGCGAACCTGTCCTCTCAGCAGATCAGACAGGTCAATCGATCCTGCTTCCGAGACTCAGCCCGGATGGTCGATGGCTGCTCTTCACCATGTGCGACTACGGTTGTTTCCCCGTCTACCGTCAAAGCGGTGACCTGTACCTGATGGACCTGGAATCCGGCCGCCAGACGGGCCAATACCGCTATCACCGGCTCGGCATCAACAGCGATGCCAGTGAGTCCTGGCACAGTTGGTCGAGCAACGGACGATGGATCGCCTTCAGCAGCAAGCGACTCAGTCACAGCTTCACGCGTACGTACCTGGCCTATGTCGATGAGTACGGCACGGCACATCAGCCGTTCTTGCTGCCTCAGGAGGACCCTCGCTTCTACGATTCCTGTCTGTGGACCTTCAGCGTTCCGGAGTTGGCCACCGAGCACGTACCGGTCCGAACAGCGAAGATCGCCAGGGCTGTTCGCGCTGCCGAGCGGATTTCCGTCCAGATGCCCGTGACCATGGCCACGCCGGCGGCATCGGCGAGTTCCGTGCAGGACGAATCCTGGCACCAGTCAGGCTCCCGATGATCAACCTTGCCGTTCCCGCTTGCCGGCGGGCGGCCCGCTCTTTCCTATCCACCCCATTTTGCCCATGCAAAAGACAAGCATATACCGGTATTGACCACCCTCGACAGTGCCTTATATGATGCGGTCCAGCGGTTCTTCCAGAACGGCGGCGCCGAGGCCTGGATCGTTCGCGTGGCGAAGAATGCGAAGAAGGCGAGTATCTCGCTGCGCAACAAGGTGACACCCGCCGGCGTCGAAGTGCTTACAGCCCAAGCGGTCAGCAAAGGGAACGGGGGCAACAGGCTCTGTCTCAGCGTCAATTCTCACACGACAAACCCGGACAGCCTGTTCAATTTGACAATTACGGAATACGTGAAGCAGAACAGAAAGCTCGCAGTCTCCCCCACGGAGAGGCTCCAGAATCTGACCATGAACAGCGAAGCTCTGAACTACGCCGTGGATGTTGTGAAAGGTGGCTTGGACCTCATCCGATTGGCGCGGACTGCGTCCGCCGAAACCGACGTTGCGAGCAAGCACGGA
>Ga0116141_10002689_pt1 | contig 15154 bp, 5 predicted proteins | sample AD_UKC097_MetaG_FD_89744 | JGI IMG/M metagenome (GOLD analysis project Ga0116141, IMG submission 89744) | Active sludge microbial communities of municipal wastewater-treating anaerobic digesters from USA - AD_UKC097_MetaG | ecosystem: Engineered > Bioreactor > Anaerobic > Digestate | place: USA...
AGCCACCAGAGTCTTGAGTTCTGTGGTTTTGCAACAAAATGAGTTTCGTCGGGGTAATATAAAAATTTGCTTTCAATTCCCAAGCGCTGAAGTGAAGTAAAAAGCTGAAAAGCCTGCTCTTCGGGCACTCTAAAGTCTTTTGCTCCGTGAACTACCAGCATTGGGGTCTTGCAATTGTGGATAAAGCGGTGTGGTGACCACTTTTCGTACTCTTTTCTCTTTTCCCAGGGGGTTCCACCGAACTCCCACTCGGGGAACCAAAGCTGCTCGGTCGTGCCGAACATGCTTTCGAGGTTGAACACTCCCGCGTGCGACACCAGGGCTTTGAACCTGTTGGTATGCCCGGCTATCCAATTGATCATATATCCGCCGTAGGATGCACCCGCGGCAAAGGTGTTGTTCTTGTCGATATAGCTGAATTTCTTGATCGCGTAATCATAGACATTCATCAGGTCGGTGTAAACCTTGCCGCCCCAGTCTTTTGATATCTCATCAGTGAACTTCTGACCGTAGCCGATACTTCCCCTCGGGTTTGGGGCTATAACAACGTATCCGCCGGCCGCGAACATCTGAAGGTTCCACCGGTAGTGGAAATCATCGTTCCAGTGACCCTGAGGTCCGCCATGCACGAGGAATATCATCGGATATTTAACATTTGGATCAAATCCGGCCGGTTTTAGAATGATCGACTGAACAGGCGTGCCGTTCGCGCCCTTTGTCGTGAAAGTCTCAATATCGTTCATCCAGAGCTGATTTGTTACCGCTTGGTTCACATATGTGACGCGCATCAGACCGGAGCCGTCAACATTTGCAGAGAATACCTCGAACGGCATCGTCGTTGACTGCTTCCTGAAGAAGAACTTTGTGCCGTTGGCTGCGAGGTTCAGATCAGCGATGTTGTGGCCCTTAAGTATTGTGGTCAGCTTCTTGCTCGCAACATCAACACTGTAAACCTGGTTGTAAACTTCGAACGGAGCGATAAAATAGATGGTTTTACTGTCCGGTGACCAGATAAGGTTATCAGCAGTAAGGTCAAAACCTTTGGAAATGTCGGTCAGTGTTCCGCCAGTTCGGTCGAAGAGCATTATCCTCTTCTTGTCGGCTTCAAATCCTTTTCTCTCCATTGAGGTGAAGGCGATGTACTTCCCATCGGGTGAGTAAACAGGTTCGCAGTCGCTACCTTCACTTTTTGATATCTTAATATGCTTTGGAGGAGCACCGTTTAAGACCTCCTGGAGATTAACTGTCCAGATATCGTTGTTGGTGCTTGTAGCAAGGAATTTATCCTTGTTTGCTGTGAAAACCGCTTCCTTGCCGTCGGGCGAAAAATTAAAATCGTTCTCTGATCCCAAAGCAACAGGCGGCACATCATAATATGCCCCCGGTGTAAGTTCATAGGCTTTTTTGGATGCTACATCAAGGAGGAAAAGAAGGCTTCTTTTGTCGCCTCTCCACCTGTTGAAATCACGGTAGTAGAGTTCGGTGAAGATCGAGGCTTTAACCTTGTTCTCCTCGGCTTTGAAATCTCTCGTGGAATTGCATTCGTTCTCCAGTCCGCAGGAAGGATAAACCGATGAAGTAAAGAGAACATACTTCCCGTCGTTCGAGAATTTGAATGAATTGACCCCGGAAACGTAGGCTGTTAACTGCTCCTCACCTGTACCGTCCGGATTGCAGAGGTGGATCTGGTCGTTGATAATGTAAGCAAGCTTGTTCAGCGCCGGAACAAAAGCTGGAGAACTTTCATCTTTTTCGCTTGTTTTAACCCCCTTGGGGGCTGAACCATCACTGCTCACGGCATGGATGCTGCTGTTCCCTTTGTTCAGTTCCATGCTATAGACGGAGGACGCATAGAATATTTTGCTACCGTCAGGGGTAACAGTGATCTTTCCGATCCTCTCCATGGCCCAAAGATCATCAATGGTCATCAGTCGTTTTTGGGGCATAACGGCAATACTCATCAAGAATATGAACAGAAAAACTCTCAAGGCTTCACCTCTTTTGTCTTATAAAAAGCACTTATTAATGAATGAAAATTTACAAAAAAATAGCGGAATCTTTCCGTGTGATTTTTGAGTGCCATTTAAAATATAAAGAGGCTGCAACCGGGTGACGGCACCGGCTACAGCCTCAGGGATTTAGGGGGAAAACCTTACTTAAGCAGGCTCATCTTCCTTACCGCGGTGTTCGATCCGGCGGTAATTCTGTAGATATAAACTCCGCTTGGAATTCCGGAAGCATTAAACTCAACTTTGTGGTATCCGGCTGTCATCTTCTGGTTTAGAATTGTAGCCACTTCTTCACCGATCGTGTTGTAAACTTTCAATGTAACCACTTCGTCCGCAGGCAACACGAATGAGATCGATGTAGATGGGTTGAACGGATTCGGGTAGTTCTGCATCAGGGTAAATGTTGCAGGGCTACCGACTTCAACTTCATTCTTCAATTCGTGATACTCGTAGGTACCGTCGAAGTCAACCTGTTTCAGCCTGTAGGAGTATCTTCCGGTTGTAACCTCATCGACAAACGAGTAAGAGTTACCGCCTGTTGTGGTACCTTTACCACGGACATAACCGGCTTCGGTCCAGCTACCGTCGGTGGTTTTTCTTTCAATATAGAAGCCACTGTTGTTGGTTTCTGTCGCTGTTTTCCAGCTCAGGAAGACATTTTTACCGTTGACTTCTGCTGAGAAAGAAGCAAGTTCCACAGGTATCACTGTTGGGAGCGGGATCTTGAAGACGGATGCCGCTGCACCGCTTGCACCACTCGTAGCGTAAATGGTATCAGGATGTGCAAGCCACATCGAGAAGATGTTGCTTGAGAGCCCCGTGGCATAACCGGTCCAGTTTGTGCCCGCATCGGTTGAGCGGTAAAGGGTTCCATTGGCCCCTGCCACATAGATCTCGTTCCTGCCTCTCGTAACCACTGCATAATTCTGGAAGGTAGAGAAAGCCGGGGGGTAACCGGTGGCTGCCCATGTCAGACCGCCATCCGAGGTTGACCAGACATAACCAATTCCGCTGACCCCGGTTGATCCTACCGCATAGCCAAACAGGGAGTCAGCCATTGTGATCTGTGCAAGGCCCTGAGTCGTGGGGAAAGCGGTAACGATCTGCTGAAAAGTTTCGCCTGCATCGGTCGATTTTAATACGAGTGTCCTTGGCCCGCCAAGAATAATTGTACTGGCATTGATGAACTCGATCGATCCGAAAGTGGATGTAACACCGGCAACCGATTTATTGGTCCAGGTTGCGCCGCCATCAGTTGTTTTCCAGATGTAACCGTTGTTTCCGGTAGCAAAACCGAGATTGTCATCATAAAATTTAACTCTGGAGAGGGCGTAAATACTGGTATTCAGAACTGAATCCCATGTCTGACCCGCGTCAGTTGTCCGGTAAATGTTACCGCCTGACCCAACGGCGAAGGCCTTAGTGGCGTTGATCATATGCACGCCCCTGAGATCTTTAGAAATGTCGGGAATATCAGCGGTTCTCCATGTGTTTCCCCAGTTGTTTGAGTAAAGGACTTGCTGACCCTTAGCAGAGGAAGAAGCGCTGCCAACAGCGATTATTGTACCTGAAGGGTGATGCCCGTGAATATTCTGCAGAAAGCCGATCTTTTTTGTTTCACTCGGGGTTGCCCAGGTTGCTCCATTATCGGTTGATCTGTAATAGAATCCGGCTGCTCCCGCCAGGAACCAGTTATTTCCGTTATTTGTAAGCCAGGTTGAATTACCGGACCAATCAAACGAAGTGCTTCGGAAATTTATTGGACTAAACGACGCGCCTCCGTCTGTGGTTCTGTAGAGATCCCACGCGCTTCCGACGAGATAAAATTCGTTGGCCGAAACAAGTTTAATCGAAACGAACGGACTTGATGTGAACCCGGTCGTAAGAGCTGTCCAGGTCTCACCACCATCTGTTGTTTTGTAGCAGGTGCCCGATCCGCCGGCGACATATCCGGTCAGTGAATCGGCAAATTCGATATCATAAAGGGTTGAAGTACCGGCAGTTCTCGCGTTCCAGGTAAGTCCCCCATCTGTTGTAAAACGGATGTTCGCCGATGAAGTGTTATTTCCGACCACAAATATTCTGTTCTCAGAGAAATAGTGGAACGCCCGGTAGGCACTGCTGGGTAGAGTGGCGTTAACGGTCCAGGTCTGTCCGCCGTCTGTCGTCTTGGCGAGCTTCACGGAGGAAGTGCCGCTTATGTAGCCTGTGTTGACATCGAGGAAATGGAGGTCATATACAGTAACAGAACTAGTAAAGCTGCCTGATCTGTTAACGAAAGTTGCTCCTCCATCACTTGTAAAAGTGATCCCTGCTGTCCCGACGGTGTATCCGGTATTGTTATCCAGAAACTGAGCTTTGTTGATGCCATAGGTTACCACTCCTGAGCTTGGCACGCCCGCGCCATAGTTCAGCGACCAGGTCTGGCCATCATCTGTTGATTTGAAAAAAGTACCCGCAGATCCAACACCATATATCGTGTTGGCACCCATATATTGGGCCCAGGTAATTGACATTGGGAAAGGTTTTGGGTGAGAGTACTGGAGACCCAAAGGTCCCTGTGCAAAAAGTACAACCGGTAAAAGTAAAAGGAAGAGTATGTTTCGCATTCTGCCGTCCATTTTTGGTTAAAGAAACATCCAAGATTATGGAATGGCTAAAGCGCGGCCTTTATCATTTTCGGTCGATGATATGTCATTTTTAAACATTAGGGTTTTGATGTCTATTCTACATCAGTTGGGGGTATTCCAAAGCGGTTTTTGAAGCTGCGGGTGAAGTTTGACTGTTCAGAATATCCGGTCATCAAAGCCACCTCTTTTACGGAGAGTTGTTTACTCTTCAGAATTGTCATCGCCTTCTCAAGTCTCGTCTCTCTGATCAGTACTCCCGCGGTCTTGCCTGTTAATGCGTTAAGCTTTCTGTTCAGCGGGCTGAGGCTGTAGCCAAGCTCCCTTGCCATCGATTCAGCAGTGAAATTTTCATCGCTCAACCGTTCCAGGACCAGGCTGTTCACTTTGGAAATAAAATCATTTTTAGGCTGTTCTGTTTCATCATGCGACTGACCCGGTAGTGATATTTTTTCGAATCGTGCCCTCAGCTTCCTTCTGTTATCGAGAAGGTTTTTTACTCTCGTTCTAAGTTCGACCGGCTTGAAAGGTTTTACAAGATAGTCGTCGGCGCCCGTCTCCAGACCCTCCATTTTATCGTCGAACGCAGCCTTGGCAGTAAGAATTATAACCGGAATATGGTCAGTAAGTTCATTCTGTTTGAGTCTCCGGCTTAGCTCAACCCCGTCGATTCCGGGCATCATGATATCCGTGATCACCAGGTCCGGGATGAGATGTTCAGCAAGCCGGAGACCTTCGAGTCCGTCAGGCGCTTCAACGATCCGGTACTCAGCCCGCAGTTCTTCATTAATGAAGGTCCTGATATCAGAGTTGTCGTCAATCACGAGAATCATTTCAGATGTCGAATCCGCCGTGTTGTCATCAATTGCATCAGGGTCACCGGTCTCCGCCACCTCCTCAATGTTCTGATAACCCCTCAGCTTTTCCTCCTCAACAACTGTCGAAACCTCTTCCTTCCTGAGATGGCTGTTACCAAGCGGCAGTCTGATATGGAAAACCGTTCCGCTGTTCTTTTCCGACTCCACCGTAATGGTGCCGTGTTGAAGTTCAACAAGTTCCTTCACTATCGTGAGTCCGAGTCCGGTTCCCTCAATGTCGCTAATCTGTTTCCGGTCAACCTGGTAGAACCTGTCAAAGATGAACGGAAGCCGTTCAGGATCGATCCCGATTCCTCCGTCTTCAACCTGCACTTCGAAGTATCCCTCAGGGAATTCCTTCCCTTTCCTTTCCGGGTGAACGATCAGCCTCATGGAGACGAAACTTCCGTCGCGGTTGTACTTCACTGCGTTCGAAACCAGATTGGTGAAGATCATCTCGGTCATCTCGCGGTCAACCCAGGCAGGAAGTGTCTCGGCATCACTTCTGAAATCGAGCTTGATGTTTCTCTTGCCGGCGAGAGACTCAAACGTCATGATCACCAACCTGAGAAACGCCACCATATCGGTCCGGGTGGCGTTTTTCTTTCTTTTACCGGCCTCTATCTTTGATATTTCAAGGAGCTGATTGATCAGTTTCTGCAACCGGACCGAGTTTCTTATCCCCATCTTTATCTTCGATACGTAAAGTGGATCGCTGACTTTTTCAAGCAGGCTCTCAAATTGACCGAGTATCAGCGTTAGGGGGGTTCTGAACTCGTGAGAAATGTTTGTAAAGAAGCGTGATTTCAGCGAATCAAGTTCTTTCAGTTTCTGAGCCTGCTCCTTCACTTCTGCAGTCCGTTCCTCGATCAGCCTTTCAAGTTCTTCATTCTTCCTGGTAAGATTATTCAGCCTCCAGCGGATGAAACCGTAAATAATTCCCGCGAGGAGAATGAAGTACAGAAAGTAGGCAGGCAGGCTCATGTACCATGGAGGATAGACCTCGAATGTGAAGGAGACCTCGCTGCTGACCTCACCTGTAATCGACCGGCTTCTAACCTTGAACACGTATCTGCCGGGTGAAAGGTTTGTATAGTCCTTCTTGCTGTCGGAGGTGAAATCCGACCATTTGCTGTCGTATCCTTCCAGTTTTACGGAGAACAGGTCAAGATCAGGTGACTCGAAAGAGAGGGATGAGTATTCGAATCTTATAGAACCGAAAGAGAATGGTACAGCCGTCACCTCATCTATTTCAAGTCCCTTTTTGGTAATATCATCACCCCGGAAGACCAGGGAGTCGCCCATTATCAGCACCCGGCTGATTATCGGGGTTGCAACCTTAAAATTCCGGAAATCTCCCGCTCCTTTTCCCAACGCAAGTGAGGCAACCCCATCAGTTCCACCAAAATACACCATCCTGTTCTGCGGGTCGAACCCCACAGAAAAGATCGAATTCTCATTGTCAAGATCGAGCGCCTTTCGTATGTCGTTAAGTTCAGGTCTGTTAAGGATATCTTTCTTTCTGTTATCCCAGGCAACCACAAATACATGGCCACCCTTGTCATAACAGGTAACCATCGCCTCCCCTTTTCCTATATCGAGAACACTCGTTATACCGGTAAACTTAATCCCTTTCAGGAAACCCGGATCCTCCTCAAGTTGATCATTCCCGTTTAACATCCAGGTTCTCTCACCGATATTAACCACTGGCCTGCCATCGAGAACGAAGACTTTCGTTTCAACCACTCCACCTCCGCTTGGAGCCTTCGAAAGTTTCCTTGAGACTGAATACCCGGTGGCGGATCCCCCGTCAGGCTCCAGAACCACGAGACCGGAGTAGGCAGTACCCAACCAGACCCTCCCCTTGTTGTCTTCCTGAATATATCTGACCGCGGCATTAAAACCAGTTACTTCGCCGGTCGTCTCAGGCCTGTTTCCATTTTTCCGGGTAACGATCAGGCCATTCTCATGACCAAGAAAAAACACTCCGGGATTTACAAGTGACCTGCGGATGGAATAGTATATCTTAGCAGGTACATCCAGTTTTTCCGAACCGTCACTGTATATCGCGAACAGCCCGTCGGTCGCCGCGCAGATCACCCTTTCGTCATCCGTCTCAAATGCCCAGGCCTGGGTTGAAATCCCTTCGACCTGCCTGAATCCGTCGCCCCCGCTGTTAATGAAAACCCCTGAGGAAGTGGCAACATACAGTGAGCGATCCAGAAAGATGACATCACTTACGAAACCTTTAAGGCCTGATCTTTCATTGAACAATCCCACTTTTGCGGGTATTTCTATAACCGCTATACCGTTCTGAAGCCCGAGCCACAGTTTACCCTTAGAGTAGTATGTGTATAAAACACCGTCATCGCGGAGCCCCTGCCGGCTGTCTATCCGGTCGATTACTTTGCCGTTCATCGACATTATGATCACACCCTTTGTCAGGGAACTCAAGGCGATATTTCCATCGTCAAGTTTCACACCTGAGAAGAACACACCGTCTGTGAGAATTCCGGGGGCTTCCGAAGGTATTTCGGTAAATTTTCGTCCATCGTAACGGAAGAAATTCCCCTTGGAATTTATAAAAAGATGCTCGTTCCCGCTCTTATCGTACGGGATCACAGCCCTGAGGTTCCACTTCTCAAATATCTTCCCCGACTCAAGCCTCTGAGGTTTTCCGTTGTTAAACCGGAACAACCCGTCCTCCCCCGGCTCGAGAAGATAAAGTTCACCGTTCATTATGAAAGCCGTACGGATCCTCGTGCCACACTTCCAGACGCTGAGTTGCGGCTTCTCCATGTTACCATCCGGAAAACGGAAAGTGAAAATGTATCTGTTGGTGACAAAATGAGTACTGCCCCCAATTGAGAAAACGTTCCATGAATGACCGACCGGCCGGTACTGCGCCGGAACGTGACCGAGCAGCGAACGGTATTCCCTGCGGCCGTTTTTACCTGTTTCCAAATAGCCAAAATCATCCGCAGACCCGACAAAAACGGTTCCACGCCCGTCCACCGAGAGGGCCTTTGCCACAAGATTGGGAATCTTTATCAGGCGCCAGGATATGCCGTCGAATTCGAGTACACCCGAGGCATTGGCGGCTATTATCATCCCCCTCTTATCCTCGATTATCGCGAAATTCTGGTTGTGCGCTTTATACTCTTTGGGAAGGAAATTGCGGACTACGTGGTCACCCGGTAACGGCTGGGCAACAGCTGTTCCGGGGATCAGGAGGATCAGCAGAAGGAGCAGGTTTACACCAGGAAAAGCTGCCGGAAGTCTCATCTTCGTTTTATACTGATAACCGGTGGTTCGCAATTATTTTTTCGATTGATTTTTAATCTAATGATTTCTGACAAATTTTCTTGAATTTTTATTTTTCCCCAAAAAAAACGAAAGATTTCGTTGTTTAATTATCTTTCAATTTTTTTAATTTGTTACATCGATTTTTAAAAATGCGAACCGGAATAAAAGGAGAATCCCCCATGCCAATTATTGATGATTCAGAATATCTGACACCAGACTTTTCTGATACTGATACGCCAGGGTGGCATCTGGCTGATGATCTTCACGCCTCGTCAAAAAAGAGAAATCTTGATGACGAGATCAGTGACGATGATTTTGACGATGAAGACTTCGAGGATGATGACCTCGAGGATGAAGATTTCGATGATGAAGATGATGATCTCTCCGACGAAGATTTCGACCAGGAAGATATTGAAGAATTCCTGGAAGAATTTGAAGAGGACGATCTTTATGATGATGACGAATTTGATCCCGACAGTGAGGATGATGATTTCGCCGATGACGACTTCGACGATGATTTCGACGAGGAACCGGCCGACGATGATGACGAGTTTTAGTGAACCGTCCCTGTTTTAATAAAAAAGGGTTCCGCGCGCGGAACCCTTTCTTGTTTTAAAGAAGAAAGAAGGGCCTATTCCCCCAAATATTTCCCCGGAAGAAGATAGTTCCTTACATAATCTCTCACCCCGTCTTCAAGCGTGTGAAGAGGTTTGTCATAACCGGTGGCTCTGATCTTTGAGAGATCAGCCTGAGTGAAATACTGGTATTTAGGGGCCAGATAACCGGGCATGTCGATATATTCTATATTGGGTTCGAGGTCCATTGCGGTGAAAATTGCATTCACGAGGTCGTTCCAGGTACGGGCTTTCCCCTGACCCAGATTGAACAGCCCATTGTGCTCAGGATTCCGCACAAGATGCAGGGTCATCTTCACGGCGTCTTTCACATAAACGAAATCGCGCATCTGCTCGCCGTCCTTGTAGTCAGGGTGAAGCGATTTGAACAGGGTAACCTTCCCTGTCTCCCTGATCTGGCCGTAGGCTTTATGGACGACACTTCTCATATCCCCCTTGTGCCCTTCATTCGGACCGTAAACATTGAAGTATTTCACACCCGCCATCTTTTTAAGGTTTCCCGTGAGATACGCCCATTGGTCGAACCTGTTCTTCGAGTAACCGTACATATTAAGAGGCTTGATCTTCAGACAGTTCTCGTCAGCGTCCTCGAATCCCATCTCACCATCACCGTAAGTAGCGGCTGAAGATGCGTAAACAAATCGTGCGCATTTCATAAGCGAATATTCTGCCAACACCCTGGTATAACGGTAGTTGTTCTCCATCAGGTGACCGGCGTCCCTCTCGGTGGTTGACGAATTGGCACCCATGTGGATCACCGCTTCTAGGTTGCCGAAGTGCTCCCTGTCTTCAACCCTCTGCAGGAATTCCTTCTTGTCGATAAAATCAATATATTTAAGATTTACCAGGTTTTTCCATTTCTCATCGCTGCCGAGTGAATCAACCAGAAGGATGTCCGTTATACCTTCACTGTTCAATTGCCAGACGATCGCGCTGCCAATAAATCCGGCCGCGCCAGTAACTATATACATCAGAATCCTGTGAACTTTGTTATTTGTTTGGGGAAAAATTAAATTTGTAATTCTATTTTAACCAAATAACGAAAAAAAATCAAATCTTTTACTCACGACCACGAATTTAGCGAACGATGAACGATACCAAAGCGATATTAGAGAAACTTTTAAGAGAACGAATTCTTGTGCTCGATGGTGCCATGGGAACCATGATCCAGAGATTCAAACTAACCGAGGAGGACTTCCGCGGTGAGCGATTCAAGGATCATCCGTCCGATCTTAAAGGGAACAACGATCTCCTTTCGATAACGAGACCCGATGTGATCAAATCGATCCACCGTCAGTATCTCGAAGCAGGTGCTGATCTGATCGAAACCAACACCTTTTCGAGCACCAGTCTCGCTCAGGCCGACTACAACCTCGAGAGTCTGGTTTACGAACTGAACTACGAGTCAGCGAAGATCGCGAAGGAAGTTACGGCCGGGTTCAATGTTCCTGGTAACAACCGCCCCCGTTTCGTCGCCGGCGCTCTCGGACCCACAAACAAATCGCTCTCCCTTTCCCCCGATGTGAACGATCCCGGTTACAGGGCTGTCACATTTACCGAGGTCGCTGATGCCTACGCTGAGCAGCTCCGTGGCCTTATCGATGGCGGCGCGGATATCATTCTGATCGAAACGATCTTCGACACACTCAACTCGAAAGCGGCCATTTATGCCGTTAACGAAGTTTTCCGTGAGAAGAACGTCTCTCTCCCGGTTATGATCTCCGGCACGATAGTCGATCTCAGCGGGAGGAACCTTTCGGGCCAGACCGCGGAAGCTTTTCTTATTTCAATAAGCCACACACCCAACCTCGTGAGTGTCGGGTTGAACTGCGCCCTGGGTGCCACCCAGATGAGGCCTTTTCTTAAGGATATCGCCGACAAATGCCCCGTTTTCGTGAGCGTTTACCCCAACGCTGGTTTGCCGAATGAATTCGGCGGTTACGACGAGACGCCCAATATGATGGCTGATGTACTCCGGGAATTTGCCGACGAAAACATGGTTAATATCGTCGGCGGATGCTGCGGCACTACCCCCGATCATATCAAAGTGATCGCGGATATTGTGGGCAAACTTACTCCGAGGGTTCCGCCGACACCTCCACGCTACCTGCGACTCAGCGGACTCGAACCTCTCGTTGTCAGACCCGAGACCAACTTTGTGAACATCGGTGAAAGAACCAATGTGGCCGGTTCGAAGAAATTCGCACGCCTCATCATGTCCGGCAACTATGAGGAAGCCCTGTCGATCGCGAGAAATCAGGTCGAGGGGGGAGCTCAGGTACTCGATGTGAACATGGATGAGGGGATGCTCGATTCAGTCGCGGCCATGACAAAGTTCCTGAATCTCCTCGGTGCAGAACCCGATATCGCGAAACTTCCGGTAATGATCGATTCTTCCAAGTGGGAGGTTCTTGAAGCCGGACTAAAAGTACTTCAGGGTAAATCGATAGTAAATTCGATCAGCATGAAGGAAGGCGAAGAAGTATTTAAAGAGCACGCCCGTAAGGTTCTCCAGTATGGCGCCGCGGTGATCGTGATGGCTTTCGATGAAACCGGTCAGGCCGACACTCTTGAGAGAAGGATCGAGATTTGCAGCCGGGCTTACAGGATACTGACTGAAGAAGTCGGTTTCCCTCCCGAGGATATCATCTTTGATCCCAACATCCTTACCGTGGCCACAGGCATGGAAGAGCACAACAATTATGGTGTCGACTACATCGAGGCCACCAAATGGATCAAAGACAACCTCCCTTACGCCAAGGTCAGTGGCGGAGTTTCGAATGTTTCCTTCTCTTTCCGCGGTAACGATGTTGTCCGTGAGGCGATGCATTCAGCCTTCCTCTATCACGCGATAAAGGCAGGTATGGATATGGGCATTGTTAATGCCGGGCAGCTCGCTGTTTACGAGGATATCGACAAGGAATTGCTGGTTCTCGTCGAGGATGTGCTGCTAAACAGACGCCCGGACGCAACTGAAAGATTGATCACCTTCGCTGAACACGTTAAAAGCAAGGACAAGGCCGAGGTAAAAACCGAAAGCTGGCGTGAGACACCGGTTGAAGAAAGATTGAAATACGCGCTTCTGAAAGGTATTGTTGATTATATCGAGGCGGACACTGAGGAAGCCAGACTGAAATACCCCGCCCCCCTCAACGTTATCGAGGGCCCCCTGATGGACGGAATGAATCTCGTTGGCGATCTCTTCGGCGCGGGCAAGATGTTTCTGCCGCAGGTGGTAAAATCAGCAAGGGTCATGAAAAAATCCGTCGCGGTACTTATCCCTTATATCGAAGAAGAAAAGAAGAGATCACCCGGTTCAGCACAAAGTGCCGGAAAGATACTTATGGCCACCGTTAAAGGTGACGTTCATGATATCGGTAAGAATATCGTGGGTGTGGTACTTGGCTGTAACAACTTCGATGTGATTGATCTTGGCGTGATGGTACCGGCAGAAAAAATTCTTGATACCGCGATCAAAGAAAATGTTGATGTTATCGGACTTAGTGGACTTATCACCCCGTCTCTCGACGAGATGGTCAGTGTGGCCAAGGAAATGGAACGGAGAAAGATGAATATCCCCCTGCTGATCGGCGGAGCCACCACTTCACGAGTGCACACAGCAGTCAAGATTGCTCCGAACTATTCGGCTCCTGTGGTACACGTACTTGATGCATCACGAAGCGTGCCCGTTGCGGCCAAACTTGTGAGCAACGAGGCCCGCGGAGAGTTTGCTGCCTCGATCCGCGAAGAATACGGCAAACTCCGCGAAGATCACAGGAAAAAGCAGGATATGAAAGAGTTTGTTTCGATCGCTGAGGCGAGGAAGAACCGCTTCAATCCCGGCTGGGAAGATTATACACCACCCGTTCCTAATAAGACAGGCGTTATCGAATATATCAACTTTTCACTTGAGACACTGAGGAAATATATCGACTGGACCCCCTTCTTCCAGGCATGGGAGATGAGAGGCAAGTATCCCGAGATATTCGAAACAGCCAAGTACGGAACCGAGGCAAAGAAACTGTTCGCTGATGCCAACGCACTTCTTGACAGGATCGTGAATGAGCAACTCCTGCAGGCGAACGGTGTTGTGGGGATTTTCCCCGCGAACACTACCAACCATGATGACGTAGAGGTTTACACAGGTGAAGAAAGACACGGTATTCTGGCCGAGTTCCACTTCCTCAGACAGCAGGCGATAAAAGCAAGCGGTCTGCCGAATCTCTGTCTTTCCGACTTCGTGGCTCCCAAAGAATCGGGCAAGAAGGACTACATTGGCCTCTTCGCCGTGACCGCCGGAATCGGAGTTGATGAACTGGTTAAACAGTTCGAAGCCGATCATGACGATTATTCAGCGATCATGGTCAAAGCCCTCGCCGACCGTCTGGCTGAGGCCTTTGCCGAGTACCTCCATGAAGTGGTACGAAAAGAGCTCTGGGGTTATGCCGCTGATGAAAAGTTGTCCAATGATGAGTTGATCGGTGAAAAATATTCAGGCATCAGGCCCGCACCCGGTTACCCGGGCTGCCCTGACCACTCGGAGAAGATCACACTCTTCAATCTTCTCGGCGTATCAGAAAGAACAGGCATCAACCTGACCGAGAACCTGGCTATGTACCCGACTGCGGCGGTGTGCGGAATATACTTCTCACATCCCGGGTCGAAATATTTCACTACAGGAAAACTGAACAAGGATCAGGTGCTCGACTACCACAGAAGAAAAGGTATGAGCCTCGAAGAGATTGAGAAGTGGCTGCGCCCCGTTCTCAACTATGATGAGAGTGATTAATTAAAATTGGTGCGGTAAACTGACCTCCACAGGGTCAGTTTACTGTTATCATAAGCAGCGAAATATCGTCAGCTTCGGGGTTGTTTTCATAATATCCCCGCATCTTCTCCCTTATTGCCCCGTTAAATTCCTCTTTCCCGGATGAACCGTTCCCTTCGATCCAGACAGTCATTTTTTCAGTCACCTTGCCGTCCCCGGTGTCGAAACATTCACAGAAACCGTCAGAATAAATGAAAACCGTGTCACCCGGCTGCAGGATCACAGTTGCCTTTTCGTACTCGGAATTGTCGAACATCCCGATCGGGATACTGCTGAGATCCACCACTTCGGTCGACCCGTCCGGGTGCCGGATTATTACCGGAGGATGCCCTCCGAGACTCAGCTCCATTTCACGGGTAACACGGTTATACTTACCGTAAACCATGGTGAAGTACTGCATAACATCAAAACCCATCTCGAACGATTTGTTCAGTCGCGAAAGTACCAGATCAGCAGGTGTGTTCATGAAACGCATTTCATCTTCCGACCAGGTCTTAAGCACGCCGCGTGTGTCACCCTGGTTGACATCGAGGAATTTGCTCAGTGTAAAGGAGAGCATTGCCGAGGAGACACCATGCCCCGAAACATCCAGCAGGTAAAAGCCCACATTGTCTTCATCGAGCTGGAAATAATTGAAAATGTCACCCGCCACAAAAAGAGAGGGTACAAATATCGATTCGAACGAAAGGTCGAAAATCTCCAGTTCCTCCTTCGGCAGGAGGCTCTTCTGCAGTTCCGCGGCGGCTTTAAGGTCTTTTTCAAGCCGCTCGTTGTATTTCAGGAGCTTGTGATTTTTCTCTTCAAGGTCTTCCTGCAGCCTGATGATCCGCTCACCTGCCCTGATCCTGACGTTCAGTTCCTGATTATTAAAAGGCTTGGTTATAAAATCATC
>Ga0116141_10002694_pt1 | contig 15148 bp, 13 predicted proteins | sample AD_UKC097_MetaG_FD_89744 | JGI IMG/M metagenome (GOLD analysis project Ga0116141, IMG submission 89744) | Active sludge microbial communities of municipal wastewater-treating anaerobic digesters from USA - AD_UKC097_MetaG | ecosystem: Engineered > Bioreactor > Anaerobic > Digestate | place: USA...
ATGGCCAAATGGATCCTTGTCTGGTTCCGCTGTTTGTCGCCCCGATCGTGAAAGGGCAGGCAGACTACACGAAGGGCAATCGGTTCTACGACCTGGCGCAAGTGGACCGGATGCCTACCATGCGCCTGGTGGGTAACGCACTGCTTTCATTGGTCGCCAAGCTGTCAACCGGATACTGGAATCTGTTTGATGTCACCAACGGGTTTACCGCAATCCATGCAAAGGTCTTGCGCCACCTGCCAATGGAAAAGATCAGTGAACGCTATTTCTTTGAAACCGACCTGCTGTTCCGGTTGAATACGGTGCGGGCGGTCGTGGTGGACATTCCAATGGATGCGCGGTATGGCACGGAAATCAGTAACCTGAAGATTCACAAAATTCTTCTTGAATTCGCTGGCAAACACTTGCGCAATTTCAGCAAACGGATCTTCTACAACTACTTCCTGCGCGACATGACTGTGGCCTCGCTGGAACTGGTTGCCGGATCAGGCATGCTGCTGTTCGGCCTGCTTTTCGGCGCAATCCACTGGGCAAGATCCATCGCAACTGGCACCGTAGCCCCCGTGGGAACAATCATGCTGGCGGCCCTGCCGACGCTAGTCGGGTTGCAGTTACTGCTCGCTTTCGTAGCTTTTGATGTCGCGAATATGCCTCGCCGTACAATTCATGTTGACCTACCCGACTGAACTCATGATTGCGAGAGCAGTACTTTGATACCCTTCAACAAATTACCCCCCCAGCGCCCATTTTTGTCCTTGGGAAAGATGATCATTTGGTTGATTTGTTCTTGCGCCACAATGCTATGTGCGTCATTCGCCAGCGCCCAGAACTTGCTGCTCGGGGCTACTGTGACCGATACATGTTCAACCTGTCCCTCTGAGCAATTCGGCCCACCTGGCGCCATAACGGATGGGAACATCAAGACCAACAGAAATCTGGGTGGAGGTGCTCCGGGAGCATTCATAATCTCGCCCGCCCAGCCAATATCACTGGACAAGTTGGTTCTGATTCCAAATATGACTCCGAATGGACAAGTCTCCTTCGAAGTCCAAACGAGCAATAACCCGGCGGGTGCACCTGGAACCTGGACGAGCCATGGCGGTCCTCTAAGCGGAGATTGGGCAGACAAGCACCCGATTGATGTGAATTTTGATCGCCAAGCGTCAGGCGTCAGAGTTGTAAAAGTAATTGTTCACAAGTCGCCAGCCTGGGTGTCTTTTTATGAGATAGAAGGCTATTCAACTCCAAATCGCTGGCTTCTCTTTCTGCTCATTCTCCCTCCGCTCCTGATAACGGGCGGTCTTGTCTACAGAAAGAGGGTGGGGAACAGGAATCGCCCAAAAAACGTGCCGCAAAAAGACTAGGGGGTTAACTCAGCGCAGCTGGAATGCCGCCCTTGTGAGTAAGTACGTCAAAGGCAAAGTGGCGCCGATTGCGGCCAATGGAGCCAAGTGTCGTGGCCACTGAAGCCATGTCACCCAAGTCTCAACCACAGTCAGACCTAGACCGTACTGGAACAGGTATATCAGCGGCATGGCCAGAACGCTGCGCCATCCGGCATGAGATTCGAAGACATAGTTTCGGTTCAGAACGTAGGCCAGACCAACGCCGGTCAAGAAAGCGGCCGAGTACGCGAGGCGATGACCGAAGGCATCTAGCAACAACACATAAAGTAGGTAGGTCAACAACGTGTTGGCGGCGCCTGAGAGCAGAAAGCGTCTGAGAAGCCTAAGTTGGTGACCCGCACTCAAGACGGCACCCGACTCCTGACGAACGGTCGGCACCCCGCAATCAGGTCGTTCTTGGTCAGGCACGCCGTACCCGTGCCAAAAAATCGGCGTAGTTGCGAATATAGTCGTTTGCGTCGTAGTGATGGGACGCAAACACCAGCAATACCGCATCAGTGGAGTAACGATATTGGATCGCCCAAGTCATCGGTGGTAAGTACAAACCCATGTTGGGGCGGTTCAAGAGGAACTCCTCCCGCTGCTCGCCGTCGTCGGCAACCACACTGACGCTGCCTTTGACTGCCAGCAAGAATTGGTGGCATTCAATATGCGCGTGCTCACCGCGAGTCTTGGCCGTGGGCACATCAAATACCAAAAAATATCGCTGCGGCACAAACGGAATGTCCCGCCCAAACTCCCCCGGTGATAGCGCCCCGCGGAGGTCAGGCACGTAGCGCAGGGAAATGAGTCGCACCCCTCTAACCCTGGAGGCGCGCGGCCCGTCGGGTTCGTTGATCTCATTGGTCCCTGACACAAGGCCGCCCTGAGCGTTGACATAGCCTACGATTTTTGCCGGGTTGCCCACCACGATCGAGTTTGGCGGTACCGATCGGGTGACCACCGCACCCGCGCCCACCATGGCGTTCTGACCGACGGTGACGTTTGCCAAGATGGTGGCGTTCGCCCCGATTGACGCGCCTTTCTCGATGCGGGTTCGGGACCAAGCCGGTGGCGGTTGTCGACTGCGCGGGAATAGGTCATTGGTGAAGGTGACATTCGGACCCACGAAAACATCGTCCTCCAACTCGACACCATCCCACAATTGCACGCCACACTTGACCGTAACGCGGTCACCCACCTTGACGTCGTTTTCAACGAAGACGTTGTCACAGATATTGCAGTCGGCCCCGATCACCGCGCCAGGTAACACGTGCGCAAAAGCCCAAACCCGGGTGCGCGGGCCAATGTGCAGGCTTTCGCATAGCGCCTGCTGGTGAACAAAGAAATCATTCGGAGGTGTCATGAGGTTCTTTCACTGGTGGCCATACATGCTGGCGCAGAACCGCGTGCAACGGTCGGGCTTTGGTGTTTTCGTAGGCGCGCCAGGCGTAGGAACCCACCACGCCCAATGCAAATACATTCAGTGCACCAAAGAAGACGATGACAGAAATCGTCATGGCGTAGCCAGGCACGGTAATTCCGCCAGTCAGTCGCGAGAGGACCACCATCGCTGTGAACATTCCGGACAGGGCGGCCAGTAGCCCGCCACCACGGATCAACAGACGGATAGGCAGGTCTGTAAACGCAAAGATACTGTCCATCATGTAGTTGATTTTTTTCTGCAAGGTCCAAGCAGATTTTCCATGTCGACGCACCTGACGCTCGTATTCCACAAAGCGCCTGCGGTAACCAAGCCAGAATATTTGGGCAATCAGTGAGCTGTGACTTTCTCCAAGCTGCAGCAACTCATTGCGAAAAACCCGGTTGCAGCCGAAAATGTCAACGCCACCGGGCGGGACCTCTGGAACGACAAAGCGGCGGTAGAGGCGCCAGAAAAGTCCTGCAGTGATCTTGGACATGGCAGGATCGTGACGTGCATTGCGCACGCCTAGCACCACATCTGCATTGTCCTCGTGCAACAAAGTTGACATGCGTTGCACCAGTTCCGGCGGTTCCTGCAGATCGGCGGCCATCACGGCAAAACAGTCGCCGCGCCCCGCCTTCAAACCGGCCCGGATGGCCGCAAACGATCCAAAATTCCGCGACAGCAGCAACAGTTGCGAAGCGAAGGTGCTGGCCGGCAACCGCTCACGCAAGATTTCATAGCTGCGGTCAGGGCTTCCATCCACGACAAACACGGCTTCAAATTCAACTCCAGCCGCCCGGTTCAGGCTTTCGATCGCCTCCAGCAGATCGGGCAATGAGCCCTCATTGCGATAGACCGGCACAATGAGAGAGAGCATGCTTAATCAGTCGTGGCAAAAAAATCCCGCACCGCGCTGGCAACACGCGCCATCGCCGACTGCGGAAGCCCGGGGTAACACGGCAAAGAAAGCACCGTCGCGCAGCCTTTTTCAGTTTCTGGCAAGTTGCCGGCATGACCAGGCTCGGCACAGGCGGGTTGCAGGTGGTCGGGCACTGGGTAGTGAATATCGGTGGCAACACCACATTCGCCCAGATATTGCCTCAACGCATCTCGGCGCGCTGTTCGAACCACATACAAATGGGCAACGTAGTCTTCACTGGTGGATGGCGGAAGTTTCAGCGGCAAGCCATCCAAGGCATTCTGGTAAAAGCGGGCAATTTCACGACGACGATGATTGTCGGCGTCAAGTGTTGGTAGCTTGTCATTCAGCACAGCGGCCTGCAACTCGTCGAGCCGGCTGTTTCGCCCCAGCGGCATGTCGTTGTGGTACTTACGGCCCCATCCGTACTGGCGCAGCGAAAGCAACTTGGAGGCCAATCGGTCGTCGCGACAGACCACCGCTCCACCGTCACCCAACGCCCCAAGGTTCTTTGTGGGATAGAAGCTGAAGCAGCCGATATCGCCAAAACTACCGGCGCGTTGCCCATTGCGCAGCGCACCGTGTGACTGCGCGCAGTCTTCAATCAGCGCAACCCCATGCTGCCTTGCCAATGCAGAAATTTCTTCGACATCAGCGAGTTGCCCGTAGAGGTGCGTCAAGATGATAGCCTGAGGTCGATATTTCTTCAGTGAAGTATCCACACGTTGTGGATCAAGCGTGAGCGAAGACGCAGTCACGTCCACATACACCGGTCGCGCGCCGACCAGATTGACGGCTGTGCTACCATAAAAACCAGCATTGGCAGCCAGCAGAACCTGCTTTCCTGGTCCCACACCCACTGCGCGCAGCGCCAATTCCAAAGCATCCGTTCCGTTGGCCAGACCGATGCCGTGGTTTACTCCACAGTAGGCGGCAAAGTCACGCTCAAAAGTCGCCACCTCTTTGCCCAAAATGTACCAATTACTGGCCAAGACTCGCGCAAAAGACGCCGCGGGTTCTATCGCTGAATTGGCTGCCTGGGGAGAAAAGAAAAGGATGGGTTCGGTCATTGATTTTTTTCGCGAATCAGCAGAATTAGCAGCACGAGCCAAAGAAACAAGCCCAATAGACCACTCAACAGGGCTTTGGCGCGATGTGGGGACTCAAAAGTGGCAAGCATTTTGTAACGGCCCGCAGGCAACTCCCAGCCCCTCATGTCGTGCGCATCAAATGCTGTGATCTTCTGGCCATTGATCTGAGCCGTCCAGCCAGGCCAGAACACTTCGTTTTCCACCACGCGCGTGGGCCTTTCCAGGTTCACTTCATACTCAACGCGGGTCGTGCCGTAGCTTTGGCAATGTACCGCCACGGCCTCCCCTCGGGTCATTTCCTGCGGGGTAAATTGTGTTTCCTTCGGAAGAGCGAGCGCGGTCCATGGTTTCAAGGCAAAAGTGTACAAGGGTGAGTTCTGCGCGATCCGCTGAAAGCGCGCCAGGTGGGCCGGCCCGGTAGCGTCCTGCGCCATGTAGTCGCCTGTGTGATACCCCCGCCATGCCACTTGGTCGGTCCGCGTTGCAGGAATGTCCACTCCTGCCGGGCGGCAGGCGGGTGGGCTTTTCAATCGTTCACGTAGCGTTATGCTGGCCTGCTCAGGCGCTCCAACCATGGTTTGTAACCAGGTCCTGGCTCCGGCGCTTTGGAAGTAAGGGGATCGCCAATGAATTCGCGTCCAGTCCAACACGGTGATCAGGCCAAGACCAGCCAGCAGGAACATCGCAGCCAGCCCGCCCGCCGGAGAAGGTGCAATCTTCACCCAAGCCGCTATCAGAGCCAGTGCCGCCCCCGCTGTGCAAATCAGCAGGGCGGCTGTGGTTGTGTCCGTTCTGGTTGGCATTTTTCCGTCCAGCATCACCAGCAAAGCGCCTATGACGAAGGTAATTGTGAACAACCACCAGGTGTGGCGCCAGCTCCTGGGCCCAGTAACGCCATTTGCCGCCAGATGAGCAGCCTGAACACCCAGCAGGATCATGGGCAGTGTCAGCAAGGCCCGGTAATCCGCAACGATATAACGGCTGTAACCCAGAGGCGGCATCAGCTTCATGGCCGGCTGGTGCAGCACGCCAGTGATCATGGCCAGCGCCAAAAGTACCATCGCGAACAACGGGGCGCCGTCGCGCAACCTGCCCAGTTGCACCCTCAGCACGAACAAGGTCAGTGCCGGAAGCCCAATGAACAGCGCTCGCATGGTGACGTCATGACCAAAGAAATCGCCTTCGATTCGCCAAATCAGCGCCAACCAATCCCTTGGCACCAGGTATTCGTAGGACAGAAGTCCGCTCGCAGCCGCGCGGGTAACTTCGGCACGATCCAACATCGCGGGAAGCAGGCCATATCCAGCCAGAAGCGCCCCACTGAGGCAAGCGAGTCCTATCCGGCCACCCAAAATTCTGGACGACCGGTCTGCGAGGTTCGCAATGAGTCTCCCCACAAGCAGGCACCCCATCACAAAGCTGATGGCAATTGCGCCGCCGCTGTAACCCCCGGTCCACAGACCATAAAGCCACAAAGGCATAAGGCCCACACTCAATCTAAACAAACGGCTTGCCCGCCAAGGCACAATGACAGGCGCACACAGCCAAGGCAACAACGCGTAAGCTCGAACGATATCGGGGTGTGACGCGTGGGAATAGAAACCGCCGAAGGACTGATAGATCACAGCAGCCAACAGCGCCAACGCCCAACGCATATTCAGCAGGCGCGCGCACACAGCTGCTCCAAGAGCGCCAAACAACACATGCAACCCCTGCATCCAGATCGCTGCATCGACTGTGTAGGTTGCCCCTGTCAGCACAAACAACCAGAACGGGGGATAGAAGTACCCGCTTTGGAGGTTGAGGTAGATCGGATAGCCCATGGCCTGGAATGGAATCCAGGAAACTGGCACTCCAAGCTTTGCGGCCTCGATCCAGAAGTGCGGTACAGCGTGGTAGGGCCCCAGGAAATCCCACGGAACTGCATAGCCTGCAAAGTAATGCAGACTGAAAAAGAGCAAATTTTGGGCGGCCAGCACTGCGACCACCACTGATACGACTCGGAGCCTCTGCCGCATCTATTGGAGTGCGGCACGGATCTTTGTCGTGCAACGTACGAATAGGAATTTCATTGACATGTGCAGAAGTATGGCACGGGTTCTTGCAACACAAACAGCAACATCGGTCCCACTTGAGTTTTTGCTGCGCCGCGCTCCGCACAACCTTGACCGGCTACGGGTTTACACGCCCATCGCTGATTGAAATGAATATTTTAGGGACGACTCATATGAGGCTGTCAGTGGCGCGACCCCCCAATGGCAAGTGCAGGCCTCTCCACCCAAAACCATGACAAGCCCGCGAAAGCCAAACTGACAATCGTGCTGGTAAGCGCAAAAACGGCAATGCCCGCACTTGCCAGTCCGAACATCGCGAGAACCTGTTGAACAGGGAAACCATACAGAAACAAACCATAGGACCAATCGCCCATTTTTTCTGGTAACTTGGGCAACAATTCTCCCCGGCTTCCAAGGGCCAGAACAAATGCAGAAAAACCGAAGACAAACACGGCCATCTGCACATTCGAAGGACTCATAACCAATGAAACCCCAACCAGACTGACACCAGCCCACAGCTTCGGCCTTGCATTTGTCCGCCAAAGACCAAACCAGGCGCCAATGAAGAAAAACAGCCCGAGCTTGATGGCGGTCAATCCAAGGTACTGTTCAAGAGGGTTTGCATAAGGCGCCGACGGAATGGAGCAAAGGATCACGCCAAGAAGCAAGACTGCGCCGCTGACAGCAGCGCGACGGGGAATCGGCAACACCCAACAAACAGTCAGCGAGATATAACAAGCAATCTCGTAACGCAAAGACCACAGCGAGCCGTTGACGACGTCCGGCAACGGATTTGTAGCGAATACCCCGGGCAATATATATTGAATTCTCCATGCGGATATATTCCCAAGGTACAGGGCGGTTTGCGGATGTTGGAGGTATGTCTCAAGCGGTAACGTGGTGACAACAGGGCCAAGCCAATACACACAATAAACCGTCAAAACGACAAGGGCAGGGAATATTCGAAGAACTCTTTTTCTGGCAAATGACAGCAGATTTGGTGACCGCTCAAGCGAAATGCTGACCAGATACCCACTCAACACAAAGAATATCGACACGCCAATCCCGCCAAGTGTGTCAATTCCCGTAAAACGCGCAAAGGGATCCAGTACGGGTTGCCCTGTAAGCGGATAGCAGTGACTGAACAGCACAAACCAAGCTGCGACCAACCGCAACAGATCGAAGTTGTTCGCCCGTCGATCGGGCGTGCTTTCAATAGCTGCTTGTAGGTTCTCGTGGAACAAGCTCAGCGATCGAAGCCTCCATGGCAACATGCGGGCAAGCCACCACAGGCTAGAATGCTCTGATGTTATATGGACATTTTCCACCTTCATTGACGCATTGCTCTTAAATTACCGCCTATCAAACCATCTTCATTGTACATATCCGCGAAAAAGCCCATCATGTTTCAAGTTCTTCTTGCTGAAGCCAAGAAACAACCGAACGGATATTCTGTCATACAATAGGTGGGCCGTGACCTTCAGAAAATGCTTGAATCAACACATTGCGAAGCTTGTTGACTTCAATGCGATTCTTGATCATGGGCAACATGCTTCTTTTCTGATCGGACGAACGGCCACCTCATACCAAATTCCGAGGACGACAAGTTCCCGGCCCCCTTATGAGTACTCCCCTTTTTCTGTTGACTTTGACTACAGTCATCGGACTGTCCGGCGGACAGATTCTGTTCAAACTGGCGGCCGAGGCAATGAATGATGACGGACCTATTGGGTTTTCATCTGTTCGTAATGTTTACCTTCTGAGCGCACTGCTGGTGTACGGACTGTCCACGGCATTGTGGATAGCGGTGCTGCGACAAGCGCCCTTACGGCTCGCGTATCCGTTTGTAGCCATTGCCTTTGTACTCGTACCGATCTTCGCGCATTGGTTCTTGGGTGAGCCGCTACGCTGGCAGAACTTCGTCGGTGCCGGCCTGATCGGTGTCGGAATATGGATTTCGGTGGGCGGGCAATGACCTCCGGCTTGTTTGAATGTTTCCCTGATAAAACCGGTAGGCTGTTGATCTGCATTGTACTTGCGGTGGCTGGATGGTCGCTTTCGCTCATGATTCCACCCATGCAGTCCCCCGATGAAAACCAGCATGTAGCAAGAGCGCACCTCCTAGCACACGGAGCCTTGAGCCTGTCCACGCTCCCAGGCAGAAATTCCGGTGGATGGGTCGATGTCGGGTTGGTAGCCTTCATGAATGGCTACATGACCCTCCCCGGCAATCCAGCCCGACGCCTCAGTAGCGGAGAGCGTTCGCAATTGGATCAAGAAAAATGGCATGGCGAGGGAAGTCGCGTTTACTATGAAATGCCAGGAACAGGCTACTACCTGCCTCTGGCGTATCTTCCCCATGCGGCGGGTTTGCGGGGGGGCGAACTGCTTGGACTTTCAGTGGGGCGTAGCTATGGTCTGACACGCATTCTTGTACTGTTGACCTGCCTCAGCTTGTGCGCCTTGAGTTTTTCACTGCACAGACCGCCACCACTGGTGATTGCGGTATTGCTGCTTCCTATGAGCGTTTTTCAGCTTCTGTCTCCCAGCTTGGACGGGATTACAACCAGCTTGGCGCTAGTGGCGACCAGTGTGTTCCTGTATGGATTTGATGAGGATCAGGTATGGCCGAGATGGGCGTCATGGACGCTGGCGAGCAGCCTTTTGGTGGTTGTCGGCAGTAGGGTACATCTCTTGCCGATGGTTATGATGCCAGTTATCTTGTACTGGAAACATCGGCAAAGGCGAGATCTGTACCTTGGGTCGGGACTGGTTCTGGTGTCGATGGCATGGTTTGTGTATGCGCTGCTTTGGACGACCGACCTCAGGGTTGTACGCAGCCATGGAACCTTGGACGTACTGCGCTACTACCTGACACATCCTTGGGAGGCCACGCAAGCCATCCGGCGTACGCTCCAGGACGCGGACATGAGGGATTTCTACTTTCGATCTTTTGTCGGCAATCTTGGCTGGTTGGATGCGCCGCTGCGGTCTTTCTTCTACCCTTGGCTTGGAATTGGACTTGGCCTGTGCGCGCTGGCCTCCATTTCTAGCCCCAAGCACGTTGGTGATCTTCACGCCAGAGTGGTATTGCTTGCGATCGCCTTTGCGTCATCGATACTCGTTTTCATTGCTTTGCTGGTGACATGGACACCCCATCCCGCTCACGTCATCGTCGGCGTTCAGGGTCGATACTTTGTCGTTCCGATTCTGCTCACCGCTTATGCAATGAGCGGAGTGGTGCCGGACAAAGGGACATGGCGGCAAAGTTTGGACTGGCTGGTATTGGTGGCATTCTCCGCTTTGAGCCTCACCGCGCTGTTTCTGGGGCTTCAGGACCGCTTCGCAGGATGACCAGAGATGGTGACAACGATCATCGTCAATTTTTTCGGTGCGGATCTGACCGTGGGTGCCGTCACCAGTGTGTTGACGGATGCGCCAGCCTGCAAAATAGTTGTGGTCGACAACAGCGAATGTCCGGTCGAAACAGAGCGCTTGAAAGCCTCTCTTCACGGTCGCGCCGAGTTGCTGACAAACAGGAAAAACTTGGGATTTGGTGCGGCCTGCAATATTGGTCTATCTGCAGCTGACGCAGATTATGTGATGTTACTAAACCCGGACGCCCGGGTACTGCCAGGCTGCATACCGACACTTGCGTCGGTGCTGGATGAACATCCGGAACTGGGCGCGGTCAGCCCTGTACAGTGGTGGGAGCCATCTGGTCGCTGGCTGTTGCCACCCGCCTGGTTGCCGTCTGGCATCGGCATGTGGAGTCTGGAGCAGGCTTGGCGCCAACCGCGCTGGGCCAAGCGCATGTCGGATGCCTACCGCCGCCTGGCGCTCCGAGCTTGGACGGAACGAGGCCGATGGGTACGACAACGTGCCCTATCGGGCGGAGCCATGATGGTGCGTCGAACAGCGGCCTTGGCGGCGGGTGGCCTGTTCGATCCGGCCTATTTCATGTACTACGAGGATTCCGACCTGTGCCTCCGCCTGAAACGGTCGGGCTTTGCATTGGGGTTGGCACCTGGCGCGACGGCATTGCATGAATGGCATCACTCGGCAGCGAAGGTCCAGATGATGGAGGAATCAAAAAGCACCTTTCTGAAGCAGCATTTTGAAGGAAGGGGTGACTGGGAACGACGCTTGATGTATTGCACTGCTCAGCCTGCCCGTCCGCACCCGCTGGACTATGTCCCTTTGCCGCACCTGCCCATGGGTCTTGACGTGCCCTCGCATTGGCAGTCCGGCTGGCTGCTTGAGGTCAGCCCTTCTCCACTGCTGATACCGGCGATTGGACAGCTGGGGGAAGGGCCATCGGCGCCGCTGCCCGCGCCGCTGATGGCGCGACTGGGAACAGGGCCTTTGTACCTGAGACTGGGCCCCGCGCTAGCTGAGGCTCCGGATGCAACCCTTTACGTCATCGAAAATGCCGCACCCAACGACTGAACCAACGCACGGGCGCGGTGAAACGCCAGGCTCGGGAATTCAACATACTGGCCAGCTGCTGACGAACCTCGTCGCGCTCCTGCTGCGCGTTGGCTAGCTGGGCAACGAGCGACTGGTGACTTATCCCCGCTTCGTTGAGTTCGTATCTGGTCTTTTCCAAATGGCTGGTTGTTTGGCGCAATACCGCCTCTGCTGCCAAGAGCTCCTGAGCCTGTTTCTCAAGGGCATCTTTCAGAATTGAATTGCTTGCTTCAGCCGAAATCATCGCTGAATCCATTCGCTGGTGCATCATGTGGCGGATCGGATCAAACCCCAATGCCTCCGGAACGACCAACTGGTCGGGTGTAACCAGAGTTAGTGCCTCAGCATAACGTACCGATGCAGGCAATGTGTAAGTGCGATAGGTGTTGAGGGCCTGGATATGGCGTTTGTAGTCCTGATGGGCCAACTGTGAAGGAAACATGAGCATGGCGCTCTGCTTTTCCGCCCAAACTTCAGTGATATCAACGAGCAAGTTGGCGAATTGTGGTGCCCCCACTTCGTACAACAGCAACACCGGAACGGGTTCCCCGTTTTGAAGTAGATTACACAAAGCAGCCCAAGCCGCACGAAAGGTGGCGAGATGGTCTGGATGTATCTCCCACATCGAGGGTGCCAAAATCACATCAATCTGGTATTGCTTCACCTTTTCAGCGACAAGGGAACTCAAGTTCGCTTGGGCGCCGAGGCAACGATCCGGCAAGCCTAGAAATTCGGCTGGACCGACTCCAAAGCTCGCCAATGCGGCGTTGGTTTCGGCTTGGCGGGTTCGGTAAATGGCGGCCCTATCCGCTGGTTCTGCATATCCTGCTCCGTCACTGAGAACGTACACGTGGATACTCGCCCCGTTCCTTCGATAAAGGGCCAAGCTGCCACCGCAACCAAAAATCTCATCGTCAGGGTGTGGCGCGAGAACCAGAACATTTCGCGCCGAAGGTAACGGCGACGGGCTGTAGGGCAGATGCCAATCTTCCATACGGCTCACCTGTTGCGAAATTTATGCCAGATTCGACGAATAGGGTGATAAAACCTGCTTAGAACGGGGTTGCCAAGAACTTTGCCTCGCAACCAGGACGTTGGAATTCCCGAGACGTAAAGTTCGCGCGAAAGCGCCTGCGCAATAGCAAGAACCTCAGGGGGACTGATTTCAATTCGAAGGCTTCCATGCCTGGCTTGCGCCTTGGCATAATAGTCATCCAGCAACTGCTGACGCTGAACAGCATGCGCCGCTACGGACGGAACCCGATAGAGCGACGTAACTTTGGGGACAAGAAGGAAATCGTGCCGCAACGAGTAGCGAACCCAAAGGTTCCAGTCCTCAAGATTTTCGAGTTCGGCATCGAACCCACCATATTCCTGAAAAAGTTTGCGTTGAAACAAAACGGTTTGAATAGGCAGGTAATTGTGGTGCCAGAGCAAAGGGCGATTGAAAGTTTGTCGGTAAATCAGGCAATGCATGACATCGCGGTAAACCCACGGCTCGTGGCTGACAACCTCCGAGCGAACCTCATAGGCAAGGCTGTAAACAGCACCAAGCTGAGGCTGTTCGACCCACGCAGCCACGAGGACTTCAATGTGGTCCGCATAGAAAAGATCGTCATCATCGAGGAAACATACCAAGGTACCCGTGGCTGCGGCCAGCGCGGTGTTTCCGGCCACACAACGACCCACCTTCTCACAAGAGCGGTAGATCACGCTAGCAAACCGTTGGCTTGCGCGCAACGTCTCGACCATCGGCTGTGCGGTAGCACCTCCGTCTTCAACAATCACCAGTTCAATTCTTGAATAGGTTTGTGCAACAACAGAGGCGATCGCCTCTCTGAGCTTGCCAGAACGACCGGGCATCGTACGCACCAAGACACTGACAAGAGGCTCTTGGATGAGCGGGCCGCTTCCATACCTGTAAAAAGCGCCTTCCCGCGACATTGCATAGTCCCACATGCGGAACGAGAATGAATGCTGACTTTGATGTCTGGTGGTCAGAAACTGGGGGGCCAACCATAACAATCGCAGAAGATTGGTCATCAAACCACGTCGCTGGCCTTCGAACTGGCTCGGCAGGAAAAAAAGGCCCAGGTACATCGCAAAGCCTTGGAAAACTTCATCCGATCTGCCATAGCGACAACGCAAGAGCACATTCGCCAATGTACTGCCGAGGAACTGTTGCGGTTTCACCTCCGCAGCTTCCTCATAGGTGTGGTGCCAAACGGTGGCCTTCGGTACATAACGCAGGCGATAGCCATGATCGCGCAAGCGATAGGACAGTTCAACGTCTTCTCCATACAAGAAGAGGCGCGGCTCATAACCGCCAACATGTCTTAACGCGGACGTTCGCAACAGCACGCATGCACTGGAACACCATTCAGTATCCCCAGTGACAGGATGGTAGTCCTTTGGGTGTTCGAAGGGTTTTTGCCTGCACTCCCATGCGACAACCTCGGAGACATCCGCGACGGCCGTATCCACCAAAGTCGTCAAAGTGCTCTTCTCAAATTCCAGATCAACGTTGGTCACCAGGAAGAACTCGCTGCCAACTCTCGCCAAGTTAGCGTTGTGCCCCCGACCAAACCCAACATTTTGGCCTTGGTCAATTTCAATTCGACGAAACAGAGATCCAAGTTCTTCCTGGATCTTCAGCAGCAACTCCAAAGTCCCGTCATGTGAACCGTTATCGCGCCACAACAAAGATATCCGTGAAAGCGGCAGATCTTGGCGCACCAGGCTGTCAACAAATGGCCGAATCCATTTTTCAGAGTTAAAAGTAACGACCGAAATATCGATCGCGTGCGAGGAACTATTCATAGATGAAGTAGTGCGTCAATATCCCGAAATGCAGGAGGCTGATCTGCGACGGGATTGGAATGCCTGATACACATCAGAATGCCACAGACGCCACAAGCTCTGTACATGCCAGAAGAGATGTTGCAAGCGCCTACGACTGGCGTGTTGCGCCTCATGTTCTACAGTCACACTGGCAACTGGCATAAGGCGATACCCCTTCAACTGAAGACGCAAACAGATATCCACATCCTCGCAATACATGAAGTAACGACGATCAAAACCCCCGAGTTCATCGAAAACAGCAACGGGAAAAACCATGAAAGCCCCATTGATCCATTCTCTAGGCTGAGGCCTTCTACGGGATCCAGGAATTAGATAGCGGCGCAACAGGGACAATGGAGAAGGCACCTCGCGCGCCAAATCCAGAGGCTTTGGATTCCCGTTTGATTGCATCGGGTACGCACACCCGCCCATCGGCTCCTCCAGAGCGCTCACCAAAGCTGGAAAAGGGTCTTTAGTTAGCCTGATGTCAGGATTGACGATGCAAAAATAAGGTGTCTTGCAATGACCGAATGCCTGATCATGGTTGGCACCAAAACCCATGGGCTCTGGGTTGGAGATCACCGTCACAACAAATGGCCAACTGCGCACATCGATCCACTGGGCCAGCGCCGCTTCCGGCGTATTCAACGTAACCACCACTTCCGCAATCGCGGTGGGCGCAAAGGCGGCGAAATCGCGCAGAAGGTTGGGGATTTCGTCCCCGTGTTCGTGACTTACCACAGAAACGGTCACCTGACGTGGCATCACGAATACACCTCAGCGGTGACCAACTGCTGCCCCAGCTGATCCTTGGCGGAGAGCAAAGGTCCGACCCCTGTGTATGGCCAGTTGATTCCAATGTCAGCGTCGTTCCACGCAATGCAACGCTCAAATAACGGCGCATAGTACTCTGTCGTCTTATACAGAAAGTCTGCAGTTTCGCTAAGGACCAGAAAACC